>Ga0209087_1000632_pt1 | contig 21749 bp, 22 predicted proteins | sample S_130805_EF_Meta_FD_187321 | JGI IMG/M metagenome (GOLD analysis project Ga0209087, IMG submission 187321) | Freshwater microbial communities from Lake Simoncouche, Canada to study carbon cycling - S_130805_EF_MetaG (SPAdes) (version 2) | ecosystem: Environmental > Aquatic > Freshwater > Lake ... | reverse complement strand
ATCAGGGTGCTTCTTAACACCTTCCTTGACTGAAGCCCACTTGATAGACTTCTTAGGATAAGGTCCACCAACAACATCCTTATCAAGAGCCAAGCAAGCAATTACGTCGCGTGGGTCAAAGTGGATATCGGCATCAATAAAGAGCAAATGGGTGAAGCCTTCTGCGCGAAGGAATTCATCAACAAGATAGTTGCGTGCTCTGGTGATTAGAGACTCATTAAAGATAAATGAGAATCTAATTTCAATCCCATATTGAGAACATATGGATTGTAGATCTAGACAAGACTTCATATACATACCATGATTCATACCACCGTACATCGGCGTCGCCACGAATAATTTATTTTCGCGTAATTTTTCAACAGATACTTCTAATTGCATATTATAACTCCAGAGTAAAATTCAAATCAACGTTTTATATAGTAAACATCCACTAGAAAAGTTGATTGACGATATACTCGACAACCTTCTTTTGCTCATTTATATTGTTATTCTTAAATCGAACTGTATTAAACATCAAAGCCATGTTAGACATGATATTCGATATCTTTGTTTCACGACCCTGTAACCAAGTTTCATTTTGGTTACTTCCTCGTTCTTTATAACGTTCTGCCCTAGTAGCCTTATCGGTTTCAAGATAAACGATCTCACAATCGTAATTGTCTACGCAATGTTCCAGGAAGGATGCAGTAAATAAACGATCACCCTCATAGACTACGATAGAAGCTGGATCTAGTGAAGCTAAGAATTTAATTGCTTCTGGCTGAACAGCCATACTCATTCTATCTGTGCCTGAAAAAACTTCACCCTCATCATACTTACCAAGAACAAAACAGTTCTCGTACTGTAGATATGGCACAAGTTTAAAGGCGTCATATTTTTTAATCCAATCTCGAGTAGATAAAACCTCTTTTATCAGAGTAGTCTTACCCGATCCTGGCTCACCACCTATTGCAATAATTTTCATAACAACCTCAAAATAGTACAGTATTTATAGAAGAATAGTAGTCATTCTTAAAACAGTCCCAGTCTTTATTCATCATGATAACTTGACCAGTCTTTAAGTAGTGGTTTTGTTTATCGGGGCAAAGACCACCATCACCTGCATTGTCTTCCAGTCTAAGATTTTCTGGAAGGCATTCTTTTCTCATATCCCAAAAATGGTTGAATTTATCCCCCCACTCAGACTCCGCATACTTAATACGATTATAGAACATATCCATGTAGACGTTAGGATATCTACGATTGGGTCTATGCCAAGATTTATAACAGCAAAGAGTGCTCTCTAAAGTGAAATGGGTAACGTCTTCATGATCTATTCTTTGACGCGCTTCATCAAGCAACTGATCACCTTCACGGGTTAACCAACTAATCGTTTCTTTCTCGTATCCTGGAAAATTTGGATTAGTTGAGCCTTTTACATCCCACCAATCAAGATCATCTCTACCAAGAACCTTACAAAGACCATTTCGGTGTGACTTTGATCCATTGATATCATCTAGGAAAAGGCTATTACAATCTAGATTAACTTTCTGAATACGAAGATATTCCAAATATGAGAACGTTGAGAGTCGACCAAACGACATAAAGTTGGTTCTTACAAAGTCCCAAGTCTTTTCAAAGTTCTTATACTTGTCGCCTGTATCTGTTAGAGAGGAAAATAGGTTTTCCTGAGAGCCAAACTTATCTACTTGCGCCTTATATGAACGAACGCAGTTAGGGAAGCCAGTCTTTCCAATCTTGAAATACTTCCTATCAGAGTCCCAACCAGAGCCAGCCTTAAACTTCTGATGATTCTTGTTCCACCAATCTTCAAGGTCGTCAAAGTCAATTTTACTTAGACTCGGATAACGCCCAAAGATCATCGATGTTGTTACAATATTCTGAGAGCAACCATTTATAAAAGCAACCCACAGCTTGTCTTCCATAGACATAGAGTAATGCTTTGCTAGCCAAGGGAAAGCAAAGTATACTGCGCCAGGATGCGACCTATTCTTTAGATGAAACTCATAGAATCGAAGGAAAACTTCCCTACGATACTTTGGTTCCCTAAAGTCCAACCCAGCCACAAGGTCTTTAACCTCTGGCTGATTGTTTAGTTCAGACCAACGACCAATTAGTTGATTAGATGATGTCAAAAATTCCACCTTTGTCATTTCCCTCAATGACGAAACCGCTAAGATTATCTTCAACATCAAATTGCTTCATTTCGGGATCAAGTTTCCCAGGAATTGCAACAAAATAGACTGCATTTCTTGCTCTAAAAGCTGCTCTTGAAATGCTGTACCCGAATGTATTATATACCCATTTAGACATAGAGTCAACATATTCTTCCTTTGACGTTACAGGTAGTCCGCCAAATTGTTTGGAATATTTTGCCCCATGAATAGACATTGGATAAGTCACCGAAGTATCAGTCCACATTACAAGTTTTGGATTTGTTGAGAACGCCTTATAGAAGCCATCCTTCCAAACTTTATTCAAGTGGAGAATACTTGAGTTAGGGAAGTCTAAGAACTTTAGATCAAAGTCATTTTCTTCGACAAGAAAATCTTTCGCGTCCTTATGATAGGCAGTAGTTGGAGCCTTCCAGTTATGGAGGCGCAACTGATTGTAGCATTCTAAATCACGCTCAGCAACAATACACTTAGAAATGTTAAACATGTTCTGAATGATCGTCGTCATGATTCCAACGCCAGCGAAATATTCGACTGCGCTATATGGTTTATCGTAATCTAGATTTGCACCTTCAAGCGCCCATTTCGTCGCCCAGCATTTCGCTGCAACCCATGGCGTGTGTTCGGCGACGTAATGGATATAAGAACGGTCATGCTTATTAGAAGCATCTTCTTGCTTTACATCTATATGAAAATCTAAAGTCCACTCGTCACATATTTTTGCTGATTTCATAATTATCCAAATAGATCTTCTAGAGTAGAATTTTTAGTATACGCTTCTGGGTGATATTTATCAACCATTTCGCGACCACCAACTTTTTCTAAATAGTCATACCATTCTTTGTTATACCACATGCCTTCGCTAACACCATTCCAAAGTTTGCGCTGCATTGGATGCTCTTTGTTCTTGCGGCGAAACTCAACGAACTGAAACCGATGTTCTTCATATTCCTTGCTGCCAAGTTCAAGCATCTTCTCGCGCAGATAGCATACAAGGCTTACACGTTCAGCCTTATCATCATGCATAACCATCGGCGTGTTACAGTGAATGTACTCATGATTGTTTACAAGTAACAGATCTCCAGGGCGAATATTGATCGCAATACGAACCTCAGGAAGTATCAGATATCCACCGCTATAGTTTCCGTTGTTAGACAATACAAGAAGATTGCTAAGACCGTCAGAGAAGTCGCCAGCGTCTCGATGCGATGCTGTACGGAAAGTCTTGTTAACAGTTACTGTGGTGAACACAGTTCCAGGAACAAGAAATGCGGGATCAATCTTATCAGCCGCTGCACGCTGAGCAGCATACCTGATTGGTAGAAGTTCTTTGAAGCCATTATCAAGAGTTTGAAGGAACGGAAACGACAGCTTGAACTTTTCGTAGTGGTTCTGGGTATAGGATGTTGCGCGACCATACGGTATTCTTGGATAACGATCAAACCATCCAGCAATACCAGAGTTTACAGGATTAGCATAAGTTGTATCAGATATATACGTCTCTCCAACTCCGCGTGTTTCTTCTTTGCGGTCTTTGATGCTAAGTTTTACCGCATGCTTGAGCCAATCTTCGAAGTTGAAATTGTCTTCTTTGACCTTTGCGCCTAGCCAAACAAGTCCACGAGAAGAATCTGTATTAGCATATCTTTCTCGCAATAATTCTACTTCTTGAGCAATATCGACTTCAACAATGCTATTTTCTTCTTGCTTTTTAAAGCACTCAAGAACATTAAGTTGAAACTCAGTAACCCAATCTCGTCCGCCGCACTTTTCGCTTTTTGGTCCTGCGGCAAGTCCACGGTTCTGAGTAGAGACGGCTGCTTCGCGCAGACCAGCATAAGCTGCGTCTTGCTGCTCTTTGCTAAAATAATTCTTGCGAAACTTGAAAGCAATATTTGCCTCATCTTCGCTACCAAGATAGCAGTCTGTATCTTCTTCGATAAGAGTATCAAAGTGAGACTCATCTGCAAATTGACCAAGCAGATGTTCACAATCTAACTTGGTCTGAGCAATAATAATCTTTGTCATGGTTTTCCTCCTGTTGATACTATTATATATCCAACAGAGTACAATGTCAAATAAAACTGTGGGGGCAATATTGCCCCCACAGAAAACTCAGAACGAGTTTTTATTCTGCTAGAATTAAGCAGCCATCGTAACGGAGATTGCGTCACGATAGAGAGTCTTCCGAGCACGAGCAATATGACCGCTCTCAAGATACTTCGAGAACTGATTGCTTGGATTGCCAAGACGATAAGCAATCGTCTTCTCGCCGCGACTAGTGGTTACACGGTTGGTGTAAACAGCCAGACCCTCATTGCGAGCACGATATGCCAGATCAGCAACGTTCTCAACCTTGAACAACGTACGAGCCTGCTTGGTCGTAACGGTGTTACCATCGGCGAGATAGCTGATAAACGAGTTAAGTGCATTCTTCATAAATATTACCTTCAACAAAATACCCCGTCAAATAATAGCGCAAGGTGGGGCTTTCTTGCGCTATACCATCTATTATACTATAACAAACGGCAAAAGTAAAGTCTTGGTGTTATCAATTAGTATTGGACTACTGTAGTATTGGGATAAAGAGGCGAGCCGCTCAAATGAAATATTTCATTTAAATGAAATTGCTTGAGTTCAATGTAGAACTTTAGCTTAATCTCATCATCGCTCGCACCATTCTGCCTCAATGTTTCAATAGTTGACAATTCAATACGCCTTTGGAGGGGAGCCAGCGTTGCAGGCGATGTAATTGAAAAAATTACAGTCTCATCAGACGAGTCTCGTACAACCATCATTTCAGAAATAGGCGGGAAATCGGAAACTGCAGATTGCTGGGGCTGTAAAGCCTCAGCGTCGACCTTGGTGTACAGATCCAGGAACGCAGTCTTGGTATCCGTATCAAAACGGTTCAAGCACAACTCAATCGCCTTCAGACGATTGCCGAAGATGCTAAATGCTTTGGCAATATGAACCAGACGACGAGTCGAGATGACCTCATCAACCGCACCATCAGCAAAAGATTTGCGGATGACCTCAGCCCAAGTGATCAGACGATCAATGAAGACCTTGTCAGTGATGCCGTAGAGATCAAAGTTCTTATCAAGAATCTTACGCTCAGTCGCAGCTGGCGGATACTCTTGTTCAACGGTGATCGCAAAACGCTCAAGAAAGGCTTCGTTGAGGACGTTGGTGCCGATGAATCGACCATCATCACTACCCTTGCCCTTCGTATTCGCAGTAGCAATCACATTGAAGCCAGCGGCAGGATGAATGACCTCGCCAGTCTTCTTGTCGAAATATGGATTGCCCTCAAGAATCGGTTGAAGGCAGAGAATGTCTTCCGTACCAAGATCACACTCATCAAGAAGAAGAACAGCACCACGACGCATTGCCGTGATCACAGGACCTTCGCGGCGCACGGTGCTGCCGTCGATCAACTCATAAGAGCCAATAAGATCGGTCTCGTCGGTACGCTTGGTGATATTGACGCGGATCAACTCACGCTTGAGTGAGGCACAAACCTGCTCGATCATAAAAGTCTTGCCGTTGCCCGACAGACCAGTGATGTAGACAGGATAGAAGATGTTAGACTTAATGATGTTCTTCAAATCATTGAAGAAGCCGAACGAAACATAGGTCTCATTCTTCTCAGGAACAAAAGACTCAGTTGCGTTGGTTGCACGCTTGCTTGCAATATTAACAACCTGAGCCAATGCAGCCATTGCAGGTGCGGACTCAGCAAGTTCTTGCTGTTTTATAGCAAAAGAATGACTGTGAATCTTGATCGCAACATCTTCAGCAATTGAGTATTTGCCCCACGCGATCTTTCGATTGGGATCAGAATACAAGAATCCAGGATACTGAAGATTGCGTTTACTGAAATAAGTTTTAATCTGTGCTTTCGTTGCAACGTCTGCATTTAAGAGCAGCCGCATATCTGCCAGCAACTTACTTTGTTCTTCAAGACTGTATGACGACTTTCTCATAATATAATTACACCTTACTCAGTTGAATATCAAAATTGCGCGCAACATGGTTCTCATAATAGCGCACCGTCGTAGCGAATCCAGCACTCTTACCCATGCGATCTAAGACAAAAAACAGCGCATCATTTTGCAAAGTGAAGTCACTCGCACGACGCTGCTTGATCGCAGTAGAAGTGGTGTAAAACGATACACCGTTAACAATTGCTCGTAGTTTCATTACATGCTCCAATAAGTTTCAGTAGACGGATCGCAGCAGAAGGGAGTATCCTCGCGGATCTCAATTTCCTTGCCCGACATCAGACTTTTGACTTTCTTCATCTTAGGCTTTTGGAGAGCCTCCAACTGACGCTGGAGTTTCGCAATTTCTGCCTTGATTTTCTCTACGTTTCGCATTTCTTTCTCTTTCATCTCAACCCTATAGAACCATTATACTAAAAATGGAGCCTAAAGTAAAGGACAAAATTCTCTAATAGAATCAATGACTTACGCAACCGCCAATTCTTCAGCGAATTTGCTTACTAGCAGACGGTTGCTTTTCTTGCCGTTCTGTAGCTTGTTGAAGGCTGCAGCCATCTTGCTTTTGGTCATGTCGGCAGTTACCTTCAGTTCTTCGTCTGTAATGTTCTTATCAGAAGAAAAGACATAGAAATACTTGCTGTAACCAAGAGCCTTGGCGGTGAAGAAATTGTTATCCTTCACGCACTTCGCCGCCGCCGTTGCTTCATTTACCTGCATCGTATAAGATGCCTGTCTCATTTTATGGCGCAAACTGCTCATATGTTCAAGCAGATAGAACCCAAGATGCTTACAGCCAGTAACATCAGCGACAAGCTGAGTAATAGCTGGCTGGAATTCGCGATCATCAACACGAATCTTTTTACCAGACTTCTTGTCGATCAAATAGACAACACCCTTCGAATAATAAGGGGCTGCTGCGTTTTCAGGGTCATACGGGAAAGCCAAACCATTGCTGCCCTCACCGTCAGTGAGATACAGAACATTGACAATATCCAGCTTATTGGCGTTTTGAAACTTGGTAATCATCTCACGAGAAGCAAGAAGCGTCTCGATGAACGGAGTTCCCCCGAGTCCAAAACCACCATCTGACCAATCGACATGCAATGACCCATGATCTTTTTCCTCTTTAACATCACCAGCATACCGATAAGGATTGCGCCAGAATTCATTTGCAACAATCGCCAACAAATTGAAAGCACGACGATACTGAATCCCTGTCAGGCTGCTACCGAGCAGATGCTTCAGGTGGAAGCTGCCTGCATGTAGGAACATTTCAGTTTTCGTATCAGAAATAAACTGACTCGACGTTCTACTCATCAACTTGCGATTATAGTAGTGTGCGTCTGAGAATCCGTAGATGTCAAACGGAACGTTCGCCAGCTTACAAAACGACGCAAGCACAAGAGCCTGCTCAATAGTATTGCGGAATATGCTGCACATCGAGCCGGACATGTCAACGTACATGATGAGTCCATGGCTCTTGCCCTTCGAAACAACATCGATCTTCTTAAACAGATCGTTGCTGAACTTATACTTATGAAGCACGCTCATGTTCAATTCACCAGTGCGCGCAGTTGTGGTGCGAGCATATTCTGATGCCTTCTTGCGCATCTCAAATTCTTTTAGAATATGCGAGATGTACTTCTTGTTGTTCTTATTGAACTTCGCAACGCACTTTTGTGATATTTTCTCAAAAGGAACTCCGTTGCGTCCATAAGTATTAGTGACGTCATTGAACTGTTTGCGAAGGAACAACTCAAGATCTGCAGTCACGTGCGAGTTTTCAAGAATGATCTGAGATAGATCAGCCTCAGGTAAATTCAGCATGTGAACTTGCCCCGAAGTATTGACCAACTCTTGCTCTTTCTCACGGAACGCACGATCAGTTATTGACTGCGGTTCATCGGCGTCATTTTTTGCGCCCTTTTCACCGCCAGCAATTTTTTGCTTGAATTCATTTTCTTCATCATCTTCGTTTTCTTCAACGTCATCGCTGAAGCCATCACCGTCCATATCTTCTTCAGAATCTTCTGACTCATCTTCGTCGTCATAAGAATCAGAATCATAAGAATCGTTCTCATCGTCTTCTTTGTCTGCAGAAGGCAGCTTGATGGTTTTTTCAAGATCTTCTTTGTCTTTGATCTTGTCTTTTTCGTTTTCTTTCACATACCCATAGACGCGCTTGGCAATGTCTTCAACCTGATCCCAAGTTTCAGCATTGTCAATTTCGCGCAGGTAATCTCGCTCAGTGTCAGTAAACTTGATGACAACATGCGCACCCAACTTATAGTATAGGTTGATGCGGTCGATCAGATTCAGCTTGTCAAGATTGCCCAACTTCTTAATACCAAAGAAGTCACGATCGTACAGACTCTTGTACGCATTGGCAAAGGACTTGCCAAGACCAGGATAACGTCGCTTCTGACGACGCTCAATGCGAGCATCCTCAATGACGTTGAGAAAGTCTTTATACTTGTGACGCTCAGACTTTTCAGTATTATCGATCGCAGAGTGCCAGCCCTGTTCGGGTGTGTCTAGTGCGTGACCGACTTCGTGACCTGTCAAAAGATCGTACAGGTCACCGTCCATTTCCTTCCAAATAGGAAGAACAATAGTACGCGACTTCAGATTGAAGTATGCAGTTTGCACGTTCTGATGACTGACCGAGATATTTTCGGTCGCCATCAGCTTCGCAAGTATTGACTTGGAGGCTTGTAAATTTGCCATAACGATTCTCCTAACTATAGAACCATTATACCTTAAAAAGCCTCAAAAAGTAAAGCCGAAAAAACTCTAATCAAATCAATGACTTACGAGAGCGTTACTAAACCTCTTCTAATCGCCCTGTGCTATCGCCAAAACTCTCACGATGAATGTCGAACTGATCAAGAATACTCAATAGCATATTACCAGTTGGCACTTGCTTGATTGGATAAGCAATATGACGATCGCCCTTGAGCTTGCCGTTGTTACCGCCGATCAGGATATGCGGCACGTCGTAGTGCGCATGCTGATTGGGGTTGCCCATGTTGGTTCCATAAAGCAATAAAGAATGATCAAGCAATGACCCATTACCATCATTAGTATTGGCTAGTTTATCAACAAAGTATGCCATCATCTTGACGTGATACTGATTGATCTTAGATAATTGTCTAATAAGATTAGGATCTTCACCATGATGCGATCCACCATGAAATCCTAAATCTGGAGACTCGCTTTCTGGATAAACACGACCTGTAAGATCACGTGCAAACAACATAGTACCAACACGAGTGATATCTGCTTGAAAGCCAATTGCCAATAGATCAAACATAATCTTAATGTGTTGGTCGAACGACTGCGGGATTCCTGGGGGAATTGAAAAGCCTTCTGGAGCAGCAGTCGTTGCACTTGATGCGATTTTTATGCGGCGTTCAATCTCACGAACATTTTCCGTAAATGCATCAAGACGATTGCGATCTTCAGGGCCAATTACCTTACGCACACCTTTGAGCTTTTCATTGACTGAATCGAGAATGCTCTGATTTTGTTCTCTACGGCGAATGCGTTCTTCTGTTGTGCTGCCACTACCAAACATGCGCTCAAATACAACTGTTGGATTTAATTCCATTGGTAATGGTTTATTTGCTGCAGCCCATGCGATCGTATTCGTATAGACACAACTATAACCTTCACCGCAATTACTAGAACCAGAACCTGGATCCTCTACTGAGACTTCAATAGAAGGCAAAAGTGTTCCTTGTCCATATTTTTCAGCAATTATTTGATCTATAGTTTGCCCAGCATAAACATCAGCACCTGAAGTCTTGCGCGGCTTTTGTGCGCACAGATATGCTGCTGCAACCCAATGGTCAGCTCCCGTTTCACCAGGAGGTGGCTCAGCAGAGCGTGAATGTAAACCAGAGAATATGGTCAGGTATTTACGAAATGGATCTAATGGCTTGTACATGAACGGAAGTTCATCAGGCAACTTACCGACTTTGCTTGGAATCCAATATCCTGGTGCTGCTCCATGCGGAACAAATCCTCCAAAGAAACGCGACGGAGGATTTGCAGCAGTTTTTGACTCTGCTGTAAAAGCAGGGACCATTGCACTTAAGAAGGGAAGAGCGAGAGTTGCTCCCGCACTTTTTAACAATGTTCTACGATCTAGAAATTTTTTCGTGATGAACATTAACTTCTTAAATCTCCTGTTTAGGTTATTTATTTAGTTTTATTAAACGTTATAAACAAACTTTTCAGGTTTCTTTTGTGGGTTTAGATCCAATTTTACTGTGTCGTCCATGATCTTAATCTTTGGTCCTGACATCACTTCTTTGGTTTCTTCAATTACTTCTTGCGCTGCAGCATATTGGCTATTGTAAGAACGCATTTTCTTTAGATTCTTCTTAACTTTGCGCTTGGCTTGTTCTAGTTTGATCGGGCTGACCATCTCAGTGAATAGTTTGCCATCTAAATGATCAATCTCATGCTGAACGCAAACAGCAGTCAGTCCATCAAACTCATGTTCAACAAACTGTCCACCAATTGCTTGGAAACGAACTTTGATGTGTTTTGGTCGATTCAACTTCAAATATAACCCAGGATAAGATAAGCAACCCTCGGCATACTCAGCTGGCTCTTCCAGTTTTGATATGATCTCAGGATTGAACATAATCCAAATTTTATCGCCCATATTGACCGCGCAAACACGATCTCGCAGACCAACCTGATTGGCTGATAGACCAAGACCTTGCATAGTGTTTAGTGTCTCTGCCAAAGAGAAACCAATATACTCGGCTTTAACAATTTGCTGTTCTTCTGCAAATGAAAACGGAATAGTTGGCTGGCGAAGAATTGAATCATAGTAATCTACTAATTTATAGATTTCGTATCTAACCAAATCGCCATTATGATATTTTACTTTCTCTGTCATGATTACACCACCATCTGTGAGAAGTTTTTAACCTTCGCAAATTTAATTGTATTATTGAACTTATCAACCAGCACATCACCCTTGTGTGAGATCACGAAGATGTTTGTATTGTCGTTAAGCATATTTATTAGCTTGAGGAATTCCTCAGTGCCGTTATTGTCTAGAGATCCATCAAACACTTCATCAAAGATCAGAAGGTTAGTGTTCGCGCTGTTCTTTAGCTTTGCTACTGCTCGCCAAGTGAATAGTAGAGCCAAGTCAATACGCTTCTTCTCACCCTCAGAGAAGTTCTCATAGCTGAAGTCATCACGATGCCTAGATTTGATCGTTTCCTTGAACTCTTCATTGATGTTGAAGTTGACAAAGAAGTCCATCGCAGCCAGATACTTGTTGACCAATTTATTGATAACGGGGATGTATTGCTTGATGATCTTGGTCTTGATGCCGCCATCTTTTAATAGCTGCTGCGCAATCTCATAGTGCTGTATATTGATGACAGCTTCTTTGCGCTGCTCGTTAAATGTCTGAAGATTGTTTAGTAGTTCTTTAGACTGAGCCTTGAAGTTGTCGCTCATCGCTGGCTTGCCTTCTATTTCTTCGATCTCATTCTCTAGTTTCGCAATATAGCTTTTAACTTGCTTGCGGCTAGTTGTAATACGCACCAGTTCTTGTTCAAAAATCTTGAGTTCTTTTTGAACTGTCTTGATAGTATTAATACGCTTTAGGACTGCATCACTTTCATCCTTCAGTTTTTGTAAGCCACCAGTCAGCTCTTCGATCTTAGAAGTGCAGCTGTGCACCTTTTCATCTTTGTTATTAATCGTCTGATCGCAAGTTGGACAATTAGAATTCTCAGAATAAAAAGCAATGTCTTTCTCAAGTTTCTGAATGTTGCCTTCTATCTTGGCTTCTAGCTGATTGAGCTTCGTGAACTTCTTTGAGTTTGAATCTTCATCAACGATTTGCGATTCAAGGCTCTCAATCTCAGTTTCTTTTGCAGCAGCCTCAGTGACTAGACTCTCGAGTGCGAGTTTGTTTTCTTCAACCTCTTTCTTCTTAGAATCGACAAGTTCCTTTGAGTTTTTCTTAAGTTCGTCAAGATGCTTTTTATGCAGTTCGATCTTTTCTTTGACGTTATCAATCTGAGTCTTTAGCTGCGCGGCGTCTTCTTTTGCGCTTGATAGCTTACTCTTAACAACCATGTTCATAGAACTAAAAATCTGAATGTCTAGCAAGTCTTCAATGACTGCTCGGCGATCAGCCGCTGATAGCTGCATGAATGGAGTGAAGTTAGTAGAGCCAAGAATAACAATCTGAGTGAATGACTTGTAGTTCATCCGTAAGATTGTTTTCTCTAGTTGATCCTGATAGTCCTTTGACCTTGCATCTTGATTGAGCATCTCACCGTCGCACCAGATCTCAAACAGATTAGGTTTGATACCACGAATAACCTTATAGTTCTTAGAGGCAATGGCAAACTCTAGTTCAACAAGACAGTCTTTGCCGTTGATTGAGTTGATCAGCTGAGGCTTGTTGATGTTACGGAAAGGCTTACCGAAAAGACCGAATGTGATTGCATCCAAGAACGAAGACTTGCCTGCGCCGTTCTCGCCCACGATCAACGTAGTTTGGTTGGCATCAAGTTTAATCTCAGTGAAGATGTTTCCTGTTGAAAGGAAATTCTTGTATCTTACAGTCTTGAATACGATCACATAGACTCCATTGTGATTGCTTCATTGTATACATCGCGCATCACAGTCTTTATTTTATCTGATTCTACAGGCAAAGTCAAACCATCGATATACTTATTCAGAATCGTAATTGTATCTTCAGCCTGATCAACGTCCATATCTTCGGCTTCGGCTGTGATCTCTGTGAAGTCTTCAACCACAGTCACATCTAAAGGGTTGGCTTTTGCGATCTCATCAAGCAGAGTATCAAACATGTATGCATTGGTCTTCTTCTCAACAACAATCTTGACATACTTACCAGCTAGATCAGAATAATCTGCTTGCGCGATTTCACCAAGAGATTCGATGTTTTCGTCGTTGTATCGAATCTTAAAGAACATTCTATGAGGATTAGCAACGAACGTCAGTTCACGAGTATCGGTGTCAAGAATATGAAAACCGCGCACATCATCACAGTCTGCCCAAGTCATCTCATAGGGAGTCCCAACATAGTTAATATGCCCGTCGTTACTTTTGTGATGAAAGTGTCCAGAAAGAACTGTTTCGTATTTCTTCAACTCAGTCGCACTCATACCCTCATGGCAAATATTGCCACGATCCATCTCATACCCAGCAAGTTCAAAATGACCAAAACAAATAGTTGCCGTGCTGCGCTTGATGAAGTCTTTGATCTCTGCTTCGTTGTCTTGACATATCCAAGGAATGATATCAATGCCTAGTTCTTTGTCATGAAAGGGTTTGTCAAAAATACAGATGTTCTCATACTCTTGCAGTAGCAGCTGTGGTGAGTTGACTTCAAGCGTATTCTTGAATGTAATGTCATGGTTGCCTAGTAACGTATAGAACTGAATCTGTTTTTGCTGCATAACATCAAAGAAATACTTACGAGATAGAGCAAGTGTTTGAAAGCTGATATACTTGCGACGATCAAACAGATCACCTAGCTGATAGATGGTATTAATTCCATTCTCTTCAAGATACGGAAAGAACAGTTCTGAATAGAACTTCTTGTATAGGTTGTGAAAGGCTAGACTATCTCCTCTCACGCCGAAATGTGTGTCACCCAAAATCGCAATCTTCATTGATCATCTTCTACGAATTTTTCTAACGCAATTTTTTTTTCTATTTTCTTTTTATTTCTTGCAATCTCATAGTTCTCGATGAACTCGGAAATGTTCTCATAGAGTTCAAACTGACGAAACGTTCCATCTTCATTTTGATTTAACTCAAATTCATCAAGTGTACCTGCATTCTCAGTTGCCTTGTACTTAACATATAGCTGCTTCTTTTCCTTTTGAATGCGACGCAAGAATGCGTAATAGGTTATCTGCGTGAAATAGGCAAATGGGTTGCTAGACTTGCCTGGGTCGAAATTGTCAACGTACATGACGCAGTTTTCAATAGCATCCGCGACCATTTCATCACGAAAAGTATAGGATAGAAAGTTTGGCTTGTGAGAAAGATTCTCAGCAATTTTCATAAAGCACTCAGCCACATAGCGCGGAATCTGTGGTTTCTTTTCACCAAGTCTTTTTGATTTTGTAATTGCCTGACGATACTTAATCATCTCAGTCAGGAAGTCTTTATTGCTTATATAGTGATTCTTAGCCATATTATTCTCAATGTACTGGTTTGTCTTTTTTGTTTATCATTGCTTCCATGATAGAAACAACGTTGTCTGAGTCTCCATCTTTTTTCTTTTTCTTTTTACCTGATGCGTCGCGCAATGTAGTCGTATTATTATAGAAAAAATCTGCAACGTATTCATACTGTTCCACAAAGTCTTCGCGGATTGGAGTGACAAACATAATTTCTTCAGAAAGAATATCAATTTCTTTAATCACTACTATTGATTGTGGTAGATATTCTTGCATAGCGAGTATCTGTCTACCTTCGTCGAAAAGAGTTTCAATTTCAACACGCAAAGGATGTTCAATAGTCACATACCCTTCTTTATATGTTACATAGCCAATTAAATCTTCTACTGTATTCCGAAGTCTTACAAATCTTAAGTCTTTTGCATCTGGCATTAATTTATCCTGACGTTAGTAGTTTTAAACTCGAATCGTTCTTCGCTGTAAATCTTGATACGCTCTTCGTAATGCTTCAATGCGAAATTGACATTATCTTTGTATCGAAGATCATCAGCAATATCATATAGCACAGCCTTATCTTTATTATCACCAAGTCTCAGTACACGCCCGATAGACTGTAGGCTTCTGATCTTGCTCTTGGTCGGAGCAGCAAAGATAATGTTATGAAGATTCTTGATGTTGACTCCAGTAGAGAATGTGCCATAGGAAGCCACGATAATCGCGTCGTTTTCTTTTTCAGTAATACGACGCACAGCCTCTCTATCTTCAACCTCCGTGGCTCCTGAAACAAAGAAGACTTTGCGCTCATCTTTTCTTCCAAGAACTTTGTCATCAATCATCGACTTTAGTATTTTACCGTGTTTCTGGACATAAGTAAATAATACAAGCGTATTTCCTTCAAGACTTATCGCAAGATTACGAATGAATCGATTGCGTTCTTCATAAGATACAAGAAAGTCCATCTCTTCTGGATAAGTCCTGCCCTTTGTCAACTTACAGATAGCCTCAGGATACTTGAGCACAATGCACTTGATGGAGAAGTCTGCTAGCTGCTTGCGGTCAATTAGTTCTTTGGTTGTGATAATCTGACGAACTGGACCGAACAGACCCTCAAGGACTAGCTTGTTTACTTCGCTGTTATCAAGAGTTCCTGTAGTACCAATACGCACATCACAGTTGATTAGCTTTGTCATGATAGCAGTGAGTGACTTGGCTTTAAAGGTGTGAGCCTCGTCGCCGATGATAAAATCAAACTGCTTGAAATACTTCTGTGGCATATCAAAAATTGACTGCCACGTAGAGATGACTAGATCAGAGTCGGCAATCTTGCTTTGACCACCATAAATCTGCTGACAATGTTTGTCTATATCCCATCCGTTATTGACCGAGTATTCCTTGAAGTCAGAGTGCATCTGAGCAACTAGATTAATCGTAGGAACTATTAGTAGTCCTCGCTTCTTGCCTGTGTTTAACAGATGACGAATCATCATGTAAATGATAAGAGACTTACCTGAAGCAGTTGGTGAAATTAATACCGCACGCTTCATTGTCAGACCAAAACTAGAAGCAAACAACTGATAATCTCTTGGCTGTTTATCTTCTGGAAGAGACAGAGCGTTTGCAATATTCTTGGTGTCTAATGGATAGATCTCCTCATCGCCATCATATTCGTAGCTGTAGCCAGCATCTTTACAATACTTGCGTATGTATCGTTCAAGACCAAGATAGATTTGTTTAGTCTTTAGGCTGAGCAGTCTAGTCTTACCATCCCAATGTTTGTTGCGGAAGGCAGGGCTGAACTGATGTCCAGGAGATTCGAACGTAAAGAAGTCAGCAAGTTCTTGAGTAATTCCATCGTCGGCAATTACTTTGACATAGATGTTGTTGAGTTTTTCAACTCTTACATCACACATTAATGCTGACCCTGGATGAACTTCTCCCAGCCGATGAACTCTTTTAGTTGCCATGTACGATTGTTGAGTTCTTTCATCACATTGACACAAAAGTTTGCTGCTTCTTCATGATAGGCTTTCTTGGTTTTGAGTTTGATTAGATCATCATCACCGTCAATGTATACACTGATATCAGACTTGAGCGTAAAACGGAACGGTTCCCAGCCAAGTTTATCAAGATCCGATTGATCAAGTTTGCCTGAATAGTATAACCACTTGAGTTTCTTGACACGATCATACTCAAGAATAGCACGTTTGGTTGCAAGATTGTGCAACGCCATGTACTTATTGAACTGATTGTGAAGGAGAGGGATACGAACGATCTCCTTTCCTGGCTCTGTTTGATCAATCACAGAGTCTTTTTCCCATTGCTCAATCAGCTTTTCTAACGAAGGTGCTTGTAATTTCATAATTTGTTAACATTAAAGAATACCAACACATAGTATAATATAAAATATGCAAAAAGTAAACTCAAGATAGTTGGCGACAATACTTTACTTTTGACCACTAAACAGCTATACTGAGTATGTCGGCGGTTAAGTGATACTCAATATTACTTCTATACTCTTCCAGAGTTAGGTCCTATTCTTTCATATTCATAATAAGAGAATCTAAAGGTAGCGTCGGCGATCGCAATATTTTCTGCAGTGTCGGTTGCTGAAAACAATACTGACGAGAGAGAAGTTGGGAATAAATCTACGAACTTCACACGGAAACTTGGATTATTCTTGTTTGTATAGAGCGTCATAATTGCGCTTGAGTACTGTGGCGATAACCTTGTTTGACCACGAATGTATGTAGAAATTGCTTTTCTTTGCAGATTTACATATTCTTTAAAATCAGTTGGAAATGTAATTCCGCGAATCCAGTCGTGTAACTCCGTCCATGCGCGCATATCTTCATCAATTAGAAATGTGATATTGAACGTATCATAGATCATCTTTTCGCCTGGAACAAATAGATCTATAAATGGCGTAGGAAATGGAACTTCAGTCAAAGAAACTCCAGGAACATTTGCTGCTTGACAGAAATAAGTTGCACCTGGTAATCTGTCAAAGGTGACACGATACTTGGTAGTTTGTAATAGGTCGGTATTAGTTGGTGTGCGCTGTAGAACTGTCATTTAAATTCCTCGCCTGATACACCTATTTAGTAGACAATAAAAAAGGGGGACTTTTTCAAGTCCCCCTCAAGTGGTTGCCTTACGGCAATCTTCTTATACAACAGATATATTACTGAGCAATGTTCAACACTGCGAACTTGCGGTAGTATACGTTGCCACCATCGACTAGTGCGCCAGTACCAACCGCGCTGCCTGTTGCGAAAGGATTTGCAACTAGACCGTAACGGGTCTTGAAGCCAATCTTTGGCTGGTAGGAAGCTGGATCGATTGCACGAACCATCTGTAGAGGAACATAAGGACAGTAGAAGAGACCAGCATCATAAGGATTTGCACCCTTATAGCCGACAACAACATAGTCCGAACCTGTTACAGAATATGGATCAACATAGACCTTGATGCGTCCGAATAGTGTACCAGCGAAGCTGTTACCCGTATCGTCAACAGTTAGGTTTGTTTGACCAGCTAGTGCTGAGTTATAGTCAAGTAGACCAGTCATTGCTAGAGCAGATGCCACGTCTGTTGAGACGATTAGCAGATTACCCTTGCCGCGACGAGTGTCCTTGGCGATCTTATTAGCTGCACGCTCTACTGCGAACAGTAGGCTCTTGTACTTTTCTACCTGCCAGCGACCGCTTGTATCGGTTGAAGCATTTAGGTTGAATACAGGATTTGATAGAGCAGTGATACCGACGTTAGCAGTAGCATAGACCGTACGAACAACTTCGCGGTTGATTTCAGCAAGAATTTCAGTTGACAGAATATTTGTCAACTCAGCTTCTGCGTCTAGACCGTGAATTGCCTTAAGATCTTGTGCAAGTTCTAGCGTGTATGAAGCCTGTAGACCGCGTGTCTTTGCCGTTACAGCAACACGATCGATCTCAAAGCCCATATTGCCAAATGCAACACCGAGACCTAGTTCTTCGCCGCCAGCCGTTGACATACCCGTACCTGTGTTAGCAAGTATAACGTTAGCAATGTTTGTCATGTTCAACGTTGCGAGTCCTGCGGCACCAGCATTACCCGAGTGAGCTGTGTTGGCTTCGACATACAGAGCCTCACCGCCAAGTGCGGTATTGGATGAGTAAACGGAGCGCATTGCGAAAATCAAACCAGTTGGGCCAGTCATTGGCTGAACGCCGCAGATGTCATAAGCCATTAGGTTTGGTAGAGCACGACGAACCAGTCCGATTAGGATTGGGTCGAAGCCAGCTACTGCTGCACCAGTTGCAGCTGATAGTCCGCCGATGCCTGAACCCATTGAGGTAGCAGGAGCATTGCCTGTTTCCCATAGGTTTTGCATTCCACGAGCGTCTTCCATAAGGGCACGCTCTTGATTTTCCAGAACAAGTGCAGTAACTGCACGCTTGTATTGATCGGTGATCTTTGGGAGTTCTGGGTGATCAAGAACTGGAGCCCACTTCTTTGCATGTGTTTCGTTAATATACATGATAGTGTCCTTCAGTTAAATTAGGCTTTTGGAGCCGTTTTTGTTAGAGAATTTACATAATGTGCCATAATACCAGATGCTTGTACTACTTCTTCAGGCGCTTCATCTGCTGCAGCTTCTTGAATTGCCTTTACCTCACTTTTCACTTGTACTTTCGATGGGAAGTAGTTCTCGCGAATTACTGCGAGCTTATGATCAAAATCACCCTCTGTGGTGAACTCCACGCTCTCTGCGAGCGATTTCATTTTGCCGATCTGTACTTCGGTTAGACCTTCACAGACCTTGCGAATTGCTTCGTCTTTCTTAACAGCATTTAGTTCTTCTGATAGAGCAGCTGTTTCTGCGGCTGCAGCTTCAGCGGCTTCTTCTAGTTCAACAACACGTGCTGCTAGTTCTTCAGCAACGTCGAGTTTCTCGTCTGGAATCTCAACATAATGCTCAACAAATAGATTCTTTAGACCATTGATGAAGTCTTCCGTCAATTCTGCACGGAGACCTGATTCAATTGCAATAGCGTTTTCTGTCATCCATTCTTCAACAACATAGTTGAGATATGCATCGACTTGCTCTGACATTTCTGTCTTAATTTCAGAAACGGCTTCTGATAGAAGTTCGTCGTTATCAGCTAGAACACCTTCTAGAATTGATTCTACGCGAGATGTTACGGCTGATTCGAAGATCAACGTAGCCTTGACACGGAAGTCTTCTGATAGTGATTCGCCATTGAATAGCGCATCAACATCTTCCTTCATCGTGCCCTTGTGCTTACGAACCATTTCCTTCATCATTTCTTTCTTAGCTTCAAGAATGTCTTCTTCGGAAAGATCGTCGACTTCTTCAGTAGTAAGTTTAGTAGGTTTAGTAGTAAGTTTATGAGTTGTAAGAATTGCTTTCAACGCAGAAGCATGAGTTGGATGAACAGTAATTTTGTCGTCCCCCTCAGGATCATGATGAACTGCAATATGCCCCTCACCAGGAGTATCTGAAATTGAGCCAATTGGTCTGTTTCTATGGTACACAGTATGTTGTTTTGAGGCATAATCGTCGTCTGGCGTCTCTTCTTCTTCAACTCTAACGCCAGCAGGCAATGCGATTTTAGCTTCATCCACCTGTTCGACTTCTTCTCTTACTCGTGATGATCTTACTGGTGATGATCTTACTGGTGATGATTTATCTATTGTATGACCGTCTGGAATAGTTTTTCCTGGTTTTAATCCTAACTCTGGTCTAGAGGGTATGAAACCTCTAGTAGATGAATGCACACCAACAATTCTTCCATCGGGATCTTTAACATTATACATCGGTGCAACTTCTTCACCGAGGCTTGGGTTTAGAGTAGCGTCCATGGCTGCTGGTTTAGCAAGACCTTGTGACTTAACAGAGCCAATTTTCTTTTCTGGACTCTCTGTGTTTGATTGACCTGGCTTTGGAGCCTCAGCCGTAGGTGGCTCATTAACTGTGCCGCCTGGATTGTCGTTTGTTGCACCGCCAAGGTCATTAACCTCATCTGGTAGTACGTTCATTTGTTCCTTGCCTGCATTCATTGATGCCTTTAGAATTTCAGCAGCGGATTCTGATAATGTCTTTGCCATTTGTTTTAACTCCTGAAGAAGTAAATATATTTATAAAAATTAAAGTTTTGACAAGAAGTTTTCAAAGATTTTTAATGAAACTTCGTCAATCTGTTTTTGCTTTGCGCCTTTGATTTGTTCATAATAAGCATTGATGTTGATTTCTTTCACCTTGCCATTATCCCAAACCCACTCTTTGCCTTCCATAATACCTTGAACGAAAGCACCTGGTGCGGATGGATCCGCTACAATATCAGCCGCTGTGGCCAGATAATAGTCATCTTGAACCATGTTAACACCATTCACTTCTTTAAGTGAACCCATGCCACGTGATGATACTCCTAGAGTTGCGCCACCTTCCATAAGGCTCTTGGCAATTTTACCCATAGGTGTTTCAAGAATTTTTGCTTTACCGATCCACTGATTACCTTCTTGCTTTAGTGAGGTGATCAGATGGGAAACTCGGTCTAGATTAATTGATGGAGAATCTGGATGACCCAGTTCACCGAATGCTCTGTTCTTAGTTACATACTCCTCGTTGTAACGATCTACTTCTTTTGCAAGAGTAGACGTTCCGTACATACGATTGTTGCGGTTCTTAACTTCCGCGACTAGGAATGGTCCATGAATGTAAAGAGTCTTTACACCGTTTTTTTCTTCGGTGAACATCTTTACTGTTTCAATTGTTTCGGTGATTAACTTCATCTTTATATCCCCAGTGTTGAGCGTTTTCTTAATGAACGCTTTCTTTTAATCAGCGCACGAGCCATCTTTGCTCTACGCTTTATTTTACCTTTACGTTGGCTAATACGACGACGCAGTCTTTCAGCTGCTGTCATGCGCGTTAGTTTGCCACCACGAATCGTATAGCCTTTTACTGCAGAAACAACTTTGCGACGTTGAACCTTACCACCACGCACTCGTGCTTTGATAAGTTTCTTACGTCCCATTTTCTGGACGTTTGCTTCTAAAATAATTTCTCTTACGATTTGTGAAACAATGCTCATTTATCGTTGATCTTGAATGTTTTTTTGCTTGAGTGCAAAGTCAGCAACTTTTTTAAACTGTTTTGGACTATGAGCAACCATTCTTGCAACTTTTGCTTTATTCTCACCATTTAATGCATTGTGCAATTGATGAATAGCAGAAGCTGTAAAGGGATTAACCTCCATTGAAGATCCATTCTTAAACTTTACTTTGGAATGCGTTTTAGAATTAGCAATTTGCTTGAGTTGATCAATGTTTTCTAGAACAATCTCAACGTCTTCCTT
>Ga0209087_1000629_pt1 | contig 21782 bp, 17 predicted proteins | sample S_130805_EF_Meta_FD_187321 | JGI IMG/M metagenome (GOLD analysis project Ga0209087, IMG submission 187321) | Freshwater microbial communities from Lake Simoncouche, Canada to study carbon cycling - S_130805_EF_MetaG (SPAdes) (version 2) | ecosystem: Environmental > Aquatic > Freshwater > Lake ... | reverse complement strand
TTTGACAACAGCTTTACAGTATACAATGACATATACTGTAACAATGACAAATAGCGAAAAACCACCTGTAGATGCCATGCATATTAACGAAGTGTATGATTTTTACAAAGATAATGAAGTAAACCAACCTTTTATAAAGTTCGCGCACTTTGCATTAGGTAAAGCTATGCGATCCGAAATTACTTACTGGGACGATGAGGGACCCGAAGTCCTTGGCGATGCTATTGAACAGGGCAAAGGAATTATATTTGCTGCCAATCATAGAACCAATAACGATCAATACGTGCTCGCTGCCTTGCCAGCTCAAATAGATCAACTCGAATCGATGCAAGGTACAACTTTCATTCCATCAAAAACAGACCTCTTTAAAAGTAAGCCTTTGCGCTGGGCCGTTGAACAGCTCGGTGCTATTCCAGCTTATAGGGCAAAAGATTTTACAGAAGATCAGGCAAATCTACGGCGTTATGCTACCGACGATTTGATTGACGTATCAGTATATAGGCTTACTCACGGACAAAATATGGCTATTTTTCCAGAAGGTACACGTAATCAAGAAAAACCTAATGAAGTTCAAAAACTCCATCGCGGCATTGCCGACATAGTCTGCAGAGCGCAGGTCGAACGAGACTTCCTTATTCTTCCGATTGGCATAGCATATGGAGAAGATCGGCCAAAAGGGGCTTCAATAACCAAATCATTAAAGGCTCCTGCGGTTAAAATTCGTAATTCATGGGCACCTAGCGTACATATTGGGCAACCCTTAGAAACCCCTATCTCAGGATCCGATGAATTGAAAGCCAGTTTACAACTAGCATTACAAGAAAGTGTAAATGTCGCGGTAGAGAATCGGTCAAAACGTTACGAGCGTTAGGTTACTTTCGTAAATCAGTTTACATTTTGTGCCATACTCGCTGTAATGAATAAATAGTATGATAACAATATTGGTGCCCCGGGCAGGATTCGAACCTGCGACCTTGAGCTTAGAAGTCTCCTGCTCTATCCAGCTGAGCTACCAGGGCATATCATATAATAAAGTACGGATAAGCCTTATAGCTTATAAAATTCGTAAATTTGGTGCGGGTGGAGAGAATCGAACTCTCGTCCTAAGTTTGGAAAACTTATATACTAGCCGTTGTACGACACCCGCAGTAGCACCATTATACCAATATCTTTATCTGTTAGCTAGTACCTGAGAACTTACTTCTCGACGTAATCAAATCTGCCAATTCGCCGTCTTGTAATCATGCTTGATCTTGCATATGGGTTAGGAGGTAGTGGTTGGGGGTTTATTTTGTACCACTGGTCTTTGTTTACTGGCAGTAGTGAGCGGGCTTGCATATCGGTCATATGAGAGTCTTCTGTCTCAAATACCTGCATAGGAATGACTGAATTTACTGCCTGTCGTTCTCCGTTCGGCATTTCCATAGTACGACTCCTTTGTTCCATGACCCTATCCTGGATAAGAGAAGTAAATTTGCGAAGTTCAATTTGCCTAAAGCTCTTAAACTTTAAATCCTTGCTGAAGCTACGTAAATGCATTGTTGCACCAAGAAAGTAATGGGCGAAGTCTACCTCCGCAACCATGTCATAGCGTATATCCTCCACAGTTAGGAACATGGGTTTCTTGTCAACTAAGAGTATGCGATAGTTTGTTGCACATAATAATGCAGTACCACCTTCATACCTTCCAAAGACAATATTTTGGAGGATCTCACCCTCACGCATTATTTTTGGCAATTCCCGTAGTTCTGGGTTGTACCAGAAGGGAACTGAGCCCGCTAAGTTGTTAATCTGTCTCCTCACCACTTCAGTACTCACCATGATTCGCACCTCCGTTTACATCTATAATTATATTGAATAGAGCCAATACAATGAGTGATAATAGGCTTTTCTATCTTGTGATAATAATCACCTTTACAATATTTGTGTCATAATATGAATATGCTATCGACTACCGAGCAAAGAGATAGGCTCAGAAGAGTATTTGAAAAGGGATCACGGCTAACCTATAAAAAAGGTGAATATATTATTAGGCCCGGAGAAACACCTAGCTCAGTTTATTATATTGAATCTGGAGTTGCGAAAGCTTATGTAATCACTAAATATACAGAAGAGAACGTTCTTATTTTAAGAAAAAGTAACGAAATATTTCCGCTAATCTGGTCCTACACCGGACAGGAGAGAGGGGTCATATATCAAACCGTAACACCTCTAGTTGTATGGAAAGTTCAGCGTAAAGTATACGAAGATAACATACTGGCTGATCCAGAGCTGCTGGCTCCAATTCTTGATATGACTACTGAAATGTATAGTATCCATTCCGAGAGGATTATGACCTTAGAATATCGAACAGTGAGAGAAAGACTTATCTCCTTTTTACTACAATTAGCTAAGCGTTTTAGCGAGAATACACCAGATGGTACGCTCATTACCATACCTCTAAGACAGGCAGATATCGCGAGCTCAGTAAATGCTTCACGAGAAAGTGTTACCAGGGAGCTAAAGAGCTTAGACCAGAAGAAACTTATAAGATTACAAAAGACTGGAATATTGTTACTCGATAAGGCAAAATTAAAATCTTTTCTTGAGTAGTTATATTTGATCTAGAGAATTGATTGTCATATAACCATAATCATGGTTTAATTAGGCGTTATGAAATTACTAAATGGGCTTGATGTTGCAAGCTATATAAAAAACCGCCAACTAGCCGATTCTCGTGCTTTAAGGCAAGCCCACGGCGTCACGCCAAAGCTTGCTATAATTCGTACTAACCCAGATCCTGTAGTAGATAGCTACATGAAGTTGAAACAATCGTATGGAGAAGAGATCGCTGTTGATGTTGATGTGCATACGATTAAGCAAGATGATGCGATCAAGACCATTGAAATGCTCAATAAAGATAAAGACATTCATGGAATTATTGTCCAAATTCCCCTTCCCGACCCTTCTCAATCAGATGTTATTTTAAATACAGTAATTCCTTCAAAGGATGTTGACGGTCTTTCAGATGATTCAGTATTTGATGCTCCAACTCCAATCGCTATTACGTGGCTTCTTGCGGCATACAATGTAGACCTTAAAGATAAAAAAATCTTAATAGTCGGTCGCGGCAGACTCGTAGGTAAGCCACTCGAGAAATTATGGAAGACTACGAACCTTGACGTCACGGTTGCGACCAAAGCAACGAAGGCACTCGGAGACCTTACGGCTAATGCGGATGTCATTGTTAGTGCAACAGGAGTACCAGGACTGATAACCCAGTCAATGATAAAACCAGATGCGGTGATTGTTGATGCCGGCGTTGCGACAGATAAAAATGGCCTAATCGGTGATGTCGCAGATGACGTCCGTCTAATGAATGACATTAAAATTACACCCGAAAAAGGTGGTGTCGGACCACTTACAATATGCGCACTCTTTGATAACGTATTACGTTCCGCCCGCAGTACAATTAGCGGTAAATAATAACTGGAGTCCCGATAGGGGCCCAGTTATAGAGCCATTCTGAATCAGCAGTCATTAATCCGACGCACCCATGTGAGCTATTTATATTACCGAACCAGCTGGCAGGCCTCCAGTAGTTGCCGTGAATAGCATAGCCACCGTAGAAATAGTTTACATAAGGCACTCTAGGCTGGAAATAGCGACTGCCATCTACGTTCGCACCACTCATATCTTGACTTACGAGTTTCGAAATAATTTTAAACTGCCCAGTTACAGTAGGGGTTGCCGGAGCTCCAGCTGACACCAAAAAAGTCCTGACAGTGTCTGCATATTCGTGAACGTACATTCGTTTAGTCGTAATATTTATCTCAATCCATTTAGGATTATAATCTGATGTAACAGTCTTAAAAGGTTGGTAGCTAACTGGCAGTTCAACGCTGATGCCCTTACCTTCAAGTAGATCGTTAGAGATACGTGCCGAAATTTTAGACTTATCTAGTACATCTGAACCATTTAGTCCGGTGGTAACAATTTGCTCAGAGCCATCTGATTTTTTGACTACTACTTGATTGCGGGCTGGACGTATTGAGCTAGCGGCTATTTTATTAATGTATTCTAGTACTTTCCCACTATTTACTGCTATATCAATTTTTTTAGTTGTTGCATTTGGCGATATGTCCAGCCAGCTGGCAACGTCAGAAGGTGCCGGTACGATTACTCTAGATCCAATCTTGAATGATACCTTCTGATTAACTGTTGCATCGAGCTGTTCTTTGTAAGGCTTTAATATCTCACTAGTAAGTGAAGGACTGAGCGAAAGTTTCTGTAGAGTTATTGGTGTTTCATCTAAGTTTTCAATAGCAGCTAGAATTGTCTCATCGGGTTTGTCTATGCTGTATCTAAAGCCCTCTGCTGATTCAGTTAAAATTACTTGCCCGTTTACAATGTTTAGGCTGGCTTCTTTTGCCGGCTGTAATGCTATATCAATCTCTTTTGTAATGAAGGTACGCAGAGTATCTTTGTTAACGTCATATTGTAAATCAATTTCTTGTGGTTCCCACCAGATTAATCTGCTTTTGAGATTTTTCTGTTGTTTCCTAGTGACAGCTATTGTTTTATCTAAGTTAAGTTTAATACCTAGTTCTTCTAATTTGTATTGTTTTACTTTACCCCCAGGAAAATTAACAGAAACGCGATATTGCTCCACCTGATCATTTATAAGAGAACTTACTTTCTCATTGTTAGCGAGTAGGGGTGTGGACTTTCCATTTATGGCAAGTCTTGAAAATGTCGTTGCAACTCCAAGCCAAAGTAAAATAAATATGACTACTAATGAGATTACTCCCGGAGGAGATCTAAAAAAATGTTTAGCATTAAATAAAATATTGGAAATATCCAATTTTTTATTATTATTTGGCGAATTATGCTCGTCTATAGGTTTCTGATCCATTACCCTTGATCCAATGTGCTCGTGCTTACTTAGCTATATTGTACACGCTCCAAGGTTCTTATACGAGGGATCTAGGGAACTAACTTGAATATTTCTGGGGGAATTGAGTGGGATGCCATATGCCTAAAATCATATCCTTCGGGGATAGTGAAACTATAGCGGGTAATATCCGCATATTTTTTGTATGCCAAATGCATTGCTTGCCGACTTTCCAATATCTCTCCAACGCAATCAAGAGGTTTCTCTCCACTTATACCAAGAAGATTCATGTAGGTGGTCTCAAGAAGTCTTTCCTTAAGTAAGTCTTTGCCCCAGATTTTCATCAGTTCATCTCTATCAATGAAAGGAATAAATGCCAAGTAGGTGAAGGCACATTTTGAGCACGTTCCGCACCAAGACATTGAATCATTCTTTAAAATAAAAGCTCGGTTGCATGAACTAAAGACTGTTTTATAAGTTTCAAAACCATTTTTAGAAAATAGCTCGGCAATACGTACTTCACTAAATGGTCTTAAGAACGAGTAGTATCTGACTGAGCCACCCAAATAATGACTTAAATGTTTTTGATAGTCTATTTCATATTCTAATGACTTGGAGTACTGATGATTTATCTCGACGCCTTTATAAGTCAGCGTTGGTTCATTGGATGAATTTTCATTCGAAACAATTACATCTCGATAGCCAGTTAGAATGGCTACGATTGTTCCAACGCAACTCAAGATGGCTGAAATAGGAATATGGCCATTTAGTGCATCTTTTGTATTTAGATCTAAAAGTAGGGGGTCTATGGTTCGATCGACCCAATAGTGCTTCAGGCCTATTTTATTTATTAATGGTTCGAGCTGTTTACGATGGCCTAGGCTCCAGGTAGCTACTTTAGGCTGGCTTCGTAGCTGCTCTACAGTAAGTAGTGAATCTTTTCCTCCACCGATGCCTATTAACAGACCTTGATTTGAACTTTTAATATTTTCTACAAGACCAATATTTTTATGAGGAAATACTATCTCTTTGATAGGGTCTAACTTGTTTATGTAAAAGTACTCACCGAGTCCTTTGCGGTATGTCTTGGAGAAAAAGCTACTTGATCTTTCATCAATTGATATGTTGTTGATCTGTATATTATCAACAGTGTAGGCTTTGTAATATGATATTCCAGCCATAAGAAATAGGTTTTTTAGAGCCGTATCTAGCTGCTGTTGGTCGTAATTAGCAAATTTAAAATCAAAAGAATAAGTTTCTGTAAATTTTAGCGTATCGTCGAAGCTATAATGTAGCTTTAGTGTGCCTGTGTCTTTGTCGAAGGCATAGGAGTCAAAGACGAAACTTTTGTATGTGCTCATAATTTATTGACTGATTCCTTAAATTTAAGACCTCGATCTTCAAAATTAGCAAACATGTCAAAACTAGCAAAACCTGGTGAAAGCACGATTGCGTCACCTGGCTTAGCTAATCCAGATGCCGTTCGGACTATTGTCTCTATATCTTTTGAGTCTGTTAACTGATAATTTTTAAAGCCCTTATCGTCAAAAGCTTTTGCTATTTGCGGACCCGTGGTTCCAATAAGTAATGTTTTAGCGACATTATTATTGACGTCCTGGACAGCATTCACGAGCTGTTCAATAGGAAGGCCTCGATCATAACCTCCTAATATCATAACTTTAGGATTATGGATCGCCTCCATGGCTGCAATAGATGAACCTACAGCAGAAGAAAAGGAGTCATTATAATAAGTAACTTCATTAATCGTACGAACAGGTTCTAATCTATGAGGTAAGCCTGTTAGTGAATGCAGCGCACTTACTATGACTGCTGGATCATTGTCGATAAGATCCCAAGTCGCTGCAATAGCAGCACAGACGTTCTGTAGGTTATGTCGCCCAAGTAGTTTTACATCGGAAACACCACACACCTTTACGTCGTCCATATAAATATCATCACCGAGTACGTATGCTCCGTTACGCTCTACTGGCTGTTCGCCTATTTCAGGGACCTCATATGAAAGCTTAAGAGCAGGGGATACCTCAACTACGCTGGCCGATAGATCACTTCGTCGATTAAATATGGCGATATCCTGAGAGCTTTGGTGAATAAAGAGTTGTTGCTTGGCATGAATGTATTCTGCAATGTCGGTATGCCAATCAAGATGCTCCGGTTCAACCATAAGACAAACTGCTATTTTTGGGGAAAGACGCAAGTCGATAAGCTGGAAGTTGGCTAGCTCCAAAACTACCCAGTCATCTGGTTTTATTCCATCCTTAAGCATATCAAGGGGTGGTATACCAATATTGCCGCCTAAGTGAACTTTCTCTCCAGAGGTCTCAATAATCTTTGAAATGAGGGTTGAAGTCGTACCCTTTCCCTTGGTACCCGTAACTCCAATAATTGGAGCCGGACAGGTGCGGAAAAACTCTTCAGTCACTGTTGTGACTTTACGTAGTATTTTTTCAGAATTTGCTGCAACTATATCTCTAGGATGAATTGCAGGGGATCTTACTATAAGATCATAGGCATCAAGATTAGCTAAATAGTTATCGCCACTAATAACATTAACTTCTGGCGGTAAGTCCTGTAATTCATTTTTATCACATACAGTTAGTTCGTTACCAACTTGCCAATAATCTATTGCTGCACGACCCTGTTTTCCATATCCTAATACCGCTATCTTCATGACTCTATAATACCTTATTTATTGATAAGAAATATAAATTGATGAATTAGGATCCGATAGTTTTCTTTACGAGTGCAGCCACTTGGCTTGGCGTCATATCAGCTTTAAGTATGACATCTTCAACATTATATTTTTTTACGACATCGGGTATTTCTTGCTCACCCATATTAGTTAAAATTAGCACTTTAATTTTGACACCCCAGTCAGTCTGGCGTAGTTTTTCGAGCATTTCAGGTCCAGTCATCTCAGGCATCATTACGTCTAAGAGGATTATCTCAGGCTTCATTTTTTCACAGAGCTCAAGACCCTGTTTCCCATTTTCAGCCGTCTCGACCTCATAGCCATCTGTTTCGAATTTTATTCGGTACATCTGACTAATTGCTAGGTCATCTTCGATAATTGCTATCTTTGTAGCCATATAGCAATAGTAGTTTACTTTGATAACAAAAACAATGGCTATTCAATACCAAACATACATCACATAAAGAACGCAGATTAGACGTAAATATTTTTTATATTATAATATTTCATTTATTATATCCACGATCTGTTGAGGTGTATGGTGAGCTTTAACTATGTAGCGGTCAACGTTAAGAAGACTGAGTATTTTTGGTGCCTCATCTCTACTTATATTAGTCAGGATAATTACTCGCATAGTACTTCCCCAAGCAGTTGAACGCAGTTTCTCTAACATTTCGTCGCCATTCATAATTGGCATGCGAAGATCAAGCAGAATAAGATCTGGAAGCATTTTTTCACAGAGTTCAAGACCCTGCTTCCCATTGTACGCAGTGACGGTACGAAACCCGGAAGCCTGGAGCTTATAGGTGTACATTTGAGAAATAGTTTCATCATCTTCAATTATTGCTATCAAGTGGCTCATTAGGGTATGGTACGAAAATAGAACGCTAGATACAAGTTGTGGTATTTCCAATGCTTATGCTAGTATTGAAATAGTACTTTAGAAGCACTAAAACGTCGTACCAACTTTTTCAATAATGAAATGGTTCGTACGGCGTTTTTTTAATTAGAAAAGGTTACTCGTATGTCTTCATCAGAAATAAAATATCCAACTCATATTACTCATGAATATTTACCGGAGACTAATGCGTCTTTTGAGGTGCACCCATTAACCGACCCTCTAGAGCTTCATGAAGCCAGAATACTCAGGGCAAGCGTTTATATAGACGAAACTGGATTCCTTGATCAAACAGCCCGCGATAATGATGGTGGAGAACACGATATTGATGACCAACGATCTCTACATTTTGGAGTTTACGAAAATCAAGAAAATATAAGGCATCTTGTTGGATCAGCACGCCTGATTGTAAAAAATAGTGAGTCAGAATCCCAACTACCAATAGAAAAACATTTTGATGTATATGCCCCGGCTGGTTCTGTCGAGGCTTCTCGCTTGGTTGTAGAAACAGATAAACGAGCTAAAGAAAGCCAATTGCTAGTTTCACTTGCTCTGATGCGTTCAATGATACACGCCGCTCAAGAAATTAAGGCCCCTTATATCTATGCCGTAGTTGAGCCAGGGTTGTACCAGCACTTTTTGCATATTGGGCTACCAGCAGAGCAGATTGCTGCTCAAGAGACAATCGAGGCATATAATAGTGACAATATTGCGATTCGCTTCAAAACGGATACTATCATTGATTCTGTATGGAAGCAGGACGTAGATTTTTCAAATCGTGACGAAATGGGAGTCAGTACCACGCGATTTCCTAGATTAGGGCACTTCATCAGTGAAAAACCAAAATTAGGTCAGCAAACCTATTTCGGCCTAGAGGACATAGTCACTCAAAGACCAGGAATGTTCACTCGTAACCTAGGTTTTTTGCGAAGTGAAGAGCAAGAGAAGCTTAATCGGACAACAGTAGCTATTGCAGGTGCCGGTGGCGATGGAGGGCTATTAGCGGAACAAATCGTTCGTTCGGGCGTTGGATCAATTCGATTAGCAGATCCTGAAGATTTTGACGTCGAAAATATAAATAGACAAGCCCATTCAAACTTTAAAGAGCTTGGGCGCAACAAAGCAGAAGTAGTCGCTGAGGCTCTGCTCAGAATTAATCCTTGGCTTGACGTAGAAGTTTATTCAGAGGGCATTCACGAAGATAATATTGAGCGTTTCGTTAGGGGATCTGACCTCATTATTGATGAAACAGAATTTACGATGCCTGAACTAGGCACCATGATCAACAGAAGCGCCCGTAAGTACGGTATTGGCGTGCTGATGGCAATGAACATAGGCTTTGGAGCTCAGGTGACTTCATTTGTTCCAGGCAGGGGAAAAAGCTTTGAGCAATGGCTTGGAATACCTGAAGGAATGCCATTAGACGAAGTAAAAGATTTAGATATTCCTATTTCAAACTGGTTGGGCCATCTGCCTAGCTATGTAGACATAAACGTTTTTGGCCAGGTCGCAAACGGAGAGATATCAGCCCCTTCATTAACGGGTGGAGTAGCTTTAGCATCTGGTATTGCAAGTGAGCAGGCTTTAAGACATATCTTAGGGGGCAGGGGAACAAAACGACCTGATCCAATTCTTGCACCAGGAGCCATAGTCGTTGATCCAGTAGATGGTATGAGGGTATTGCGAAATACCAAGTTTGGCTTCTATCGTTCCATGGCTACGTTAGTTCTTCGTAATAAACTTGGACTTGTTCCGAAAATTATCGAGTAGTTTCAATGGAAGCATTTTTACAGGTATAATAATGCTTATGAACAGTGGCCTATTTTTTATTAATTCATTAGTGGCATTATCTATACTTGTTATTGGTGGTATATCGTTCCTAAATAACCCAAAAAGAAAAATAAATCGAACCTTTTTCTACGCTACTATTGGACTTGCTGGCTGGGTAATGGCCAATTACTTTAGTAATGCGACTAACTTGAGCACTGACACAGCCCTATTGATTAATCGACTCGTCCTGACTGTATCTGGAATAGCAGTTTTATATTTAGTTTTGTTCGCTATCCAGGTCACTGAAATACCGCTATTACAAAAGATTAAAATGCCACTCATTGGTCTTGGGGTAGTATGCTCACTTATTCCAATGACAAACCTTGGAGTAAAAGATATCGTCCTGCAAGGAAGCGTTTATGCAATAAACTTTGGAACTTTATCTTTTCTATATTTTTTAGTTCTTCTGCTCAACGTTCTTATAATTGTAGGATCATTAATTGTTGCAACCAAACGAGCCAAAAAACAAGACAAGCCTCGCTTCAGTATCATGTTGCTCAGCCTATTTATGACTTTAGCGTTGGCGGTTGCTACAAATGCCGCAATACCTTTTATTACTGGCTCATTTGCTGCTACTAATTTTGGCCCACTCTTCACTATCATATTGAGCTTTGGATTTTCATACGCTATTGTTAAGCATCAGCTGTTTGATGTTAGATTTCTTGTTGTGCGTTCATTGGCCTACGTTCTCACTATTGCAACCCTAGTGGCTGGCTATATATTATTAATCTTTGGAGTAGCCGGTAGCTTACTTGGAACGGATAGCGTCAATGGTCAGCAAATTACAATCTACGTTATGGCGACCCTTCTCTTTGGAATTAGCCTTAATCCTTTAAAGCATTTCTTCGATTCATTCACAACTAAGCTTTTTTATAGAGACGCATACGATACGCGAGAATTGCTCGATGAACTTAATAAAATCCTGGTAGCGACCGTCGACGTAAGCCCTTTGCTAGAACAAAGCGCCAAACTATTCCAGGAGACACTAAAACCAGAATTTTGCAGTTTCGTACTCCTTGACCCAAATAAAAATACTACTAGAACAATTGGCTCAGCAAAAGGGTCCCTTGACACAAGGCAGGTTGAAGCTATATCTCAAATTCACCAGGGAGGAGTTATCATCACTGAAGATTTGCCTAACCTAAATATGGAAATACGTCAGGGCTTGCTCGGCCGAAACATCTCTATAGTAGGAGTACTGTCTTCGAACGGTAAAGGAACGGATGCACTTGGGTATCTAGTCTTTGGAAATAAGCAAAGCGGAAACGTATATACGGCACAAGACTTGCAGGTGCTAGATATTATTGTTAATGAGCTTGTAATTGCTGTACAAAATGCCCTTCGATTTGAAGAAATTCAAGTGTTTAACGTAACCCTACAGCAAAAAGTGGAAGAAGCAACAAAGTTACTCCGAAGCAGTAATGAAAAGCTAAAAGCACTCGATGAAACTAAAGATGACTTCATATCAATGGCATCTCATCAGTTACGCACGCCTCTAACTGCAGTAAAAGGATATGTCAGCATGGTTGTTGAAGGAGATGCTGGAAAGATTTCTAAACAACAAAAAGAACTCCTGGAGCAGGCATTCTTGAGCAGTCAACGAATGGTCTACCTGATTTCAGACCTATTAAATGTATCCAGGTTAAGAACAGGCAAATTCGTAATAGAGAACAAGCCAACTCAGCTGGCCGAAGTAATTGAGGCTGAAGTCAGTCAACTGCAAGAAGCTGCAAAGAGTAATAATCAGACACTTGAATATAAAAAACCCGCATCTTTCCCAGAAATGAGCCTTGATGAAACAAAGATTAGACAAGTAATCATGAACTTTATGGATAACGCCCTTCATTACACCCAAAAAGGAGGACACATTACTGTAAGCCTCAAAGATACAGATAAGAGTATAGAATTTATTGTAGAAGATAACGGCCTTGGTATCCCTAAAGCTGAGCAAAAACACCTGTTTACGAAGTTCTTTAGAGCACAGAATGCTAAAAAAGCGCGTCCAGATGGCACAGGGTTAGGTCTATTCATGGCCAAAAAAGTCATTATTGCGCAGGGTGGTGCAGTTCTATTTACGAGCGTAGAAGGTAAGGGCAGTGCCTTTGGCTTCACTATACCAAAGCATAAACCTACTCAACAAAAGCAGTAATAATAACCAGTGACTCAAACAGGCTATAAGCATAAGCCTTGTTAACAGTGTTGTTTCATTGTATAAAGTATTGACAAACATATACGCTTGTGTTAAAGTACAAGCAATATTCACAAATTAGGTGGATGTGAGCAATACGTTAAACAAAAGGGACATTATTCCCTAAGGAGTTATTAAGACATATGGGCAAGAATCCTAAATCACCACAAGAAATGGCACCGGAAGCTGAGCAAGTACAGATGCCTCAGACACCTCCACTTCAAGCTGAAACTGGCCGTCCTGAAGGAATGCCAACTACTCCACCTGTGCAAGGTGAAACACCTGAAGCTACTCGTGTAAACGAGACAGCTGAAAAGGAAAATAAATCTAACAACTTATTCAAGACTGCTCTTATTGTAGGTGGACTTGCAATTGTAACTGCTGTTGCAGTTCGTGGTTGTTCAGACGATGGTAGCTCTAACCCTAAGGAAACAACTACTACAACTATTGCTGGTAACAGTAAGGGTGACGTATGCAAGGGTGGTTATTTTGAAACAGAAGATGCTTATGCTGCATTTCGAGATATTATGCCCGGAGAACTAACTCAAGCACCGAATGAAACGTTAACCGACAAAGATCGAAATAAATCCTTACGAGAATATTGGATTGGCAATAAAAATAAAGAAGGACAAGGTGTACTCTGTGAAAACCCTGTTGCCAGTGCAGTTGTCTATGAGGCCATTAAACAAGCCCTAGGAGAAGGTGCTACATCACAAACTGACTTCGATCCATATGTAGAAAATGCAAATTCAACTGCTGATTACTGGGCGCAGAATAATGAAAGCATGAAAGAATTTTTAGAAAGTACTGAATTTGACAGTGCGATCATAAATGCCACAATCAATAAGGAAGCTATCGTTAAATCTGTTTATAAGATCGGTACATTAAGTGAATCTATTGACGGTAAACATTTTATCGTTCAACAAAAAGTTGACGTTGAGTTAGACGAAGGTACAGTATTTGTGCTTGAATTTACGCAGGAACTGAATGATAGCGGTAAAGATGTTACATCAGGTCAGATCATGTTTATTGATCGAATAAGCGGAGCCATTTACTTGGCTAAAGGGCTAGGAAATGTCCCTGATATTACACCTACTACAACTACTACAACTATGACATCAACACCTCCAAACCTACCTCCTATGACAATTGACCTACCAAACAACGGCGGCGGTAACGGCGGCGGAAATGGTGGAAACAACGGCGGCGGTAACGGCGGCGGAAATGGTGGAAACAACGGCGGCGGAAATGGTGGAAACGAAACTCCAACAACTATCTATCATCCACCTACAACTGTTCGTCCTCCTGTAACTACTATGCCTCCAAGGCCAACCACAACAACTACACAACCTAAAGGACCTGAAGTAACAATTCCAGGTGCGCCTAACTAAGCGAAGAAAGAACTAAGGAGATACTATGAAATTATTTAAGAACATACTAAAAGGCCTAATTCCAGTATTCGCAAGTGTTATGATCTTTGCATCATTAGCAGGTCGCGCATACGCAATACCATATTCAGGTGCTACAACACCACCTGCTCCAAGCCCAGCGTTTAACGTCTATACAGGCGTTCCAAGCGAAGGTAACGAAGCAGACTTCCTTCGAGGAAAAGTTCTAGGAGACACAAGTCCTTCTACAACTAACGTACAGAATAGCTGTGCAACGGGTACTAAATTTCAACTACGTGTTTACGTACACAACGGTGCAAGCCAAGACCTAAACGGAAACGGTACAGGCCCAAGCGTTGCCCGTGACACTAAAGTTAAAGTGGATCTAAAGAACGCAACTTCAAAAAGTGCATTTGACCCACAAGCAACACTTAGTGCTTCTAACGCAGCTTCAAAAAGTGCAAGCATGTCACTTACATGTACTAATGGTAAGGTTGTAAAACTTAGTTATATCACTGGTACAGCAAAACAGTTTACTTCTGCTGGTGAAAAAGCATTGAGTGACTCAATTGTAACTACTGGAGCTCCAATTGGAACAGTAAATCCAGACGGAAACGTATGGGGATGTTGGGACCAGCGTGTATACGTTACTCTACAAGTTGAAGTAACAGAAGTTCCTGTTGTTGTAACAGGTGACGGTGAATGCCGCGTAACAGACGTAACTGTACTTGATCAGACAGCTCGAAAAACTCGTGCTACTATCAATGCTGCTACAACAGGTCAAGGCGCATCTATCATCGGTTATGAAATCAACTGGGGTGACAACACTGCAGTAAGTAACAAGCAAACAGATGAACACACATACGCAAAAGATGGTACTTATACTATCACTGCTCGTGTAAACGTAAAGATGCCTGACGGATCTACAAAATGGGTAACAAGCACTACTTGTACTCGTACTGTAACTTTCAAGAATGGTACAACTCCAGTCGTACCGCCATCTGGAAAACTTCCTGATACAGGTGCTGGAAACATTCTAGCTATCTTTGCCGCTACTGCTGCAATCGCTGCAATCGCACACCGATTTGTAATGCGACGCAAGAGTATCTAATATAGATCAGTCCTAGCTGTGACGGCTAAAAAGGAGCTCCACATCGGAGTTCCTTTTTTATTGTCTTATATTAGTTCTTATGCTATAATGCGTAAGATCGTATGAGCACTCGTGACTGACCGCTCAAATACTTCTTAGCCTCGATTAAACAATCGGGGCTTTTTTATTTCCTTATATATACTTCTGCAGATAATATTTGTTTGTTCTGACCAGTAGATTCGATTAGAGTATTACCCTGATTATCTAATATATAACTTTGTCCGCTGCGGCTTGCCTGTGCAAATGGACGGTTATTTGAAACAGCCTGGAATCGAGCCATGTTACGGGCGTAGACATGGTATAGGCTATTGGGCTGCAAGAAAGCTAACGATGCAGTATTGACCAGTATGTCTGCGCCCTCATTGGTTAGTCGACTGTATTCATTGAGCGCGCTTACGCCACTGCAGGCCAGTGTACCAATCCTTATGCCATCTTTTGTAGCATAGACCCTTTCTGGTCTATCTCCGCGCTCTAACTGCTGTGTATACTTGAACGCTTCGTTGATTGAACTACGTCCAATAGTTCTAAATGATGCTTGTAAACTGTAGGGAAGAAGCTCTCCAGTAGGAATTAGGAATGTCTTGTCTTGTCTCTCAATTACTCGACCATCCCTAGACAGATAGATAATACGGTTCGTTCCGTTAGGGCTTCTCCCGTTAACTATACTGGTAATTGCTACGCCATTACTGGAAAGAGGACTTAAATACTTTGAGACTTCCTTATCCTGTTCTATGCCCGAATATTCAGGCAGTACGAGAACGTCTGTACCACTTGGAGGGGATAGAGATTTATCGGTCGTCTTCATATCATCTGTCTCGGACAAATGTACGGAACTAACTAGTATCTTTCTTGAACTTTGTTGATTATCTCCCATTTTCCATCCAAGAGTAGTTACTAATGCAATAGCACACAAAATCATCAGGGAAGGATATACTCTACGTTTTATTAATAAGAACAAAGCCAAGTTAACAAGAACAGTAATAAATGTTAGTCCGAAGAAGCCAACAATGCGTGAACTATATACTAATATTGTTCCTGAAGACGGAACGGCCAAAGATCCCCAGTTAAAGTTTGGACTCAAGCTTCCATTAGGTCCGTATGCCATCGCCGCAAATAAATAGCTGCGTAGAACTTCAGCTGCAGGGAACAGAAGGGGCAGGACAAAGATGCGTCTATCCGCCGTCTTTATACTGGATAAGCAATATCCAAGGGCCCCATAGGCTAAAGCGCTAAAACTGCAAACTAGGACCCATGCAATAGTCCTGGCTACAACTGTGATCCATCCGTTTAGCCCAATACCCCAATTTTCGGGCGACATCTGAAAGAGAAATATATTAGCAAATCCACAAAGGATGAACCCACCTAAATAGAAGTCTAGCGTAATCTGCTTTCGGCTGAGACCCTTACTTTTCATAAGGTACATTAGTATTGGAATAATACTAAAAAGGACTATCCAAGAGTAACTAAAAGTAATGAGCGATAAACCAGTTAAACAAAATCCAAACAAAAGTAACGATTTTGGTGAGTTAATTACCTTTAATATCTTCTTATTCACTTATTTATAATAGCACCCACAATGGATAATATGGGGCTGTAATAAACGTGATTGTTATGGTATAATATTTTGGTCATAAACAGATACGTGGTCCCATCGTCTAACGGTTAGGACACCAGGTTTTCATCCTGGCAATAGGAGTTCGATTCTCCTTGGGATCACCAAAAAAAGACTCAAAAAAGTTGAGTCTTTTTTTGTTTGTGCTATAACTATATGTCAAATATTATCAAATAAAATTCTAGTGGTATCCAACGGTGCAAACTGCAGTGCCATCATCGCCCTGTATCTGGTATTTAAATCCAAATTTTGCGCATAATGAATCTGCGGGAGCAGGAGTAAGATTACTGTTAGCATTTTCTAACTGATTTTCGTTAATTGTTCGTGGCTTGGCGGAATAATATTCTGCAATTTTTTTTGACACTTCAGCCTGTCTCTGTGACGGCCTATTTTTGTACCATTTATAAGACACTAACCCAGAAGATACGACTGCTACTATAATAATTATAAAGATTACCTTGCTTCGTTTATTCATTGCATTACCCCATTAAGATTTAATTAAAAATTTACTATTAGCAATATTCCAACTCTTAGTAAGGAAACTTCCAGCCGGTGGATTAGTCGAAAAGTAGTCATCATTATTGCAATCAAGTAACCAATTGTTTTTTCGATCGCTGCACGCGCTAAAATCTAATGATCGTCCCTCATCTTGATAGCACATCACATCATACTCATCGCTACAATGGCCTTTTTTGGAGCCATTTGGAGTATTGTCTCTAACAGCACCAAACGTGTGAATTAATTCATGTGCCATAACATCGGTAGGTTCTTTTTCACCAAGTGCTAAGCCAGGGACATTACATGGGAGCCGTTGGCCTGCAGATACGTTACCAGAAGGGAAAACTGCTAAACCAGGCAAGTTATCGTATATGTTTGCATTTGGATTAGGATTATATTGTAGATTATTCACATCTTGTTGAGTGTTTATTGTTGCGCCCTGTGATCTTAAACGATTGAATAATGCTTCCTGTTCTGATTGGCTAGTTGGTACGATAATTCCTCCAAGTCCACAAAGTCCACTAGAAGTTTTCATATCATGATCTGCATAGACTACATATTTTCGTTGGTACTGAGTAAATCCAAATTTTGCATCTTTAAGTTTTGCTATTAGTTTATTTAACGACTCAGAGCCATATTCACTGATTGATGCTTGATCAGATTTACTTAAAGTAATTTTCTGAATATCAAGAACACAGTTTGATGAATTATTTGAGTGTACGTACCGAATACGTCTAACGCCTCCAGTTTTTTTTGCTGAATTAAGCATCATCTGATCTACTCGCACAGCCATAGATTCAATTTCAGTTCGTTTTTGATTTAATCTATCTGGTTCACCTTCGAAATGCAAGTAGACTAACTGAGTTCTATATCCGGATACTCCATCGCCGTCACAGGCAATTTTTGCAGAGGCAGGTAATGGCGGTGCAGCCGGTGCAGCCGGTGCAGCCGGTGAAGGATTTGTTGGTGCAGCCGGTGAAGGATTTACAGTACGGTTGGATGGATTAGTTAATGCAGTATTCCATTTATCACGACATTCTTGAGTGAAGCGACTAGGAAATACCTCTTTTACGTATGCCTCTAAAGTTGCTGGACATTCGTTGCTGCTGCCTACAGTTCCATTTGCAACAGCTTCTTCAAGATTTTTTCGTGCAGCTGCACATCTTTCGCTTACAAAGTTTTCCTTTATTGAACAATCATATGGGTTCACTTGAGGAGTTCCATTTGCTGCAACAGCTTGGTAGGCAGGAGGGAACGCGTAAAAAGGAATACCGCCATCTTTCCATCCATCAGGGTTATTCGTGTCTGCAGCAATGACTTTGTCGCGCCAAGCTTTATCTGTCGTGAATATAACTTTGGTAGTGCCACCAGCTTGGGTCAGTCTATACACTGGCACTGTTCCTGCTCGTCCTGCAGCCGGCCACGCATAAAAAACTACGCCTTCATTTTTTACTTTGCCGGGGTTCTGAGCCTCTTTAGTTTTGGCTCCGGCGTCAAATAAATAGTCGTGCCATGTCACTGATCCGTTATACATTCTGTAAACTGGCTGTGCTCCGTCCAATGCGGTTGTCGGAGCCCTGAATGCTGTTCCAAAATATAACGGCCAGTTTGCTTTATCTTGACCAAGATTATATGCTTCGGGGCCATTACTGAGTACGTTATCTAAATTACCTTGAACCTGGTCTATGTCGCAAATCTGCACCCCTTTTTCGAGCTGGCAGTTATTTGGTGATGCTCCGCTTAGGAACACTCTCCAGGCACCGAAAGCTGCAATTATGACAATAACCAAAATGGATATATTGCGCTTACTACTGAGCATCGATAATTTATTATTTTTTATTTTAGCCATTTATAGTCCTTATGGTTAGTTATTTTATAATAATATCACACACAATTATTTCTACTCAAGAACTTTGCGGGTATCTATAAATTGACATATGCGTTATTCGTGAAGTTCCAGACATCACCTAGCTCATCGCTCTGCAAAATGAAGCTTGTTCCAGCCGTAGGGCTAGCAGTTGAGTAAAGTGTACCCAATGGGTTCAGGAAGGTCACTCCGTCGGTGATGTTATAAGGAGAGTCCTTGGTAGCATCAATTTCAAGAGCATTTGAATCTTGTGGTTGACCTGAGGCGTCAGAGCCCGATGGATAGCTAACAGTAAGGTTATTTGAGTATCCTGGGGAAGGAGGGCTAGCAATTATTGAAACTTCAATCCATTGCCTCTTTTCTCCAGACAATTCTTTTATCAGCCTAATTTGATAGATTCCAGCATCTAGATTCGAAGTATCAATATAATAGTCTGAAAATTTGACAAGTATTTTTGTTATATTGAAATTACTGTCAGCACTTGTTGAATGTGAATAGTAAATATCTGATGTTAACCTATCATAATTACCCAATAGAATTGCTGGTGCTGTGTCGCTAGATATACTTACTGTATTTGGACTAAATACTGATCCAAAAGCCAGTGCATTATTAGAGTTCCAATAGACCGTATCCGCGGTGCCATAATTTGTTCCAAAAAAATTAAAGCTATTTCCTGCCATAGGAATTTGTATGAAGCCATCGTCGAGGAGTCCTGGTGAAGCAGAACCTGCATCCTCGATACCAGTTAAATCAATTTGGGTTAATCCAGTTAAGTCAGCCGATACTGTTCTGTCTGAATTAACAATTTGTGGCGATGCAACTGGATCGGGGACTGGAGTTTTAGTATCTCGTGATGCAACTGCTGAGACTCTTACGGTCCTATTCCTTGTGGCTGTAGTAGGATTCGTTTCTGTGGCAGTTGAAGCTTCTGTAGTACTATCCGGTACCGTAGGACTACTGGGCTCGGGGTTGCTGACAGTAACTGGCTGCTCAGGTGTGGCTGTTTTTTTATTACTGTTATTTATAAAGTAAAATACTGCAAAAATGACGAGGGCAATAAGAATAACACTACTAATTATCTTGGGGTTACTGACCTTTATTTGTTCATCTTCTATATGTTTTTTATTATTCTTATGAATCACTACACCCCCCCAATATATTTATCTACTTTATACTACACCAAACTAAGACACATGATGCTTTCACGGTTGTTGTACCTGGAGTTGAAGCATTCGGTGGCGTGGCTCCATCTATTGCGACTATGCTGTAGGTGTAGGCTATATTGAGGCCTATGGTAGTATCAGCGAAGGATGTGGAAGTAGGGCCATTTATGCCAATCAACTTTCCGTTTCTGCGAATTTGATACTCTTTGATTCCTGTGCCGCCTGTATTATCTTTAGACGCTGTCCATTTAAGATCTAGAACGTAACGGAAGTTAGCCAAGTCAGTTCGGAAAGCACGCGTTATATTGCTAGGAGGCGTCGGAGCAGTAGTATCCTGTGGTATCACTGCAGGGGGCTGAGAAACCGTAAAGGTAACATCTTTAGCAAGAGTCTTCGTTGTGTCGTAGACGAGGGTTGCAGTGACTGTGTGTGGGCCTGCGGCAACTGTGTAATCGTTACACACTCCGTTCGTGTCACCTGAAAGACAGTATGGAGCAGTTCTTTTACTATTAATTAGTATGCCATCTATCTTAAACTCTATACGATCAAAATTAGTAGCATTCGCAACAACAGCGCTAAGCCGTATTGGAGAGCTAACCGTTGACCCTTGAGTAACGCCATTCAAGGCCATTGTCGTATCCGGCAAAGGAGCTGGAGGCGGTAGAATCTCAGTTGGAGTAATCCCCGCATTTCCCGTGTTGGCATGAGTAAGGGTCTCGTAAAAAAGATGGTTCCCTCCCTTTTGAGGACGTTTTCTTTCAGCCAATTTTTTAGTGTTAGGCATAGCAATATTTAGGCGATTAGATAAATGGTTTAGGGCAATTTCGTTACCCAAGAAAGCGCTACTGCCACCTACTTTAAAGTCATTACAGGGAAAGTTTACTGGTTTCCAATTAGCAAGTGTTGCATTACGTGGGCTACTGCTTGGATTATCGTCGAATAGTGTCGTGTCGGTTATGTTATTAACAGCCATATAATCTAGCAGTTCATTTACGTAGCCTGCGTTTAGCTCGTAACCAGAAATAAAGCGCTCTTTAAACTCAGGATCTGAGTAAAGGTCGTGCGTTCCTTGAATATATGATGTTTCAGCTACGTTGGTCATAGCACCAAGACCCATGAATGTGTGACCCATGTCTCTGCACGTTTCACTATCTAGTCCATTAACATACTGAGTAGGAGAATAATAATTTATTACCTTATATTTATTGTCTCGGGGAGATAAGTAGGGTAATGGTAGATCGCCGTCAGTTTTTAGGTAGACCATAGAGCGTGTATTTTGCTTCCAGTGCTGGATCCCCATGTCGTATATGTCTTTATCATTTAAGAAAACACCCATGTTAACTAATCCATCTGCCCAAGTCGCTCCTCCATTGTTTGAGCTAGTCCAGCCTTGTGAAAGTTGCGGGTAGTAAATTGTCCTGAGCATATTTTCAAATTTATCTATATCTTCTTGTTTCCAGCCTGCATTAGAGTGGCGGATTATCTCTGCTCCTCGCACCATTGACTCTGCAGACCAGCCTAGAAGCAGTCTATTTTGAAAGAACTCAGCATCATTCTTGGGGTCTGATCCATTTGGGTCATCAAATGGGGCTTCTTTGAGTGTTG
>Ga0209087_1000628_pt1 | contig 21825 bp, 28 predicted proteins | sample S_130805_EF_Meta_FD_187321 | JGI IMG/M metagenome (GOLD analysis project Ga0209087, IMG submission 187321) | Freshwater microbial communities from Lake Simoncouche, Canada to study carbon cycling - S_130805_EF_MetaG (SPAdes) (version 2) | ecosystem: Environmental > Aquatic > Freshwater > Lake ... | reverse complement strand
CTGGCAGAGCGCTGAGGTGGCCGATCCCGCAGCCGATCTCCTGCAGGATTCCGCCTCCGGCGTCGATCCGCACATCAGCCTTCTGGCCGCGCGCCAGCAGCTGCCCCGCCTGGCCCGCGAACGAGGGCTCCCGCTAGCGGAACTGGAGCGCCTGCTGCGGCTGCACCAGGAGGGTCCCCTGCAGTTGCAGGCGATCGAGCCGGTGGTGAATGTGCTCGGGTTCAACCTGGCGCTGGATCTCCTCACCCATGGCTCCGCCACCGGCACGCCGACGCCATGATCCGCTCCACCCACCGGCGCGGCCGCCACAAGGTGTTCATGGGCATGGCGCCAGGCGTGGGTAAAACCTGCCGCATGCTCCAGGAGGGCCAGGAGGCGCTGCGGGAGGGCACCGATGTGGTGATTGGCCTGCTCGAGACCCACGGCCGCAAGGACACCGCCCGTGAGGCTGAAGACCTGGAGCAGATTCCCCGCAAGCGCCTCCGCTACCAGGGGGTGGACCTCGAGGAGATGGATGTGGCCGCGGTGCTGGCCCGCCATCCGCAGTTGGTGCTCGTCGATGAGCTGGCCCACACCAACGTGCCAGGCAGCGAACGGCAGAAACGCTGGCAGGACGTGGAGATGCTCTTGCTCTCCGGCATCGATGTTCATTCGACCCTCAACATCCAGCACCTGGAGAGCCTCAACGACCTGGTGGCCGACCTCACCGGCGTGGTGGTGCGTGAACGCATCCCCAACCGTGTGCTCGAACTCGCCGATGAGGTGGTGCTCGTGGATGTGACACCAGAGACGCTGCAGGAGCGGCTCAAGGAGGGCAAGATCTACGCGCCCGAAAAGGTGGGCCAGGCCCTGAGCAACTTCTTCCAGCGGCGCCATCTGGTCGCCCTGCGGGAGCTGTCGCTGCGGGAGGTGGCCGATCGGGTCGATAACGACATCGTCCCCGCGACCAAGCCCCTGCACGAGCGGGTGATGGTCTGCCTCGGCCACCACCACACCAGCAAGCGCCTGCTGCGCCGTGCCGCCCGCCTGGCCGCCGCCATGGATGCGCCGCTGCTTGTTGTAACGGTGCAGGATCCCAACCGCTTTCTCAACCGCGAAGAATCCCTCCTCCAGGAGGAATGCCGCCAGCTGTGCGACGACGTGGGTGGGACCTTCCTGCGCGAAGAAAGCGCCGAGATCCTTCCCACGATCGCCCGCGTGGCCCGGGAACACCGGATCACCCAGATCGTGCTGGGCCAAACGATGCGTTCACGCCTCAAGGCCCTGTTTCGCCGGCCCCTTTCGGAGCGATTGCAGCACCAGCTGCGAGGCCAAAGCATCGATCTGCACCTGATCTCCGATGGAATCCCGACTCAGGCCCAGGAGGACCACGGGGCGTGACCTTCGTGAGGGCTTCGAGCGCTCTGGTGTGGGCGATCTGGCTGCTGATCCTGCTGCTGGAGCTGGCGACGCCAGCGGACGTCGTGCTGGGAATTCTCTATGAAGCGCCATTGCTGCTGGGGGCTTCCCAGCGCACCGCCAAACAAGCCTGGCGGTTTCTGCTGCTCTGCTGCACCGCAACACTGTTGAACCTGGTGGTGCCGTTGCCGGTGCATCAGAACGTCGCCTCCGTGCTGATCGACCGCCTGCTGGTGTGCTTGGGCCTGGTCGTGACGACCGCTTTGGTGGTGCGCAACCAGGAGCTGGAACGTCAGCGCATTGCCATCGAGGTGGAACTGGGGCAGGCGAACCTTCGCGGCGATGTGATTGCCACCCTTGCCCATGACATCAAGACCCCGGTGCTGGGAACCCTTGCCTCCCTCTCGCTTCTGGAGGGCAGTGCTGCGGTGGAGGCCATTCGCAGCAGCCAGCAGCGCTGCCTGCGCTTGATCGATGACCTGCTGCAGGTGTTCCGCGCTGAGCAGGAGGGCATGCAGGTCGAGCTGCAGCGGTGCGATTTGTTGGCGGTTGCCCAGGAAGCCCTGAGCACCGTGGAGCCGATCGCCGCTCAACGCCAAATCAGTTTGGTGCTGCGCCAGGAACGCTGCGGCGGCATGGACCTGCTCGCCGATCCCTCTCTGTTGCAGCGTTTGATCGAGAATCTGCTGCTCAATGCCATTCACCACAACTTGCGCGGCCAGCGGGTCTGGCTGCAACTGAGCCGCCAGGAGGGTGAATGGTGGATCGATGTTCGCGATGGCGGGGAGGGTTTCCCCCTGGAGCAGCTGCCACGGCTCTTTCAGCGGTTTGCCCAAAGCGGCAATGGCACACCGGGGGCAGGGCTGGGCCTCTATTTGTGCCGTTTGATCACCGAGGCCCACGGGGGCATCATCAAAGCCAGCAACGCTCCCGGCGGCGGGGCCAGGGTGCTCGTGCAGTTGCCGCAGCGGGAGCCATCGCGATGAAACTCCTCCTGATCGAAGACGACCAGGCCTACCAGCTGGCGATGGCCACCCATCTGCGCCAGCTGGCCGGCGTGCAACAGGTCTGGGTCGCCGGCGATGGCGAGATGGGACTGGAGTTGCTGGCGAGCCAGCCCGTGGATCTGGTGCTGCTCGATCTCGTGCTGCCGGGGCTGGGCGGCCTCGCCACCTGTCGCCACATCACGGCCAATCCAGCCCCTCCGGTGCTGATCCTCACCAGCCATGAGGAGAGTGGATGGGTGCAGAAGATCTGGGACGCTGGTGCGCGGGGCTATCTGCACAAGGAGCGGGCCCTGGCGCAGGTGGAACTGGCCCTGGCATCCCTGATGGTGGGGGCCAGTTGGTGGGATCAGAAGGCAACGGCGGCGCTGCAACGATCAAGTTCCCAACAGGTCCTCACAGGGTCGAATCAGAGCGAGCGGCTCAACGACCTCACCCAACGCGAACGGGAGGTGCTGGCCTGCCTGGCAGCTGGCGATAACAATCGCTTAATCGCCGAGCAGCTGGGGATCGGTGAAGGCACGGTGCGCAGCCATGTGCACGTGCTGCTGCAAAAGCTGCAGGTCAGCAACCGCACCCAGGCGGCGCTGATTTGGCTGGCCACGGGGGCTAGGAAGTAGCGGCGTGGGCCGCAGCAATGCCCGGAGCGTGGGTTCCAGGTCTATCCCTGCTCAACCGGGCGCCACGCGAGGACGGCAAGGGCCTGCGAAAGTCGCCACAGCCGATGCCTGACATCCTCCGATGGCTCCCGCCGCCCTCCCCACGCTCCGACTGATCGATGGCGCTGATGCCGCACCGGCCACCGTGCTGTTGGCCCATGGGGCCGGGGCGCCGATGGACAGTCCCTTCATGGCGGCCATCGCCAGCGGACTGGCCGAGCTGGGCTGGCGGGTGGTGCGCTTTGAGTTCCCCTACATGGCCAGGATGCGGGAGACGGGCCGCCGCCAGGGGCCAGACCGAATGCCGATGTTGCATGAGACATTCCGCCAACAGGTGCAGCTGGAGAAGTCCGCCAGGCCTGAGCGACCGCTGTTCATCGGTGGCAAATCGATGGGGGGCCGGGTGGCGAGCCTGCTGGTTGATGCGCTAGCCAGCAGCGATGGGGTGCGCGGTTGTTTGTGCCTGGGCTATCCCTTCCACCCGCCCGGTAAGCCCCTGAACCTCCGCACCGAGCACTTGACCGCGCTGCAAACGCCAACACTGATCCTGCAGGGGGAGCGCGATAGCTTCGGGAAATGGGGGGAGGTGGAGAGTTATGCCCTCTCGCCGCAGCTGCAGCTGCACTGGATCGCCAACGGCGACCACAGCTTCAAGCCCACCAAGGGCTCGGGGCTCAGCGAAGCCGGGAACTGGGCCGAGGCGATGGCCGTGGGCGATCAATTCCTGCGGGAGCAGATCAACGGCTGAGGGCAGGTCTTCGAGGAGAGATAACGGGATCAAGCAACCGTGCTTGAGCTGGAACCATGCAGTTCAGTTCTGATGGCTAACCGGGGATGATTCTGCCGACTTCTTCAACAGCCACCAACAGCTACCAGTCCAGGTCGGTCGTGGCTGGAGCGTGATCATCCACACGGTGGACGCGTCGTCGTTCTGCTGCAGATCGAGCAGCCCCCGCCCCGATCAACGCCCGATTCGGCCAACCGGGCGACCGTGGGGGAGCGGCATTCATAGCCTGATCGGAGCCCCACTTGGCTGTCTTGTCCAACGGCACTCCCTCCGGTAGCTCTCCTCTCACCCGGCAGCAGCGCCTGCACCACTGGGCCGATCACGCCGGCAAGCTGCTGCGCCGCACTCCGCCTTTGGTGTTTGCGATGGCGGTCCTGGGGCTGGGGCTCACCTGCGCCAGCGCCGTGTTGGTGAAGGGAATTCGCAAGGCCAACGACACGATCACCGTGACCGGCGCCAGCACCGAGCGAATCCGCAGCGACCACGTCGACTGGACCGTGGAGGTGAGACAGAGCGGTCCCAGCCAGCAGACCTCCTACACCGGCTTGCAACCGGCGCTGGAGACCACCACCTCCTTCCTGCGCAACGCCGGTATCAAACCCGAGGAGATGCAGAGCGGCTCGGTGAAGAGCGAAAAGCAGGAGAACCGCGATCCCCGCAACGGCGAGCTGCGCAGCACCAGCTGGACCAGCCGCCAGGAGATCCGGATCAGTAGCCCCGATGTCGACCGCATCGCCGCCATTGCCGCCCGCAGCGGTGAGTTGATCGGTCAGGGCGTACCGCTCACGATCAACGAACCCGCCTACACCTACACCCAGCTGGCCGGCAAGCGGGTCGACATGCTCGCCAAGGCCACCGCCGATGCCCGCGGCCGCGCCCGGGCAATCGCCTCCGAGGCCGGCGCCCACATCGGCGCGATCACCAATGCCGACACCGGCATCTTCCAGATCACTGCGCCCAATTCCACCGAAACCTCCGGCAGCGGCACCTACGACACCCGCACGATCGACAAGGACATCACCGCCGTGATCGGCGTGAGCTTCCGGGTGGAATGAGGGCCGGCCTCCAGTCCTGGAGTGGGAGGTTTGCCACGAATCGAGGCCTCACTCGCCATCGGGCTGAATCAATCGCTGATCTCTCGCACGTCCACCCTGTCGGTGCGGCCGTACATGGCGAGGCGCTTGATGAGCTTGCTCGCCTCCTCATCGGTGCGCGTGCAGGCAAATCCATAGCGGGCGCGAACCCGCTCGGAGGCTTCCCGCAAGGCCGCAAGCCCCTTCTGCTCCAGTTCAGCGATGCTGAGCGTTTCACCAGGCTTCAGGAATTCGTAGACGATGGTGGAAGGAGAATAGAAACGGCTGGCTTGACCATCAGGCCAGTGGAGCTCGAGCATCACTTCAGGCATGGTTCAATTCACAAACAACACAGTGACTACGGGCTCGCCACTGCGCCGAATCCGGTGAGCGATGTTGCCCCATCCCAAAGTTGGTGGGTCTGGTCGTTGCGCCGCAGCCCCACTCCGGTGCAATCGGCTTCGAAGGATCCGATCGATGCACAGATGAGGTTGTGATGGGCCGACACCACCGCCTGCAGAGAGTTCAGCTGCCCGGAGGACACCGCCAGCAGAAAACCGAAGCTCGGAAAACAGCTGAGCCAGGCGAGTTCGTCGATCCGGCTAGGGCGAGGGATGGCGTCGAGATCGATCGTGATCCCTAACCCACAGGCCTCCGCGAACATCGCAGCCGTGCCAACAAGGCCGCCCATGCTGATGTCTTTGGCGGCGCGGGTGATTCCTGCTTGCGCGAGCCTGGGCAGCAGGGCCAACTGGGATTGCAACCGCAAAGGATCGGCGGTGGTGGCCGCATCCCAGAACGGATAGTGCCGGTAAAAGCTGCCATCGCGATCGATCAACAGCACCAACAGATCACCACGTTGAGCGGCCCTCGCCGACAGCACAGGGCCATCGGCAACGCCGAGCACGGCAACCGATAGAGCTGAATAGGGGCTGTGGCTGTTGGTGTGGCCTCCCACCATCGGGATCGAGAACTTGTCACAGGCGAAGCGCATGCCTTCGAGGAGTGGATCAAGTGCCTGCTCTCCTGCACTCCACACGCTGTTCACCAGCGCCAGGGGGCGACCGCCCATGGCAGCGATATCGCTGAGGTTCACCAGCACACCACTCCAGCCGGCAAACCAGGGGTCGTCATTCACAAGCTCAGGATGCATGCCTTCACAGGCCAGCAGCAAGGCACCGCCCTGAGCAGGCAGCACGGCAGCGTCATCCCCCAGACGGCTGGCTAGACCAAGTTCGGCGAAGGGGTGATGGGCGAACACAGAGGCCGGAGCCTGAATGTCTCGTTTGGCATGGAGGCCATTCAAGGATCTGAGCCGTTCCACAAGGGCGTTGAGCTCTAGGGCGCTCATGCAACGTTCAGCTCATAGGGCCGTCGTTCAAGGGCTGGCTGGTAGTAGCTGAGATCAGCCTCCATCAGGTGATGACGGATGCCCTTGATCTCCAATTCATCGATGGATGCCCAGTGCAGGCGTTGGAAGAAGCGAACATTCTGAATTTGCACGGTGGCCAGGAAGCGGTCGCATCCCCAGCCATGGGCAGTGGTCACCGCCTTCCAGATCAAGCCTTTGCCGATCTGGTTATGACGGCGGAAGTCACGATGGACGCCCAGGCGGCCCCCATACCAAACCCTCGGTTGTGGCTCAACAATCCGCACGACACCAACAACTTGGCCGCAATGGCTTGCACCATGGTGAATCGCTGTGATCGGGTAGGCACCATCGTCTAGCTCATCACGGTCGGTGGCATCAAACAGGTCTTGTTCTTCGCAAAAGATCGAACTGCGCAACGCCCAGTAACCGTTGATCAGTGATGAATTCGGGCGAAGCAGATGAAAGGAGAAGCGCTCCGAACTGGCCGTGGGTGAAAGTTGAAAATCATCAGCGTCGATGCCAATGCCCCACCGCACCGACGGTGTGAATGATGCGGGTGAGGAGCTGTGGCTGCGGCCGATGTCATGGCTGCTGGGATCGATGAAGAACATGGGGTCAACGATCGGTTTCAAACAGGGACAGCGCTGAACAGGCGCCGCATTTGGCACAGCCGGCCGCCATCGCCTCGGAGCTGATGTCGGAAACGCGCAGCCGGGCGGCAACGGCGGAATAGACCTGCACCATGAAGTCGGTGGAGGGAGCGGGATGGTGCTCCAGGGGTGTGCCTGAAATCGGCACAAAGGGCACCACGAAGGGGTAGACGCCGAGGCCGATCAGCTTGTCGCTGCACTGAATCAGCGAGTCGGCACTGTCCCCAAGACCGGCTAAGAGGTAGGTGGACACCTGGCCGCGACCAAACACCGCCACCGCCTGTTCAAAAGCTGCGTAGTACTGCTCCAGGGAGATCTCGGATTTGCCCGGCAGGATGCGGCGACGCACGTCCGGTTCAATCACCTCCAGGTGCATGCCGAGACTGGCGACACCGGCCTGTTTCATCCGTTCGTACCAGATCGGATCTTCGGGAGGTTCACATTGGGCTTGGATCGGAATGTCGACCCGCCGTTTCACGGCTGCGGCGGTTTCGGCCATCAGACGGGCGCCACGGTCATCGCTGTTCGGCGTGCCCGTGGTCAACACCAGCTGCTTGACGCCATCGAGGCGTACAGCAGCGTCAGCCACCTCAGCCACCTGGTCGGGCGTCTTGCGCACCAAGGTGCGCCCGTCTTCCAGCGACTGCTCAATGGCGCAGAACTGGCAGGAGTCGCTTCTGTCGCGGAAGCGAATACAGGTTTGCAGGAGCGTTGTCGCCAGCACGTCCCGCCCGTGGAGCAGGGCGATCGATCGGTAAGGGATGCCATCGGCGGTGCTGAGGCTGTAAAAAGCCGGCTCCGCGGTGACAGCCACGCTGCTCAAGGACTCTCCCTCCCGATTGGCTAGCGCCACGGCTCCGGCGGCATCGGATTCCAGGCTGTAGGGAGAGACCTTGGAGGCCGAGTTGTACACGGGCACCATCACGGTGGCGCCGTCGATCGTGAGGGCGCGGTGATCCGACGGACCGGCACCTCCACGCCGGCCGCGGTTGCCAGGTAGGGCCGGGTCGGCAACACCATGGACCTGCAGTTCCGTGACCAGGCGTCCAAGTTCAGACATCAATCAACTCCTGGCTGAGGGCGATCCATTGCGGGGATTCGAGTGTTTCCGGTGCGGTGCCCATGGCACTCATCTGGGTGGTCGGCGTGGGATTAATGCGAAGCCCAAGCAAATCCGGCCGGCTGTAATGGCCCACGCTGTCCATCATGCGTTTGCGCTTGGTGATCAGGGAACGATCGAGTTCGGCGATGGCCAAACCTTCGCCTTCTGGCAGGGGACCAGCCAGATATCGACCTTCAGGACTGATCACGGCCGTGTGGCAGCCACCTTGAAAGGCCTTGTGCAGGGAGGTATCCGGCGTAATGGCGCCGTAGTCCTCGGGGTCGAGCCAGGCGGTGGAACAGATCACAAAGCATCCCGCTTCCAGGGCGTGATGTCGCATGGTGACCGCCGTCTGCTCGCTGAAGATCTGACCCACCAGTGAGCCAGGGAACTGGGCGCAGTGGATTTCCTCCCCCTGGGCCATCAGGGCGAAACGGGCCAAAGGGTTGTAATGCTCCCAGCAGGCCAGGGAGCCGATCTTGCCCAGGCTGGTGTCCACCACCTTGAGACCCGACCCATCGCCCTGACCCCACACCATGCGCTCGTGATAGGTGGGGGTGATCTTGCGGCGTTTGAGAATGATCTCGCCAGCGGTATCGATCAGGAGCTGGGTGTTGTAGAGGCTTCCCCCATCCCGCTCGTTGATCCCGAGCAACACATGCATGCCCTGTTGGCGAGCCGCCGACGCGATCGAATCGATGGCGGGGCCTGGCATGGTTACCGCCTGTTCGTAGAGCGCCAGATGGGAGCGCCCCATCAGCACGGCCGGCTCCACAAAGGAGAAATAGGGGTAGTAGGGCAGAAAGGTTTCCGGGAAAACAATCAGCTCCACGCCCTGCTCCGCAGCCTCCGCCATGGCCGAGAGCACCCGCTGAACAGAGCCTTCGAGGCTGAACAGAACCGGGCGGATCTGGGCTGCAGCAACCTTGATCGTGGTGGCCATGGCGGCAAAGGTCCTCGCTCGATCAGAGGGTCCAGGTGTCGAGGATGAAGGCACCCTCCTTGCGGTGCATCAGCACGATGTCGAGCACATCGAGGGGATTGACCGGACGAATTCCGGGCATCAAGGCCCCTTCACCGTGACCGTAGAGCGCTTGCAGGGCAAAACGACAGGCATACACCTTGCCGCCCTGATCCATGAACTTCTGCAGGCGCGCGTTGAAGTTGAGGTGGCCATCGAAGGCCGCATCACCAAGTTTTGGGAAACCGCGTTGCACGCCGAGGGTGACACCGGGGCCGTACAGCAGAACAGAGGTTTCAAAGCCTTTGTTGATCAGGCGGCTGGCCTGGAGCAGATTCACCAAACCAATGGACCCCTCGAAGGCCACGGTGTGAAAGGTGATCAGGGCTTTTTCACCGGGCTCAGCTTTGACGTCGGGAAAGACCTTCTCCTCATAGTCAACGAGAAAATCGCCTGGCTGGTTGGAAGGACGGCTGACAGCAGGCATGGACCTTGTTGAAAACAGATGCGGCCGAAGCATCGCCCTGCCACCACGTCGGAAATGTCGCCAATGTGACCAAAGTGGTGCTGTCGATGCAGTTGGTTCGATCTTCGGCGCTTCTGTGTGATTGGCTACGGATCCAACTGGATGGGCCATCGATGATGAGAAGTTGGTCTGGTTAATCTCCTGTGAATGGATCATCCCAGCTTCAGCATCGCCAAGTGGTTGTGGTTGGGGGAGGGCAGGCAGGACTTTCGGTGGCCCATGCTCTCCAGAAGCGTGGCATTCGCCCACTAGTGCTGGAAAAAAACAGAATTGGCTACGCCTGGGACCAGCAGCGATGGGATTCGTTCTGCCTGGTGACCCCGAACTGGCAATGTCACCTGCCCGATTTCCCTTATGACGGTTCTGAGCCTGAAGGGTTCATGGTGAAATCAGAGATCGTCTCCTATTTGCAGCGCTTTGCTGGTTTTGTTGGAGCCGAGCTGCGGGAGGGAGTCGCCGTTCAGCGGCTGGTCCCCAACGGTCCTGGTTATCGCTTGCTCACGACAGAGGGTGAGATTCTTGCCGACCATGTTGTGGTGGCAACCGGTGGCTACCACACCCCCCGCCGGCATGCTGAGTCGCCCCGTCTTGCCGCCTCAACGCTTCAGTTGGATGCCCGTGAGTATCGCAACGCCGCATCCTTGCCGGAAGGTCCTGTTCTTGTGGTGGGAAGTGGCCAGTCGGGTTCCCAGATCGCTGAGGATCTGTTCCTTGATGGACGCGAAGTGCATTTGAGTGTTGGCTCTGCGCCCCGATCACCAAGGCGTTATCGCGGCAAGGATGTGGTGGATTGGCTTGATCGCATGGGCTATTACTCAATGCCGATTGCGGATCATCCAGACCCGCGCGCTGTGCGCTCCAAAACCAACCACTACCTCACCGGCCGCGATGGAGGGCGTGAGATTGATTTGCGGGCCCGTGCTCTTGAAGGCATGCATCTCCATGGACGGCTGCAGGCCATCACGGCGGAGCGCATCAGCTTCAATGATGATCTAGCGGCCAATCTCGATCAGGCCGATGCAGTGTATTGCCGCATCCGCAGCAGTATCGATAGCTGGATTGCTAAGGAGGGCATTGACGCCAAGCAAGAAGCCCCCTATTCCCCCTGTTGGCAACCGGGCCCTGGCAAGGATCCTGGCCTTGACCTCAGCAGCCGGCCTCTCGCAGCGGTGATCTGGTGCACCGGCTATCGCAGCGATTTCAGTTGGATCGATGTGCCTGTGTTTGATGGTTCCGGCCAACCAGCGCACGACCGTGGCATGACCCAGAGCCCAGGCCTCTATTTCCTTGGATTGCCCTGGCTGCACACCTGGGGTTCCGGCCGGTTCTGCGGTGTCGCCAACGACGCCGACTATCTGGCCAGCATGATCAGCCAGCGCCTGCAGCGACGGGATGCCAGCCAGGAGCGGCTGGAATGCACAGCGTTGCTGGGTTCCTGAGATTCAGAGCAAGGCGGAGATCGCTATGGAGCCTCGGCAGGATCCTGCAGCAGGGGAAACAGTCTGGGAGCCCCCAGGATCAGCAACCAGGCAACGGCAAAGGCACCGGCCGCCACCCATTCCTGCCGGAGCAGGGCCACGACTGCGATCGTGCTGGCGGTGACGCGCACAGCCCGCACAGCAAAGCGGATCAGGGCGAGCTTGCGATCGGACGGCGTAGGCACGGGTGCGGGATCGTCAACAGCCATGGCAAGAACTCCTGGCTGTCCATGATGGCCGCCGGATCAGCCCACCATCGCTGGCAGCGGGCAGAGCAGTTGCATCGGTTGGCGGATGGTGCGCCAGTCGCCGTTGCTGGTGCTCACCTCAAGGCCGATGGAGGCCTGGCCGGCATCAGGCTCGAGTCCATGCAGCCAGCCGATCGCCTCCCCGATGGCCTCCTCGATCGATTCGTAGCGACCATCAAGGTGGGGATGGGGTTGGAAGAAGGCATCAATCAGCCGGTACGCCCGACTCACCTGGTGGCGAGACAGATGCATGGGGCCGTTCAGGGGTGCCATCTCGGGTGCCGCTTGGAAAACAACTCTGGTCGTGTGACGGATCAACCATTGTCACCCTGGATACCAGGGACCGGCACAAGGACATCGAGCAGCAGATCAGCCGCATCGACGCAGCGGCGAGGAGCCACCGGTGGTGGCAATGGGCAGCCCTGAAGCCACTCTTTCGTAAACCGTAGGTGGCTCACAACTGGCTGTAACGAAGCGCTTGGCTAGGTCCTAGGGCGAACAGGATGTTCTGAGACACCACGAATAGCTCCATGCTTTGCAAACCCATCACCCCTGCTCTGGCCTTGTTTTGCCTGGCAACGCTGACCGTTCCCGCCCAGGCCCAGGCCCAGGCGGTGGCGAAATCGGATGCGGAGTGCCGCCTCAGCAAGAACGGTGAGGTTTTATACAACGACGATTGCACGGTCAAGGAAAAAGTTAGTGAGGGTCGGGAGACCTTTGTCGTGAAGTTCGACAACGGCAAGATCTTCCGTTTTTCTGGGCCGAATCGGCAGAATCTGAGGATTGAGGATGATTTTGCTAACGCCTCAAATGTGTTATTTGAGGACAAAGGTGCTAAGGGCGTCTTCAGTTGGAATGATGGCAACAGCACCTACAAACTCGTGGTCAAAACTGGCGGTTCCCCCAGTGCTGGCAATAGCGGCAGCTCAGGGGGTGGACTGGTTCAGGGCCCACCGGTGCCGGATCTCCAGTACTTGCTCGGCAAATCTCCGGGGTCGGCCGCGCTTGGCTTCGTGATTCGCGGCACCAAGTACGTGAGCGAGTCCCAGGTGCCGCAGGGCACGCTCACTTACATGCTGGATAAGAAGCGCTGTGTGGCCTTCTTGAGCTCCAACAACATGTATCAATCGATCACCCTCGCCGACGCAAGCAAGTGCCAGCGCTGAGTCGCCGCTAGCCCAGGGCCGGCCCTCAGGTCGGCCAGCGCCAGGCGGCCCGCTCCAGCACCGTCTGGCCCGGCAACACCGTGGCCCCCAGCTCCCGCTCCAACCGCAGCAGCCGGCAATCTGGGCTGTCCTCCAGAGCGGTGATCAGGATCTCGGCGTGGGCCACCACCCACACCTGGGTGCGTTCGGCCACCGCGGCGATCAACCGCGCCAGGGGGACCAGCAGATCGGGGTGGAGGCTGTTCTCCGGTTCGTTGAGCACCAGTAGCGGCGGCAACCGCGGGCTGAACAGGGCCGCCGCCAGCAGCAGGTAGCGCAGGGTGCCATCGGAGAGCTCCGTGGCCTCCAGCGGCCGCAGCAATCCCGGTTGATGCAGCTGCAGTCGAAACAGGGGTGCACTGGTATCCACCATCAGGTGGCAACCGGGGAAGGCATCGGCAATGGCGGCCTGGAAGGCCTCAGCGTCGCCGATCTCCAGGATGGTCTGCACGGCGGCGGCCAGGTCGCCCCCGTCGCTGGCAAGCGAAGGGGTGCGGGTGGCGATGCGGCCGCTGCGGGCGGGAGCCTGGCGGTCGGTGCGGAAGCTGTCGTAAAAGCGCCAGCTCAGGATCGTGCGCCGCAGCTGGAACACCTCCGGGGCTTCGAGCGGATCGGAGGCCGCGGTGAACAGACTCTCGTAGGGCGAGACCTCCAGCGCGATCGGCACCGCTCGGCCCCCTTCCCCGCAGCGCTCCACCACCGCACCGGTGCGCTGCACCAACAGGCTGCGGGGATGGAAAGGGCCGCCAGCCCAGATCCACTCCCGCTTGATCTGCGGATCCAGCACGAAGGCACTGGTGTGGTCGTCGGCCCCGTAGCCGAGCTCGATGGCATAGGAGAGGGTTTCGCCGGCAATGCCCAGCCGCAGCCGCGCCGCCTCCCGCCTGCCGCTGCTGCCCTGCACCGGTTGCTCCCCGCGGCGCATCGCCGAAGAGGTGCGCTCTGGCCCGGCCCAGAACACCGCCGGCAGGCCGCCCTCGGCGGCCAGGGCCGCCACCAGATCACCGCGGGCGGCGGCGCTAATTAACCCTAGGGAGCGATACAGGTTGCTCTTGCCGCAGCCGTTGGCGCCGCACACCAGGGTGAGGCCCCCATGGGGCAGGGCCCCCAGGGGCAGGGTGAGTTGCTGCAGGGAGCGGTAGCCCGCCACGGCTAGATGGGTGAGGGAACCAGCCGCTGCGCTGGGCGAGTGGGTCTGTGGCGACACGGCCCTCACGGCTGGCTGAGGATCCGGCTGCGGTTTTCGAGCATCAGGCGGGCATAGCGAGCCGCCAGATCAGAGAGCAGTTCCTGCCAGCCCGCCGCCGAGCGGGGCAGTGGCTCGATCACGCTGAAGGTGGCCACCGGCAACAGCGCCTTGGACGGGCCGACCCGGGGGCTGAGGCCGAGGGTGATGGCCACCAGACCCTTATCGGCATGGGCATCGAGCAGCAGATAGGTGGTCCAACGCTGATCGGGGAAACCCTGGTCGTAGGCGGCCGGCAAGGCGTTGTTGAAGATCCCGCGCAGCTCAGTCGCCGAAAAGCTGGTGCCGTTCTGCCGGTACTGCAGGTCGTAGGCCCGGGCCGGAAGCGCCAGGGCTGCAGCGAAAAGAGCCGACGCAGCAAAGCGGCTGAGAAGGGATCTCGGGGGCTTGCAGGGCGTATGGAACCGACGCCGCCATCGCAGTAATCCAGCGCCGGCCGATGGCCCCCTGAATAGCAGGCTCATCAGAACTTCAGCACGCTGGTGGGCTGCAGGATGAAGCCCGCCTCACCGGCCCTGAGCTTGTAGCAGATCTGACGTTGGCCGCCGCTGGCTTTGGCGTTGCTGTCGCCCGACTTGTAGATCGGGAAGCGGCGCGCCAGGCAGCTCTCCACCACCTGGAACTGGTCGTGGCCCTGGTAGCCCTGGGCGTTGGCACCCGTCAGTTCCGGCAGGGTGATCGGGGAAAGTTCGGCGCCTTTCATCACGGCGTAAGCCACCACTTCGCCGTAGCTGCCGCTACCGGCACCCTGCACGAACACGTAGATCTCGGGCATCCCGTTGTTATTGAGGTCGGCCACCTCGGCGCCCACCACCTGGCCATTGACCGTTTGGCGGATGGGCTTGATCGGGGGCTTGGCGCCCGTGGTGGTGATCGTGAGCTGCTGCTGGGAGCCCTCACCGCTGCTCTGCACCTGGAAGCTGATGCCTTGGAGCTTCAGGGTTTGGTTGAAGGCGGCGCCGGCCCAGGCGCTGCCGGGGAGGGCGGTGGCCAGGAGCAGGGCGGCGGCGGTGAGCTGGGGGAGAAGGCGCTTCAAGGAGGGAGGTGGTGGGCAGATCTTCAGGATGGCGAGGAGAGTCCCTGGTGTCGCTCGGCTGGTGTGAAACGTCGCCCAATCGCCTGCTGTGCCATGACCCGTTCCTCGTGACTGTGGCTAAGCCTGCACCGCCGACGTGCCGCTTCATCAGAGTGGAAGGCCAAGCGGGCCCAGACCATCCATCGATGGACAGGTACGAACGCCGGGCGCCCCGGAGGCGCCGAGCAGAACCAATCCGCCGGTCTGTGACTGTGCGACGGTCGTCCCGTACCTGGCCGGCCATCGCCGTGCTCGCTCTGGTGCTGGTCACCGCTGGGATCCTTCTGTTCAACCAGCAGCATTCCGGTCAATCCCTCAAGATCCGCAGGGAACTGCGCAAGTTCTGAGCAGGCCGAGAACGTCTAGGGACTCCGCCAGGTCCGCCAGGGACCGGTCGCGGTAGGCGCCGTAGCGGCGGCGCTTGTCGCGAATGCGCTCGGGCAACTCGGGCAGGAGGCCGAAGTTGGGCGGCATCGGCTGGAAGCCGCCCCGCTTGCCTTCACCGCCGCAGGGGGCTTCAGCCACGAAGTGGGTGAGGGCTCCGATCATGGTGGTGGGCGGCAGGCTGATCGGCTCCAGGCCCCGGGCCAGCCGGGCCGCGTTGGTACCGGCCAGCCAGCCACCGGCCACCGCCGCCGCGTAGCCCTCCGTGCCGGTGATCTGCCCCGCCGCCAGCAGGGAGGGGCGCTGGCGAAACTGCAGGGTGGCATCCAGCAGCTGGGGGGATTCCAGGAAGGTGTTGCGGTGCATCACGCCGAAGCGCACGAATTCGGCGTTCTCCAGGCCCGGGATCAGCCGCAGCACCCGCTTTTGCTCACCCCACTTGAGATTGGTCTGGAAGCCCACCAGGTTCCAGAGGCGGCCGTCGCGATCCTCCTGGCGCAGCTGCACCACGGCGTAGGCGCGATTGGCGCGGCGCACGTCCCGGTCGTTCACGTCGCCCCAGCGGGGATCCCAGAGGCCGATCGGCTTGAGGGGCCCGTAGCGCATGGTGTCCTCGCCGCGGCGGGCCAGCTCCTCGATCGGCAGACACCCCTCGAAGAAGTGGGCCGATTCGGCCTCGAAGTCCTTGAGGTCCGCCTGTTCGGCTTCCAGTAGCGCCTGGCGGAAGGCCAGGTACTGATCCCGGTCCATCGGGCAGTTGATGTAGTCGGCGTCGCCCTTGTCGTAGCGGGAGGCGCGGAAGGCGATCGCCAGATCGATCGATTCGCCCTCCACGATCGGGCTGGCGGCATCGAAGAAGTGGCACTCACCGCGGCCGGTGAAGGCCCGCAGCTGCTCCGCCAGCGCATCGGCGGTGAGGGGCCCGGTGGCCAGCACCGTGATCTGAGCTGGCCCCGGCAATTCGCTCTGCTCGCGGCGCTCCACCGTCACCAGCGGATGGGCCTCGAGGGCGGCGGTGAGGGCGGCGCTGTAGCGGCCCCGGTCCACCGCCAGGGCGCCACCGGCGGGCACGGCGTGCTGGTCGGCGGTGCCAATCACCAAGGAGCCGAGCCGCCGCAATTCCTCTTGGAGCAGCCCGGCGGCCCGGTCGCTACTCAGGGCCCCAAAGCTATTGCTGCAGACCAGCTCGGCAAACTCTCCGCTGTGGTGGGCGGGGGAGCGGCGCACCGGCCGCATCTCCACCAGCCTCACCTGCACTCCCGCCTGGGCCACCTGCCAGGCAGCCTCGGTTCCCGCCAGGCCGGCCCCAACCACCAGCACCTCTGGATCCCCTCCACCAGAGTGGATTCTCGAACCAGTGATTGGTTCAAGGATTTCCTGGTGTGGGACAGGTGGCTGAGTAGCCGTTGCGGAGAGATCAGCCGAGGAACTCACCACACGGGGCAGGAACAGTGTCTTTCACGCTAAGGCTGCGGTGGTGGTCCGCCAGTAAACAGGTCGTGATTCCTATGGCTCGCTGACCTGGCTCAAGCGTTCGATAGCCCAGCAAGAGCGAGCCTCAGGCCGCCCGCTTGATGAAGAGCTGCAGCTGGCCCACGGCCGCACGGCCGATGTGGAACACGGCCCAGCTGGCGGCCAGCAGGATGGGGGCGGCAACCAGGATGAGCCTGAGGTCCATGGCAACGAAAAGGACAGGTTTGGCCGATCTTAAGGAATGGGCCAGCGTCCCGACGACTGCGACAGGCAATCGATCGATATCGATGCAATGGCCAAGCGACGCCATGCCCAACCACCAGCCAGCCGTCGTTGGCACTCAGATGGGCGTTGGCGATCGGCCTGTTCGCCCAAGGCAGGGTGGGCGCTGGGTAAGCCTGATCAGGCTCCTGGGCCGCCAAAGATCTGCCCACCCTCCCGCTCAGCGTGGGCCATGGCCAGTTGCCGGTAACGCCGGGCGTGCTGGCGCTGTTCCTCGATCGCCTCGGCCCCCAGCTGCCGTTTCGCCTGGGCCGGCGCTCCCATCACCAGGGTGCCCGGCGGCACATCGCGGGTCACCACCGAGCCCGCCGCCACCAGCGCCCCCGCCCCCACGGTGACACCGTTGAGAACCACCGCCCCAATGCCGATCAGGCAGCCGTCCTCCAGGGTGGCGCCATGGATCACGGCGCGATGGCCGATGGTCACGTCCGCTCCGATCAGCACCGGCTGGCCCGGATCCCCATGGAGCACCGCGCCGTCCTGAACGTTGCTGCCCTCCCCCACCACGATCGGGCAGAGGTCGGCCCGGGCCACCGCCGTGGGCCAGAGGCTCGCGCCCGCCTCGAGCCGCACCTCCCCGATCACCACCGCCGTGGCGGCCACCCAGGCCTCGGGATGCACCACCGGTTCGGGCCAGCTGGCGGCCTGATGGTCAGGAGACAGATGGGTGTCCATGGCGCGGGTCGACGGGCACCATTCTCGCCAGCACTCCGACCAGATCTCACCGCCGCCTGCCCAGCCTGTAGCTGCGCCTACCCGGGTCGTGCCCCCAGCCAGAAAGGGCCTATAGCGGTGTCGACCCTCCGGGTGATACCTTCCTTTCAAGCCCGTGGGGCGTCCTTGAACCGGTCCAGGCCGGATTCGATCGGCCGCATCCAGGGGATTCCAGGGTCGCTAGCTCAGCGGTAGAGCACTCGGCTTTTAACCGATTGGTCCTGAGTTCGAATCTCAGGCGACCCATTTTCTGAAACGCCTTGGAACGACTGGCAGTTCTATTGCGGCGTAACAGGTTTGAGCACCTCCAGACCCGTGCTTGCTTAGCCGGAATGGGATCGGGGAAGGTGCCCGAAAACCGTAGTTGGGTCACTTCCTTGGCATAACTGCCAAGGAACTGCCAAGCGGGGGGCGTCTCAGAGAGACGGTCCCAGGAATCTTGGCGGCATGGGCCGGAACCCTCTGACACCCAGGTTCCAGCTGCCTTCATGGCCAATCTCACCTCCGCCCTTGATCGGGCCAACGGAATGCTGCGCCTCAGCGGCCTCTCGGTGCGCATCCGTGAACGCCGTCACAGCCAATGGTTGAGCGTCTACCAGGTCCTCCCTGGTGGAGGGACAAGGGAGCGAGCCATGCGCGGCTATGCCGCGGCTGATCCAGAGGCGGTCGAGCGCCTCTACGAAACAGTGCGCGCCATCGCGAAGCAGCAGCCCTCCTTTGACTGGGGCGCGCTCAGCAGCGGTCCAAGAACCAACGTCCGGCAACAACCGTGCTGGCCCGAGATCTGCCAAGCCGTGGTGGCCTTCCAACGGGGCCAGGGGGTGAACATGAACCTTGTGGGTCCGTTCAAGGGTCAGGGCTACTTCCGGCTGCTGCCCCAGGATCGGCCGGCGACCCTGGAAGACGTGCGCCGTTTTGCCTTGCACAGCACTGAGAGCCTCAAGGAGCAGCTGGAGGAGCCCAGTGCGGTGCTGCATCCGATGGCGACGCACCGGCAGGGCTTCCGTCAGAAACGGGAGGTGGTGTCGCTGCTGCGCCGGGCGGGGTTTGGGGCGATTGCGCCGCAGGAGCTGAGCGAGGAGCTCAAGGGGATGGTGAACCGCAAGAAGCTGGCCTTGGTGGCCGCCGGTCAATCGCGTCGCCGCATCCCGAGCACCACGGCGATCGAGGAGTGGCTGGATCAGGTGATCGAGGAGGACCCGCTCTGGGGCTGGGTGTTCGCCATGGTGGCCACCTATGGCCTGCGGCCCCATGAGGTGTGGCACATCGATGGCCTGCCCGATGAGCACGGCCTGATCACGATCGGCGTGGCGGCCCGCCACATCAAGGTGACCAAGACCGGCTTCCGGGCGGCGGTGCCCCTGCCCGCGTCCTGGGTGGAGCGCTATCAGCTGGGCGGGGCGAATGGTGAGCAGCGGCTGGCGGAGCTGCGGGCCCGCCATAAGCCCAAGTTCGTCAATGAAGACGGCCAGCCTTTCGATCCCGAGCGGGACCAGGTGAAGCGCTGCGACAACAACGAGCGACTGGGGGCGGTGTGCTGCCACAAGCTGCGCAGCAGTGACGCCAAGGCGGAGTTCGAGCTCAAGACCAAGCTCTACGCCTGGGTGGAGGTGGCGGCTGCTGAGGGAAGAAAGAAGGCGCAGAAGCGTAAGGAGCGCTGCGTGCCCTATGACCTACGTCACGCCTACGCGATCCGGGCCAGGGAAACCACCAGCTGGAGCTACGCGGATGTGGCGGCGGTGATGGGCCACAGCCCGGAGGTTCATCGCCGCACCTACTTGTCCGAGATCAGCGGCGAGCAGACTAAGGCGGCGGTGGTGCGCCGGCTCCTAGGCGACGAACAGGTCGCATGAGGGGGGGGGCAAAGACCCAAGGGCGATGGGGGTGAGGGCGATGCCCCGTCACCCCCACCTCTCAACCCCGGCCATCGTCCCGCTGATGCGGCAGGTGCCTGGCCGCCACATAGCGATTGCGGTTGCCGGATCGACTGAGGTTGAGGTTTGCCCTGTGAATCTCTGCCTCAGTGGCGCGGGTGGCATAGAGGGCGGTGCCTGTGTCGCGGTGCAGGAGTACGTAATCCCCAGTCGGCTCGCTGGCCTGAATGGGGGAAGACTCCGCCATGGCGTTGCAACGGCCTTGGGTACTCGCCAGCAAAGCGGAACAGCGCTGCCGGTGCCAGAGCAGATCGGAGCGCGGGGCCGTCGGGTTCTTCTTGACCCAGTGATGGCCATGGCGCAACAACTCCCGCCGCCGCCAGCGGCCCAGGGTGGAGCGGCTGATCGAGAGGCTGAAGCAGAGAGCTGGGGTTTCCACCCAGGCGGGGCCCTGGGCATCGAGCTCGTGCTCGCTCATGGCTGCCTCCCGAGCGCCAGCTCGCAGCGGTGCAGGTGCCAGAGTAGGTGCGAGCGGCGGCAGCCCGGGTTCTTGGGCACCAGATGGCGGCCGGGCTTGAGCAGGCCGTTGCGTTTGATCGCAAACAGCGTGGAGCGGCTGATCGCCAGCTGGGCGCAGAGCTCCTCGGTCGTGAGCCAGGGGTTGGAGGGGGACATGGCAGCAGGGGCTGCCGGGGTGGGGGCAGCGGGGGAGGCTACCCAAGGTGGAGGGTGCCTTTACCCATGTGATCGAGGGAGGACTGCCTGGGGTAACAAGCCCTGCCGATGACTTGTAGCGTGGGGTACAGGTGGTTCTCGGACCCGTGAACCACATTGACGCTGGCCAGCATGAGCGGCTGAGGCTAGTCTTGGTAGAGGGTTTCAACCAAGGTCTGGATGGAGCTGGCTTGGTTCTCGGAAAGGAAGAGCCAGGAGCGGGTGGTTCGCTGAACCTGCCAATAAAGAGTTGGGCGTATGATATGTGAGCCTTAGAGCTCAACAGGCAATACTATGAAATCTTATGATAATACACAACCGCTAATTGTAATACATGTTCCGAAAGCAGCGGGCACTAGTTCACGGAAGTTTTTTCAACATTGGTACGGAGATGGATTTTTGCACCATTACTATAACGAGTCAAAAGGCGAGATGCCTGAGAAGCATGATTTATTCGGATTGCACAAAGTCGATAGGCCAGTTGTATTACACGGACACTTCAACAAGTTACGTGGCTTTGGAACTGAAGACTACTATCCAGGAGCAACGCAGTTTATAACGATTCTGCGCGATCCATTCGAATTGGCTATTTCAGGCTATTTCTACCTCAAGAAGAATGGTTCTGATTGGAAAGATAAATCACGCATCCCTAGCGAAATCAACATAGAGAGTTATTTGATTAAAGCAGAATCTCGAATGCTTAACCATTTCCCTCGGGAAGTAACTGCAGCCAACTACAAAGATATTATTGAAGAGTATTTCATAGAGGTTGGGATAACGGAGCGCCTTGAAGAGTCCATGAAGTGGATTGCGTACAAGTTAGGCATGCCTTACGAAGCGGCGCTACTTGGCGTTCATAATGCTACTAACAGAGATCAGGAGGCTCCAGGCTATTTAAGAGATTTGTTTGCCGAGCGCAACCAGCTGCAATTTGATGTCTATAACTATGCGGTTGAGAGATTCACCCAACAAGGCTCTGCGCCGGACGGCAATTCCGCTGCGCTCCACTGTCGCCGGTGAGCTTTGGCGTTAGCCGAATACATGTCGTAGAAGCTGAGCCAGGCAACTGGTGATGGCGCCTACGCCCTGTGTTGTTGCTACGGTGGAGGCAGTGGTGGATAGGACATGAATTTCACATTGGAGTGCGAGCAAGAGGTTGATGGACGCTGGATCGCAGAGGTTCCTGAACTGCCTGGCGTTCTCTCTTATGGCGACTCGGCTGCAGATGCAATGTCAAAGGCTGAGATATTGGCTCTTCGTGTTATTGCCGACAGGCTTGAAAATGGCGACTCCGAGCCTGTGAGTATCAGCTTATCGCTCCCCATCAGTGCATGAGTCCTTGGCCCTCTGTAAAAGCTAAAAAGGTGCTGGCTGCTCTCCAGTCCATCGGATGGCATGTAAAGCGCCAGTCAGGCTCTCACAAAACTCTTGCTCGCGATGGATTTCCAGATTTTGTTTTTGCATTCCATGATGGTGAGGAGATAGGCCCTAGAATGTTATCTCGCGTTGCAAAGAGCACCGGTCTACAGCCGAGTGACCTGTGAGAAGCGTGCGAAATCGGCTAAGGAACCTCTGGGCAACAGGGGGTTGAGCAGTCGCT
>Ga0209087_1000624_pt1 | contig 21941 bp, 34 predicted proteins | sample S_130805_EF_Meta_FD_187321 | JGI IMG/M metagenome (GOLD analysis project Ga0209087, IMG submission 187321) | Freshwater microbial communities from Lake Simoncouche, Canada to study carbon cycling - S_130805_EF_MetaG (SPAdes) (version 2) | ecosystem: Environmental > Aquatic > Freshwater > Lake ... | reverse complement strand
CCATGGTGTAATTTCTTTTTTTTCTTAGACCAAGAGGGTGGGACTGGAAGAAAGAAAGTAATGGATGCTCCTACTGGGGGAAGGACGAATTGCTTGGCTTTGGCTTCTGCGCATAAGTCTACTTTATACTGATTGTATTTTTCTAAACGGAGTAATCGGCTTAAACCAGCTGGGCGTAATTTTTCTCTGGGTATCCTGAAGAAGATGGAGTCGCCCTGAGTTGCCCTAACATGGGTTTGGGGGGTTATGTTAAGTATTACTTTCTTTGGCACTAGTTCTATCTTTGATTGATTTTAAAAGAATAAATTCTACAGTCTTTGTAATTGACCATTTTTTTCTTTCGGCTAGCTTTACAAGTTTTTCGTGAACTTCTGGGCTTAAATAAATTGTTGTACGCTTCATTATGAATCATTTTGATGCAATATACATCATGTTATAACATTGTACAAATTTCTGTACATAAAAAAACCTCCTTTTTTAAGGGAGGCTAAGTCAAACGAGAAAACATCAACCGAACCATCTTTTGTTTATTTATTCTTTTTCATTCCTTTTAATGCAGTTCCTACTTTCTTTGCTTTTAATGATGAAGCACCTCTGCCTCTCCATTGCGCTTGCATAGAGGCTACAACTTTCTTATCCCAAGCATCTTGGTCAGCTTTTTTAACTAAGCGTCCCATTTCGGTTCTTACCATGCCTTTTGGGGCTGGCTGTTGGTTGTCATCATCTTCGTAGTCTGTGGTAATTTGTTCTAGCAACATGTCTTTATTTTTTTTCTTTTTCTTTTTCTTTTATTTTTTTAACATCTTCTTGTTGTGCCTTTATTAAATTTTGTTTTCTATATAATTCTGTTAAAGGAGAATCTTCAGCATATTCACCTGTTGTAATATAATCCGTTACTCCTTGTTTTGACATTATTCTTGTTCCTATTTTTGGAATTATTACACGATGTTCTGCTGGGTTACTTTTATAAACTCTAACTTTTGTTCCAATTACTCCAGATGGCAAATCGTATTCAGTTCCTATTGTATCTTTTTGTAAATTTAAAATAGGTCTGCCGCCTCTTAAAAGAGTACTGTCACTTTGTTTCTTCATTGATGATAATGCCATACTAAATATTTTACCAAATATACGAAATATTTTTTCCACCCTAACCAAAATATATTAGAAATAATTTACGAAATGTTCTACATCAACACTTGGTTAAGGGTACACCATATATTTTAGGGCGCATTTTTTTTTGGGGGCTTTGATTCTCCTGCACTGAGTACCCCTTGCTTTGGGTTGGCTCTTGCTATTCTCTGTGATGCTTACTGCTGTTGGGATAGGTGGGTTATGGGTATGGTTGGTTACATGGTCTTGGTAGTATGGTTTATGTGGTGGTATGGGCATGCCATTGCTAGTGTTATGCATGGTAGGGGGGATAGGGTATAAGGGGGGGAGGGTTGTAGCTACATTGGTAAATTTATCCTATCTTTGTAGCTACAAAATATTTATATGGCAAAAAGTAAACCAATTGGAGTTAGATTTGACTTATATAAGTTGGATATGATTCAAAAAGAGCAGAATTTGACATCGGCGCAATCTGTGTTAAATTATTTAATGGATAATTATGGTGAAAAGCAAGTTAAAAGAGGCGCTCCATTCAAGAATATGCCTCCTTATCACACAGAGGCCCCAAATTTGGAGGAAATAGCTAATTTCTTACCAACACCCCCTGAAAATTTAAAAGGTCTAGATTTAGCTATATGGAAGTCAGAGAATTGGAAATAATTCGTATCTTAGCTAAAATTTTATATTATGGCTGAAGAAAAATTCTCATACTTTGTATCTTATCTTAAAGATTCATTTGACCAAGCTGTTGTTTGGCACCACCAAACCGAAACATATGCTGTTCATAAAGCATTGGGTAAATTCTATGATGGCATCCTTGATTTAACAGATGGCTTAGTAGAAAGCGTAAGTGGTATTTACGATAGACCCATGCATTACCAAATTGATAGTCCAACAGATTATAAAAACTCAGAACAAGTAGTTAAATATTTTAAATCTTTATATAAGACAATTCAAGAAGAAAGAAAAGAAATTTATCAAGAATCTTGGGTTCAAAATCAAGTAGATGAAATTGCTACTTTGATAGCTAAAACATTATATTTATTAAGTTTAAAGTAATATGAAAAAAACATTAACAATTTTATTGGTATTTGTGGTGGTAGTTTTTATTGCGTACACAGTTAACGAAAGTAATAAATCAAGAGTTGCTTACGAAAGAGCTTTGGTAGTTGTTGAAGGTAATTTTGCTTTTTGTGGGGCATCTGGAGCAATTCCAACCGGTAATACAATAACTGTAGAAGGTAAAGAATTCTTGGAAGGAGTAGCAGCTTGTCCTGTATTGGATGGTCCGTCTATTGCAAATAATATATTGGTTCCTAATCCATCAATCACACCAGATAGCACAGACAAAACTGTATGGTCTTATTTTTGGTATTACGATTCAGTTCCGCAAGCTCCAACTTGGGAAAAGCTACCTACGGTTAATCGTACATTTACAATTACCAATTCACCAGATAGTAGCATGAGTAATATGTGGTGTATGCCTTGTAAAATATTACCTAAAAAAATTAATGGTGTAACAATAGCAAATTGCTATGGTCCACTTAATGAATTAGCATTTCCTATGCGCAGAGCTATAAGAGCAGTACCGGGCGAAACAGCGGTAACACAAGCTCCCGTTGGCGCAACATATTCAGTAGGAACAATAATACCAAAAAAATGAAAAAATTAAAAATGATGAAACGAGCTGATGGTTCAACTTCTCCTCGTGGTTTGTGGGATAATATTCGTGCTAACAAAGGAAGCGGTAAAAAACCAACTGACGAAATGCTAAAGCAAGAAAAGAAAATTAAATCAGAAGAAAAGAAATAGTTATGTCTGGAGCTTGGCAACGTAAAGAAGGTAAAAATCCTGAAGGCGGATTAAATGCTAAAGGTAGAGCATCGTATAATTCTGAAACTGGTGGCAATCTAAAAGCCCCAGTTAAAGCTGGTGTTAATCCGCGAAGAGTTTCTTTTGCAGCTCGTTTTGCTGGTATGCTTGGTGCAATGAAAAAACCAAACGGTGAACCAACAAGGAAAGCATTAGCATTAAAGGCTTGGGGGTTTGGTAGCGTTGAAGCTGCTAGAAAATTTGCTAATGCTCATAAAAAAAGTTAGTTTATTTTAATAATGCTAAATCGTTTAGCAATCTAATTAGTGGTATTAAAAATCCTTCAGAAGTATTATTATCTCCTCCTTTCATTTTAAACTCATTGTTTTTATAATATATTCTACAAACTATTTTCAAAGATTCAGTTGGTAATAAAATTGCAGCATCAAGAGCATCCATTCTGTAAATCCAATAATTAGCTGTAGTAGTAGATAACCCGCTTGGTTTATTTCTTGACCTGTATTCAATATATAAATTCCCGGTCTTGTGAATAAGCCTATCGCTTTTTACTTCAATAAGCTTCCCACTATTAAATAAATTATGAAGCCAATCTTCTGCCTTTTCTCCAAAGTTTAAATCGTGGCTAAAACTTGAAGAGTATTTCATTCGTTAATTTTTAACTTCCTTTTGTTGATTTAGAATTTCCCTACCTTTATCTGATAATGGTCTAGCATATATTCTTAATTTCTTTTGTGTATTTGGACATACAAAAGTTAGCCCCGCATCTAGGTAAGCTTTGATTACTAATTCTAAAACTCCATCAGCATCTTCGCTTGCACCAATTACATGAGGTTCATCATAATCAAATTGCATACAGAAATCACATCCGTCTAATGGCTGTGCATCTTGCGGAAGGTTTAATTGTTTTTCTTTTTTAGCTTTTGCCATTGTTAAAGTTTTTGTGGGTGTTTTCAATATCTTGTAAAAATTCTCTTGCTTTTTCTACTTTTTGCTCAATGCGTAAAATATCATCTTCATTTCTTTCAACCTTAAACATTAAAATTCTTTCGTCTATTTCAATATCATCAAATGACATATTGAATTCTATCTTCATAGCTTCATATATAAACTCAGGACTTTGGTCAGATATCACATCCATTTTTTTAAGAAGATAATACTTTTCTTGTTGTATTATACTATCCGGTGTATTAACTAAGCAATATGCAATTACTGCACTTTTTGTATTTGTAAGCCACATGTATGATTGCATTTGCCAATAATATAAATTATCTAATTTATCTGGGATATTACCCAAAAATGTCCAAAGGTCATAGCTAGATTTAATATCAATAATTCCATCATCTATTATATCTGGTAATCCTGTTATGTATTTATTTGAGAATCTTTCCGTATTTTTATTAAAAGGTTTCTTTAAGAACATAGACAATAAATCAATCGATTCTTGCTCTACTTCAATACCTTTTTTCATTTGCTTTGTTTGAATATCTCTTCTCCTATTATACTTTTCAGAAATATATACATCTAGCAAATGTTTTTGTGCTGTTTTAGAAAGCACACCAGCTTCTTTGTCTGCTTTGGTAACAGGCTCGGTCATTAAATACCCCACAGAGCTTGCTCTGATTAATGTTTCATTCCAATTCATAGTTATAAAGATTTATGTTTAGCATTATAAGATTCCAATACCTCTGGATTATTTTTAGCCATTAATTCCCAAGCTCTTAGCTCATCTTTAGTATTGCAGGCATTTATAAACTCTATTGTTTTTTCAGCTAAAGATTTTTTAGATTGAGTAGGGATAATTTCATCAGGTATCTCTTGGTAAAATTCGTTTAAATCTTTTAATTTAATTACATTTTGCTTGTGATATTCTTCCACAAGTTCTCTTGCATAGTCAAGGGCTTTAGTAGCAGACTCTCCCTCGTTAAGAGCAAATTCAACGCCAATTTTTTCAGAAGAATAGTTTCCTAAGTTAAATGTTCTAGTGTAGTTAATCGTTTGTATATGCATAATATTGGTTTATTTTATTCTGGTTACAGTAGTAGTGTTGTCAGTAGCTTTAATCTTAAATAATTTATCTTTGTGGGCTTCTTTTTTCTTTAAATTAGATACCATAACCATTACTGAAGTGTATGGGTTATCTAACCTAAGATGTTCGCCTAATGTTAAATCAGCAACCTTACTGGAAACTGAATCGGGGGAAATACTTCTTGCCATATTGTGTGTTTTGGGACAAAATTAATTTAATTAATTTAATTAAAAAAATAAATTTAATTAAATATTTGTATATTTGTGCTGCATAAGACATAGTTAAAGGTTTAACGGTTATCGCTCCTAAGTTTCTACTTGGGAGCCTTTTTTTGCTTGTGTTCAAATTTATGTAAGTTAATTACACTTTTTAGTACGAATAAATGTTACCAATTTGGTTACAAAAGTTCTCTAATAGTAAACTTTATTAATCAAAAAAGTTATCCAATAAGGCAACTTTGAGCCGAATATGATTGACAATTGGCTCATGCTTGAACGATAAATTTCTTTTTTACCAAGTTTAGCTTTGCCCTATATTCTAAGATTAAGCCTTTTAGCTCATCTTTTGTAGGTTTTGCTGTTTGCCTAGCTGTTTCTCTTAAATAATCAACTACAGCATTATTTTCTTCGTGTAATTTGTATTCAAACTCTTCTATATTACCAGTTTTAAAGTAATTACATTCCATACATTGTGGTCTGCAATTTTGTTCCATCCATCTAGTGCTTAAATTTGACCTACCCATAAAATGACCGCATTGTATTTCTGCAATTGTATGTTTTTTACCACAAGTATAACATTCAACGATACCAGTTTTATCTGCGTATCTATTTCTAATGTATTGACTAAATACATGGTCAAGGTCTTGAACAAGATTCTGAAAACTTTCTGTATCATCTTCAAATTCTTCCATTCTTTTTTGCGTAGAGTGTACGGTAGCACATTGTTTACACATTTTCTTTGAAAACCAATAATCAATATTACCACAATTAACACAACGCTTTTTCTTTGTTATTATTGTACTATTGTATGCCATCTTTTTTTATTTTATTTCTTTCTTGATTTTTAATTACTGGTTTATCTAATTTTTCTTGACCTTTTTTACCAGTATATAACATTTGTATATCAAAGTAAAAATCTTTTTTATCATCTTTCGTTAAATCAGGATGATTTCTTATCCTGTGCATTATTTCATCTTCGCTTATCCATCTTTCCATTGGTTCATTTTTTTTGTTTATTTTTAATCCATCCATTTACCATGTTTTCTTAAATGCCAAAATCTATGCTTTATTACTTCAATAATAATACCCATTAAAGTATTAGCTTCATAAGTTCCTTCATTAATTATTAATTTCATAAGTTATTTGTTTTAGTTAGGCAAAGCTAATTAATTAAATTAAATAAATAAAAAATATTTTTCAAAAAATAAATTTTGTAATTAAAAATAAAGTTCATTACTTTGCTACTCAATCAAATTATTTATGAAAAACTCAAATGTAAAAGACGAGATTCTTCTCTATCTTGAACAGGAAGAACGACCACTAGCTTGGCTTTCAAGAAAAACGGAAATTCCATACCCGACACTTTATTCTATTTTTATTCAGAGAATAATGAACTTATCTGATACAAATTTAGCAAAGATAAATAGAGCAATGGACACTGATTTTATTAATGATTAATTTAAGAAAATGGCTAAGAGATTTACTGATACTGAAAAGTGGAAAAAACCTTTTATAAGGGGCTTACAAGGGGCTTATAAGCTCCTTTGGCTATATATTTGTGATGATTGTGACCATGCAGGGGTGTGGCAAGTTGATATTGATGTAGCGCAGATAAGAATAGGAGAAAAAATTGATTTAAAAGAGGCTATTAAAAGTTTTGATGAAAAGATTATAATTTTTGATAAGGGGAATAAATGGTTTATACCTTCTTTTATTGAATTTCAATACCCTTCTGGTTTAAATCCAGACAATAGAGCTCATAATAGTATAATCATATTGCTTGAAAAAAATAATTTGTTAGATAAACGAAATAAGCCCCTTACAAGGCCCTTACAAGGGCGTAAGGATATGGATATGGATATGGTTAAGGATATGGATATGGTTAAGGGGACAAAAAAAATCAAAATTTCATTTATTGGCGATGAAATTATAGAATATTGGAATTTATGGAAAGATTACAAAAGCAAACAATTTAAATTTAATTATAAAACAGTTCAAAGTGAGCAAGCTGCATTTGATGATTTAGTGAGGTTGTCTGAAAAAAATTGTGAAAATGCTATTGAAATTATAAAACAATCTATGGCAAATGGGTGGAAAGGGCTATTTGAGCTTAAAATAAGCCAAAATAAGCCACTTTCTCGAAGAATTGATAATAAGTATCAAAATGAATTAGAAACCGCTAGAAACGCCTTTAAACCAATTTCTGAATAATGATAACAATTTTTAAAAACATTTTTTCTAAGGAACCAAATTACATTTCTGTTGAAGCCGCGTTAAAAAGAATACAAGAAGGTAAAAGTAAATCAACCGTATCTGAAATCAGAGGAACAATTGATAAAGAAAAAGCAAATAAGATTAAACTTAACCTCCCTTCGGTGTGTTTTAGTGGTAAATTTGGAGCAGATAGAACTGATGCTCAACTTATTACGCATAGTGGGTACATAGTTTTAGATTTTGACAATGTATTTGAGCTTAGAGATAAGCAAAATGAGATAATCTCACATCCTTTTGTTTACGCTTGTTGGATTAGTCCTTCTGGTAATGGGTTAAAAGCTTTGGTAAAAGTAGCAAATGGTTTAAAACATAGAGAACACTTCCAAGCATTACAAGAAGTTTTTCCAGAGATTGACCGAAGTGGAATTAACCAAAGCAGAGTTTGTTACGAAAGCTACGACCCCGAAATTTACATAAACGAAAATGCTGAAGTATTTAAGAAGATTAAAAAAACTGAAAAGGTTGTTATTTACGAGAAAAATGATGATGACCAAAAGATATTTAAAAATGTTTTGACTTGGTTGTCTAATAAAAACGAAGCTTTTGTTACGGGAGAAAGGAATAATTTTATATTTAAATTAGCATCAGCTTGTTGTCGTTTTGGTATTAATGAAACTGCCGCTAATTCTATGATTCATATGGAATTTATTACAAATTCTGAGTTTACAAAGAGTGAGGCAGATAGAGCAATACGTTCTGCATATAAGGCAAATTCAAAAAACTTTGGAAGTGCATCATTTGATAAAGAAATATTAGTTGATAAGGTTTCTAGAAAAGAAATAGAAGTGGAGAAAGCTGTATTTGATGAAGGTTTAAAATTAAAAGATGTTATTTACGGAATTGATGTAAAAGAACAGGCTTTAAGAATATATGATGAAGGGTATGCAAAAGTAGATGGCATTGGAGTACCCGATTTAGATGACAAGTTTAAACCAAAGAGAGGTGAGATTACAGTTCTTACTGGTATTGGTAACTATGGTAAATCTTCGTTTAAAAAGTGGTATCAAGCAATGCGTATAATGTTGTACGGAGAAAAGTTTGCTACATTTTCACCAGAGGATAACCCACCAGAAGAATACTACCATGATTTTGTAGAGATTATTTTAGGATGTGATTGTAGTCCAGCAAATCCACATAGACCATCTAAGCAAGTTTATGAATATGTTTATGATTTAGTATGCAGACATATATTTTATGTTTATCCTAAAGATGTTTCACCTACTCCACAATATGTTATGGAAATATTCTTAGAGTTAATTGTGAAAGAGAATGTTGATGGCGTAGATATTGACCCATTCAATCAATTGACAAACGAATATCAAAAGTTTTCAAGAAGTGATAAATATCTTGAGTGGGTATTATCTGTATTCTCTAGATTTGCACAAATAAATAATATTTTCTTTTGGATTATTGCTCACCCCGTTAAAATGATAAAAGCATCTGATGGTAACTATCCTTGTCCTGATGTGTTTGATTTAACTGATGGTGCAATGTGGAACAATAAGCTAGATAATATCCTTGTATATCATAGACCCTTTGCTCAAACAGACCCTAGCAATCCATCTTGTGAGTTTCATAGCAAAAAGATTAGAAGACAAAAGATTGTTGGTAAGAAAGGATTTATTTTATTTCAAATGTATTTTCAAACTAGAAGATTTTTATTTAATGGGTTAGATTCATTACAAAAAATTATAAACGATAAGAATATAATTTTAAGACCCGATGTATCAGTTCAAAAAACATTTGACAATTGGACACCTTACAAAGATGATAATGGAACAGAAATTAATTTTTAATAATAAAACAAAACACAATGATTAGAATTTCAGTAATCGGCAGATTAGGACAAGATGCAACAGTAAACAATGTAAATGAAAAAACAGTAATTAATTTTTCAATGGCTTACAGCGAAAAGTTTAAAAATCAACAAGGTCAAGAAGTAGATAAAACAACTTGGGTTTCTTGTGCTTATTGGACTGATAAAACGAATGTAGCTAACTATCTTAAAAAAGGCACTTTGATTTACATGGAGGGAAAGCCAGAAGCAAAAACATATCTTAATGATAAAACAAAAGAAACTGTAGCACAATTGCATGCTAGAGTTACATCTTTACAATTATTATCAAGTACTAAAACAGAAGAAAATCCATTTTAATGTACATACACGAATTAATAAATACTATTGACGTAGAAACCCCTTTAGGATATGGAAAAGCAATCGCATGGCTCGACTACGGCTCAGACACAAACACAGTTTGGAAAGTCATATTATACGACAATGGCATGGTGCGGAACTTTTACGATGACGACATACTTGTTTACCCCAATAAAATGGACGGCGGGGAATTAGATAAAGATTATTTCAAAAACAAACAATAATGGCAAAACTTACAAATTCATCCAAGGTTACATTTGGAACAAAAAAATCAGGGAGAGCTAAAAAATCTTATAACAAACATTCACCTCGTCCAAAACCGTACAGGGGTCAGGGAAGATAAAATAAATATATGAATAATAAAGCCGCAAAAAAACTAAGAAGATTAGCAATCGCTATTGCCGCAGCTAATGGTAAAATTGAAGACTCTGAAAGAATCTACAAAAACCTAAAAACAGTACATAAAGAAAATAAAAAAGCCCCTAAATAAATAGGGGCTAATTCATTAAGCGTTTGCTGCAGAATTAATCTGTGCTACAGTAGAAGTCGTATAAAATAATACGGGTAGTTGGTTTAAACCAGTAGGTGCTACTTCGACTATTGAATTCATAGTTACTCCGTTAGCTACAAAATTAGCAGGAGCTGGGTAAGCTGCAAATGTAGTTACTGGGAATCCGTAAGAAATGCCAGATGTTGCTGGAGTTCCGTTAGAGTTTAATAAAGCATATTGATTTCTTTGATATGCTGTAATTGATACTATTGTTGCCATTTTTTTATTTTTTTAATTGTTTTTTAAATTAAGGGGCTGCAGTTGTTGTTGTGGTTGTTGGAGCTGCAGTCGTAGTTGTTGTGGTTGGTGCTGCTGTAGTAGTTGTAGTTGTAACAATACCACCACCATTAATAGCTGTAATTATCTGTGCAACTGTTGCAGCACTATATAATTTTTCAGCTGGTTGATTAAGACCACTAGGGTACATAAGAATTAATGAATTCATTTGTACTCCATTTGCTACCACAGTAGTAGGTTGAACTTGTAAGCCAACCGTAGGTAGTGAGAATAATACACCAGATGTCGCAGGTGTGCCATTTGGGTTGTTTAAATCGTATTGATTTCTACGATAAACATAAACCGATAAGTGATTTGCCATTTTTTTTGGTTTTTATTTTTTGTTTTAAAATTGTTTCAACAAATATAAGCAATTATTAGGAATTTATTTTTGAAAAAATATTAAATTAATTAAATTAGCACTACATTTGTATTAAATTAATTAAACTATGAAATTGAAAGCTCCAAGCAATAGAGTAATTATTAAGGTTGATTTAGAAAGTAAAAATAGTCATACATTTAAAGATGGTACAAAAATTAAATTAGAAAGAGTATATGACAATTTTAATATGCGATATGTTAAACCAGTTAATGCGGAAGTTGTCGATGCTAAAGACATACCTACTGGGGCTGAAATTCTTATCCATCATAATGCTACTCATGATACTTATAAGATTTTTAATTATCAAAGACCTACTACTGAAGCTTCTTCAGATATTCAATATTTCTCAATACCAATCGAAGAATGTTTTATGTGGAGAGAAACAAAAGGTTCCATATGGAACGCTTTAAATAATTTTGTTACAGCACTAAGAATATTTAAACCATATAATGGGATGCTTGAGGGCATTGAGCCAGAAGTAATGAATAATAAACTATACATAACTAGCGGCGAGTTAAAAGGCAGAGCAGTTAATACCGTAATTTCAAGTGATTATGAGATTATATATCAAAATGACGATGGTACAGAAGGAAGAATTATTAGATTAAGATATTATCCAGACGGTAACGATAGAAATGAAATTATAGCCATAAACGATAATATGACAGCATTGGTTGAGAGTGGTGATTTATGGGTGGGGTATAGCAAATCAGATGCAAAACAATTAAAAGAATTAGAATGTCTGTAGAATTAGATAAAATAAAGGATTTAGAAAAGCAAATTGCCTATTTACAAGGCAGAAATGCTTATTACGAGCAAGATGGTATTGGTAAGCTATATCATGCCTTAAATAGAAAGGCTAATGAGATGGCTGAGTTATTGAATAAAACTAGTCTTACAGCTATTGATATTGATGACCCTAAGATTAAGACTTTTGAGAGATTGCAAAAAATATGGGTGGATGCGGGAACAATTTCTGCTTCAATAAAGGCATTAGAAGTATTAGCTGGAATAAATCAAGAAGTAACTGATAAAAAAGAGGTAGTTCAAGTTAATAAAAAACCATTTTCTCCAGAGAATATGGCTGATGCCGTTGGTGAGTTGGCTGGTAAAAGATATTAATTATGTACGAAAAAATTGAAGGCGGTAGCGTTATTGATATTCAAGGGTTAAAATGTAATTTACCCCCAGAAGGATATGTCTTTAATATAATTACAAAACAAGTAGAATTTAGAGGAGTTTTTAAAAGGTCTGAAATTCAATCTGAACAATATTGGAAAAGGATTCCACTTCCATCTTGGTATTTAGATACAATGAAGAAGTGGGATGAATTTGATAAGAAAAAGAAAGATGATGAGGTTGAATTTTATGATGAAAAATTAGAAGAATACAAAAAGCAAGAGTGGGATAGAAGACTGAATGGATTTTGGTATATGAACAACGGGAAGCCAACATTTTTGACTGGTTTACATTATTTATATTTACAATGGTGGCCAATAGATATAGGTTACCCTAAGTTTAGAATTCCAGATATAGAAAAATTCTATTTTATGGAATATTGTATTCAAGACCCATTATGTATGGGGATGCTTGAAGTTACAAAAAGACGTTTTGGTAAATCGTTTGTGGCTGGTTTATTTGTTTCTGAATACATTACTAGGACTAAGATGACAAACGGCGGTATTCAGTCTAAAACTGGCTCTGATGCCAAAAAATTCTTTGCTAAGACTGTAGTAAATCCATTCAGAAGACTTCCTAAATTCTTTAGACCAGAATATGATATGTCATTAGGTGTTAATCCTAAGACTGAAATGAGATTCCAAAAGACAAACGTAAGAGGTAAAAAAGCAGAAGATAGCGTAGACAAAGATGAATTGGGTTCTATTATTGACCATCAATCAGCAGACACAGTTGCCTATGATGGACAAAAACTTCATAGATATGTAGCAGATGAGTGCGGTAAAACTACAGAGGTTAATGTGTACGATAGACACGAGGTTGTTCGTTATTGTTTGCTAGATGACGAAGGACAAATTATTGGTAAGGCATTATATACGACCACAGTAGAGAAACTTACAACTGAAAAAGATGGTGTTCAAGATGCCTTTAAACTATTATGGGAAGAAAGTAATCAAGAAAAACGACAAGATAATGGAACTACTTCTAGCGGTCTTTATCGATTCTTCATGTCTGCAAAGCGTACAAGAAATTTTGACGATTTTGGGCATCCAGATGAAGAAAAAACTTTGGCTCAAATTTTAGCCGACAGGGACACAGTAAAAAACAATCAAAGAGCATTATCTGCTCGTATTAGAAAAGAGCCTCTTACCATAGACGAAGCTTTTAGTACAGATTCAGATAAGTGTATTTTTAATGTAATAAATATTGGGGCAAGAGAGTCTTATTTAAAAGAAAATCCTAAAATCAAGCGTCATATCATATTTTATAGAGATATTGACCAAGTAGTTAGGTGGCGAGAAATAAATGATAAAGAAGAAGATTTCCATTGGGTTATAACCCAGTTCCCACAAGCGGGCGAAGAAAACAAGCATACTTACGATGTAAAAACTAGAAAGCCAGCTAGAGTATCTGATGGGGCAATAGCAATCGATGGGTATAGTAATAGTCAAGGTGGTAAGTATGGTTCAAAAGCCTCAGCTTGGATAGGAAGAAGATACGATTTATTAAAACCGGAAGATACTGGGAAAGCCATAGGTCATCTTTACGGCAGGCCTCAAATTAAAGAAACATTGCATGAGCAAGTGCTTTTAGCGGCTGAATTTTATGGGTATCAAGCTTGGTATGAGCATAATAGTGATGATTATCTGTCATATTTTAGAGATAGGGGCAGAGTAGGGTATCTTGGTTCATACCCGCTTTCAACTATTGACCCTGCAAAAAGAGAAACAGCTGATAGGCACAAAGGCTTCCCAACTACCCCATTTAGTTTAACAAAGCAAACCGATGTGGGGATTATGTATTTTGAATCACATATTGATTCAATAGATTTTGAAAATTTGTTAGAAGATGCAAAAAAATTCGACCCAAACAATAGAACAGACTATGATATTACCGTATCTTTTTTGATGTTAATTGTATGTTTAATGGAACCGGTCCAAAAACATCTCAAGAGAGAAGCGCTTGTAAAAAGTTATGTTCCTGTGTTTAATTAATTAAAATTTTACTAAATTCTTAATATTTAGTATATTTGACACAAAATACACTCAATTGGCAGATAGTCCTTTATCAATATCAGCAGCAAATAGTAATGGAGAAGCTTTAAAAAAGTTTCAAATTACTACCGATGTATCTTCTAAGAAAGATTACATGTACGGTAAAAATGTTGCGCAAAGCATCTACTCTACAATATACGGTAACCAAACTTATTTTTGGTTAAGAAATAATAGATTTAGAAAAAATAGACAAATTGCAAATGGTAAAATAGACATGAGTGTGTTTATGGACCGTTTGGAAATGAATAGTAAAGCTAACTTTTTAAATATTAATTGGAAATCAATTATTATTGGTAATACAATTGTTGCAAGATTGGTTGGTTCATGGATGAGTAGAAAAGAAAAAGTTACAGTTGTTGCAACAGATAGCGCATCAGCAATGTTGAAAAAAAATGCAGCTGATGAAGTTGAGTTTATATATCAAAATAAAGAAACTCTTGCAATGTTACAGCAAGCGTCAGGTATTCCAATTATACCAAAAGACCAATTTGTAGCAGAAGATAAAGACGAATTAGACCAATGGATTTCTGAATTTAATCATTTACCAGAAGAAATACAATATAGTATTGGATGTAATAATGTATTAGAGGCTAATGGTTGGAATGATGTTTTAAAGCAAAGATTATTACATGATTCAGCAGAGGTTGGCTTAGTATGTACATATACTTGGATGGATGAAGAAGGAGAAGTTCATGTTCAATGGATTCGTCCCGAAAACGCAATTTATTCATATTCTGATTTCCCAGATTTTAGAGATACAACATATCGTGGACATATTTTGTCTATGAAAATTAGTGAAATAAGAGCTAGATATGGTAAAGCTAGTGGTGGAACTTTATCTGAAGAAGATATATTTATGTTAGCTCAGTCATGTAAAGAATACCAATTAACAGATAAGATTAAGTGGATGCAAGATTGGAATGTTTCTTGGTTAAGACCTTATGATGAATGGAATATTGATTTGATGAAATTTGAAATTAGAACATTAGATTCTGATGGATATACTGTTACCAAAACTAAAAAGAACGGTAGCACTATTATAAGAAAAGGTAAGCCTGAAAAAATTGATGAAAATCAAGAATATTTAGAAGAAAAAAAATGGAACATATACGAAGGTGTATATTGTCCTGTTACTCAAAAAATGATTCATTGGGGAATTAAGAAAAATATGATTCGTCCTCAAGACCCTAAAGAAATAGGCAATGCTGAATTTTCATATAGTTTTTATATGTACGACCCATACGATATGCGTAATGTGGCTGTACCTGAAAAAATAGAAGAGCCTATTGAGCAGATGATTTTAGCTAGATTGAAGATACAACAAATGGTTGCTAAAATGGTACCAGCTGGTGCTTCAATTGATGTTGATGCATTACAAGAACTTGATTTAGGCTTAGGTGATTCTGTAAAACCATTAGAAGTTCAAAAAATATGGGAACAAACTGGTAAACTTTATTATCGTGGTAGAGATGCTGAAGGTAATAGAATACCTGTTCCAATTACAGAATTAGCTAATACAGGATTTGCTCCACAATTACAAGCTTTAATTCAATTATACCAATTCCATTATCAAGTATTAAAAGATGAATTAGGAGAAGACCCTAATTTAATGAATCAAGCCGCACAGCCAAGAGTTGCTGCATCAAATATCGAGGCTTCAAGAGTTTTAGCTAATAATGCAACCGAATATATGTATGACGCATATATTTATGTAATGGAAGAAAGCTGTAAAAAAATAGCTTGTTTATTGAATAAAAGTGTAACATACGGTGCTAAAAAATATAGAGATTTATTAAAACAAGAAGATGTGAAAGATAGGAATTTTGTTGCAACAGTAAGAATGTTGCCAACAGAATTAGAGATAGCAAATTTGCAAGCGATGATGAATAATTCTATTGCGTCAAATCCTCAATTAATAATATATTTAGACCCTTTTAAAGCAATGAGAATTGCAAAAGAGAATGTACCATTAGCTGAGCTATATTTCAGACAAGCTCAAAAAAGATATATAAAAACAGAACAAGAAAAAGCTCAATCTAATAGTGAGCAAAATGCACAGATTCAACAAGCAAGTATGCAAGCTAAATCTCAAGGAGATGCGGTATTACTTGAAAAAACTAATTTTGGGAAAGAAAAACAAATTGTTTTACAGGGTATGTTTGATTTAGCTAAGGCTAATATACCAGTCCCAGTTGAGTTACAACAATTAATTAGCGATATGTTGCAAAACGTTGAAGTTCCGATTGCTGTTCAAAATCAACAAAGACAACAAGCTTTGGAGCAACAAGCTCAGCAGCAACAGCAACAAATGGAACAACAACAGCAACAAATGGAACAAGGACCGCAAGAAGAGCAACAACAAATGGAAATGCAACAACAATAAAATAAAATAAAAAATAAATAAAATGGCAACGGTAAGTAAACTTTTAATAAGACTACAAAAATTTAGTTCAAAAATTAGCACAGTTGTAGATGCAACAGCTTCTTTTAATACTAATAATAATTTTTACCAAGATTTATCTGGGTGGGATTCTGCGGTAGTACAATTTGTAGGTACATCTGGAACAGTTAGTTTCAGCACTACCAACGATGATGGTTCTATCACAGGACAATTATTACCTGCACCAGAAGTTCCAATTAACTGGGTTACAGTTCTAGGGGTAAATTTATCAACAAAAACAGATGTTTCATCTATTGCAGCAGCTGGTATTGTTGAATTTGGTATTATTGGTAAATATTTGTTATTACAAGGTAATACAACAACAACGACAACAACAACTGCACCTTAATAATTAAAAAAGATAAAAAATGGCAAATTCAATAGCATATGTATTATCTAAAAATACATATACAGGCGCTCAAGAAGCATATGATTTAGGAGTATTACAAGGTACTCAAATTGTATACACAACAAGTTCAACTTTATCAAATTCAAATATTCTTTATTCAACAAGTTTATTAACTCAACCAATTTATGGTGATGGTACAAGTTGGTATGGTATTGCATTGCTTACTAATGATAGTGTAAAGTATGCAATAACTATTGATGAGGAAGCTGTGATAGTTGTAGATTAAAAATAGAAACCAAATAAGCATTTATGCCAGAGAATAACCCAGCAGCTCCAATAGAGCTTGCAGAAGGCTTCAATCCGTTTTCGGATGATAACGCACCACAAGTGCAACCTAAGATAGAAGAAGCCCCTATCTTAACAAACGAGCCAGCGTCCCAAGAAGCAGCTCCTCCTCAACAAGAGGAAACAAAAGTAGAGGAACAAACAGCATCTACTCAATCATTTGACACAAATCAGTTTATTAAAGAAAGATTTGGTTATGATAGCGTAGAGCAGGCTGAACAAGAGTTTAAGAAACTTAAAGAACAACCAAGTTTTGAATTTAAAGATGATGTAAGCAAGTCATTATTTGATGCCATTAAAGAAGGCAAAGCTGATGATGTTTATGAAATCTTAAATCAGCAAAAAAGGTTAGAAAAATTAACGAGTTCAGAATTAACGCCAGATTTGGCTGCTGAAATTGTTAAAACGAATATTAAGAATAAATACAAAGACTTATCAGCAGATGATGTTGAGCTTTTGTTTTATGACCAACATTTCGTACCTTTAAAGCCTGAACAAGGTTATGATGAATCCGATGAGGATTATGCTGGGAAAGTAAAAACATGGCAATCACAAGTAGATTACGCAGAACGAAAGTTGATGATTGAAGCGAAAGTGATTAGACCAGAGCTGGAAAAATTAAAAAGTGAAATAAAATTACCTGATATTTATAATGAGGCTGGAAGAGAAGCACAATCTCAAGAGGAATTTGAGATTATGCAACAAGCAAGGTCGATTTATGAAAAAACACTTGATTCTGATTTCCAATCCTTCAACGGATTTAATGTTTCGGTAAAAGACGAGGATGTTGAAATACCGATTTCATTTAATGTAGGTGAAGACGAAAGATTGGCTATGAAGAATGATTTGGCTGATTTTGATAGTGACTCATATTTTGAAGGCAGATGGTTTACCAAGGACGGGAAACCAAATGTTCAACAAATAATGGCAGATAAATATTTGCTTGAGAATCGTGAAAAAATCTTCTCAAAAATAGCAAATGAAGCAGCATCTCAAAGATTGCTGGCTCATTTAAAAAAGAACGGGAATATAAATATCAACCAAAGCCCCACTCCTCAAGGAGCGAAACCAGACCTGAATGGCACCGAAGCTGAAAGGCTAAGAATGGCAGAATGGGCTTTTAGTTCGTAACTTGATATTTGCCTTTGGAGGAGGCGTAAAAAAACAAAAAAATAAATATCATGGCAGGAATACCTACCTCAAATATTTTGCAGCCGGGTTCAATCTCGTTGCAAACCCAGAATAGGCAACTTATGGTTGACCTACAATTATTAACTCCACAGTACTACAAGCAATACACTCAAAAGTATGGCAATGAAGATTTTACATGGTGGTTAGCTGCTCATAGCGGCATGGAAGAAGTTAAAAACTTAAACTACTTCTGGTTTGAAAACCGCGGTAAATTAATGCCGGGTGTTACAAACGAAAGCACAGTTGCAGCAGCAGCTGGAGCTACAATTACATTAACTTTAGGACAAGAAGCTTACTACAACAGTGGTACTCAAACTCCTTTAAGAGTTAATGAAACTTTGCGTGTTGCATCTTCAAATATTGAGGGTGTTATCGTAAGTATTGACGATTCTACTCCTTACGCATGGACTTTTGAAGTTGCTCCTAAGCAAACTTCTCAAGGTTTCCAATCAGCTGGTTCTGGTTCATTATTAGCTGGTGAGGTTTTATTATTCGGTGGTGATGCAGATGCTGGTGAAGCTTCTCAACAAATCAATCCTTTAATCCAATTGGACCAAAGATATGATAACTATGTAACAGAAATTCGTGATGGTTGGTCTAACACTGACTTAGCGCAAATGGCTGAAACATATTATGAGTTCCCTGTATCTCCAGATATGGCTCAAAATGGCGTTACTGCATTTACTTACAAAGGAATGTACAAGACTCTTGTTCGTTTCAAGAATAACGTAGAAGCAAAATTAATGCGTGGTAATTTACAAAATAACACTGCAATTGATTCTAACTCTCAAGGTTCAGTAGGTATCATTCCTAAAGTTGTTGCTGACGGTGAAACTGTTGGTTACACTCCGGGTACATTAGATATCGCTAAATTACATGAGATTACTCGTATCATGGATGTTAATGGTTGTGCTAAGCAATCTGCTTGGTTAACTGATATCTTCCAAAGACAAGATTTCTCTGATGGTATCTTCGCTGCTTACCCAGCTGGTGCTTTCGTTTATGGACAAGGCGAGAAGTCAAAAGAGGCTTCTGTTGCTTATGGTTTCCAAGAAATCTTCATCGATGGATATTTATTATCTGTAAAGAAGTACGCTCAATTCAACACTGAGGTTACTACTGGTTTAACTCCAAACGTAGATTACTTCCGTAATTTCGGATTAATCTATCCAATGGGTGAAACTAAGGATGCGAAAACTGCTCAAGTTTACAAGAATATCACTATTATGTATCAACAACCTCCTCAAGGTGGTACTGTTGGTAACGGTATTCGCGTATGGCAATATGGTGGTGGTTCTCCAAACCCTACAGATGGTACAATGACTAATCAAATCGCGATGATTACCTACAGAGGTACTCGTGTTTGTGCAGCAAACCAATTTATCATCGTTCAAGGTAACTAATTTGTTACCAAAATAATCGGGTAGGGGCAACTTTATTGATTGCTCCTACCTTTTTTAAACATTAAAAAATAACCATTTATGGCTCGTTTAAAGGCAGTAGGGTTAGCAGAAGCTAACTTTTCACAACAAGGTGAAGTAAAAGTACAAAGACAACATGATGAGGCTGCACAAGCTATGCAGGAATCCTTTTCATCTAATACAGCAACAACTTTCAAGATTTTCAAATTATCAGATACCAAGAAAAATGGCAAATACCATATGGAAGGTATTGACGATGTTTGGAATGAAAAGAAAGGCAGAATGGAAAGAATAAGACTTTTGAGAGGTTACCCAAGTATTTGGGTAGAAGACCAAAAAGGACTTGAAAAATCATTCGTTGAACAAAACAGAAGAAGCTTAATTTTTGATAGAAGAGTATTAAGAATAGCTGATTATGACGTAGAAGCTTTAGAGTTTTTAAGTCTATGTAACGCTAATCTAGACAATCCTAACAAAAAAGGTACTAGAAAAATTACATTCTTTCAGTGGAATCCACAAAGAACAGCAGAGCTTGAAAGAGCTAAAAGAGTCGCTAAAGTTGAGGCAATTAAATACGCTTCTTTGGCAAGCGAGGAAGAAATGCGTAAGCACTGCAATTTCTTGGGGATTACATTTACGGATGAATTAGGAATGCCTAAATCAATGGATGCATTAAGAAATGACTACGAACTTTACGCTGAAGCTCAACCTAATAAGTTTATGCAAAGTGCTGGTTCTAAAGAAGTTGAAATAGCATTTATAGTTAAAAAAGCTTTAATTGATAATAAAATTGACACTACTACAAAAAGAGGTTCAGCTTATTGGTCAAATAATGGAGGTTTCATTTGCAAGATACCAGCAGATAAAAAACCGCAAAATTATTTAGTCGAGTTTGCAATGTTCCCTCAAGATGAAAGTAAGGCGTTTTTAGAGCAATTGAAGAAATTAATGTAATCTTTCCCCCTCTAAATAAAAGAAGCCCTGTAGCCTAAAAATTACGGGGCTTTTTTGTATCTTTTTCGTATATTTGTTGTATAACTTATTTCAATGAATGTTAATGATATGTATCAGATATGCCAATTTGCAATTAACAAAGCGCAAAATGGTTATTTAACTCCATCAGAATTTAATCTGACTATAAATCAAGCACAGGTTTCATATCAAGATTATTTATTAGGAGAGTTTCAACAATACCAACCCGGAAGACCACAAGCTAGAATTAATTATAGTCAAAATGAAAATATAAGACAAAGGCTTACTCCATTGCTTGCAACTGCATCACTTGCAGTAAATGCTGGTACTGGTGCTGTAGTTTATCCAGTTGATTATGTTCAGTCCGATAGTTTATTAACTTCTACATTACAAAGAGTTAGATATACTCAACAAGATAGCTTATATTCTTATTATAATAGCACAATAGACCCAGTAGCTACCAATCCTATTTATATGATTACTAGTACTGGATTCCAATTTTATCCAATAACAATCGGGACTGTTACTTTAAACTATATTAAGGAAGCTCCATCAATTGTTTGGGGTTACACAACAGTATCTGGACGACCTGTATATAATCCATCTGCATATAATCCGGGTCCACCAGCTTCTGGTAGCCAACAGCCAGTATGGGCTGATGTAGATTTATTAGAAATAATAGCTCGCGCATTAAAATTAATAGGGTTAAACTTGCAAGATGGTCAACTAGAGCAATATGCTAATCAAGTAACTCAACAAGGACAATAATGACTAGAAAAACATTTATAGAAAGAATATTAAGACAAATCTATAATGGGCAACCATCAGATGATTCTAGTATAACTTTTAATCAAGTTAACCAATGGTTAAATGATGCTATTGGTGTAGCTGCTAAAAAGAATTATACAGATAGTATTCAAATGGATGGTGTTGCTTATGTAAATAATTCATTTTATACTAGCTATTCTAGTTTGACAATAACACAAGTAGATAATACTACTTTTAAATTTACTTTGCCTCAAATACCAGTAGCATTAGGAAAAAATGAAGGTATAGCTACATTGCAATTTAGCAATAGCAAAACTCCAACATCTTTTGGTGCGGTGCCATTAAGCATGAATCAAGTAGGATATCAAGATACACTAAGACCAATACAAAATAAAGTA
>Ga0209087_1000623_pt1 | contig 21971 bp, 18 predicted proteins | sample S_130805_EF_Meta_FD_187321 | JGI IMG/M metagenome (GOLD analysis project Ga0209087, IMG submission 187321) | Freshwater microbial communities from Lake Simoncouche, Canada to study carbon cycling - S_130805_EF_MetaG (SPAdes) (version 2) | ecosystem: Environmental > Aquatic > Freshwater > Lake ... | reverse complement strand
AGTTAAAGGGACGCGCATTGCTTTGGCCATGGCAATTAAATGCATTACGGCATTAGTAGAACCTCCTAATACGGTGATAAGACGCATTGCATTCTCGAAAGCTTTGGCAGTCATTATTTTAGAGGGTGTTAAATCCAGCTTTATAAGTTCTTTTATAGCTGAACCGACGCTTAAACTATCTTTGTTTTTATCAGGATGATCTGCAGGTAACGATGAATTCCCTGGTAAACTCATTCCCATAGCCTCAATGGCCGAAGCCATGGTATTGGCTGTGTACATACCTCCGCATGCTCCTGGACCAGGACAAGCTTTTTGTACGATTTGTTTAAAATCGGATTCAGTTATTGTACCCGCTATTTTTTGTCCCAAAGCTTCAAATGCAGAAACAACATCCAATTTTTTACTGGCATGACATCCTGGTGCAATTGTTCCCCCATATACAAGTATGGAAGGTCTGTTTAATCGAGCCATAGCAATCATTGCACCAGGCATATTTTTATCACAACCCGTAACCGCAACAATCGCATCATACCACTGGGCACCTGCAACGGTTTCAATAGAATCTGCAATCAAATCTCTACTAGGTAAGGAATATCTCATACCAGAGGTACCCATTGAAATACCATCACTTACACCTATCGTATTGAAAATTAAACCATATAATTCAGGATGAACCTGTACTCCTTCTTTTATCTTTTTTGCCAAATCGTTTAAATGCATATTACATGGATTTCCTTCCCATCCAGTACTTACAATGCCTATTTGTGCCTTTTTCATATCCTCTTCTGTCATTCCAATAGCATAGAGCATGGCTTGTGCTGCAGGCTGGCTGACATCCTGGGTTATCGTTTTGCTGTACTTATTCCAAATTGTAGTATCCATTTATGTTGATTATTTCATTTTATGACGATCATATTGGTTATAGTCACCTTAATGTTAAAATTCAAAGTTAAGGTATGATTAGGTTTATGTGTATACAAAAATAAACATTCTTACGATATGGCAAAAGGTTTAAATATGTATTAATATATTGAATATCAAATATTTAATAGGATTTAAGTTACAATTGATAGCCATCTTTTCTCCCTTTAAAAATGGTATCTCAACGTTATACCTGCTTGGACCTGTTGCATGGTTGTTTCTGAAGTAGCCGTCCTTTTTCCAGAGGCTGGAAGCGCTATTAAATTGGTTAAGCCTTGCCATTTCAATAAAGGAAAATAATATCCATTTACAAATGGTGTGATGGTAATATGTTCGTTTATTCCTATGTCATAACCAATACCTGCTCCGATATTTGGAAAGAAATAATGATTTTTTTCTGTAAAAGAAATCGAAGAAATATTATTTTCAATATAGCCTATACCTGGTGAAATATTTAGGTAAAGTCCCTTTTTTAAAGGATTCCCCTTTTTAGAAAAGGTTGGACAATTGCAATCTCCTTTGAAATCAAGAAAATAGACATGAGTGTTCAATTGAAATCTGAACATTTTGGAAGAGAATTTCCCCAGATCTATTGCCTCCGTATTATAGAAAGAAACGTTAAGCTCTGGTACAATGGCTAATCTATAATTACTATAGTCAAATTCAAAATCAACGCCACCATATAAAGCTTTACCCACTAAATCAACTTTTGTGTTATTATTTAAATCGGTTATAATCCATCCAGGTGCCTGATTAATATTTCCCCCAAGCGATAACCCTATTTGTGCATTACTTAAAACCGGAAAAAAAATAATTAGGAATAAGGATATTTTTTTTGAAAATGACATAAATTTTTGGTTTTACTTGTTTTAAACGAAATTGTTTCCATTGTCGTATCCTTTTAGGTTAAATATTATCTTTGCTACTCATTTTGAATGTGACCCTTAATATATGAAAACAAAAACACTGCGAACCGATAAGGTAAATGTAATAACATTAGGTTGTTCAAAAAATAAAGTAGATTCTGAAAACTTAATAACCCAGCTTAAAGGTAATGATTTTGATGTTTCTCACGAAACAGATCTAAAATCTGATATCATTATCATTAATACCTGTGGATTTATAGATTTGGCCAAGGAGGAGTCCATACAGACAATTTTGGATTATGCTGAAAGGAAAAAGGATGGAGAAATCAAAAAATTGTTTGTTACGGGTTGCCTGTCTCAACGATATAAAGATGATTTAGAAATAGAAATCCCCGAGGTAGACGCATTTTTTGGCACCTTGGAAATGCCCGCTTTACTTTCCAGATTAAATGCTGATTTCAAACACGAATTGGTTGGTGAAAGGTGGATCAGTACCCCAAGTCATTTTGCTTATCTAAAAATAGCAGAAGGTTGTAACAGAACTTGTTCCTTTTGTGCTATTCCACTGATGCGTGGAACACATGTGTCCAGAAGTATTGATGAAATATTGGTTGAAGCAAAAAGTTTAGCCAGAAGAGGTGTTAAAGAGTTAATGCTTATTTCTCAGGAATTGACCTATTATGGTCTGGATACCTACAAAAAAAGAATGCTCCCTGAATTATTGTCGCAACTGGCGAAAATTGATGGCATTGAATGGATTAGACTCCATTATGCTTATCCCAGTAAATTTCCAATCGAAATTTTTGAAGTGATGGCAGCCGAACCTAAGATTTGTAATTATTTGGATATGCCGCTTCAACATGCACAAAATGACGTTTTAGCCAGAATGAGAAGGCAGATTACCGTTGAGGATACCAGGGAATTACTTAACATGGCAAGACAGATAGTCCCGGATATCACTTTAAGGAGTACCTTTTTAGTGGGTTTTCCCGGAGAAACGGAGAAAGAGTTTCAGGATCTTTGTGATTTTATCGAGGAAGCTTCTTTAGATAGAGTAGGGGTTTTTACTTATTCTCACGAAGAATCAACCAGAGCTCATGAATTGGAAGATGATGTGCCAGAAGAATTGAAAATGGAAAGAGCAAATAGAATTATGGAAATTCAAAGTGCTATCTCTTTTGAAAAAAATAGAGCAAAAATTGGTAAAACGATAAAGGTTTTATTTGATAAAATTGAAAATGGACATTTCGTTGGCAGATCAGAAGGAGATTCCCCAGAGGTGGATAATGAAGTGCTGGTTCCCGTGAAAGGTAATTATGCCCGAATTGGAGATTTTGCAGATGTTTTAATTACAGACGCTTCTGAGTATGACCTGATTGGGATAATCTATCCTCTAAATTGAATTTAAACTTTGTTATTACTCTATTGTTATTATGTTAAAAATGAAACTTTTGGATAAATTATTGGTACAAACGGAAAAACCTTTTATTCAGGCTTTAATGGTTATAGGTGCTGTTTTTGTGGTAAATATACTTTCCTTGGTGGTTAAATCAACAGGTTTGATAGACGTATCAAATCGTTTTGCCTGGCTGAATGCTGCTTCTTTTATGTTGTTTTTTGCGGTTTTAAATAGCATTTATTCTATAACGGCTAAAAGTGTTCCTCACTATTGGGGTCTTTCCATGTATAGTTTTATGTTGGTTGGCGGTGTTTCTGGATTACAAGCCTATTTTTTCTCCGGTATTTCTATTGCAAATGCTGGTTCTTATATGTGGATTTATGTGGTTGTGACATTTGGTTATTTAGTGTTTCTTTCTTTAATGACTATGTTAAAAAAGGTTGTTGCATTTGCTGAAAAAGAAGAATGGAATAGCCCTAAAATAAGGCCAAGGCGTTAATTTAATTTTTAAAAGGATATTTATGAATTATTTTTTTCTATCAATTGTAGGATGTTTTTCATTCACTCTTGCTTTAACTACCTTAAACTTTAAACCTTTTGAAACATCTAAAAGTATTGTTCAAATAGAGGATTTTGTCGTTGATACAATAAAGCCCATTAGAAAATCCGATAAGGAATGGAAAGAGCTTTTATCCCCACAGGCATACTATATATTAAGGAAATCAGGAACAGAAAGGGCATTTTCTGGAAAATTATATGCCATCAAATCTAAGGGAACCTATATTTGTGGGGGTTGTAAATTGCCTTTGTTCTCATCTGAAACGAAATTTAATTCTGGAACCGGCTGGCCTAGTTTCTGGCAACCCATAAATAAGAAAAATGTAAAACAAATTGAAGACTTTGAGCTGGGTATGGTTAGAACAGAAATAAGGTGTGCCCGTTGCGATGGACATATTGGTCATGTGTTTGATGATGGTCCAAAACCTACTGGAATGAGATATTGTATGAATTCAGAAGCAATGCTTTTTCTGCCAGCAGAAATAAAAAAATAAGATTAATGTATTCTGGAACCTTGTAAAGAGAGCCGCTTCATAATTTCTGCTTCTTCTTCCAAATAGGCTTTCCATCTAAGTTTAACTTTTTCTTCTGGAAAATATAACCTCGCCAGGTCTAGGAATAAGACATAATGACCTGCTTCAGAAACCATAAACTTATAATAAAAATCTTTTAGATGTGGATCCTCTAAATATTCATGCAAAAGACGAAATCGTTCGCAGCTTCTAGCCTCTATGAGTCCACAAAAAAGCAGTTTGTCTAATAACCTATCTTCGCGGCTACCTCCTTTTTGTTGGAAGGAAAGTAATTGATTAACATATTCATCTTTTCTTTGTAATCCCAAACTAAAATTTCGTCGTTCGATTTCTGCCAGTACCAGGCGAAAATGTCCCCATTCTTCCGTTACAATAGGGGATAGTTCTTTAACCAAGGTAGTTTTATCAGGAAATCCCTGAATTAAAGAAATGCAACTTACTGCTGCTTTTTGTTCACAATAGGCGTGATCTGTTAATATTTCCTCCAAGGCTATCTCTGCTAAATTCACCCATCTCGGATCTGTAGGTAACTTAAGTCCGAGCATCATGAAAGCTACTTTCTCTTTCTCATTTGACTCAGTCTTTATCATTTCAATCTAAACATTTTAATTGCCGTGAAAAAAAATCAATGTTATAAACTGGGTATACCTCAAAACCAGCACTCCAATACATTCTGACTTCTTCTAATTCTTGTCTCCTTAATAGGTTAAGCTGTTGATTATCAATTTTATATATCATTCTATATATCAATATTTCTTTTTCAGTATCATATTTGCCGAAATCTAATTCTCCAGCTTTAAGCTGCAAAATTTGCCCGTCAAAAAGTCTGAGCGTTAATAAACTATTTTGCTCAATAACCCCATAAGCCTCTCGCGCATTAGGATAAGCAAATCGGAATTCTAAGGTTAGCTGTTTTTCCCTTTTCCCAACAGTTGACAAAAAAGCTTCACAACGCAGATATTCTTTATCAGGAAAAAATAATCTTAATCGTTCATCTGTGAATGTGAATAACAGTTCTTTTTCGCCATCTCTCCGCCAATCTACTCCCTTTGCATCTAATCCTTCATAGCTATATTGACAAACTGAGCCCAGATTTTGTGAAATATTGAGGGAGGATAAAATATTATTTTCTCCATAAAAGGAGCTGGGTGAATTATTTTCAAAAAAATGGAGCGTGAGATCTTCCTCTTCTGCAAAAACCTGATTTGCGTTAAATTTACCAACGTTATTTTCAGGTTTAAATAATCGAAGAATATCTCCTTTCATTCTTAAATCCTGAGTGACTAAAAGATCAGATTGTGCTTCTTTAATGGTGCCTTTGGAAGTAGCTGCCAATTGTTGCGTTAAATCCAGTTGATTATATAATTGTTTTAATTCCTCAGGCGTTAGTAGGTTATTTTGTGAGGCAATTTTATTTTTTAATTCTATTTCCTGTTCCTCCATGGCTTTTGCTCTTATATCAGCATAATAGATGGCATCTTTTGCTTGCTGAATTCTTCGGTTTACCAATTGATAAATTTCTTCTTGGGTTATTTCAACCGGATTATCTAAAGGAGAGATTTCATTATTTACGACAGGATAATTTCCACCTGAAAGTTGCCTTTTATGGAAAAATCGCCATGTTCCATCAGGAAAAACGATGATTCTTTCTCCTAATTCATTTTGTCGGATTTCCTGCCCATAACTTAAGACTGGAAAAATTACCCACAAAAAGAAGGAAAGAATTTTTAATTTATTCATCTGATAGAGGGAAGTTTTTAATTTAAACAATTACAAATATAAGGAAAAGTCCCTTTTTTTTATTAATTTGCGACCATGTATATTTCATTTATATCAACCTTCTTTTCTTCCTTTAATATTGGTTCAATGACAATTAGTCTGTTGGATTTAATTGATTTTTTTATTTTCAGTTTCATCATATATCAAATTTATTCCCTTTTGAAAGGCAATTTTGGTTATGGTTTATTTATTGGGATACTTCTTTTGTTTATAATTTGGTGGACAGTTAATGCACTTGACATGCAATTAATGTCAAGTTTGCTTAATCAGTTTATAAATGTCGGAGTCATTATTCTGGTCATCATTTTCCAACCAGAAATTAGAAGATTTTTATTGTTTTTGGGTAATACAACCCTAAGAAAAAGATCAAATTTTCTGTCGAGACTCCTAATGCCTAAACCGGGTGTTAAGACAGACAGGGAAAGGCAAATTATGTCATTGAGTAGTGCATTATTGAGGATGAGCCGGGACAAAACGGGTTCACTTTTAGTATTATCAGGTGATACCAGTGTAGATCCACTGATAGGAACTGGTACTTTACTTGATGCCGTCGTAACTCGCAGGATCATTGAAAGTATTTTTAATAAAAAATCACCTCTTCATGACGGCGCTTTAATCTTCAGTAAAGGTAGGGCAGCAGCTGCTTCCTGTATTTTACCTCTATCGGAAAATGGAAATTTACCCGCAGATGTTGGTCTTCGTCATCGTGCTGCTTTAGGGGTTACAGAAAGATATGCTGTCGCAGCAATTGTTGTTTCTGAAGAAAATGGACATATTTCTGTATGCCATCAGGGTGTGATGAAATACCATATTTCAAATGAAGAGTTATTAATTTTTTTACAAGAACATATTTGATTGACTTATCTCCTAAATAGTTAGTATGAAAACAGTTCAAGATTACTTACAGCAAAATAAGGATAGATTCATTTCGGAGTTATTCGACTTTTTGCGTATTCCTTCCGTAAGTGCTAATCCAAATCATGATGCAGATGTTGTAAATGCGGCTTCATTTGTTGCTGAAAAATTAAAAGCAGCAGGAGCTGATAACGTCGAGATGATTCCAACAAAAGGTCATCCAGTGGTTTTTGGTGAAAAAATAATTAATCCCGATTTACCAACAATCATGGTCTACGGGCATTATGATGTCCAACCAGCAGATCCTTTGGATCTATGGGATTCTCCTCCTTTTGAACCAGTTATTCGAAAAACAGACCACCACCCAGATGGGGCGATTTTTGCCAGAGGGAGCTGTGATGATAAAGGTCAGGTTTACATGCATATTAAAGCTTTTGAAGCGATGATGGCTTGTAATGATTTACCTTGTAATATAAAATTTATGATTGAAGGTGAAGAGGAAGTTGGGTCCTCAAATTTAGCCACCTTCCTAGAGCAAAATAAATCGAAACTTGCTGCCGATGTGATTTTGATTTCTGATACAGCATTGATTGCTAATGATATACCAAGTATAACGGTCGGTCTTAGAGGTCTAAGTTATGTTGAAGTTTCGGTAGTAGGCCCAAATAGGGATCTTCACTCAGGCGTTTATGGTGGTGCTGTAGGAAACCCCATAAATATCTTAACTAAAATGATCGCATCCATGCATGATGAAAATAATCATGTGACGATTCCTGGATTTTATGATGCTGTTTTACCCGTTTCTTTGGCTGACAGACAAAAAATGAATGAGGCTCCCTTTTCCTTAGAGGAATATCAGGCAGACTTAAAAATTGATTCCGTTCATGGCGAAGCTGGATACACGGTTTTAGAACGTACTTCTATTCGCCCTACGCTCGATGTCAATGGAATTTGGGGTGGTTATACAGGTGAAGGTGCTAAAACGGTGTTACCATCAAAAGCATTTGCTAAAATTAGCATGCGTTTAGTTCCAAATCAAGACCCGGATTTTATTACTGAATTGTTTAAAAACTATTTCGAAAGTATTGCACCTCCTGCTGTAAAAGTTACCGTTACACCACATCATGGGGGACATCCAGTGGTAACACCAACAGATACAGCAGAATATAAAGCTGCTGAGTTAGCAATGAAACACACTTTTGGCAAAGAACCTATTCCTCAAAGAGGGGGAGGTAGTATCCCAATTGTTGCCTTATTTGAAAAGGAATTAGGTGTAAAATCCGTTTTAATGGGTTTTGGGTTAGATAGCGATGATATCCATTCTCCAAATGAACATTATGGTATCTTCAATTATTTGAAAGGCATGGAAACAATTCCATATTACTTCAAATTCTACGCTGAACTTAAACAATAAGTTATTAGCCGTATATTATTTGTCATTTATGGTTGAAAATGAACTAACGAATAGTATACGGCTAATCCTACATAATTGCCAATAGCATAACCAACTAATCCAGCTATTACTCCAGGCATTAATAGTTGTTTATTTTTTAATACTGTAGCTATTTGAGTGACAAATGGTGGGCCATAAATAGCTGCTGTTGAGCTTATTAAAAATGTATCTCTATCAATGCTAAATATTTTACAAAATATTAAATGTAGGGTAATACTTGAATACATACTTAAGGCGGTCACCATAATCAGTACATTGTTGCCTCGGAATATTTCCGACCATTTACCCTGAAAACTTAAGGATAAAGCAAAAACCAGTAAAAGGTATTCCCCCAGTTTAAAACTTGTTAAGGATCTTTCTGAAATAAATTTAAAGAAGGAACTGCCTATACTTATACTGGTGAGGAAAAATAACACCAATGCAGTGTTCGAAATTGTTTGACTCCAAAATAAAAATAAGAGGAGTAAACTCAGCCAGCTAAAGGTGAAAATTAAGAGGATAAAGAGGTCTTTTTTTTGTTTTTTATTGCTTGTCGGATTTATTGTTAAAGCATTTGATTCCAGAAAAGTAGTCTCCTGGCTTTTATATACTGGCAATATCCAGGAAATAAAAACAGGTATAATACTCGTAAGAAGTATTAAATAACTTCCTCCTATCAATGCATCTGCAGCTGTCAGTTTTACGGTCAAATTTGGATCTGCATTTAAGGCATATCCTATGGCTTGAAGATTTGGTGTTCCACCAATATAAAGTCCAGACAGCATTGCTCCCGCTTGTGCAAATGTTTGCAGGTCATTTTTAAACAAAAAGGCAATAAAAAAACAGGAAGCTGCAGAACTTAAAGTAGCTAATAAAAAGGAGAGGCCCAATTTTTTATATCCGCTTAACATCTTCACAGAACTACTGCCATATAGTAGCATTGGAATAGCTATTAAGATGGAAGCCTGACTGATCAAAGAGGCTACTTTAAAATACGAATTCTGTTCTTCTTTGTTGACTATACTCCAAAGGATACCAATGGCATAGCAAATTACTATTGGGCTAAGTAAATTAGAAAAAGGTACCTTATGGATATATTTTTGCACTAAATAAGGAATTACAAATACTAAAATCCCAAAAATAAAAGATAACATACCCTTCGACTATTTATTCAACATATAAAACCAACCCCTTTAAATATCCACTTTCCGGATGAAAAATACTACTTGGATGATCCGGACCTTGCGATAAATGATGCAGGATACTGGTTTTTCTGCCCGCTTCGATGGATGCCGATAGTAAGGCATTTTGGAAAAGATTTCGGTCGACTACCTGAGAACAGGAAAAAGTAAACAATAAACCCCCAGGTTTTAATTGTTTCATAGCCATTGCATTTAGTCTGATATAGGCTTGAATGGCATTATGTCTTTTATCCATACTCTTGGCAAAAGCTGGAGGATCCACTACTAATATATCGTATAATTTTGTCTGTTGCCTCAAAAATGTGGGTACGTCAGATACAAAGGATGGGTGTTTATCTAAATCTAATCCATTTAAAATCAGATTTTCTGTTAATTTTTCAATAGCCAAGGCTGAGGAATCAACGCTTTCAACCGTGTTGGCACCTCCTTTTATACCGTAAATAGAAAATCCTCCTGTGTAACAATAACAATTTAAAATATCCTTATTTTTAGCAAGTTGACCAAGAAGATATCTGTTTTCTCTTTGATCCAGGAAAAATCCTGTTTTTTGTCCTTTTTCCCAATCTATATGGAATAAAAGCCCATTTTCAAAAATTTGGGTCTGATCTGATTTTCCCTCTTTCCAGTAACCATTTTTTTCTGGAATCCCTTCATTTTTATATAAAGTTTCCTCACTTTTATCATAGATGGAGGATATATTTAGACCATCTAATGTCTCAAAAGCTTTAATTATTTGCGCTTTATCTTTGTAAATTCCTGTGCTATGGCATTGAACAACAGCTGTTTCTCCATAAACATCTATAATTAATCCGGATAATCCGTCGCCCTCACCATTTATAAATCTGAAACAATTGGTTTCCCCATTCTTGTTCAAAATACCTTTCTGTCTTAACGTCAGGGCATTTTTAAATTTATTTAAATAAAAATTATTGTCTGGAGGAATGGATGAAAAATGCAAAAGCCTTATTCTAATACTACCTTCCTGATAATGTCCAAAGGCTAAGGTATTTTCTCTGGAATCACAAACCATTACCCAATCTCCTGATGTTATGCCAGCTTCATAACGGTCTATGGCACCTGAAAAAACCCATGGATGAAAGCGTTTTACGGGCGTTTCTTTTCCAGGTTTTAGAAAAATTTTCTTCATGTTGGTTTTATATTAATTCTCATCTTTTTTCTCGAAAGGTGAGATATTATTGGTATTTTTCCGCAAGATAATTCGATATTCCTAATAAAAAGCATTATGTATAAAGTTTACCTATTCGTTTTTTCAATATTTTATACCCCGCTTCTTTACAGTCAGCTTATTGTTACAAATCCTGTTTTTCCAAAAGAAAATGAATCTGTTTTAATTTATTTTGATGCTACACAAGGTACTGCTGGATTAAAAGACTGCGCCTGTAGTATTTATGTTCATACAGGAGTTATTACAGACAAATCTACTTCTTCTGCTGATTGGAAATATGTGCAGACTACCTGGGGTACCGTTAACCCAAATTGGGAGATGAAAAAGGTCCCAGGTAAATCAAATTTATATTCTTTTGAAATCACCCCTTCCATAAGATCTTTTTACAAAGTACCGACAGGTGAATTAATATTAAAACTCGCTTTTGTTTTTAGAAATGCAAATGGTAGTAAGGAGGGAAAAGAGGTGGGAGCTAAGGATATTTTTTACTCTGTTTTCCAAACAACAGGTCTTACAGGTATTTTGGAGGAGCCTTCTTTACCTGGAAAATTATTGAATCTATCTTCTGCCATTTCAGTTAAAGCTATTTTTTCAGCATTAGTTAATATTTCCCTAGTAGATAATGATAGTTTAATTATTGATAAATATGGAACGGATTTGATGCATCAATGGGTGCCAAAAAATTCTGGTATTCACCAAATCACTATTTTAGCAAAGGCCAGCAATGGAGATTCCCTGAAATTAGAAACAAATTTCATTGTGGTTCCTGAGCCTAGAAGATTGGCTGCTCCTGAAAATACAGTTCCTGGTTTTCAACGAATTTCACCATCCAAAATTCGTATTTCTGTAGAGGTTCCAGGTAAAAAACATCTTTTTTTGTTGGGTGAATTTAATGACTGGAAAATAAATACAGATTATTTGTTTAACTTAAATGAAGATGGCTCTCTTCACTGGATTGAAATAGAAAATGTTCCATCAAATAAACCATTTTTATACCAATTAGCCTTAAATGATCATCAGAGATTTGCAGATCCTTATGCTCCATTGGTCTTAGATCCTGTCCATGATAAATTTATATCACCGCTAACTTTTCCAGGACTACCCATTTATCCAACAGGAAAAACCTCTGGTATGGTGACATGTATTGATTCTACCTTGCATAAATATGAATGGAAAAATAAACTGGCTCAAAAAACTTTATCATCAGATTTGATTATTTATGAGCTTCATCTCAGAGATTTTTTTGATGCGCCGAATTACAAAAAATTAAAGGACACTTTGCAATACCTCGTTCGATTAGGTGTAAATGCCATTGAATTAATGCCTGTAAATGAGTTTGAAGGGAATAATTCATGGGGATATAACCCATCCTATCATTTGGCTTTGGATAAATATTATGGGTCTCCCACTTTTTTTAAGTCGTTTATTGATGAATGTCATAAAAATGGATTAGCAGTAATTCTGGATATTGTGCTAAATCATGCCTTTAGTCAAAGCCCCCTTTGCAAATTGTTTTGGGATGAAATCAATTCAAGACCTTCAGCCGATAGCCCTTGGTTCAATCAAGTGGCTAAGCATGACTTTAATGTAGGTTATGATTTTAATCACGAAAGTACATTTACCAGGAATTTTTCAAAAAGGGTGATGACTTATTGGTTAAATGAATATCAGATTGATGGTTTTAGATTTGATTTATCTAAAGGATTTACCCAGAAAAATACCCTTGGAAATACCAGCGCCTGGGGAGTTTATGATGCTTCAAGAGTAGCTATCTGGCAAGATTATGCTGATCATATTCGTAAAATAAACCCAGAAGCCCGGATCATTTTAGAACATTTTGCAGATAATGTAGAAGAGCTTGAATTGGCAAAAAGAGGTATGTTGCTTTGGGGCAATATGAATTATCAATTTAATGAGGCTACAATGGGTTATCCTTCAAATCTATCTGGCTTAGATTATAAAAAAAGAAATTTCTCTAATCCTGCACTCATACAGTATATGGAAAGTCATGATGAGGAAAGATTAATGGTTAGAAATTCTTTATATGGCAAAAAATCAGATAGTTACGACACTCGAAAGTTAAGTACCGCACTTAGACGCATGGAAATGGCTTATACGCTTTTTTCCCTTAGTCCTGGCCCAAAAATGATTTGGCAATTTGGAGAATTAGGATACGATTATTCGATAAATACCTGTGAAGATGGAACTGTAAATAATAATTGCAGGCTTTCACCAAAACCTATTCCCTGGACTTTTATAAACCAACTTGGAAGAAAAAGATTGATGGAAGTGGTTAGTTCATTAAATGGTTTAAGAACAAAGTATGAGGTCTTTAAGGAATTACCGGTTTCCTACGATCTTACTTCATTTCTTAAATTCATGCATTATAAAAACAGAGAATTTGATGCCCTTGTTTTAGCTAATACCAATATTGAGACAGGGAATATGAATATTCAAAATGTTAAAAAAGGATGGTGGTACGCCTATTTTTCAGGCGATAGTATTCAGGTTTCCCAAAATAATTTTGATTTTTTACTGAAGCCAGGTGAATATGAATTATTTACAACCGTAAAATTGCCGAGGCCTGTGTCTGGGTATATTACTACACCTAACAGAGAGGTTTTTGAATCAGATTTCGATTTTGTTTTTTTTCCTAATCCTACAGAAAGATGGATAAACTTTAAATACAGTGGTCCTAATCTTGAAAAAGCTAATTTAGTTCTTTTTGATGCCACAGGAAAACAAATTGCTTGCTTTTGGCAAAATGAAACAATTGAAAATGGGTATGTTAGCCAAATCGATTTGAAAAATTACCCGATTGGTATCTATTTTTTGAATTTATTTACTAAAGAAAACCAAAAAACTTTTTTATTGTCAAAAAACAATTAGTTTGTTCATAACAATTGTGTTATTCAGTAGATTAAAAATATAAAAAATTTATCATATAATGTATTAACAAAGTTCTGTATGTAATTGATTGTCAAAGGTTTTGAACCTTGCCAATTCTTTTGTAGATTTGCCTAAATGGTTTTGGGGAAATTTTAATAAATGAAAAGAATTTTTATTTTTTGCTTATTGTTTATTGGATATCGTTCGCACTTTATCGCGCAATCGGTTACCATAAATCTGGGTAACACCCCTGCTCATCCTTCAGCTATTTTGGAAATATTTTCAGAAAATAAAGGGATATTGGTTCCTAGGATGACGGCTGTTCAAAGGCAATCTATTCTTTCGCCTGCTATAGGGTTGGTTGTTTTTCAATTAGATGGAGTTAAAGGATTATGGTATTTTGATGGCGTTAAATGGAGAAATGAATTACCTGGTAATCAAGCAGGGGAACTTAAATATTGGAATGGTGAGTCATGGGTTTTTATCCCACCCGGTCAAAATGGTCAAAATTTAACTTTTTGTAATGGAATTCCACAGTGGGGTCCCTGCCAGGATCAAACTATTTCAGTTTTTACAAATGCGATTACTGCCATTACTGACACCTCTTTATCCATTAATATTTCTGTCAACGTGCCTTTGAGTTTGATCATTGAAAGTGGCGTTTGTTATGGTGTTTCACAGAATCCAACCGTTTTGTCACCAATTATTAAATCTATAGGTAACCTCATTGGAAATATAAATTTAAACGTTAATTCGTTGTTGAAATTAACAACTTATCATTTTCGAGCTTATGCAAAATTAAATGATGGTAGAATAATTTACGGCAATAATATCTCCTATACAACAACTAGCAGTCCAACGGCCTTGGTTGTAACAAAACCTACTACTAATATATTATCAAATGGATTTACTTTAAACGGGGAAGTACTGCTGGAAGGAAATTTCCCTGTTACTGCGAGAGGTTTTGTCTGGAGCCGGTCTCCTAATCCAATACTTACCAATAATTTAACAACAAATGGCAGTGGTAAAGGTAAATTTCAGGCTGTAATAAGTGGTTTAATTTCTAATACAATTTATTACGTTCGAGCTTATTGTATTAATAATCAGAATGTTACCTATGGAAATAGTATAGAGGTTAATACGCTGACTAGTACAGATGCTGAATTTGGTAATTTTGTTAAAGTCAATGGAGGAACCTTTAACAGAGGAAGTAATTTTGGGAATAATATTGAAAAACCTATTCATCAGGTTACGCTAAAATCTTTTTCTATAGGTGAAACAGAAGTCACTCAGGGCGTTTGGGAATTAGTAATGGGATCAAACCCTTCATTTAATTATGATTGTAATAATTGTCCGGTGGAAAATGTGAGTTGGGGAGATATACAGGAGTTTATTATAAAAATTAATGCGAAGCAAACGACTCATGTTTATCGATTACCGACAGAAGCTGAATGGGAATATGCAGCAAGAGGTGGAGCAAATGCAACTGATTTTCTTTATGCTGGTTCTTCTGATATCAACTCAGTTGCTTGGTATAAAGATAATTCAGGCAGAAAATCTCAACCTGTAAAATCAAAAAGCCCCAATGCTCTGGGTCTTTATGATATGTCTGGGAATGTTTGGGAATGGGTGCAAGATTGGTTCAGTTTTTATAAAGGCGATCCTTTAACAAATCCAACTGGACCCGCAAATGGATCAAGTAAACTCTATAGAGGTGGCAGTTTTGATGATATTTCTGAAGATTGTCGAAGTACCTACAGATATGGTAACCCGCCAGCAAGTCGTTTCAATAATTTAGGATTTAGACTCGCTTATGATTAAATATTCTTTAAAATTCAGCTTATTTATATTTTTCTATCTGTTGTCTTCTTATATTTTATGGGGTCAACTCATCATCCATGGCACTACTTTTTCAACCGATTTAAATACGAATGTAAAAGTTGATGGTCATACGATTGTTGGTCAAAATGGTTCCCTTAGTGTTCAAGGAAGTCTGGTTGTTACTGGTGACTTTATAGGTGAGGGTATTTTTCAGTATGTGAAAAAATTATCTTTTTTTGGAAATCAGCCATCAAATTTACGCTGGCAAATAGGAAATTTAGATACCCTTGAGTTATCCAAAAGGCCATTAGTTAAAACTTTCCTTCAAGGAGATTCTCTGCATATCTCTAACCTACAGTTTTCAAATGAGGATAATATCCTTTTTATTAAGGATACAGATCTGGCAATTTCAGGTGATGTTACCGGGTATAATGAAAATAACTTTATACAAACGAATGGTAAAGGATTAATAGAAAGAAGATTATCTAATATTCCTGTTATTTTTCCTGTTGGGGATGATGTAAAAGGATTTCAACCTATTTTCATTTCTACAACAACCCAGGTTGGATCTGAAACGGCAAAGGTTGGATATCTACTTACGGTTAATAGTGCGGATAATTATCCTAATAGACAACCTGTTTGGCGCATTGAAAATAATTGTCCTATTCAGATTCATTATGACTGGGGTTTACAAAATAATTTAAATGATGGGGTGTTTAGATTAAATGATCTTAGGTTAAAAGGTTGGAATGGAAATGAATGGGTGTTGATTGGTTTTGACAGCCTTATTGGGAATATTAAGGAAGGATATCTAAAAACCAGAATATTAAAGCCTGATGAATTTCAATTTTATAAATTGGAGTCTGTTGTCTTTTTTAATCTTAAAGACATCAAGCAAGGAAAAAATATAGAATTATTACCTGCTTTTCCCAATCCTTTTTCGGATGGAACAAGTCTAAATTTTAAATTAAAAGAAGAATCTTTAGTAACAATTCAATTATTTAGTCCAAATGGACAGTTAATTAAAGAAATACAAAATAAATATCTTAGTGGGTTTCACGCTGAGAAATTACCGGAGGCGCTTTTTCAGGTTTCAGGTAATTATTTACTTATCATAACAAATGGTAAGGATATTTTGCAAACTAAATTATTGAAAATCAGTTATTAATAGCCATAAGTTATCGTTCATTAAGCCATTTTAAGGCTGTTTGAGCTAAACTTTCTTCTGTGGGGAAAGGACTTTGAAGTGCGTTTAAAACACCTGAATTTTTGAGTTCTTTTGCGGTTGAGTTCCCTATTGCTAAACAATTTTTATTCTTTAGCTGATACTTTTTTGAAAAAGCAAATACATTTAAAGGGCTGGTAAAAATATACAAATCTGATTCTTCAATATGAAAATCTTGTTTTGGAATATTATCATAAATGGTCAGATTGATAATTTTTGATGCATCTTTTTGGACTATTTGTTGAATACTTTCTTTAGAATTTTTTGCTGAGGGAAAAAGAATGACCTTTTTTTTAATTAACATTGAAAATCCAATGCCAACATCATCAGGATGACCATTTCCTGAAAAATCAGCATTTATTTGATTTTTCAATAATTCCTTTGATGTCCCAAGACCAATAGCAGCCCATTTTACTTCAGGTGGAACTTTTAATTTTAAAAATTTTAATTGCTGAAAGAAAAAGTCTACGGCATGTTTACTGGAAAAAAAAATCCAGTCACAAGGTTCGATGTGTTTAAAAGGAATAGGAATCAGATCTATTAATGGCTCATCCTGAATAATAATAGATTCAATGGGTGCTAATATTTCTCTAAAATAGCAAGCTTCGGGAAGGGTTCTACTGATAAAAATACGTGGCATGGCCAAAAATTTAAGAACGTAATTTTTCAACTACCTTTTCTGCTAATTGATAATGGGTGGCAGATGATATGGATACTCTTATCATAGGAAGATCATACCTTGGCGAATAGGCAGCATGAATATGGTAATTACCCAAGGCATCTTTGTAGCAATAAACACCAAGTGGCATTTGACATCCTCCATTCATTAAATTTAAAACCTTTCTCTCTACATTTGTAACATCAGCCACTTCACTATGATGAAGACCCATTAATATTTTCCTGGTTTGAATATCATCTGCCATTGTTTGCCAGGCTAAAACACCCTGGGCAGGTGCCGGAACTATTTCAGAGGGGTCAAACCGTATTATTTTAAACGATGAAACATCAATATTTAATCGATTAACACCTGCAGATGCTAAAATAATCGCATCAAAGTCACCTTGGGCTAATTTTTGTATTCTGGTGGGCACATTCCCCCTGATATCTAGCAGTTGCAAATCAGCTCTAAGATCTAATAACTGTCCTTTCCTGCGGGAAGAAGAAGTACCAATTTTAGCATTTTCAGGTAAGTGAAGCAGCTTTCCCGAATCGGCAATTTTTTTATTAATCAGAAGAATATCGGCTGGATCATCTCTATAAGAAACTGCAGATATGACTAATCCTTCGGGCGCATTAGTGGGTAAATCTTTCATAGAGTGAACTGCCAGATCAATTTCTCCTCTTAATAAAGCTTCTTCTATTTCTTTAGTAAAGAATCCCTTTCCTTCTATTTTATCAAAGCTTAGGTGTTGTATTTGATCACCCGTTGTTTTAATAATAATTAGTTCAGATTCAACACCCATAGCAGCTAATTTTTCTTGGGTAAAATGTGCCTGCCATAATGCCAGTTTACTGCCTCTTGTTCCTATGCGTAGTTTCGGATTCACTTTTTTATGCAAATATAAGATTGTAAAAGGAATTTAAGAATTTATCGTGGGTTGACTGAAGAGAAGTATTAAAGAAAGATGGCTTTTTATTACCTTTGCGTCATGGAATTTTCAATGAAGGAACTTGCAAAATTATTAGACGGAAAACTTGAGGGTAATCCTGATATTATTGTTTCCAAACCAAGTAAAATTGAAGAGGGTGGGGAAGGCTCAATTAGTTTTTTACATAACCCTCGATATGAATCATATCTTTACACAACTACAGCATCAGCTGTCTTAGTTCCCGAGAATTTTGAACCGAGAATGAGCGTTAAACCTACTTTATTGAAGGTTAAAAACGTATATAATGCGATGGCTCTTACTTTGGAAAAGTTTTCAGAACCAGTCCTTTATCCAACTGGTATTGCCGACGAATCTGTTATTCATCCAAGTGTAGTCATTGGGAAAAAGGTGAGTGTAGGGATTTATACCGTTATTGAACAAAATGGGTTCATAGGCGAAAACACCATTATTTATCCCCAGGTCTATATTGGTAAAAACGTTACCATTGGGAAAAATTGTATTCTTTTTCCAGGAGTCAGGGTTCTTTCAGATTGTGAAATTGGGGATTATTGTATTCTTCACCCCAACGTGGTCATCGGGAGCGATGGTTTTGGCTTTGTATCTGACGGAGGATCTTTGCTTCGAAAAATCCCTCAACTTGGAAATGTTGTTTTAGAAGATTATGTTGAAATAGGAGCCAATTCTACCATTGACAGAGCTACTTTGGGTTCCACCAGGATAAAAAAAGGAGTTAAAATTGATAATCTGGTTCAAATTGGACATAATGTAGAAATTGGTGAGCATTCGGTGATTGCTGCTCAAACGGGTGTCGCTGGTTCAACTCATATTGGATCAAATTGTCAAATTGGCGGTCAGGTAGGTTTCTCAGGTCATCTAAAAGTTGCAAATGGAACTAAAATACAGGGTCAAAGTGGTATTTCAGATTCTATTATTAAACCAGGCCAATCCTATATGGGTTCTCCAGCTTTACCCTATTTTGCTTTTTTAAAATCTTTTTCAGTTTTCAAACAATTACCAGCCCTCCTTGCACGCTTGCAAAAAATCGAGAAAAAACTGGATTTACCATAAATTTAACCCCAAATTTTTAATTTTGTCTGTTATGATGAAGCAAAAAACTATTTCTAAAGTTGTTAGTATTTCTGGAATTGGCCTACATACTGGTTCATCTGCTACCATTTCCTTAAAACCAGCGGAAGAAAATCATGGAATTAAGTTTCAAAGAATTGATTTGCCAGGGCAACCTCTTATTCCTGCAGATTGTAATAGGGTTATTAATACAACGAGATCGACCGTACTGGAATACGAAGGGGCAAATATTTCTACCGTTGAACATTTACTATCTGCCATTTATGCGAATGATATCGATAATCTTTTAATTGAAGTTGCTGGAAGTGAAATTCCTTATCTTGACGGGTCAGCAAAACATTTCAATGAATTATTAATTGAGGCTGATTCAATAGAACAAGCAGATAATAAAAAATATTTTGAAGTAGAGGAGACCATTGAGTTTAAAGATGAGGAATCTGGCGCACATTTTATCCTTTATCCATTTGATGGTTTCGAAGTTACAGTACTAATTGATTTTGATACTTCTTATCCAGGGCAGCAGTTTGCCCTTTTAAAGGGTCTAGAAGATTACGGAATAGATATTTCTGCCGCTAAATCATTCGTATTATTAAAGGATATTAATGTTTTAATGGAAAATGGACTTATTAAGGGTGGAAATTTAGATAATGCACTGGTCATAGCTGATACATTGCCTGAATTATCCGAATGGAAAAAATTAGAAGTTAGCACGGGCATCCAATTACCCTTTCCAACGTCTATTGGTGTGGTAAATCATTCCATTCAAACGTATGAAAATGAACCCGCAAGACATAAATTGTTAGATTTTATTGGTGATCTTGCGCTTTTGGGTGCTCCGGTTAAAGGTCGTTTTGTTGTTCATAAACCAGGCCATGCTGCAAATAATAATTTTACAAGATTTCTTAAAAAGCATTTGCAGGAACAAAGAAAATTAAGAGGAAAACCTAAATATGATCCAACTAAAATACCTGTGTTTAATACGGTTAGATTGGAATCCTGGTTGCCTCATCGTTTTCCTTTTTTGCTTTTAGATAAAATTACAGAATTGACGGATACTTATGTCGTGGGAGTAAAAAATATTACCGTTAATGAACAGTATTTCCAAGGCCATTTTCCAGGAAATCCTGTCATGCCTGGTGTTCTTCAAATTGAAGCAATGGCGCAGACTGGGGGTATTTTGGCACTCTCAACGGTGGAGGATCCATGGAATTGGGATACTTATTTCTTGAAAATTGATAACGCAAAATTTAAGGCAAAAGTTAGTCCTGGAGATATATTACTCATTAAAATGGAGTTGCTAACCCCAATAAGAAGAGGCATTTGTCACATGCAGGGAATAGCTTATGTTGGCAATAAAATTGTTTCCGAAGCAGAACTTACCGCTCAGATTATCAGAAGAAATGTAGAAAGCTAAATATGCCTAACCAATCTGCCTTGTCTTTTATTCATCCAGACGCTAACATTGGGATTGGTGTTGATATTTTACCCTTTTGTTATATAGATAAAGATGTTGCCATTGGGAATAATTGCAAAATTGGACCTAATGTAACCATTCTTTCAGGAACTAAACTCGGTAACAATTGTGAGGTTTTTCCCGGTGCTGTATTAGGAGCAGTACCTCAGGATTTGAAATATGCAGGGGAAATTACTTCTTTAATAATAGGTGATAATACCATAATCAGAGAGTTCGTTACGCTTAATAAAGGTACAAAAGAAACTGGAACCACTATTGTTGGTGACAACTGTTTGCTTATGGCATATACGCATGTAGCCCATGACTGTATCTTAGGCAATCACGTGATACTCTCCAATGGAGTTCAACTTGCAGGACATGTTCAGATAGATGATTATGCTATTTTGGGAGGTAATGTCTTAGTTCAACAATTTTGTAAAATAGGCAGATTTAGTTTTATCGGTGGGGCCGGCCTGGTTAGAAATAATGTTCCACCGTTTGTAAGAGTGGCACGGGAACCTTTATCATACATTGGGGTTAATAAAATTGGTCTGGCAAGAAAAGGTTTTCAACCAGCTGAAATAGAGGAAATTAAAGAAATTTATACCCTTTTATTTGTTAATAATAAAGGAATTAAAAATGGAATTTCTTTGATTCAAGCGACTTTTAAATCTTCTGTTTTTAAAGAAGAAATTATTTCCTTTGTTTCTAATTCAAAATCTTTAATTGCTGGATTCAGATCTCATTCAATTCATATTGAAAATGAAAATTATTCTTGATAATATAGGAAAGAAATTCCCCCCTGACTGGATTTTTAAAAAAATTGATTTACAGCTTAATCAAGGTCTAAAGTATGCTTTAATTGGTCCTAATGGTTCTGGAAAATCTACTTTATTGAAAATTCTTTCAGGACACCTTTCTCCAAGTCAGGGAAAAATGCAGGCCTACCATGCAGACACTCTAATACCCACAGATAGTTTTTATAAATATATCTCTTTCGCTGCTCCTTATATGGATTTAATTGAGGAATTTACGCTAGCTGAAACTGTTCAATTTCATGCCAGGTTCAAACCTCTAAGAAATGGAATGAAGGTAAATGATTTAATTGAGGTTCTGAAACTGAAAAAAGCGTTGAATAAACCTCTAAAATATTTTT
>Ga0209087_1000618_pt1 | contig 22006 bp, 20 predicted proteins | sample S_130805_EF_Meta_FD_187321 | JGI IMG/M metagenome (GOLD analysis project Ga0209087, IMG submission 187321) | Freshwater microbial communities from Lake Simoncouche, Canada to study carbon cycling - S_130805_EF_MetaG (SPAdes) (version 2) | ecosystem: Environmental > Aquatic > Freshwater > Lake ... | reverse complement strand
GACCGTTACGAAGCGATTGATAATTTCTACACCACCACCATCTATGAAAAAGGCTCCGAACTGATCCGGATGCTCCACAGCCTGTTGGGTGAGGACACCTTTATGCGCGGCATGGCCCTCTATGTGGCCCGCCATGACGGCAGCGCCGCCACCTGCGAAGACTTCGTTCGCGCCATGGAAGATGCCAGCACCGACGTGGCCGCTGCTGGGGATTCCGGGCGGGCGTCGTTCAGCTTTGAGCGGTTTCGCCGCTGGTACCACCAGGCTGGAACACCGGTGGTGCGGATTCAGCGGCATTGGGATGGCAGCAGCGGCCGCCTGGAGCTGACCTTCCACCAGCACACCCCGGCCACACCGGGCCAGCCCCACAAGGAGCCCGTTGTGATTCCCCTGGCCATCGGCCTTCTCGACCGGGCCGGTGAGCCCCTGCTGCCGCGCCTGGAGGGGGAGGAACCGGCGGCCGCTGCCGCAGCCACCTTGGCGAGTAGCCGTTGGGGCCGGGCGACCCGGCTCCTGGTGCTGGAGGAGGCTCAGCAGCGTGTGGTGTTTGAGGGGCTGCCGCCCCAGGCCCATCCCCCAAGCCTCTCGCTGCTGCGCCATTTCTCGGCGCCGGTGCGTCTGGAGATCGGCCGGCCGATCGGCGAGCTGGTGCACCTCTTCGCCACCGATAGCAATGCCTTCGCCCGTTGGGATGCCGGCCAGCAGCTGCTGCGCGGTGCGGCCCTGGCCCGGGCCGGTGGCCAGGCCGACCATGGCCTGGAGGAGGAGCTGATCGATGCCTTCCGTCGCATCTTGGCCGACCCCTCCCTTTCCGAGGCGAGTCGGGCCGCCTTGCTGGCCCTGCCAGGCCTGCCGGAACTGGAAGAGGCGATGGCCGAGCCCGATCCCCCGGCCCTGTTCGCCGCTTTGTTGGCCCTACAGCGGCGCTTCGGCGAGGCCCTGGCCGAACCCCTGCACCGGGCGCTCGAACGGATTACCCCCCAGTGGCCCTTGGCCTGGCCGGAGGGCAGCGGCGATCGAAGCCTCACGGGCCTGATCTGGCGCTGGCGGGTGGCCGCCGCCGATCCTGGCGCGATCGCCGCCGCCTGCGCCGCCGTGGAGGGCAGTTCCATGACCCTGGCGCGGGCCGGCTTGCGGGCACTCCAATGCCATGCCCTGCCAGAGCGGGAGGCGGCCCTCGCCGCCTTCCATGACCGCTGGCAAAGCAAGCCCGTGATCCTCGATGCCTGGTTCGCCCTCGAGGCCTCCGCCCCGTTTGCCGACGGGCTGGAGCGGGTGGAGCGCCTGCTGGCCCATCCATGCTTCGATCCAATGGCCCCCAACTCGGTGCGGGCCGTGTTCGGCGGCCTGGCGGGCAATCCGCCGGTGTTCCATGCCATCGATGGCCGTGGCTATCGCTTTCTCGCCGACCGCATCGCCGAGCTCGACAGCCGCAATCCGATCACGGCCTCGCGGCTCGCCAAGGTCTTCAGCCGCTGGCGCAGCTACGGCGCCCTCCGTTCCGCCCGCATGGGCGAAGCCCTTGAGCGCTTGGCCGCTGCCCCCCTGTCTCCCAATACCCGGGAAGTGGTGAACCAAAGCCTCACGGGCGGCTGAGGTGCTCCGCCTCCCCTGAATCTTGCTGGTGAGCTCCCGGCGCCGGGCTCACTCCGGCAGCGGTGGTGGCGGCGGCGGCGGCTGAGGCCGTCGCCACACGTTGCGCGGGGGGCGCAGGGGCTGGGCGGTGCCGCTGTTGGCCGAAGGAAGCGGCGGCGGCATTAAGAAGGTGGGTGGGGCGGGCCGGAAGGGGCCTGTGGCGGCACCCCTTCCGGCTCCGAAGACGGCGTTGTGGAGTTGGGCGAAGGTGGCCCGGCGGTAGGGCCCTCCCTCCTTGCCGGCATAGTTGCCCCAAAGACCCTCCCAATAGAAATAGATCACCCCATGGCCGCGCTGGGCCGCCAGCTGCACCTTCTGGCTCAGGTTCTCCATGCTGGTGGTGCGGGTGCCGAAGCCGGCCAGGATGCCAATTTCCACCGGAATCCCCCAGGTGCGAGCCTTCACGAGGGCCGGCTGGTCGAGATCGTTGGCAAATCCGGTGATCGAATAGGCGTAGTTCTGCACCACCAGATCATCGATCAGTCCGCCTAGGGCCCAGAGCTCCCAGTCCTGCAGCCATTGGTTGTAGGCGAAGCGGAAGGGGCCCGGCGAGAGGCTGATCACGATCCGCCGCTGGCCCGATGCCTTCTGGAGACTGGCGCGCAGTTCCCGCAGCAGGCCGGTGAGCTGTTGGCGCCGCCAGCGCATCCAGAAGCGGTCGTTGGGATCAAGGGGAGGATCCTGGCCCGTTTCGGCCCGGTAGAGGGCGCGGGTGGTGTCGTCGTAACCCAGTTCCACCGGCCAAGCGAAGTGGTCGTCGAGCTGGATGCCAGCCACGCCGCAACGTTGCACGATCTCGGTGATCAGCCCGATGAAGCGCGCCCGGACGCCGGGATGGGCGGGGTTCAGCCAGACCCGCAGATCCTTCAACGGCGAGGTGGCCAAGCTGGCGCCGTGCATCGCAAACAGGGCACTGCCATCGGAACGGCGCAGCACCCAGTCGGGATGCTGGCGCACGATCTCGGCATCACCCGGTTCCATGAGGCCGTATTCAAACCAGGGCACCACCTGCATGCCGCGGCGCCGAGCCGACTCCGTGAGCCGGCAGATGGGATCGAAATCGGCATTCACCTGGGCCAGGGCTGGTTCGATCGGGGCCCAGCGGCTGCGGTGGAACGTGGCGCCCCGGCTCCAGACGTTGGGATAGAGGGTGTTGAATCCCGTGGCCGCCAGCGCCTCCACCGCCGCATCGATCCGGGCCGGGTCGTAATAGAGAGGGCTTGGGCTGTTGGTGAGCCAGACCCCCACCCGCCGTTCCCCAGAAGCCGGACCTTCGCCCGCCAGGGCCCGTGGGCCGCCACTCCCGAAGTTGCCCACCAGTTGGACAACAGCCGATACCAGCAGCGTGAGGCTCACCGGCAGCAGCCGCTTCAGGTGGGCGTGGCGCCGCAGCGGCGCCAGCTGCACTGGTGCTGACGGGGGATCGGGACCGTTCACGGAGCCCGGTTCAGCGGAACATCGAACTCACGGAGCTCTCCTCATGAATCCGCCAGATCGCCTCCCCAAGCATTTTGGCCACGGAAAGCACCCGGAGCTGGGGGAAGCGCCGTGCCTGCACCATGGGGATGCTGTTGGTCACCACCACCTCCTCGAACAGGCCGGGTTCGGAAAGCCGCTCCACAGCGGGAGGCGAGAACACGGCGTGGGTGGCGCAGGCCAGCACCCGGGCGGCTCCTCGCTGGCGCAGCAGTTTGGCCCCCTGGCAGATGGTGCCGCCGGTATCGATCATGTCGTCGATGAGGACGGCGGTCTTGCCGGCCACATCACCAATCACCGTGAGACTTTCGGCCACGTTATGGCCACTGCGGCGCTTATCGATGATCGCCAGGGGGGCATCATGCATCTGCTTGGCGAAAGCCCGGGCCCGGGCCACCCCACCGACATCGGGTGAAACCACCACAACCTCCTCAAGATTCCTGGAGCTGAGGTAATCCACCAGCACGGGTGAGCCGTAGATGTGGTCGCAGGGAATGTCGAAATAGCCCTGGATCTGCGAGGAGTGGAGATCCATGGCGAGCACCCGATCGACCCCCGACTTCACCAACAGGTTGGCGACCAGTTTGGCCGTGATCGATTCCCGCCCGGCCGTTTTTCGGTCAGCTCTGGCGTAGCCGTAATAGGGAACCACAGCGGTGATCTGCCGAGCCGAGGCACGCCGGCAGGCATCCACCATGATCAGCAACTCCATCAGGTGGTCGTTCACCGGAGCGCAGGTGGGCTGGACGAGAAACACATCACAGCCGCGGATCGATTCCTGGATCTGGATGTAAAGCTCACCATCGGCGAAGCGTTTGATCACGCGGGGCCCATCCGGAACGCCGAGGTAGGACCCGATCTCGCGGGCCAGCTCGGGATTGGAGGTGCCGCTGAACAGCCTGAGGCGGCGCGTGTCCGGCACGTGATTGGCCTGGGCTTCGCCTGGTTCCACCCGTTCTGCGGTCGAGAAAGTGGTCACGGCGAACGCGATCGAAGCGGCGCAATACCGATGGTAGGGGTGTGCCGGCCCCTACGGTTCGCCAATACCGTCCCGAGCCGTGGTGCCCGCTGTTCCGCTTGAGGCTGCCCAGCCGCCGCCCTCGTCCGCTGAGGCCCCCCTCCAGCCCCGGCTGCTGCTGGTGTCCCTCGGCACCCCCTCCGATCCCGCTGCCCCCGCCACGCTCCTGCCGGCCGTGGCGCAGCGACTCTCCGCGGCCAGCGGGCTGCCGCTGCGGTTCATCCCGCAGCCGCATTCGCCGCCCCAGGCGCTGGCAGACCTGTTGACGGCGCCCGGTCCGTGGCTCGCCCCCCTCCCCCTTGATCCCGGCCTTGTCCTGGAGCAGGGCAGCTGGGCCGAGGCACTCGGAGCCTGGCGTCAGCCGACCCTCCTGGTTGTGGACCAGGCCCAGCTGGGCACCGGCATTCCCGCAGCCGCCACGGCCCTGCTGGAGCGCTGGTCCGTGCCCCTGCTGGGGCTGCTCCAGTGGGAGGGTCGCTGGGACGCTTCGGCACGGCGCCGAGACGGACTGCCCTGGCTGGGTCAGCTCGGAGACGACGAGGGGCTTGATCCCGATGCCGACCCAGTCGACATGCTGCGCCTCAGGTGGATCCGCTGGAGGGATCGGCTGACCTGAGGGGTCAAGGTGCCTTCCAGAGGGCCGTACCGGGCGGGATGTCGAGCTGGCGCAGGCCGTCGAAGTCCTTGTTGGCCGGTTTGAGCGGCAGCCGCGTGAACTGGATCGGGCGCTGGTCGTCAAGGCCGGCCGCCAGCAGGCTGAGGCTTTCCCGGGCCGTGAGGTTGGTTTCCACCTGGCCCTGGAGATCGCGCAGCAGCTCCGGGAGCTGGGCCACCTGTTGGGGGTGGCCGAAACGCTGCCGCAGCCCCGCTTCCACCAGCTGGTGGTCGATGCGGCGGCCGGAATCGCCCAGGTCGGGATCGCGGAAGCGCACCAGCTGTTCCACCTGGCTGCCGTTGAGGCGCTGCAGACCGCTCTGCAGATCGATGCGGTATTTCTGTGCCTTGTCCTGGTAACGCATCACCTGCGGCGGGCTCAGTTCCAGGCCACCCACCTGGTCGACAATGCGGCGCAGGGCGGAACGGGGCACCACGAGATAGCGGTCGGGCCGTGGGGGCTCCAGACCTACGAGTTCCCGCACCACAGCGGCGGTGAGGGCCACCCCGCCGCGCCCGTAGAGAGAGCCGAGCCCAACCGGCTCGGACGAGCCAGGAACCCTCACCGCCAGTTCCACCGGAAGATTGAGCACCTGGAGGGGGCCCTTGGGATTCACTCGCACCAACACCAGGGCATTGGCTTCGGGTGCCCCAGCCGGGGCGGCATGGTTCACGGCATCACCGATCCGGTCGCCATCCAGGCCGATCACCAGCACGGTGATCGCCCGCCGAGGTTTCTCCGCCAGGGTGGCGGGGGTGATCTCCAGGCTGTCGATGCCGGCCCGGTCAGGTTCGCGCCAGACCAGCCCCAGCAGGGTGGAACCCCCGAGGGCCCCCAGGGCGAGCAGTCCTGCGGTGATCAGGTTCGACGGCGTCGGCCGCGGCAGCTTGGGCCATGGCAAAGCCGGAAGGGCGGCTCTGCCGAAGGTCCAGCGGGCCCGACGGGAGTCGCGGCTTCGGCTCGAGGCTGGGGAGGACGATCGAGAATCCCGGCGGGCAGGCATGGAGCCGGTGATGGCCAGTTCAGGCCCACTCTGACCCAGCGATGGGCCGCTAGCCCCGCCCGGGGACCGATAGGTTGAGCATTGTGGTGATCCGCCGGCCCCTCCTTTGTCTGCCGCCCCATCCGCGTCCCAGCCCCCGGCCCTGCCCCATGAGCGGGCGCGGCCCCTCCCCCCCGGCAGCACCTATCCCGCGAAGGATCTCTGCAGCCAATGCGGCCTTTGCGACAGCCGCTGGGTGGCCTATGTGCGCAGCTCCTGCGCCTTTCTCGAGCAACGCTTCGAGGCGATGGAGCACCAGGCCCATGGCCGCTCCCGCAACCTTGACGACGAGAACGAGCTTTACTTCGGCGTGCAGCAGCGCATGGTCAGCGCCCGGCTCGCCGCCCCAATCGAGGGTGCCCAGTGGACCGGCATTGTGAGCCGCCTCGGTGTGCGGGCCCTGGAGAGCGGCCTGGTGGATGCGGTGTTGTGCGTGCAACAGAGCCCTGAGGATCGGTTCACCCCTGTGCCCGTGCTGGCCCGCACCCCCGCTGAGGTGTTGGCGGCCCGGGTGAACAAGCCCACCCTCTCCCCCAACCTGCGGGTGCTGGAGCAGCTTCCCGGCAGCGGCATCCGCCGGCTGCTCGCCATTGGCGTGGGTTGCCAGGTGCAGGCCCTGCGGGCCGTTCAGGCCACCCTTCCGCTCGAGGAGCTTTATGTGCTGGGTCTGCCCTGTGTCGACAACGTGAGCCGCCAGGGTCTGCAGACCTTCCTCAACAGCGCCAGCCGCTCTCCCGATACGGTGGTTCATTACGAGTTCATGCAGGATTTCCGCATCCACTTCCGCCATGCCGACGGCAGCGAGGAGACGGTGCCCTTCTTCGGCCTGGACACCCCCGCCCTCAAGGATGTGTTTGCCCCCAGCTGTCTGAGCTGTTTCGACTACACCAACGCCGGCGCCGACCTGGTGGTGGGCTACATGGGTGCCGAATTCGGCCGCCAGTGGATCACGGTTCGCAATCCCCGCGGCCAGCAGCTGCTTGATCTTGTGGAGGCTGAGCTCGACACCGCGGCGGTGACCAGCCGGGGCGACCGCCACGCCGCCGTGCAGCAGGGCATCGCCGCCTACGACAAGGCCGTGAAACTGCCCCTCTGGCTGGCCGAAGTGATCGGGTTCTTCGTGCAGCGCTTTGGGCCCAAGGGCCTCGAGTACGGCCGTTTCTCGATCGACTCCCACTTCACCCGCAATGCCCTGTGGCTGCAGCGCCACCACCCTGAACTCGTGGAGCGGCACATCCCCGCCTTCGCCCGCCGCATCGTGGCCCGTTACACCCTGCCGACACCGTGAGCTCCCCAGACCGTGGCTGCGGCGTTTTGCTCCACCCCACCGCCTTTCCCGGCACCCCAGGCAGCGGCACCTTTGGAGTCTTCGCCCGCTCCTGGATCGACCTGTTGGGCCAGGAGGGCGTGGGGGTGTGGCAGATCCTTCCCCTGGCCCCCACCGATGGCACCGGCTCCCCCTACAGCTCCCCGAGCGGATCGGCCCTCAACCCCTGGCTGATCGATGCGGATGATCTGCTCGCCGACGGCCTGATCAGTCCGGTTGACCACGCCCAGCTCCCCTCCGGGTCTGCGGGATGGCTGGACCTGACCCTGGCTACGGCCAGGGCCGAGGCGATCGCCGCCGCCCTGGCTCGCCACTGGCCCTCCCAGGACGCCGGCCGGCAGCAGGCCTTCCGACGCTGGCGGCGCCAGCAGCGCTTCTGGCTCGACGACCATGGCCTGTTCATGGTGATTCGCCGCCAGCAGCAGGGGCGACCCTGGTGGGAGTGGCCCGCCCCTCTGGCGCGGCGGGACCGGAGAGCCCTGGCCGAGCTGGTTCGGGATCGGAATCAGGAGCTGCTGGCCGAGGCACTCCTTCAGTGGCAGCTCCAGGAGCAATGGCAGGCCCTGCGCCAACGCGCCCGCCAGCGGGGGGTTCGGCTGCTGGGTGACCTGCCCTTTTATGTGGCCCACGACAGCGCTGACGTGTGGCGCCGTCCCGGCCTGTTCACCGTGGGGCCCGATGGGCTGCTGATCAGCCAGAGCGGCGTGCCTCCCGACTACTTCTCCGCCACCGGCCAGCTCTGGGGCACGCCGGTGTATCGCTGGTGGCGTCATTGGCTGGGCGGCTTCCGCTGGTGGCTGGAGCGTCTCGACCGACAGCTTGATCTTTTCGACCTGCTGCGCCTCGACCATTTCCGCGCCCTCGAGGCCTTTTGGTGCGTACCGGGGGCCGACCAGACCGCCGAGCGGGGGGTGTGGGTCGCTTCACCGGGGGGGCCGTTGCTGGATCTGCTCCGCCGCCGCTGTCGCCGCCGGGGACGCCTGCTGCCCGGGGGGATCCTGCCCTTGATCGCGGAGGATCTTGGCGTGATCACCCCACCGGTGGAGGCCCTGCGGGACCGCTTCGCCCTGCCCGGCATGAAGGTGCTCCAGTTCGCCTTCGATGGCGCCGCCGACAACCCCTATCTGCCCGCCAATTACGCCGGCCACCGCTGGGTGGTGTACACCGGCACCCACGACAACGCCACCAGCCGCGGCTGGTGGGACAGCCTCGATCCAGACTCCCGGGGGCGCTTTGCGGCTCTGGTGGGGGGAAGCGTGCATTCCCCCTCCTGGCAGTTGCTGGAGTTGGCTTTGGCCTCCAGCGCCGACCTGGCGGTGGTGCCGGTGCAGGACCTGCTGGAGCTGGACGACGGGGCCCGCTTCAATACCCCGGGTACGGCTTCGGGGAACTGGAGTTGGCGTCTCGATCTCCCCTTGGAGCGTCTTGCCGGGGCTGTGCAGGGCTACGGCGCCATGGCCGCCCGCTATGGCAGGGCTCCGGCGGAGCCTGACCAGGGATAAGCCCCGCGGGGATTCACGGGGGCGAAGGAGCTGGAGAGCGCCCCTCGCCCGAGGAGAGCGGCGCCTGGGGAGCTGGCACGGCGTAGGTCCCGCTTCTGCCGGACAGGGGAGCCAGCACAGCCCCCCGCCAGCGCACCGTTCCCACCGGGGGTTCCGGGCTGAGGCTTAGACGGAAGGGGGGCAGCACGGGCAGGGCCAGCTCCCCTTCCACGCCGCTGAGGGTGGTGGTGCCGCCCCGGCTGCTGCGGATCTCCACCTGGGTTGGGGTTGGGGTCGTGAGGGTGAGGATGCCCAGGCTGAGGTCGGGCTCCTTGGTGCTGGCTTCCTTCCGAAGCAGCCTCAGGCCCTGTCCCGAAGCCGCCTGGCTGATGGGCCGTAGGTCTGGGAAGGCCTCCAGCAGCTCGGCGTCCGCCCGGCCGGCAGCGGCGGCGGTCGCCGCCGGATCCTTGAGGGGAGGCAGGGGGTGCGTGCTGAGGAGCCCCCGGGAGGCGAGTTGGAATTGCTGGAGGTTGAGCAGATGGATCAGCCCGAGGATGAGGAGCGCATAGAGCAGGGTGGCCTGCCAGCTCGTGAACACATCGATCGAACCCGGTGTGAACCGCCGTAGCCGGCTTTCGCCGCCTGGCCCCTCATGGAGCCGCGTGGGGTTGATCGGCACCACGGACTGGAGGCTGCCGGTCGGCATCGCCAGGTGGCGCTCCAGCAGGGGAATCATCGTCCGCAGGTAGGTGGGTTCCGGCAGCCGATCGCGCCAGCCCCGCTCCAGGGCCTCCAGCACCGCGGCGCTGATGCGGGTCTCCTGGGCCAGCTGGCGCAGGCCGAGCCCCCGGGCTTCCCGGGCCAGGCGCAGTTGACGGCCCGCCTCCTGCAGGGGATCAAACTCGAGCGGGGCGCGGCTGGGGGGTTCCGCCGTTCCCGGAGCGGCCAGGGGCAGCCGCAGGCGCCGGGCCAGCCTGGCGACGACGGGGGGCAGGGGCGGAACCAAGGAAGCCAGCCGGGCGGGGCCCATCAGTCTGGGCCAAGGGCTTCGCCGGGGGGCACCTGGCGCCAGCGGCCCTCGGGCAGGTCGGCGAGCCGCAGGGCGCCGATCGCCACCCGTTTGAGGTCGAGAACCGGGTGGCCGAGCAGTTCGGCGGTCCGGCGGATCTGCCGGTAGCGGCCCTCCAGCATCACCAGTTCCAGCCGGCTGTTTGCCCCCCTGGCTTCGAGTGGCCGGACCCGCACCGGCTGGCAAGGGTGGCCATCGAGGGGGATCCCGGCTGCCCAGCGCCGCAGGGTTGGCGGCTCCGGGTGCCCCTCCACCCAGATGCGGTATGTGCGGGGATGGCCGTAGCGGGGATGGGTGAGCCGCAGGGTGAGATCGCCGTCGTTGCTGAGCAGCAGGGCTCCGCGGCTATCGGCATCCAGCCGGCCCACCGGATGGAGCCCCTGGCCCCGTCGTAGATCCGGCGGCAGCAGATCCAGCACGGTGGGCCGCCCTTGGGGATCGTGGCAGGTGGAGAGCACCCCGACCGGCTTATGGAGCAGCAGGGTGAGTGAGGCGGGGCGTGGGTTGAGGGGACGGCCGTCGATGCTGATCTGATCGTGGTCTGGATTTGCCCTCTCACCCAGGATTGCGGTGCGGCCGTTCAGGCGCACCCGACCCTGCCGCAGCAGCTCCTCGGCCCGGCGGCGTGAGCAGACGCCAGCGGCGGCGATCAGCTTCTGCAGCCGTTCGGCACCGGCCCGATCCGGTTCGGGAGCAGGAAGCATGGACCCATCCGGGAAGGTCGTCTCCAGTTTCCCGTGGCCGACGCTCCTCAGTGGTGCCATGGTCCGCTTCTGCCGGAGCAGCTCCGATCTCCCGTGCCAGGTCGGAGCGATTCCGGGAAAGAGTGGTAACTTACGAAACCAAAGGGTTTCTTAACCCCCTCCGCCCCCGTCCTTTGCCCGCCGCCGCTGTTCTCACGATGCCTTCCGTGACCCTCGCCGGTTCCGCCCTGCCCCTCGACGGCGACCTGGTGCGCTCCTACCTGCGGGACATCGGCCGTGTGCCGCTGCTGAGCCATGAGCAGGAGATCACGCTGGGTCGTCAGGTGCAGGACCTGATGGCGCTGGAGGAACTGCGTGAGGAGCTCACGATGCGCGCCGGTGGGGAGGAGCCCAGCGAAGCGCAACTGGCCGAGGCGGCCGATCTTTCGCCGGCCCAGCTGAAGCGTCGTCTGCAGGGGGGCCGCAGGGCCAAGGAGCGGATGGTGGCGGCGAATCTGCGGCTGGTGGTGAGCGTTGCGAAGAAGTACACCAAGCGGAACATGGAGCTGCTGGACCTGATCCAGGAGGGCACGATCGGGCTGGTGCGTGGCGTGGAGAAGTTCGACCCGACGCGGGGCTACAAGTTTTCGACCTATGCCTATTGGTGGATCCGCCAGGGGATCACGCGGGCGATCGCGGAGAAGAGCCGCACGATCCGGCTGCCGATCCACATCACGGAAACGCTGAACAAGCTGAAGAAGGGTCAGCGTGAGCTGAGCCAGGAGCTGGGCCGCACGCCCACGGTGAGTGAGCTGGCGGTGGCGGTGGAGCTGCCGGAGGAGGAAGTGAAGGATCTGCTGTGCCGTGCCCGTCAGCCGGTGAGCCTGGAAACGAAGGTTGGGGACGGTGAGGATACGGAGCTGTTGGATCTGCTGGCGGGCGAGGGGGCAGGTCCCGATGAGATGGTGGCCGTGGAATGCCTCAAGGGCGACCTGCGGGCGCTGCTGGAGCAGCTGCCTGAGCTGCAGGGACGGGTGTTGCGGCTGCGGTACGGGATGGAGGGCGAGGAGCCGATGAGCCTCACGAGCATCGCTCGCACCCTGGGCCTCAGCCGCGATAAGACCCGCAATCTCGAGCGCCGCGCCCTTGAACATATCCGCAGCCGCTCGCAGGAACTCGATGCCTACCTCACCGCCTGAGCCGCTGCCGGCCCCAGGGGATGATCCGTACCGTGGCCTGTCGGCGGCGGTGGGGCAGCCGGGATAGGTTGCGGCTCTCTACGCTTTGGCTTGCGGCGCCCCATGTCCCCTGTCGGTGTCATCGGTCGGGCTATCGGGCTGCTTGCCCGGGTCGGGGGGGGCGCTGCTGCCGTTGACGGCAAAGAGTCTCCCCGCCAGCGCCAACGCCGGCTCGAGCGTGAACTGGAGGAGGCGCGACGTCTGGGTCACTGGTTTACCGAGGAAGATCGCCAGCTGGTTCGGGAGCACGAGGCCCGGTTGGCGGCTGAACGGCGCGGTGCGCTGGTGCGCCAGGCGGGGCGCAACGGTGCCGTGGCCCTGTTGCTGATGGCCTGTGTGCAGCCCCTCTTGTGGCCCCTGGCCGTGGTGGGAGGTGTGAAGGCCTTTCCCCGCACCAGCCGCCGGCTTGGCATCGCCCTGCTGGGCCTCACCGGGGTTGGGCTGATCGGGGCCACCGTGGCCCTGGTTCAGATGGGACGGACCCTGCTGACGCCATCGCCGCAGCCGGTGCCAGCACTCGCGCCTGCCACGGCCCCTTCCGTCGCGCCCGCGCCCGCGCCCGCGCCCGGCATGGTCGATGCGGTGGGGGCCGATCGCTCCGGATCCTCCCTCGGCCGCGAAATCGCCGAACGCCTCAGCAGGGCCTGCGATTACTGGACCCTGGAGGGCACCGGTTCCGATGGGACCGGCACCTATCGCAAGGGCCTTTACCGCCGCTGGAACGGCCAGCAGGTGATGGTGGTGCCGCGCAGCACCTGGAGCTACCTGAGTGGCCGCGAGCGCCGGGCTCTGGCCGACCACCTGGCCCAGGACCACGCCATCCGGGCCATCCATGTGGGCCGTGTGGAGCCGTCCACCGCCTTTGCCGGCAACACGATCACGGTGGAGGAGCAAGTTTGGCCCTAAAACCGAATCCTTTCGTCAGGCCTTGGCTTGGCCAGTGATCCTCTGACCCCCGATCTTTCCACGGGTTCTCCCGCCGCTTCTCTCGCCGGACCGGCCTGCTCTCCCGCCGGGGGATCCGACCCGCCCGATCCAATCGCGGCCCGCTTCGCCGCCATCCTTCAGGGCGTGCGGGAACGGGGCCTTGGTCCGGAGCTGGAGGAGGTTGCCAGCTTGTTACCACTGGCCCGCGACCCCCTGCTCCGCGGGGAGATGGGCCGCTTGTTGGGGTTTTACCGGCTGCGTCAGGGCGACCACGCCCAGGCCCTGGTCCTCAGTGATGCGGCGACGCATGACCTGCTGGATCAGCCGCCTCTTGCCGCCGACTGCGTCTACAACGCGATCTTCGCTTTGTTCAGCCTCGGGCGCCTTGAAGAGGTGGTGGACCGGGCCCGGCAGGCCCTGGAGCGCTTCGGCGAGGGGTTCCTCTGGCACAACCTCCTCGCCACCGCCCTCGGCCATCTTGGCCGGTTGGAGCAGAGCCGCTGGCACGGCAGCCGTTGCCTGGAATGCAAGGACGCCCTCACGGCGGGGGTGCCGGGCCGGGATCTCCGCAGCTGTCCCCTGCCTCGCTTCGATCCGGGCTGGCCGGAGAGCCAGATCATCAGTTTCTCGCTGTTCGGAACGGATCCCAAGTACGGCCAGGGGGCCGTGCGCAATGCCGAGGCGGCCCCCTTCCTCTATCCAGGCTGGACCTGCCGCTTTTACGTCGATGCCAGCGTGGGCACGGAGGTGGTGGAGCAGCTCCAGAGCCGTGGAGCCCAGGTGATCCGCATAGCCCCTGAGTGGCCCGCGGCCAGCCATGGCACCCTCTGGCGGTTTCTGGTGGCGGATGATCCCGGCGTGCGGCGCTGGATCGTGCGGGATGCGGATTCGCTATTGAACCTTCGTGAGGCCACGGCGGTGCAGGAATGGCTGGCCAGCGATCGACACTTCCACCTGATGCGCGATCACTTCGACCACAGCGAACTGGTGTTGGCGGGCTTGTGGGGTGGCGTCCATGGCGCCCTGCCCCCCCTCCAGTCGCTGATCGGCGAGTTTCTGGCCAGCCGCCCCGGCGTGCTCAACCGCACCGCCGATCAGGAGCTGCTGCGCGAGGTGCTCTGGCCCACGATCCGAACCAGCGTGCTGATGCACGACAGTCAGTTCAGCTTTGGGGAACGGCGGGATTTTTCCCCGTTCGCGGCCCTTCCGGCTGGCGCGCACCTCGGCTGTGACTGGCGTCAGATGGTGGGGATGGCTCCCCGCCGAGGAAGTTCGCCGCCAGCGGGGTGCCCCTAGAAGAACTCATCGAAGTTGTCGAAGTCGACCGCCTTGAAATTGCCGGCCTCCACTTGCTGCATCAGCCTCACCAGCTGGACCCAGAGCGCGCCGGCCGTGGCGATGGAGAGCAGAAAGGCCACCAGCAGGGCCGTGCCGGCGCCGAAGCCAAACACCTGCAGGCTGCCGCCGATGAACAGGGTTACCCCCACCACCAGACCGATCCAGGGCAGCACGGTGGTGGTTCCGCTCAGGGGCAGCAACGGCAGTCGGTCCTGCTTCCAGCCGTCGAGCCGCAGCTGCACCAGCTTGGAGAAGGTGAGGCCGCAGACCAGGCCGATGGCCAGCCCGAGGCCTGCCAGAAAATAGGGAGGTTGCTGGATCTGGGCGAACTCCAACAGGATCTCGGCGTCATCAAGATCCCCGTACAGACCACTCGCCGCATCCAAGGCCGCCTCCTGCAGATTGAGGGGAGGTGCTGCCGCGCTGATGGTGGAGACCAGCAGGGCGACCAGGGTGGCGGGCTGGGGAATCACGCGGCGGCAGCGGGGGGTGGCCCGACCTTAGGGAAAGGAACACCTCGGGATGGTCCCGCCCCGCCCTTCGCAGGCTGCTCTCGCCATTGGCCGCTGCAGGCCCTTATGCCGCCAGCGGATTGAGGCGGGCCAGCAGGCCGCCCGCTAGCCGCCGCGGCGAGAACGTGCGACGCACGAGGGCCAGCAGGGCCTGCAGGTCGTCGGTGTGGATGCGGTCGTTGGCTACAAGGCTGAGCAGCAGCCGCTGGCGCAGGCTGCTGCCCTCTTGGCCCAGCAGCAGCCTCAGGCCATCGCGGGCCACCGGCAACAGATCCACTGCCGGCCCATCGCTTTCCACCACCGCCAGCAGGTTCTCCAGCCGCTCCAGCCGCAGGCGGCCTTGGCGATCGAAGATCACCTCCAGCAGCTTCTCGCGCATTTCGGCGGTGTCGCCGGCCAGCAGGCGGCGGGCCACGTAGGGATAGGCCACGCGGATGATGCGGAAATCGGGGTCGAGCCGCATCGCCAGGCCCTCCTGGCTCACCACGGCCCGAATGATCAGCGCAAAGCGGGCCGGCACGCGGAAAGGATAGTCGTACATCAGCTCCGAGAAGCGGTCGGTGATCGCCTTGAAGTTGAAGTTCCCCACGTTCTCGCCAAGGGCCCCGCCGAGCACCTCGGCCAGAGCAGGCACGATCGGCCCAAGATCGGCGCGGGGGTTCAGGAAACCCAGGGTCACAAAATCCCTGGCCAGGGCTTCGAAGTCACGGTTGATCAGATGCACCACGGCCCCGGTGAGGGTGAGGCGATCGGCATCACTAATCGAATCCATCATGCCGAAATCAACGTAGGCCACATGGCCCAGCCCTTTGCTCACGCCATGCAGCGCGAAGAGGTTGCCCGGGTGGGGGTCGGCGTGGAAGTAGCCAAACTCCAGCAGCTGCTGCAGGCCGGCAATCACGCCGGTGCGGATCAGGGCAGCGGGATCGAGATGGTTGGCCTCCAGCTCGCGACGGCTCTGCAGCTTCGTGCCCTCGATCCACTGGGTGGTGAGCACGCGCCGGCTGCTGAGGCTCCGCTCCACCGCGGGTACGGTCACCTCGGGATGGTCCGCGAAGAGGGCGGCGAAACGTTCGGCATTGTCGGCTTCGCGGCGGTAGTCGATCTCCTCGAACAGGGTGGCGCCGAATTCATCGATGATCGCCCCCAGCCCGAAGCCCAGGTTCAGAGGCAGCAGGGGGGCTGAAAGGACCGCCAGGCTGCGAATGATCACCAGATCGCGCCGCATCACAAACGGCAGCTGGGGCCGCTGCACCTTCACCGCCACCCAGCGTCCATCGTGGAGGCGGGCTCGGTAGACCTGGCCGAGGCTGGCGGCCGCCATCGGAAAATCGGGGAATTCAGCGAAGAGTTGCTGGGCGGGGGCGCCAAGCTCCGTCTCGATCAAGCCCAGCGCCACCCCATGGGGGAAGGGAGGCAGGTCGTCCTGCAGCCGGGTGAGCTCCTCAATCCATTCCCGTTTCACCAGGTCGGGTCGGGTGGAGAGGGCCTGCCCCACCTTGATGAAGCAGGGGCCCAGGGCGCTGAGGGTGGAGAGGATGCTGCGCGCGAGCCGTTGCTGCACGCGGGGATCGGGGCTGCTGGATTGGGCCACCAGGGTGATGGCCAGCCAGCCCAGCCGGCTGATCACTTCGGTGAGGCGGCTGATCCAGATCCAGGGGCGCAGGATCAGCCAGCGCAGGTCGGCGTCGGGGTCATAGCGGGGGGCATCCCCGGCTGGATCGACGGGGGGCGCGAGCGGGGTGGGAGGGGCCGCGTCGGCGACCGCTGGGGCGGAGGTGGGCAACGCTGCAAGGGGCCGGCGCCGGGCCGGTGACTGGCGAGACTCTAGAAACCGTGTGCCCGTCTCCATGGGGGAGTTCCCCGACTGGTCCCTGTTCCGGCTGCTGCGCACTCCCGCAGGGCGTGGTGGCCTGGATCTCCATCTCCCGGCCCATGGACGGGGCCGCGGCTTAGCCCCGGCGCTGCGTTCCCTGCTGCGCCGCCCGCCCGGCAGCTGGGATCTGCCCGAACTGCCGGCCTTCGGAGGGCCCTTGGAGCCGGAGGGTGCGGTGGCCGAGGCCCAGGCCGCCTGTGCCGCCCTACTGGGGGCCGAGCGCTGTTGGTTCGGGGTGAATGGCGCCAGTGGCTTGCTCCAAGCTGCCCTCCTGGCACTGGCGCCGCCGGGCTCCCGCGTGCTGCTGCCCCGCAACCTGCACCGCTCGCTGCTGCACGCCTGTGTGCTGGGCGGCATCGAACCGCTGTTGTTTGATCTTCCCTTTGATCCCCTCACCGGGCTGTGGCTGCCGCCCACCACCGCCCACCTGGAGCGGGTGCTTGCCGCCGCAGCCCCCCTTTGCCCTTCGGCGGTGGTGTTGCTGGATCCCACCTACCAGGGGCTCGCCGCCGACCTCCCGGCCCTGGTGGAGCTGATCCATACCCATGGCGGCTCCGGCCTGCCGGTGTTGGTGGACCAGGCCCATGGCGATGGCGCCGCCCTGGCGGCCGGGGCCGATCTGGTGGTGCTCTCACTCCAGAAGGCCGGTGGCGGCCTGGCCCAGAGCGCGGCCCTGCTCGCCCAGGGCTCCCGCATCGAGCCGGCCCGCCTGGAGCGGAGCCTGCTCTGGCTGCAGACCTCCAGCCCCAGCGCCCTGCTCCTGGCCTCCACCGCCGCTGCCCTGGCCCATGGACGCAGCGATGCCGGGATGCGGCAGCGCCACAGGGCCGTGGCACGCGCCACACGGCTGCGGCAGCGCCTGGATGGTCTCGGCTTTCCCCTGGTGACCAACCAGGATCCGCTGCGGCTGGTGCTGGCCACCGGACCGCTGGGGATCCGTGGCACCGAGGCCGATGGCTGGCTGCTGGAGCGGGGAGTGGTGGCCGAGCTGCCCGAGCCGGGAGCCCTCACCTTCTGCCTGGGGCTGGCCCCACCGGCCGCCCTGGAGCGGCGCCTGCCGGCCTGCCTGCTGGACCTACGCCGAGACCTTGGGGGGCCGCCCCTGCCCCCCTTCGCGCCACCCCCGCTGCCCCTGGTGGCGGTTCCGGAGCTGGCGGTGGGCCTGGCCTGGCGTTCGCTGGCCGAGGTGGTGCCCCTGGCCCAGGCGATCGGCCGGATTGCGGCAGAGCCGCTCTGCCCTTACCCACCTGGGATTCCCTTGCTGATCCCCGGGGAGCGGATCGATGCGCCGCGGGCTGCGTGGCTGGAGGGGCAGCGGGCCCTGTGGCCCGGGCAGATCGCTGATACGGTGAGGGTTGTGGCCCCTGCGGCGGGGCCTGGAACGAGCGGTCGATGACGCACTCTCCCCCGGCTGACCCGCTCCGCCCTATCGGTTCCTCCGGGTCCGGGCTCCCCGTTCCGATCCTCTCTTCCCCCTACGGCTGGGACTTTGTGACGCCCGGCCTGCCGGATTCCGCCTTTGAGGACGCCCCAGGGTTCAGCCCCACGCCCATGGAGCTGCGGGTGATGCTGCTGGCCCATCTCCGGCCGCGGGCCGACTCCCTGGTCTGGGATGTGGGGGGAGGTACCGGTGCCCTGGCCCTGGAGATCGCCCGCCTGATGCCCGCCGGGGCGGTGCACACCCTTGAGCGCGACCCCGAGGCGATTGAATTGCTGGAGCGCAACCGGCTGCGCTTCGGAATCGGCAACCTCCACATCCATGCCGGCCGGGCCCCGGATGATCTGCCCAAGCTCCCCGCCCATCCGGACCGGGTGCTGCTGGAGGTGGGAAGGCCCCTGGGGGATGTGCTTCGGGTGGTCTGGGACGCCCTTCAGGAGCGGGGCCGCCTGGTGATCAGCACCGCCAGCCTGGAGGGGCTGGTGGATGCCACCGATACCCTGAGCCAGCTCGGGGCCCATGACGTGCAAGTGGTGCAGGCCACGGTGCACCGGATGCAGCGCCGCGGCAGCCAGGCCAAACTGGCCGCTGCGGAGCCCCTCTTCGTGATCGCCGCCGAACGTTGATTCCCAGCCCCCGCTCCACCACCTCTTTGGCCCGTCTGGCTAGCGGTTGGGCCGCCGGTGGGTTTGGCTTTCTGGTGGTGATGCTCGGTGGCTGGTGGTTCACCCTCGCGGTGGGCGTGATCGTGCACCTCGGCCTGCTCGAGTTCTTCCGCATGGCCCGCTTCAAGGGGATCCGTCCGGCCAGCCGCACCACCCTGGTGGCCGTGCAGCTGCTGCTGCTCACCACCCAGGCGGCCGCCGGCAGCGGCTGGTTTGTGCCCGATGTGGCCTCCGAAGTGGCCGCCGCCGTGCTGCCGGCCAGTGGCGCGGTGATCTGCGGCTGGCTGTTGCTCCAGCCCACCACCGGCACAATCGCCGACATCGCGGCTTCGATCTTCGGCCTGTTTTACCTGGGTTTTTTGCCCAGCCACTGGATCAAGCTGCGCGACCTTGTCGATCCGGCCCTGGCTCCCTCCCTGGCGAATGCCACCCTGCCGGGTACCTCCTGGCCCTGGACCAGTGGGCTGGCGCTCACCCTGTTGGCCTGCTTCTTGATTGTGGCCACCGATCTGGGGGCGTATGCCATTGGGCGGCGATGGGGACGCCATCCGCTGTCACCGATCTCACCGGGCAAGACGGTGGAAGGGGCCCTCGGCGGCATGGTGTCCGCGCTGCTGGTGGGGGCTGCGGGGGGGATCTGGCTGGGCTGGCACTGGGGTGCGCTGGTGGGGGGGCTGCTCGGAGCGGTGGTGTCGGTGTTCGCCTTGGTGGGGGATCTCACCGAATCGATGATGAAGCGCGATGCCGGCCTCAAGGATTCCGGCGACGCCATCCCCGGCCACGGCGGCATCCTTGATCGGATCGACAGCTACTTATTTGTGCCGGCGGTGGTCTATTCCCTGGTCACCCTGTTTTATCCCCTCGTTGAACGGCTTGCCTAGGCATACGCAAGGGCACGGCTCAGTCCTTCTGCTCCTCGATGGCGGCCACCGTGCCGTCTCCCCGCGTGCGGCACAGGCCGATCGGCGCTGGTGCTGTCCGGCCGCGCAGCATCCAGCCGAACTGGAGCCCTTCGCGACGCACCGCTGCCGTTCCGAGTTCCCCGCCGTCGATGGCGATCCTCAGGCCAGGCGTCAGCCAGATCTCCAGGCTGGCGGGCTCGGCTCCATAGCGGCTGGCCAGCGAGGTCCGGCAGGCCTCGGCGGCGCCGGCCACCAGGGCTTCCACGGTGGCTTCGGCCCCGGTGGCTGGCAGGTCACTGGTCCTGCCTTGGCCTGCCACCAGCCCCAGCGCGGCCAGTAGGCCGGCGGCCAGCAGGCCGGCGGAGGTCCTTGGGAAGCTCTGCCGGAGCGTCCCGGTCCGGTTCACAGGGAGACGGCCAACCATCGGGGTGCAGCGGATCGGCTTCACGTCTTCACCCTGGCATCCCGCAAGCCGCTGCCGGCCTGACCTCCTAGGGGGAAACCCGAGCTTCGCCCAGCAACTGCAGCAGACCGGAGCCGATCTGGGCCTGCTCGATCCGGATGGCGGGATCCATCGGTAACCGGGCCCGGGCGCCGCCATCGAGGCTCTGGATTTCGATGCTGCCGTCCACGGCCTCCACGTTGGTTGGCACCTCCAGCGGTATTCCTGAGCCGGAGCCATGGGCGATCAGCACCAGCCGTTCCTCCTCGATGCGCAGCCCCGCCAGAGGGCTCAGGCCGAGGATCTCCTCCGCCAGGTCATCACCCAGACTCCGCCAGTCTGGTGTGGCTAGGGACGCTCCAAGGTCGGGGCCGCTGAAGGCCACCGTGCCCTGCACCTGGAAGGGTTGCACCAGTTGCAGGCTCTGGCCCCGCAGCAGGGCCCCCATCCGCACCTGAATCGCTCCGCTGCCTAGCTCCACCCGGTCGAAGCGAAGGTTTTGGAACACCACCCGGCGCGCCCGCAGCCGCACCCCCTCAAGGCGACCCCGCATCAGCTGGGCCGCCGAGCCCTCCAGCTGGATCTCAAGCCGCTCGATCGAGGTGCACTGCTGGCGCAGCCAAAGTTCCAGGCCCCTCGAGAGCAGTCCCAGCAGCGGCCCTGCCGGTGGTAGCGGCTCGGGACTGGTTGGGGGAAGCGTGTCCATGCGGCCGCAGGGAGATCGGGTTCTCCTAACAGAGAAGGGGAAGGCTCACTCCATCCGGGCCCGGCGGGCCGCTAGGAAGGCTTCCACCGCGCTCACGGCGGCCAGCAGCAGCAGTCCCCCTAGGCCCACCAGGCGGGTGCTCGGATCGATCTCGGCAGGGTTTGGTTCCAACAGGGCACCGAGCAGAAACCAGCCGCTGGAGAGCACCGTGGTGATCCACCAGGCACGCCAGCGGCGTTGGTACAGGTAGCCGGCCCCCAGGCCGGGCAGCACGTTCAGCAGCGCGCCGAGCCAGGGTGCCGAGGCGGCGAGAACGGCTTTTTGGTCGAGGCCTGGACCTTGGCTGGTGACCGGGGTGGTGGGCAGTTCCGGCATGGGGGCAGGGGGCTCGATTCGGTAGGGGCTCCGGGGGCGGGGGGCCCGGAGGGTGTCCATGCTGGCGCCTCATTCACCCCAGCGGCGTAGAAGGTTGCTGTAACTCCGGCTGATCAGGTCAAAGGTCTCACTTTTACCCTCCCGCTGGAACAGGTGACGGCGGGCCGTGTCGAGGTCAAAGAGCAGCTCGCGCTGTTCGGCGTCGCGCACCCGGCTCTGGATCCAGCCCACCGCCACGAACCGTTCCCCGCCGGTCACGGGCGCCACCCGATGCAGCAGGGTGCTCGGATACACGATGGCGCTGCCGGCCGCCAGCCGCACCTCCTCCTCCCCAGCAGCCGATTCGAGCATCAGCCCCCCGCCGCTGTACGCAGTCGGATCCTGCAGGAACAGCGTGAAGGAGACATCAGCCCGTCCACCGCCCATGAAGGCGTTGTCGACATGGCGGCCGTAACCTTCGCCGGGCCCGCAGCGACTGAACAGCAGCCCGTGGATTCCCACTGGCAGGGCGGCCGCCTGGAGCAGCGGATGGGCCTGGAGACTGGCGGTCACCCGGGCGGCCAGCTGCTGATGCAGGGGGGAGCTCCGGTCGAGCTGGCGGTTGAGCTTCACGCTGCGGGCATGCCAGCCGGCGCTTTCCTGGCCTGGCCGCCACTCGGCCTGTGGCGATTGGAGATCCTCCAGCAGCTCCTCCAGGGTCTGGGGATCGAGCAGGGCATCGAGCTGGAACCGCATGGTGCTGGCGAGTTTTGGGGCGCAAACGACCTGAAAAATGACCTGAAAACGTGATCAATGGCACAGGCAGCGGTGGCATTCTGGCCACCGTTTCTTCATCCGCCTGCCAAGAATGGCGTTTCGTGCCTCAGTGCTGCCTTGGATCGTTCCCGCATTGCTCTTTTCCTCGCCACTGCCGGCCTAGTGGCCATGGGCGGGGGCTGCGCCAGGGTGCCCTCCGGGGATGGCGGCCCGGGACCGGCGGAGATGGGGAGGCCCGTCGTGGCTCCGCCAGCAGTTCCCGCTTCGCCGAAGCCGGCCCTCAAGAAGCATGGAGACGACCTCAAGCATGGAGACGAGGGAGGAGAGGGCGGTGAAGGCGGGGAGGGCTGAAACGGGGGCTTCAGGATGCCTCAAGGGCCTGGCGGAGGGTGGCCAGCCGCCGGCCGTTGACACCGAGGTCGGAGTCACCGACGCGTGACACCGA
>Ga0209087_1000611_pt1 | contig 22181 bp, 15 predicted proteins | sample S_130805_EF_Meta_FD_187321 | JGI IMG/M metagenome (GOLD analysis project Ga0209087, IMG submission 187321) | Freshwater microbial communities from Lake Simoncouche, Canada to study carbon cycling - S_130805_EF_MetaG (SPAdes) (version 2) | ecosystem: Environmental > Aquatic > Freshwater > Lake ... | reverse complement strand
CGGCGCTCTGCGACGGACTCATCGTCGTCGAGGCACCTGAAGGCTCTGGGGCGCTGATTACCGCTGAATCGGCGGCAGGGCTTGGGCTCCCCGTAGCTGTCGTGAGCGCCCCCTACGGCGCAGAGAGTGCAGAGGGGGGACTCCGCTGGCTCCAGCGAACGCAGGAGTTGTCTTTGCGTCTCACCGAAGAGCGCTCGCCCGTGCTCATTTCGGGGGAGGCCGACCTCCACGCCTGGCTTGCTGTCTGTGCGCTGTCCTTGCAGAGTCAGTTTGACGAAGCTCATGGTGGGCCGCGTGTCGCGACGAGCACAACTGGCGTTGAGGCCTCTGGCTTGCAGCGCGAAATCCTGCAGAGAGTGGATGCGGCTGGGGCTGAAGGGGTCGTCGAGGGCGATCTGAGCGACCTCACGCAGGAGCTTCCAGGGGCGCTGGTGGCGGCTCTGACCCTCTTGAGCCTGCGCGGGCTCATCGAGCAGCGCGGCGGGCGTTGGCGGCGCGTTCTGGGGGCGGTGCTACGCTCTCGCCCATGACAAAGGCAGCCACCAACCTCGTTATCGTCGAGTCGCCGGCCAAGGCCCAGACGATTGAGCGGTATCTCGGCCCCGATTACACCGTGCTCGCCTCCTATGGGCACATTCGGGATCTCCCCCAGAAGACGAAGAAGGGGAGCATGGCGGTCGACGTAGAGAACGGCTTTACCCCTCTCTACGAGATCATTGAAGACAAGCAGAAGCGTCTCGATGACATCACTCGTGCCGCCAAGAAGGCAACCTCCGTCTGGCTGGCAACCGACCTTGACCGCGAAGGGGAGGCGATCGCCTGGCACGTGGCGGAGGCCCTCGGCATCCCTGAGGCGGATCGTCGCCGCGTGACCTTTAGCGAGATCACCAAGGGGGCCATCCTCGAGGCGTTTGCCCACCCCCGCGCCATCAACCTCGACCTTGTGAACGCCCAGCAGGCGCGCCGTATCTTGGATCGACTCGTCGGGTATCGCCTCTCGCCGCTCCTCTCGCGGCTCGTCAAACCGAAGCTCTCGGCGGGGCGGGTGCAGTCGGTGGCACTCCGCCTGGTTGTGGAGCGCGAGCGCGCCATCCGTGCCTTTATTCCGCGTCACTACACCACGGTTGAGATCGGGATTCGCCCAGCCACCGCGAGTGACCTAATCGTCCCCGCCACCCTGATCGGCGAGAAGGGGGAGATTCTTGAGCTCGATCCAGAGATAGCAGCGGCGGCAGTCACTCGACTCGAAGGCGCTGACGCGGTTGTCGCAGAGCGCATCGAGGGGACGCGCAAGCAGCGCCCAGTTCCACCATTCACTACCTCAACACTGCAGCAGGAGGCGGGTCGTAAGCACGGCTTCCGCTCGCGCGTCACGATGCAGCTCGCCCAGAAGCTCTACGAAGGTGTGGAGATCGGCGGCGAGCGCACCGGTCTCATTACCTACATGCGTACGGATTCGCCAACGCTAAGCCAGCAGGCCATAAGTGACGCCTCGGCGGTAATCCGCGAGCGATTCGGCCCAGAGATGGTTGTTGAGGGCGGCCGCCAGTACGCCTCGAAGTCGAAGAACGCACAGGAGGCCCACGAAGCAATTCGCCCAACGAATCTCGCCCTCACCCCCGAACTTGCCGCGCCGTACATCGACGATCGTGAGCTGAAGGTTTACACGCTGATCTGGCGCCGCACGATTGCGTCGCAGATGCCCGACAAGCTCTCGGCCTCAACGACGTTGATCTGGGCCGCAGGAAGCGACCGACTCAAGACGGTTGCGACGCGAACGCTGGAGCCAGGCTTCACCGCCGTCTATCTCGAAGGTCGCGATGACGAAGACGAAGATGCCGAAGCGAAGGTTCCCGACCTCCCAGAGGGTTCGAAGGGGAACGTTGCAACGGTTGAGGGTGTGGCGCACGCCACGAAGCCTGAACCACGCTTCACAGAGCCGACGCTGGTCAAGGAGCTAGAGAAGCACGGTATCGGCCGACCATCGACCTACGCCGCCATCATTGAACGAATTCAAGAGCGCGAATACGTCGACCGCGACAAAGATAATCGCCTTCGCGCCACGCGACTGGGTGAGACCGTCTGCGACCTACTCACGACACACTTCTCAACCTTTGTTGACTTGGGCTTTACCGCCGGAATGGAAGAGGAGCTCGATGCTGTGGCAGAGGGGCGCGCGAATTGGCGCGATGTTTTGCAGAAGTTCTGGAGCACCTTTGATCCGCTCGTTCTCGAGAAGGCACAGTCGATTGGCGCTGGTGAGTTCCGCAACCGTGCCAGCGAGGAGAAGTGTTCAGAGGGGCATCCGATGGAGGAGCGCCTCGGGCGATTCGGTTGGTACCTCGCCTGCACGCTGTATCCGGAACACGCAGAACGTAAGTCACTCTCGAAGGTGATTGGCGACGACACGCCGTCCGGAGACACGCCAACGCTTGAGGGTGCGGGTCTCCCGTGCCCGATGTGCGGCGCGGAGCACGGCGGAAAGATGGCGCAGCGACGCAGCCGCTTCGGCTGGTTCCTTGGTTGCGACCGATACCCAGAGTGCAAATACATTCCGAAGGCCGATGTTCCCGCAGAGTTCAAGCTGGAGTTTGATGCGCTGTGCCCAGTGTGCGGCGTGGAGCACGGCGGCAAGCTCGGCCCAAAGAAGAACAACAAGCGGGGCACCTACTTCTATTCATGTAACCGCTACCCCGACTGCAAGACGATTCGACCGCGACCCTCGGGTGCGACACACGCCGAGTGCGGTGCCGTCATCGGTAAAGATGATGAGGGCGGCATCTGCACCAAGTGTGGCGCGCGCGTGACGCTGCCTGAGATCGTTGTCGTCGGCTCGGTGATTGCGGGCGGCGAGCCTGATCCGCTGGCCTGGGTGCCAAAGCGCCCACGACGCGGTGCGGCAGCCTCAGCCGAGAGTGGCGCGAAGGCTGCGCCAAAGAGCAAGGCGAAGCCCAAGGCAAAGGCGAAAGCGAAGAGCAAGGCGAAGTCAAAGCCCAAGGCAAAGGCGAAGAGTAAGGATCCCGCAGCGGAACTGGTCGCCGTTGAGCCGGTCGCGGAAGCACCAGCTGAACCGGTGGAAACGGCCTAATGAGTCGGGGCCGCGAATCGGCTCCCGTGGCGCAGCGGTCTTCTGCTGTGACTGACCCGCGAATTGCTCCGTTCATCATGCACCTGCGCGCACGCGCGCTCTCCGCCGCAACGGAACGTTCGTACCGCACGGCGGTGGAGCGGCTCATCGCCTGGTACGACGATCAGGGGATCGATTGGCACACGCCAAGTCGTGCTGACCTGCGTCGCTACATCGCGCTCCTCAGTGAAGATAGCGAGCGCTCGACCGTGCAGCAGCGGCTCGCCGCCCTGGGCACCTTCTACCGATTCTGGGTACGGCAGGGGAGTGTGGCGAAGGATCCACTCCATGCGCTCGCCCGACCGAAGCGTGAGAAGCGGCTCCCTGATGTCTTGTCGCAAGCGCAAGTGGAGCAGCTCATCGCGCAGGCCGCGATCGGAGCCTCGGCCCCACTTGCGCTTCGCGATACGGCGCTGATTGAACTCCTCTACGGAGCCGGCCTGCGTATTGCGGAAGTTGTGGCGATCAGCATCGCCGACCTGCAGCTTGGTCGCGGCGAGGTGAAGGTGACAGGGAAGGGCGATAAGCAGCGTGTCGCGCTCTTTGGCGCACCGTGTCGCCGCGCGCTTGAGTCGTATTTGTCGGCTGGTCGCCCGGCGCTTGCCGCACTCGCCGCTACTTCAGGCTCGGCGCTCTTCTTAAACCGCAACGGCGGAGCGCTCGGAGAGCGTGGTGCCCGTGCACGACTTGACGACATCGCACGTGCCGCCGGCCTCCCAGAGGCGTTTCATCCCCATACGCTGCGTCACTCATTTGCAACGCACCTCCTCGACGGCGGCGCTGACCTTCGTGTCGTACAAGAGCTGCTCGGGCACGAGAGCCTCGGAACGACGCAGGTGTACACCCATGTTTCAACGGCGCGACTACGCGGGCTCTATTCGTCGGCGCACCCCCGCGCACGACGAGCAGGGGCTAAGCCATGACGTGGCGTCGACGTAAGTCCGTCGCCCGTTCAAGCATTGCGCATAGCAGCACGGTGCTAGCCGCTGGCGCACTCGCATCTCGTATCGCCGGATGGGCGCGCATCACCGTCCTCGTTGCCGTCTTTGGCGCAACAGGAACGCTTGACCCATTCCTTGCTGCATTCCGTATCCCCGATATCGTCTTCGCGCTGGTTGCCGCAGGCTCAATCGCAACTGTCCTTGTTCCACAGTTAAGTGCGCTACTTGAGCGCCACGAAGAGCGTCGTGCGCAGCGACTCCTTGGATCGGTCTTTGTCGCCATGCTCGTGCTGCTCGCTCTTTTCTCGCTGATCGTTGTTGTTGGCGCGAGCGCTCTCAGCGGCCTGTTGGTGGGTGGACTACCAATCGCTCAACGGCGTGAAGCGGCAGATCTGAGCATCATCCTGCTGGTTGCAACGATTGCGCTGGCACTCTCCGCCGTCTGCACCAGCGCTGCTGGGGCGCGTTCGCGATTCGGCGTAACTGCGATAACCGGCCTGGTGTACAGCGCGGGGACGATTGCGGGCGCGCTGATTGGCGGCCGCGCTGCCGGGGGCTACGGCCCAGCACTTGGCACTGCAGCGGGTGCGATTGCCGTACTACTTATCTCTAGTGTGGTGCTGATCCGCAGCAACCTTCGTCCCGCACGACCTAACTTCGGTGACCCACTGCTGCGTGATGCCCTTCGTTCGCTCCTGCCACGCGTTGGCTCGGTCTTGATCGTGCAGCTGCTCCTGGCCTATCTCATCTCACTCGCTGGCACGACTGGACCTGGTGCGATCACGATCTGGTCGTATGCGTTTGCCCTCCTGCAGGTGCCACTCGCCCTGGTCACCTCGTCGATTGGGATTGCGATCCTGCCGAAGGTGGCGGCGCAGGCCACACGCGGAAATCTTGTCGCCGTGCGCACATTGGCAACCGCGAGCATTGGTGCCGTCATTTGGATGATGGCGCCTATCGCAGCGCTTGGCGCACTCTTCTCATTTGATGCGGTGCGCCTTGTAGTTGGTGGGAGCATCGATGACGCCTCAGCGGCCGCGACGGCAGAGCTGCTGCGTCTCCTTCTCCTTGGCCTTGTCGCGCACGGGGTGATCTCGGTCGCGGTGCGCCTCTTCTACGGCCTGCGTGATACCGCACGCCCCACCATCGCTGAGATTGGGGGAAGTCTCGTGATCTTCGCCCTCGCAACCTTGTGGGTGCCGCTCTCTGGTGTTGCTGGCATTGCCACGTCACTTCCGCTCGGCACCTGGATTGAAGCGCTCGTCTTGCTTGCCCTACTCGTTGCGCACAAGCAGATCCTTAACGCGGCTACGGTTGTCGGCATCACCCTCTTCGCCGCCCTTGCGGCACTACTCTCGGCGGGGCTCGCTACCGTGATCACGATGCCGCTTCTTGAAGGGGCACGCCTTTCGGGGGTGGTGCCAGGTGCTGCAGTTGCGGCCCTCGGCACGGCCGTTGGGCTTGCCGCCTATGTTGCCCTCACGATTCTGGGGCGCCGACGAGAGGCGCTCCCGCTGCTCCGTCGCATCGCCCCACTCGCGCCAAAGAGGATGCGTGCGATCTTGCTGCGCGCTGAGGTTGCCGCATGACGATTCGCCGTCTTGACCTGAGCTCCCTAGAAGCACAACGCGCGTGGGATGCGCGTGCCGTCGATGCGCCTGGCGGAGACGTACACCAGGGGAGTGCCTGGCTCACGTATCGAGCCAGCCTTGGACGCGAAGCGATCGCGCTAGAGATTGATGACGCACCGCTCGGGATTCTCCTGAATCGTGCACCGCTCTTCGGCCTCCCGAAGGGACATGCGCCGCGTGGGCCAATTACGCCGTGGGGTGCCACGCTTGCTCAGGCGGTGGCTGCGGCAGAGCGCATTCAGCACGCCGCCACCTGGCTCGGAGCGGAGTACGGCCTCGTCTCACTGGACGCAGACCCGTGGCTCCCGGCTGGCGAGGCGACTGAAGCCGCGTTCCGTAACGCCGGCCTTGAAAAGAGCGACGAGATCTTTCCGAGCCAACACACGATGGTGCTGCGCGCCAGCGCAATCGGAACATCGGAGGCGGACCTCTTTGAGGGAATCAACAAGAGCACGCGCCAGCGCATTGCGCTCGCCGAGCGTGCTGGCTTCGCCCCTGAGCGAATCACGCACCTCACTCCTGCTCCTGAGCGCACCGCGCTGTGGGCCCAAGTGCAGCTCCTGCTCGAAGCCACGGCGCAGCGAAAATCATTCGCACTCGGCTCATCTGCGGCCATGATTCGCTGGTGGGATCAGCTCGTTGCCACGGAGCGCGCTGAGATCCTTGCCGTCCGCAGTGTGGCCGGAGCGCTTATCGCCTTCATTGTGATCTTGCGACATGGTGAGCGCATCACGACCGACGCATCGGGCGACGATCCGATCGCGCGGAAGGAGACCCCAGGGGCCCTCGCGCTGTTGCGATGGACGGCGATCAAGATTGCTGCGGGGGAGCGCCGCATCACCGATCTGGGCGGCGTGGATGTCGCAGGACATCGTGAGATCCCCGTTGAAGGCGAGGCGATGCATGGCCTCTACGTCCACAAGGCGTCGTTCGGGGCGACGTGGACGCCGATGGCGGGTGCACACCGCGTCGTGCTCCGTCCGCGCGCACTTCGTCTGCGATCACTGCTCGGTCGAGTGAGAGGGGGTCGCTGATGCGTGAACGTCCCCTGAGCGACCTGATTGCGCGGCTGCAGGAGTTGCATCTAGTAGTGGCTCCTGTATCGACGGACGCCTCCATTACCAGTGCTCCTACCCATGACTCACGCCTCGTCACAACTGGGGGCATCTTTGTCGCGATCCCCGGGCGCACCGCAGATGGCGCAACATTTATCACGAGCGCAGTTGAACTCGGCACCGCCGCAGTGCTGAGTGAGCAGCAGGTTGCCTCGAGCGTCCCGATCATCGTCGTTCGCAATGCGCGTGCCGCTCTCGCCGCTGCGGCGGCGTGGTGGGAGGGCGATCCAGCCGAAGAGCTTGTTGCGATTGGCGTGACCGGCACTGACGGTAAGACGACTACGTCAACGTTCCTCTCAACGGCACTCACCGCCGCTGGGCTGCGAACGGGCCTGATCTCCACGGCGATCAGCCGCATCGGCGGCACCCAGCAAGCGGCCGCGGCGCATCAGACCACGCCAGAGGCTCCCGCCTTGCAGCGCGCGCTGCGTGAGATGGTGGAGGCTGGCGACGAAGCGGCCGTCGTTGAGAGCACCAGTCACGGGCTACAGCTAGAGCGCGTCGGCGCGATCAGATTTTCGGCGGCCATCTATACAACCTTCTCGCCGGACCATCTCGACTTCCATGCGACCCTCGATGCATATCGCGCCGCCAAGGCGAAGCTCGTGGCGAGAACAGTGGGCAGCGCAGCGAGTCGCGCGCGCCAGCTGCCGCGTGTGGTTGTGGTGCATGCGAGTGATCCAGCGGTACAGCCGTTCGCTGAAGCGGCGGAGGCGGCCGGGTTGCAGGTTGCCCGATTCGATGCCTACTCGGACCACGAGGTGTTGATCAACGGCGTGAAGACGGAGTTGCGCCTCACGATGCCTGGTCGCATCAATGCGGCGAACGCGGCCGCAGCGCTCACCCTCGTCGCCGCATGGGGCCTGCCACTCCCCGCGGCGATCGCCGCAGTTGAGGCCGAGGTCGGCCCTCCTGGCCGAAGTCAGCTGATCGATGGCACGCAGCCGTTCCGCGTGATTGTCGACTTTGCCCACACTGGACCGTCACTGACCGCCTCAGTTGCTGTTGCGCGTGGCATGTGTGACCCCGGCGGGCGCCTCCTGCTCGTTACTGGAGCTGCAGGTGAACGCGACCCCGGTCGACGCACTGCGGTTGGACGAGCGGCAACCGGTGCCGATGCGGTGTGGATTGCGGATGAAGACCCGCGGGGCGAGGATCCGAACGTTATTGGGGAGGCGATCCGAGCCGCACTCCTCGCCGCCTCTCCGCGGCTGGCGAGCAGCGTTGAGATCCTCCACGACCGAGCGGCCGCCATTCGCGCGGCGATCGGCGCTGCCCAGCCGGGCGATGTCGTGCTTTTGGCAGGGAAGGGGCATGAGCGAACCATTGAACGCCACGGCGTCGATGAGGCCTGGGATGAGGCGGCGGCGGCCCGGAGCGCGCTCGCGTCGCTCGGCTATTCTCCAAAACTATGAGCATTGAGCCGCAGCCAGTAGAGAAGTCTCCGCGGGCCAAGCGCCCTGCGGCCGACCCAATCGCCAAAGTCCGCGCGCTCGCGCGACCGGTTGAGTCACTCCGCGAGGCGCTGCGCGACAAGGTGGCGGCGGGGATCGGCACGGCTGAGGCGGCGCGACTTGTTGATGATGCCTTCCTCTTCGCCGTTGAGGCACACGGCACACAGGTGCGTGCCTCGGGTGAGCCGTATGTGACCCACCCCGCTGAGGCGGCGCTGATTCTTGCCGACCTCGGCCTTGATGCAGCCACCCTCGTCGCTGCGCTGCTCCATGACGTTCCTGAGGACACATCGGTTACCACCGCCGAGATCTCAGAGCGCTTCGGCGATGAGGTCGGCACCCTTGTTGATGGCGTTACCAAGCTGAGCAAGTTCTCCGCAATGAGCGCCGAAGAGCAGCACGCCGAGAACATTCGCAAGATGTTCCTCGCCATGTCACAAGACATTCGCGTGGTGCTGATCAAGCTCGGTGATCGGCTTCACAACATGCGCACCCTCGCCGCACTCCCAGCAGAGAAGCAGCGCCGCATCGCCCGGCAGACGCTTGAGATCTACGCACCACTCGCTGAGCGCCTCGGCATCTGGCAGATGAAGTGGGAGCTCGAAGATCTCGCCTTCAAGGCGCTGGAGCCTGAGCGGTACCACGAGCTGGCCAGCATGGTCGAGCTACGACGGGACATGCGCGCCGACTATGTCCAGCGCGCTATCGCCGTGCTGAAGCCTGAGCTCGAGCGCGCTGGGATTGAGGCGGAGTTCTCTGGCCGCGCGAAGCACCTCTACTCAATCCACAAGAAGATGGCGCGGCGATCAAGCGACTTCTCAGAGATTTACGACGTGTACGCCATTCGCGTAATTGTCGAGAACCTTCGCGACTGCTACGCCGCACTCGGCGCGGTCCACAGCGTGTGGCGTCCGATTCCGAATCAATTTGACGACTATATCGCCGTGCCAAAGAACAACCTCTACCAGAGCCTGCACACGGCCGTAGTCGCACTCGACGGGCGTCCACTCGAGGTGCAGATCCGCACCAGGTCAATGCATGAGGTCGCCGAGGTCGGTATTGCGGCGCACTGGCGCTATAAAGATGGAACACAGCCGGATGCCGCCTACGACGCCAAACTTGCCTGGCTACGCCAACTCCTCGAGTGGCAGCGCGACGTCACCGACGCCTCTGAGTTCCTCGAGGGCGTTCGTTTAGATGTGTTCCAAGACCAGGTTTATGTCTTTACGCCAAAGGGCGATGTGAAGGAGCTTCCCGCCGGCGCGACGCCGCTTGACTTCGCCTATCTCGTGCACACGGACATCGGCCACCGGTGCATTGGCGCGAAGGTGAACAACCGCTTGGTGCCGCTGGAGTACCGACTGAAATCGGGCGATATCATTGAGGTGGTAACGGCGCGCGGGAAGCATGGCCCAAGTCGTGACTGGTTAAATGTCGCAACAACGCGACAGGCGCGAAACAAGATTCGCCAGTGGTTCAAGCATCAGGAGCGAGACGAGAACGTTTTGCATGGCCGCGAATCCCTCGAGCGTGAGCTCCGCCGCCTCGCCCGCACCACCCTCGACTCCATTGGCCGCGAGCGACTTGAGGAGGTCGCAAAGCAGATGAACCAGGGGAGCGTTGATGATCTGTACGCGGCCATCGGCTACGGCGCCGTCGGCCCACAGCAGGTCGTCTCGCGGCTCGGTGTTGCCTCGGACGACGCGAAGTCACTCCTGCCGCTGAGTACGAGCGCTACGACGATCGCCCCGGCTGAGCGAACGGGGGGGATCCGCGTGAAGGGGGTGCCCGACCTCTTGACGCGATTCGGCCGCTGTTGCCGCCCGCTGCCAGGTGACCCCATCGTTGGCTTCATTACGCGCGGCAAGGGGGTCACGGTGCACCTCGCCAGCTGCGACGCCTCCACCTCCGCCCGAGAGGCGTCGCGCCTCATTGATGTGGAGTGGGAGATGACGCCGGCCACCACCGAGAGCTACCCAGTAACGATTCGCGTGGAGGGGCTCGACCGCACCGGCCTCTTCTCGGAGATCACCCAGGTGGTTGCAGAACAGAAGGTGAACATCCTGTCCGCTACTGTTCAGACAACAGGCCAAACGAATGCGGAGATGTTGATGACCCTTGCCGTCGGATCGATTAGCGAACTTGCCAGGCTGATGGCGCGACTTGAGCGCGTCCGCGGCGTCCGCAGCGTCTCACGGGAGCAGCATCAGTGAGCGGCTTCCAGTCTCCTCGCGGCCTTCGCGACCTGCTTGAGCCACTCGCCTCAGCGCACGGCTGGGCCACAGATCGCGCCTGGGTCGCCGCAGACGCCGCTGGGTACGCACGCATTGAGCTGCCGATCGCCGAGGAGAGTGCACTCTTCGAACGCGCCGTTGGTGGCACCTCGGACATCGTCGCGAAGGAGCTCTATCGACTAGAGCCTCGTGGCGATGATGCGGTCACCTTGGCGCTCCGACCCGAGGCAACCGCCGGCGCCGTTCGGGCCTACATCCAGCACGGTATGCGCTCCCAGCCGCAGCCCGTGCGCCTTGCGACGGTTGCGCAGCTCTTCCGCTATGACCGTCCACAGAAGGGGCGCTATCGCCAGTTCACGCAGTTTGATATTGAGGCGATCGGCGATGGTGGCCCTGGAATTGACCTTGAGGTGATCGAGCTTGGTGCCGCCTATCTGCGCGAACTCGGTCTTACCGACGTGGAGGTGCACCTCAACTCTGTTGGCTGTGCAACCTGCCGCCCCGCGTACATTGAGACCCTTCGCTCCCACTTCACGCCGGTGTCGCAGGAGCTGACCGAAGTGGATCAGTCACGACTCGCCACGAACCCGCTGCGCCTCCTCGACTCCAAAGAGGCAGCGGCAGTCAAGCGCGCAGCAAGTGCACCGGTCATTACCGATCACCTCTGTGCCGATTGCGCAGCGCATCACGCGGCGGTCACCGCGGGGCTGGCAACGATCGGCGTCACCGTGCTCGCTGCGCCGCGGCTGGTTCGCGGGCTCGACTACTACACCCGCACTGCGTGGGAGTACCTCCTCCCAGGGGAGCAGGGTCAGCAGGGGGCACTGGGTGGCGGCGGACGCTACGACGGACTCGTCGAACTGCTCGGCGGAACTCCCACACCTGCGATCGGTTTCGCAATTGGCATCGACCGTGTCGTGCTCGCGCTGGAGGCGCGCGGACTCTTTCCCGCAGTGTCGGGCGGCCCAGCAATTGTGGTCGCGGGCATTGAGCCCGATTCGGTGGCGAGCCGCGTGGCACTCGCCAGCGAACTGCGAGCTGCGGGAGCGAGCGCACGTGCCGACGTCAGCACACGCAAGATCGGGAAGCAGCTGGAGGGCGCCGTGCGCGATGGCGCGTTGGCGGTCATCATCGTTGAGCCAGATGGGCGCCTCACCTTGCGAGATCTCGTCAAGGCGAGTCAGGCGGAGCCAGCGGAGCGTGGTGGCGTGATCGCCGCAGCACTTCGGCTAGTGCAGAGCGAGGGGTAGCATGACCGACGCGGCAAAGCTGACCACGGGCCTTCGGAGCGATGTCTGCGGCGCACTGCGCCCAAGCGATGTCGGTCGACGCGTGCGGCTCGCCGGTTGGATTCATCGCCGACGCGACCACGGCAGCCTCGTCTTTATTGACCTTCGTGATCGCTACGGCATCGTGCAGGTGGTTGTTGACGCCGCCGTCGCACCCGAGGCCCACGCCGCACTGACCGACGCGCGCAGCGAGTGGGTGATCGCCGTTGAAGGCACCGTCGCAGCGCGACGCGCAGGAACCGAGAACGAGAAGCTCGCCACCGGCGGCATTGAGGTCGCGGGCGAGAGCGTCACCGTGCTCTCCCAGGCCAAGACGCCACCCTTCTACATCAATGACACCGATGCCCCCGTGGACGAGAGCCTACGACTGAAGTATCGGTACCTCGACCTGCGCCGCGAACCGCTCCGCGACCGGATTCTCCTGCGCAGCGCGATGGTGCAGGCCATTCGCGAAGTGCATCACGAGCACGGATTCGTCGAGGTGGAGACGCCGATCCTCATCAAGTCGACCCCTGAGGGCGCCCGCGACTTCATCGTGCCATCGCGACTGCAGCAGGGGAGTGTCTACGCGCTGCCGCAGTCGCCGCAGCAGTTGAAGCAGCTCCTGATGGTCGCGGGCTTTGACCGCTACTTCCAGATCGCCCGCTGCTTCCGCGACGAGGATCTCCGCGGTGACCGGCAGCCGGAGTTCACCCAACTCGACATTGAGATGAGCTTTGTGGACGAGGCGAGCGTGCGTGCCTATGTCGAAGCGATGGTGATAGAGGTAACGAAGCGCATTCGACCAGATCGCCCAATTCAGCAACTGCCGCTCCCAACGTTTACCTACGACGAGGCGATGGAGCGCTACGGGTCCGACAAGCCCGACATTCGCTTCGCGATGGAGCTGATCGATCTTGGCGCAGCGCTCCCGGAGAGCACCGGGTTCAAGGTGTTTGACGAGACGCGCGCCAGCGGCGGGCGAATCCGCGCTATCCGTGTCGCAGGTCGCGGCGGGATCACTCGTTCCGACGTTGATGACCTGACCGAGCGCGCCAAGCGCTACGGCGCGAATGGTCTTGTATGGATTGCGCTGCAGCCGGATGGCGAGGTCCGCTCGCCGATCGCCAAGTTCCTTTCGCCAGATGCGACCGCCGCACTCTGGTCAGCTACCGGCGGCACAGCAACGCACGCTGATGGCGATCTACTTCTTATCGTTGCCGGCCCACGCATCCTCTCCGCTGAGGTGCTTGGTCGCCTGCGCGTAGAGGTTGCACTCGAACTGGGGCTTGCGGATCCTGACGTGCTCGCCTTCTGCTGGGTGCACCGCTTCCCGATGTATCAGTGGGAGGCCGAGTCGGGGCGATGGGATCCAACGCACAATCCGTTCTCCGCGCCCGTTCCTGAACATCTCAACCTGCTCGCCACGACGTCGGGTGATCTGGCGCAGCGCAGCGAGGCCGACCCTGCGGCCGGCGCACTCGCACAGCAGTACGACATTGTGTTGAACGGCTGGGAGCTTGGTGGCGGCTCAATTCGTATTCACGATCGCGCGCTCCTTGAGCGCTCCTTTGCACTGATGGGTCATTCACTCGAAGATGCGCGGGCCAAGTTTGGTGCGCTGCTCGATGCGTTTGAATACGGTGCTCCGCCACACGGCGGCATTGCTATTGGCGTTGAGCGCTGGGCGGCGCTGCTCGCCGGTCAGATCAACATTCGCGAAGTGATGGCCTTCCCGAAGACGCAGTCGGGGAGCGACCTGATGCTTGAGGCTCCATCAGAGCCGGATGCGAAGCAGTGGGCCGAACTCGGCCTCTCGGTGCGCCCGGTTAAGAGCTAGCGCTCCTCAGCCTGGGAGCCGCGCTGCTCCCACGGGTCAACGGCGTTGGTATCCGCAGGTGGTGCTTCGTAGGCCAGCACAGCGCGGCCATCAGAGGGGCTGACGGCGCCTTCGTCTCCGCACTCCAAAAGGATCTCTTTCGCCCCAGAGTTCTCAATAGGTGTGAGGCGAATCGGGCCACTCTCTCCATTTCGCGCAGCGACCAGCACCTGCTCGCCCTGTCGGCCATGGCCTGCAATGAGCGCCGTGATCGTCTCCGGATCAACGCCAGCGTGGCTCAGGGGGAGGGTGATCACCGCTGTTGTCCCTGCGACCTCACCGAACGCATCCGCGGCCACAGCGGCGTGCTCGCCCGAGAGGGTGGCGCGGCTCAAGGTAGGGGCGACTTCGCCCGTCGTGAGGCCAGAAACAAGGATCGGATGTGCACCGCCAGACCAGGCGGCCTCAACCAGTCGCGAGAGCTCTGGGCGGACGACCCCAGGGGCTGTCGGAGTACCTGAAACGATGATGTGCGCAGCGACGGTCATGCCCAGAAGTATACGGGTCGGCGAAGCGTGCGAGAATCTCCCGATGACCACAGTCAATCCACCCGCAGGTCTCGTCGCGCAAACCGGCATCCGCACGGTCGGTATCGTCGCGCACGTTGACCATGGCAAGACCACCCTGGTCGATAGCCTCCTCCGCCAGAACGGCGCCTTCCGAGCCAATGCAGAGCTTGTTGAACGCGTCATGGATAGCGGCGACCTTGAGCGCGAGAAGGGGATCACGATCCTCGCCAAGGAGACCGCCATCGACTTTAAGGGGGTCCGCGTCGTTATCGTCGACACCCCAGGGCACGCCGACTTCGGTGGTGAGGTGGAGCGAAGCCTCCTCGCCGTGGACGCCGTCCTCCTCCTGGTGGACGCCTCCGAGGGGCCACTCCCACAGACGCGCTACGTTCTCTCGAAGGCGTTGGCACGATCGCTCCCCGTCATCCTCGTCATCAACAAGATCGATCGCCCCGATGCGCGCATCAAGGAGGTGATCGACGAGGTCTACGAGCTCTTCCTTGACCTCGGTGCAAATGAGCAGCAGATCGACTTCCCAATCGTCTATACGAATGCCCGTGCCGGTACCGCCACGCGTGACATGGAGCAGCCTGGCACCGACCTGATCCCACTCCTTGATTGCGTTCTCGTTACTGCGCCTGCGCCGATGCACGAGCCAGGCCACCCACTGCAGGTGCTGATCACCAACCTCGCCGCGAATGACTTCGTCGGCCGCATCGCTGTTGGTCGAATTCGTAACGGCGTTGTTCGCAAGGGCGCCAAGATCACCATCATCCGCGAGGGGAGCGCCGTCACCGGCACCGTCACCAGCCTCACCCTCCCGCAAGGAATTGAGCGCGTCGAAGTTGCTGAGGCCGGCCCTGGCGAAATTGTCGGCATTGCTGGACTCGCCGACGTTGAGATCGGTGAGACGATCACCGACCCAGCTGATCCGCGCCCACTTGAGCGACTCCATGTTGATCCGCCAACGCTGCAGATGACCTTCGGCGTCAACACGAGCCCGATCGGTGGCAAGGACGGGAAGTTCCTCACCTCACGACAGTTGAAGGCCCGACTCGAAAAAGAGGTGCTCGGCAACCCTGCGATTGAGGTCAGCCCTACCGACTCAGGCGAAGCATTCCAGGTTCGCGGCCGCGGCGAACTTCAGCTCGCGATCCTCGTGGAGCAGATGCGTCGCGAAGGATTTGAGATCGAGGTCTCACGGCCAGAGGTGCTGCTCCATCGAACCGAGAACGGCATCGAGGAGCCATTTGAGCAGCTCACGATCGACGTACCAGTTGACTTCGTTGGTGTGATCACCGGCATCATGGCCGAGCGTCGTGCACGCATGGAGAACATTCAGCACGGCGCAGACGGTCGTGCCCGCGTCGACTTCTTGATTCCAACGCGCGGCCTGATCGGCGTGCGCGGACGCATTCTCACCGAGACGCGCGGCACCGCGCTGATCCATCAGCTCTCCGCCGGGTACAAGCCGTGGGTTGGCGAGATCCCGCATCGCACGAACGGCTGCCTCATCTCTGACCGCACGGGCATGACCACCGGCTATGCGCTCTACGGCATTCAGGAGCGCGGCGAACTTTTCGTCAATGAGGGCGAGCAGACCTACGAGGGGCAGATCATTGGCGAGAGCGCAAAGCCTGGCGACATGGATGTGAACGCCGTCCGCGAGAAGAAGCTCACCAACATGCGCACGCACTCACACGACGAGGCGATTCGCTTGACCCCGCCGCGCCGCATGGCGCTGGAGAACGCCCTCGAGTTCATCGGCCCTGACGAGCTTATTGAGGTGACTCCTTCAGCACTGCGCCTGCGCAAGCGCCTGCTGAACGAGAACGACCGACGTCGTGATGCGGGCCGCCGCGCCGAAATGCGGGAGTCCCAGTAGCCCTCGTCCGATGACGCCAACCCGACTCTTCCTGGATCACGCGGCGGGATCGCCGACGCTCCCAGAGGTTGTCGACTTAATGGCGGACCTGCAGCGCGCCGGAATCGGCAATCCGAACGGTGGCCACACCGAGGCTCGACGGGCACGGGCGATCCTTGACGACGCACGAGCGAGTCTCGCCGAGGATTTCAGCGTGGAGCCACGGCAGATCACCTTCACGGCGACCGCCTCTGAGGCGCTCGCCCTCGGCCTGCACTCCGCCTTGACGCCGACCCTCACCCTCGTCACGACGGCGGGGGAGCACCGCGGATCGCGCGCCCTGGCGGCGCAGCATGCTGCCGCGGGCGGCGCCGTAGAGCTGCTCGCCCTCGACGCCCACGGTGTGATGCAGGCTGCAGCGCTTCGCGCTGATCACCCTGGAGCCGTGGGGCTCTTCGCACTCGCCTCAGGCGAGGTCGGCACGATCCAGCCATGGGCGACGTTCGCCACCGCGTGGCGCACATCCGGCGGCGGCGCACTCGTGGTCGACGCGGTGCAGGCGGCATACCACCACGAACTGAACGCCCAAGCGACCGGAGCTGCGCATCTTGTTGTTGGCTCCGCCAAGGTTGGCGGACCGTTCGGCATCGCCGCGCTGATCAGCGCACCAGATACCAAGGTGCGACCACTCATCGTCGGTGGCGGCCAGGAGCGCGGCCGTCGCGGCGGCACAGAGGCGGTCGTCCTTGCCGCCGGATTCGCCGCCGCGTATCGCGCGCACCGTCTCCACTTTGCACAGACACGCCAGCACCTCACCACCATCACAACCGCCTTCGATGATGCACTCGGCTCACTCACTTCGCTCGGGTTGGTGCCGACCGGCGCGCCGTTCACGGGCGAGACTCGCCTCGCTGGACATCGTTCGTATGCGGCGGACTGGGCGCTCGGCGATGACCTCGTTGCGGCGCTTGACCATGCAGGGATCGCCGCTTCGACAGGCTCCGCGTGCATCAGTGGATCACGCGAGCCCTCAGAGGCACTCCGCGCCGTGGGGCACAGCGAAGGTGAATCCCGTGGTGGCCTTCGCCTCACCTTTGGACGCACATCAACAGTGGAGGAGGCGCGTCACGCCGCAACGGTCGTGCGCTCCGTACTAGAGCGCGTGCGCACCGCGGTGCCAGCATGACGCTCACAACGACACCCCTCGGTGGTCTCCCGACCGGTTGGCAGGCGGCACCAGAGGCGCCCGTGCCAGAGCGCGTCCTCGTTGCGCTCTCAGGTGGCGTTGACTCATCGGTCGCTGCCGCACTCTTGGTTGAAGCAGGCCATGAAGTGGTGGGTGTATGGATGCGACTGCATAGTGCCGCCGACCAGCGTGACGGTCATCGCAAGAGCTGCTGCACCCTTGATGCCGCCGATGATGCACGTCGCGTTGCCGATCATCTCGGTATCCCGTTCCATATTCAGAATCTCGAGCAGGAGTTTGCCGATGCGGTCTTGGAGCCCTTTGTGGCCGCGTATCAGAGTGGTGAGACGCCGAGCCCCTGCGTTGGCTGCAACACGGCGGTGAAGTTCGGTGCACTCGTTGGTAAGGGGAGTGCCCTCTTCGGCTGCGATGCCGTCGCCACCGGGCACTATGCCCGCCGCGCAGTCTCTGATGACGGGCGCTCCTGGCGACTGCGTGCCGCTGTCGACGCTGAGAAGGATCAGACCTACTTCCTGCATGGACTCGACAGCGCCGCAATCGCGCGGGCACGTTTCCCGTTGGGCGGCATGACGAAGCCCGAAGTACGCGAGGTAGCCCGATCACGCGGCCTTGTGACCGCAGAGAAGCCCGAGAGTCAAGAGATCTGCTTTGTGCCAGATGGTGACTACCGCAGCCTGCTGCGCGAACGCGGTGCCGCACGTGGCGAGGGCGAGGTCGTTGACGAATCTGGCGCCGTTGTCGGAACGCATGCGGGAAGCGAAGGGTTCACCATTGGGCAGCGCAGGGGTCTTCCAGGGAGCGGTGTCTCGGCGCGCTATGTCAGCTCGGTGGATCCTGTGACGAATCGGATCACCATTGCGCCACGCGCAGCGCTCGACGTGCGCAGCATTCCACTGGTAGAAGCGGCAACACCAGAGGGGCTCATCGCCAGCGGTGCGCAGGTGCAGGGCCTCGCGCGCATTCGACATCGCGGTGCGCTTGCTCAGGGCACAGTGACGGGCCTCGGTGGCGGCGCCGCAACGCTCGCACTGAACGACCCGCTCTGGGCGCCGTCGCCAGGGCAGACGGTGGTGCTCTACGACGGGGAGACGCTCGTCGCTGGCGCGCGAATCGCCCGACCACAACGCTCCGCATGATTGAACCGGCGCCGCTCCTCATTGCCCTCTCGGTTGGGGTGGCGTTGCTCGCTGGGCGGCTCCTCTCCGCGCGCGCATCCCTCCCGGTCGCGCTGCTCGGCGCGGTCGTTGGTGCCCTCTTGCTTCAGGTGGCGGCAGAGCGCCTGCTGGGCGGGCTCTACCCCGTGGGCGGCACGGCGTGGCCAGCCCCGCTCATTGGTGCGCTCCTCGGTGAGCGGCTCACCGCACGGATTGCGACCGATTGGGAGCGAGGGCAGCGACCCTAAGCCGGCGACCCCCTCGGGTACACTCCGAGCGTGGAACGCGATCCTCGAATCCCAACGCAGAGCGCCGCCGACCTTCGGTCTAGGTTCGTGGCGTTCTTTGAGGCGCGTGGACACACCCAGGTGCCGAGCGCCTCGCTCGTCCCCGCTGGCGACGCCACCCTCCTCTTCACGAACTCGGGGATGGTGCAGTTCAAAGAGCTCTTCAGTGGTGCTGAGACCCGCTCGTATCGTCGCGCCGTCGACTACCAGCGCTGCTTGCGCGTTGCCGGGAAGCACAACGACTTTGAAGAGGTCGGCCGAACCCCACGCCACCACACACTCTTTGAGATGCTCGGCTCCTGGTCGTTCGGCGACTACTTCAAGCGCGACGCGATCCTTTGGGCCTGGGAGTTCCTCACCGTCGAAGCGGGGATCCCTGCCGATCGCCTCGCCGTTACGGTCTACAGCGATGACGATGAGTCGGCCGACATCTGGTTGAAGGAGGTTGGTGTTCCCGCCGATCGGCTCGCGCGTTGGGGTGACGTCGACAAGGGGAACGATGCGAACTTCTGGCGCATGGCAGAGACAGGCCCGTGCGGCCCCTGCTCCGAGATCCACTTCGATCGTGGCGCAGATCTCTCGTGCGGTGCCGACTGTCTACCAGATCACTCCGAGCACTGCCCGCGTTGGCTCGAGGTGTGGAATCTCGTCTTCATGCAGTACGAGCAGCACCCTGATGGCCGACGCACCGAACTCCCGTTCAAGAGCGTCGATACCGGCATGGGCCTGGAGCGCCTCGCCAGCGTTTCGCAGCAGGTGCTCTCCAACTACGACACCGATCTCTTCCTGCCGATCCATGCCGCAATGCGCAAGATCACCAAGCACTCGATGGCCGAGTTTGACGCGCAGCGCTTCAGCTATCAGGTGATCGCGGATCACTCGCGCGCCGTGACCTTCTTGCTCGCCGACGGCGTGCGACCGGGGAATGAGGGTCGTGGCTACGTCTTGCGCCGCATCATCCGCCGCGCGGTGCGCCATGCGCGACTCCTCGGCATCACCAAGCCATTCCTCGGGGCGATCGCTCACGAGGTTGTGGCTATCATGGGGCCTTCGTATCCGTACCTGCGCGATGGAGAGACGTCGATCCTCGAAGGGATCGAGCGCGAAGAGGCGCAGTTCGCACGAACGCTCGATGCCGGTTCGAGCCTGCTCGGCGATGCACTCGCCGAACTTGGTGCAGGGGAGAGCGTCGTTGGACGTCGCGCCGATGATCTGCCAGCCGCAAGTCCAACGCTCGGCGGCGAGATTGCCTTCAAGTTGCACGACACCTACGGCTTCCCGATCGATCTCACCGTTGAACTCGCCGCTGAGCGCGGCGTAGCTGTTGATCGCGCCGGTTTCGAGAGCGCCCTTGCCGAGCAGCGTGAACGCAGCCGCGGCGGCAAGAAGGCCGCCCTTGCGGAGATCGCCGTGACGACCGCCCTCTATGAAGAGATCCTGCGACGTGTGGGCGAGACAGAGTTTGTCGGCTACGAACAGCTTGACGCTGAGAGCACAGTCGTTGCACTCCTTCGCGACGGTGCCGAGGTCCCTGCGCTAGCGGCGGGCGAGGAGGGCCAACTAATTGTTGGCCGCACCCCGTTCTACTCCGAGCGCGGCGGACAGGTGGGCGATGCGGGCCAGGTCCTTGACGCGCGTGGAAAGCTGCTCGCTGAGGTCAGCGATACGCAGCGTCCCGTCGGCGCACTCACCGTTCATACAGTTCGCGCTGCGGCGCCCCTCAAGGTGGGTGGCGCCGTCGCCCTGCGCGTTGATCCGGTACGTCGCACCGCCACGATGCGCAACCACACGGCGACACACGTCCTTCACCGAGCGATTCGCATTATCGCGGGGGCAGATGCGAAGCAGCGCGGCTCGCTCGTGCACCCCGACTACCTGCGCTTCGACTATCCCCTCGAGCGCTCACTGACCCGTGATGAGCGCGATCAGACGGAGGCCGAGGTTCGCCGAGCCATTCGCGAGGATATGGCGGTCGTCGTTGCGCAGATGAGCATGGGCGAGGCGGTCAAGGCTGGCGCGGATGCCTTCTTCGATGAGAAGTACGGCGAAACTGTGCGCACCGTGCGCATGGAGGAGTACTCCCACGAGCTCTGTGGCGGCACCCACTGCCGCGCCACCGGCCAGATCGGCAGCTTCGTGATCACCAGCGAGCGCAGTATCGGCTCTGGGCTGCGCCGCATTGAGGCGCTCACCGGAGCAACCGCAGACGAATACCTACGACAGCAGTCGCGCACCCTTGAGGCGAGTGCTGAGGCGGCGGGCGCCCAAGATGCCCACACGGTGCCGCAGCGCATCGCCGCTCTGCAGGCGGAGCTGAAAGAGGCGAAGCGTCGCGCAAAGGCTGGCGGTTCAGCCCGCATTGACCTCGCCGCACTCGCAACACAGGCGACCAAGCAGGGTGCGCTCTCGATCCTCGTTGCGATGCTGGATGTTGAGGACGACGAGGCCTTGAAGGAGGCGGCGAAGCAGCTCCGTAAGAAGATGGGTCCTGGTGTCCTTGCGCTCGTGCGCCCCGCCGAAAGCCCGGAGATCTTCGTCTCTGTTGAGGGGAGCGCCGAGCATGACGCTGGCGCACTCGCTGCCGCTGCGGCAACAGCACTCGGTGGGCGCGGAGGGGGACGACGGGCGATGGGACAGGGTCGCGGCGCCGTCGGCAGCAGCGCCGAAGAGGCGGCCAACGCACTCGCGAAGGCACTCGGCATCGCGGTGACACGTTCATGAGCGCTACGCCGCCACGCCGCTCCCTCGGCATTGATCTCGGCGAACGCCGCATCGGCCTCGCCATTCGTGAAGACTCCGCGGCACCACGTGGGCTCCCAACCATGATGCGTCGCCCTACCGCGTCAGCTGACGCCGAGCGACTACGCACCATCGCCACCGAGGGGCGTGTGACGGAACTTGTGGTGGGACTTCCACTACACAGTGATGGAAGTGTGAGCCCGCAGGCAACCGCCACGCTGCACTGGGCGACCGAGGTTGCCGAGGCCCTGCAACTGCCAATCACCTTCGTTGACGAGCGCTACTCGTCGCAGCGCGCGGAGGCGTCACTCGGGCGAGCGGCACGAGGAAGCAACGGTGGCGCACCAGGCCCAGCCCGACGTGAGGCGCGCCGTGCCGCTGTCGACCGCGAAGCGGCCCGACTAATTCTTGAAGATGCCCTGAATCCAGAACTTCTCATCGACCCAACCAGGTTGGCCGTTGACGTGCGGGAGTCGGCTATATGAACCGAACTACCCTCGTGCGCGTCGTTGCAGGAGTCCTCATCGCTGCGGTGCTCTTCCGCGTCGCCGCTCCGCCGCTGATTGGTGACACGCTCGTCACCGCCGGCGTGCGCTCACCAGGGATCGCCACGCTACCGATCATCAGCGACATCATTCAGGAGCGCCTCGGCACGCGCACAACCGAGCCTGCTGGAAGTGACACCACCTTGGTAACGGTGGAGATCGCTGCAGGAACCGGGACTGCTGCCATCGCAAGCCAGTTGCACGATGCTGGGTTGATCGCCGATGAA
>Ga0209087_1000605_pt1 | contig 22358 bp, 24 predicted proteins | sample S_130805_EF_Meta_FD_187321 | JGI IMG/M metagenome (GOLD analysis project Ga0209087, IMG submission 187321) | Freshwater microbial communities from Lake Simoncouche, Canada to study carbon cycling - S_130805_EF_MetaG (SPAdes) (version 2) | ecosystem: Environmental > Aquatic > Freshwater > Lake ... | reverse complement strand
CCTGCCGCTCGGCGATGGCCTCATGGGGGCGGGCCTCGCCGATCTGCTCCCGCCGCCGGGTCGCCATCGCATCTGGATGGACTACGGCGACCAGACCCTCGATGCCGCCTACGCCCCATATCAGGCGACATTTGACGCGGACCTTGCGGCACGCGGCTGGCAGTACGGCACCGATGTGCTGACCACCCCGTTTTCGGGTCACGACCACAGTGAACAGGCCTGGTCGGCGCGCATCCACCTGGTGTTGAAGTGGTGGCTCGACGGCCTCGGGTGAGTTTCGCCCTCTGGTAGGCTCGCTCTATGCCGAAGACCATCATTGAAAAGATCTGGAACGAGCATGTAGTCGATCAGCAGGAGGGGGCGCCCGCCATCCTCGCGATCGACCTGCACCTCGTGCACGAGGTCACCAGCCCCCAGGCATTCACCGGTCTCCGCGGCCGCGGACTGAAGGTTCGCCGCCCTGACCGCACGGTAGCCACCGCCGATCACTCCATTCCAACCACCCCGCGCAACCTGCCGATCGCCGACGAGATGGCCGCCGCCCAGGTGAAGCAGCTCGAGGCGAACTGCGCCGAGTTCGGCGTTCCGCTCCACGGCTGGGAGTCACCGAATCAGGGGATCGTGCACGTCATTGGGCCAGAGCTCGGCCTCACCCAGCCTGGCGCGACCATCGTCTGTGGCGACTCACACACGGCAACCCACGGTGCATTCGGCGCACTCGCCTTCGGCATCGGCACCAGCGAAGTCGAGATGGTTCTCGCCACCCAGTGCCTGCTGCAGCGCAAGCCGAAGACCTATCTCGTACGTGTAGATGGAACACTGCGACCAGGCGTCTCCGCAAAGGACATCATCCTTGCGCTGATTGCGCGCATCGGTGTTGGTGGCGGCACCGGTCACGTCTTCGAATACGCAGGCTCTGCCATTCGCGCCCTCTCAATGGAGGAGCGCATGACCATCTGCAACATGAGCATCGAGGGTGGCGCACGCGCCGGACTCGTTGCCCCAGACGAAACGACCTTCGACTATTTGAAGGGGCGACCACACGCGCCACAGGGCGCCGATTGGGATGCCGCCGTCGCGCGCTGGCGAACGCTCACGAGCGATGAAGGTGCAACCTACGACAAAGAGATCGTCATTGATGCAAATACGTTGGAGCCGATGGTCACCTACGGCACGAACCCAGGGATGGGCCTGCCGATTAGCGGCACGATTCCGGATCCAGCAAACGAGTCTGATCCCGCCGCCGCACGCGCGCTTACTCGCGCACTGGAGTACATGGATCTACATGCGGGCGACAGCATCATCGGTCGACCGGTAAACACCGTCTTTATTGGGAGCTGCACCAACGGTCGCATCAGCGACCTGCGCCTCGCCGCGAATGTTCTCAAAGGTCAGACCGTTGCGAAGGGGGTCCGCGTGATGGTGGTGCCTGGTTCTGCCGACGTAAAGCGTCAGGCGGAGCGCGAGGGGCTCGACACGATCTTCCGCGACGCGGGTGCCGATTGGCGCGAGGCGGGCTGCTCGATGTGCATCGCCATGAACGGCGATCAGCTCGCCCCGGGCGAGTACGCCATCAGCACCTCGAACCGCAACTTTGAGGGGCGCCAGGGGAAGGGGGGTCGCACCTTCCTGGCCTCGCCGCTCACCGCCGCCGCCACCGCACTGACTGGCGTGATCGCCGATCCACGCACGCTTCCAGGGATGAGCCGCTGATGGCCGCCCCAAAGGTCGGCACCTTCACCACGGGGCTCGTGCCACTCCCCGCCGAGAATGTCGACACCGACCAGATCGTTCCAGCGCGCTACCTGAAGGTCATCGACAAGGCGGGCCTCGCCGATGCCCTCTTCCATGACTGGCGCTTTGAGGCCGATGGCAGCAAGAAGAACCCACCGTTCGTAATCGATGAGCCGCGCTACGCCGGCCACGGCATCCTCGTTGCGGGCGACAACTTCGGCACCGGCTCGAGCCGCGAGCATGCGCCGTGGGCCCTTGGCGCCTTCGGCATCAAGGCGATCCTCGCCACGAGCTTCGCCGACATCTTCAAGTCGAACGCACTGAAGAACGGGATTCTGCCGATCGTGCTGCCAGCACCACTGCACGCCACGCTGATGCAGATCGCCAAGGATGACCTTGCTGCAACGGTCACCATCGAACTTGCAACTGCAACGTTGACGACTCCCGACGGCGCAACGCACGCATTCCCGATTGACCTCTTCAGCCAGAAGATGCTGCTCGATGGGCTTGATGAGCTGGACTACATCCGCACGCAGGGAGAAAAGATTCTGGCGCACGAGACGGCGCACCTAGGAACCATCAACACGCTGCAGCCAAACACGCCGCGATGAGCAAGAACCCGTACGACCACGCGAGCGATCCGGCGAAGCGGCACTCCGCCGCCATGACCGATGGCCCAGATCGCGCACCAGCGCGCGCGATGCTGAAGGCGGTCGGCTTCACTGACGAGGATCTCGCCAAGCCGATCATTGGCGTTGCCACTACCTGGATCGAGACGATGCCGTGCAACCTGAATCAGCGTGAGTTAGCCGAGGCGGTCAAGCGCGGCATTAGGCGCGCGGGCGGCACGCCGATGGAGTTCGGCACCATCTCTGTCTCCGACGGCGTGGCGATGGGCACCGAAGGGATGAAGGCCTCACTCATCTCGCGCGAGATCATCGCCGACTCGATTGAGCTCGTCTCCATGGGGCACAGCTTCGACGGCATCGTCTGCCTCACCGGCTGCGACAAGACCAGCCCAGGTGCCGCGATGGCACTCGGCCGCCTGAACATTCCTGGACTCGTGCTCTATAACGGCACGATTCTTCCAGGCTCCTATAAGGGGAAGGATGTGACGGTGCAGAGCGTCTTCGAGGCGGTCGGCTCGTACAACGCGGGGAAGGTCACGGCTGAAGAGCTCTGGGATCTTGAAAACGCCGCCTGCCCAGGGGCGGGCGCCTGCGGCGGCCAGTTCACCGCGAACACGATGAGCATGGCACTCGAGGTGATCGGCCTCTCCCCCGCTGGCCTCAACGGCATCCCAGCCACCGACCCCGACAAGATCGCCGCCGCCGAGCGTTCGGGCGAGATCGCCGTGGAGCTGGTGCGTAAGAACCTGAAGCCGCGCGACATCGTCACCGGCAAGGCCCTCGAGAATGCGATTCGTGCGGTGGGTGCAACCGCCGGCTCCACGAATGCGGTGCTGCACCTGCTCGCCATTGCGCGCGAGTTCGACCTTCCCCTCGAGATCGAAGCCTTCGAGCGGCTCGGTGAATCAACGCCGGTCATCGGGAACCTGATCCCTGGTGGTTCGTATGCCGCACTCGACCTCTATAAGGCGGGTGGCATCGCGCTCGTGCTGCGCGAACTGGCTGCTGGCGGCCTGCTGCATCTGAACGAGCAGGGCGTTGACGGACGCACGATGGGTGAGATCGCGTCGCAGGCGAACGAGCGCGCCGGGCAGGATGTGATTCGCCCGATCAACAACCCAATGAAGAAGACCGGTGGACTCACGGTGCTGCGCGGCAGCCTCGCACCTGAGGGTGCAATCGTGAAGCTCGCCGGTCACGAGCGACGCCATCACAGCGGACCAGCGCGCATCTTCGATTCCGAGGAGGCGGCCTTCGCCGCGATCCGCGCCAACGGCATCGTTGCGGGCGACGTCATTGTTATTCGCTACGAAGGGCCAGTCGGCGGACCAGGGATGCGCGAGATGCTCGCCGTGACCGCCGCACTTGTCGGACAAGGCCTTGGCGACGAAGTGGCACTCATTACCGACGGCCGCTTCTCTGGCGCAACCCACGGCTTCATGGTGGCGCACATCGCTCCTGAGGCGGCGCTCGGCGGGCCGATCGCGCTCGTACATGAGGGCGACACCGTAACCATCGATGTTGACTCGCATGAGCTGCGCATTGAGGTTGCCGAGAGTGAGCTCGCCACCCGTCGCGCCGCCTGGCGCGCCCCCGCACCACGCTACGCCGGCGGTGTCTGGGCGAAGTACGCTGCCCTGGTGAGCAGCGCGTCAGATGGCGCCATCACCACAGGGGTGCGCCTCGCCAAGGCGCTGAAAGGGTCAACCGACCGATGAGCGCAGCGAAGGTAATTGATCCAAACGACCCACGTGGTGGCCTCCGCGGCCTTGATGCCCCCGCCATTCCTGGCGGCGACCAGCTCACCCAGGCCCAGCAGGCGAAGGCTGATGCCGATGATCGCGCGGGCATGCGCGGCGTCAAGCTCATCGTCGGCGGACTCGTTGGTGTGACGATTGGCGCACTGCTCTTGCAGCTCATCCTCACGATCGCCGGAGTTGGCCAGTGAGCGGCGCGTCGCGCTTCACCGCCACCGCCGCGGATCACTTCCCGAAGGGCCTCCCCTCCGCCTCCGTTGACGCTGCACTCATGAAGCGCATCGGTGCCGAGGCGGGCGACGATCTGGTGCAGCTGATTCGCGCCGAGAGCGTGAACCCGCCGGGCAACGAAACGCGTGCCGCCAAGGTGTTGCTTGAACTGCTCCGACGCGAGGGCCTGGAGCCTGAGTTCTTCGAACCGATCCCTGACCGCGGCAATGTCAGCGTGCGACTGCGCGGCAGCGCCTCCGCCGCCAATCCAAATCTTGACCCACGTGATCCGAAAGACGGCGCGCTCCTCCTCTTCGCGCACCTTGATGTGGTGCCAGCCAATCAAGACGGCTGGACGGTTGATCCGTTTGAAGGCGTCGTCAAAGAGGGCTATATCTGGGGGCGTGGTGCCGTTGACATGAAGGGCGCCCTTGCGGTGCAGGTCGGCGTGATCCGACTCCTCTGTGCCCGCGCCCGCGCCGCCGGTCTCAACCCAGCGAAGGATGTGATCCCTGGCTTGCGCCGCGACATCATCCTTACTGCCACCGCCGACGAAGAGACGGGCGGCCTCGACGGGATCGCCCTCGTTCTGAAGGATCGCAAGCACTGGCTCGACGCCGCGGTCGGCCTCACCGAGGCGGGTGGCATGACGATCACCGCCGCCGGCCGGCGCATCTATCCGCTGCAGGTTGCCGAGAAGGGCTTTGCCCGATTCACCCTCACCGTCAGCGGCCGCTGGGGTCACGCCTCGATGCCCGACAGCGACAACGCCCTCCTGCGCGCCGCCCAAGTCGTGGAGCGCGTCTCGGTACCAGGCCCCGTTCAGTTCGTGCCCGAGAACGAGGCGCTTATTGCCGCCCTCCGCGCCGCCCTCCCCGCGGGGGCCATTGGCCGCCTCGAGCGCCTCCTCGGCGAGCAGACGTTCGATGACGCCAAGGATCTGAACGCCGAGGCACCAGCCGCGGGCTGTGCCCCAGAGCTCCTCCGGGCACTTCGCGCCGTGCTGCGCGACACCTTTGCGCCAACGATCCTCGCGTCGGGAATTCGCTCCAACGTGCTGCCAGGTTCGGCAACGCTCACCGTTGATAGCCGCATCCTGCCGGGCACCACGCGCGAAGCGTCGCAGCGCAACATGCTCGATCGCATTGGTCCGGATCTGGCGCCATTCGTGAAGATCGACCTCATCGAATTTGGTGAGGCAGTGAGTAATCCGATGGACCATGAAATCCTCGGCATTGCCAGCGCCGCGATTCGCACCCGCGACAGCGAGGCGATCTTGATGCCGGCGGTTGCGCCGTATGCGACCGACGCAAAGATCACCGTGCCAGCTGGCATTCCAACCTACGGTTTCTCGCCGTATCTGCTTGATCCGAAGGAGCGCTTCATGGAGCGCTTCCACGGGATCGACGAGCGCGTCTCACAAGAGGCGCTCGCCTGGGGCGTTGAGGTCCTGTACGACGTTGCTATGGGGTACGCGGGGGAGTAACCGGCGCGCGCGTTGCCAGCGCGGCAACCGCTGCAGCAACCAGACCGCGCTCCGCTTTCGGTAGTCGTCGCACCACATCTACAAACTGTTCTGCTCGACCGCGATCAATTGACGTCAGTAACGCTTCGCCACTTGCCGCCAGTTGCGATCGGCGCACGCGGGCATCGCTCGTTGGCGCGGCGCGCAGATAGCGGCGCTCATGCAGGAAGCTGACCAGACGACTGGTCGCCGAATGCGAGCGGCCAAGGTCTCGAGCGATCTCTCCTACCGAGCGGGGCTTGCCGTCAGCAAGTAGATAGAGTGCTGCGACCTGCGCCAACGAGAGCTCGGTCGGTGCCAACTGCTGCGCCGTGGAAAGGACGAGCTCGCGCCAGAGGCGGCGGATGGAGACGATGCGACCGCCGATCTCACCGAGGCTCTGTCGGCGTCGCGAGACCTCGTCGAGCGGGCTCTCCCCCATCTCACCACGGGCGACGCGAACGGCTGCGGGGAGGCGACTGCGCAGCCCCTCAGCCGCCTTCGTGATCTCAGAGATACGGCTGCGGCGAGGTGTATGCATATGCGCATACATTAGCGCAGCGGGTCCAACAGGGCGGCTACGATTCCCCGCATGTCACCGAACACCTCGTGGATCTTCCCTGGGCAGGGCTCGCAGAGCGTCGGCATGGGTGCCGCCGCCCTCGCCGCCTCCCCCGCCGCACGCGCCGTACTCGCCGAAGCTGAAGCCGCCCTCGGCCAGCCGCTCGGCCAGTTGATGGCGACCGGCCCCGTTGAAGCCCTCGAACGCACCGAGGTGGCACAGCCCGCCATCCTCACCATCTCCATTGCCATGCTCGCCGCCGCGCGCGAACGCGCCGCAGCCGCCGGCACCCCACTCAACGAACCGATCCTGATCGCTGGCCACTCGGCCGGCCAGTACGCCGCTGCGGTTGCCGCTGGCGCACTCTCCGTTGCCGACGGCGTACGACTCGCGCGACGACGCGGCGAGCTGATGCAGGCATCGGGCGGCGGACGACCTGGCGCCATGGCCGCCATCCTCGGCCTCCCTGAGAGCGCCGAGGCCGATGTGATCGCCGCTGGCGCAAAGCTCGGCATCTTGGTCTTCGCTAACCGCAACTCGCCGGGGCAGATCGTGCTCTCCGGTGAAGTCGCCGCCATCGAAGCGGCCGTCACCGCAGCAAGTGCTGCAGGCGCAAAGCGCGCGGTGCGCCTGCAGGTCAGCATCGCCAGCCACTCACCACTGATGGAAGAGGCCGCCGCCGGCATGCGCGAAGCACTCGCCGCCGTCACCATCGCCGACCCGAAGACACCAATGCTCGCCAACGCCACCGCCGCACGCATCACCACCGCCGCACAGCTGCGCGACGAACTCTCGAATCACCTCACCGGTGGTGTCGACTGGATCGCCGCGGTGAACGCCATGGCCGCCGCCGGTACGAAGCGCTACATCGAGGTCGGCTCGGGTCGTGTGCTCGCCGGACTCGTCAAGCGCATCCCATCGGCCGCCGGCGCAGAGATCCTCTCCATTGAAGAAGTAAGCCCAGCAGCCTAAGTAGTGAAGGAGTAGCACCATGCGCGAACCAGATCACACCCGACGCGTCGTCATCACCGGCCTCGGCATCGTCTCGCCGATCGGCAACACCGTCGGCGACGTGTGGGCATCGCTCACCGAAGGCCGCAGCGGCATCGCGCAGATCACCCACTGGGATCCAACCCCGTACGCCCCGTATGTCGTCGCTGGCGAGGTGAAGGACTTTGACGTCACCCAGTTCCTCGACGCCAAGCAGATTCGACGCACCGGCCCCGAGATTCATTGGGGCGTGGCCGCGGCGAAGGCCGCCCTCCGCGATTCAGGCCTCGAGATCACCGATGCGAACCGCGAAGAGGTTGGCGTCGTCTTCGGGTCGGGCGCTGGCGGACAGGGGCTCTTCATCGAGAATCAGATGGCCTGGAAGGAGAAGGGGCCGCGCTCCGTTGCGCCGACCTTCATCGCCCACGGTCTCGTCGACAGCACCTCGGGCATGATCGCCATCGAGTCGGGTGCCGTGGGGCACAACCTTGCGGTCGTCTCCGCCTGCGCCACCGGCACGCACGCCCTGGGCGAGGCGGCCGAAGCGATTAAGCGCGGCGACGTGACCGCCGTGATCGCTGGCTCCACCGAGAACCCACTCCTTGAAGTGGCACACATCGGCTTCATGAACATGCGCGGCCTCGCCGGTCCGCGCGACGGTGAAGGGCCCGCTTCGGCCTGCCGACCGTACGACGTAGATCGCGCCGGCTTCGTCTTGGGCGAAGGTGCTGGCGCCTTCATCGTTGAGGATCTCGCCTCAGCAACGGCGCGCGGCGCCACCATCTACGCCGAGGTCGTTGGCTACGGCAGCTCTGCCGATGCGCACGACATGATCCAGCCGATCGAGGGTGGCGCCGGTTCGGCGCGCTCCATCAAGTGGGCGCTGCAGCGCGGCAAGATCGACGCCTCGGAGATTGACCTGATCAATCCGCACGGCACCAGCACGCCCGTGGGCGACGAGCGCGAGGCGCTCGCCTTCCACAGTGCCTTTGGCGCACGCGCGGCAGAGATTCCGGTCTCGGCCACCAAGTCACTCACCGGCCACCTCATGGGTGCCGCGGGTGCGGTTGAGGCGGTCTTCACGACCCTCTCGCTGCATCACCAGGTGATTCCAGGAACGCTCAACACCAAGAACGTAGACCCCGCCTGCAATCTGAACGTCAATCTTGAAACTCGCTCGGCCGAGATTCGCGCCGCGGTGAGCAACAACGTCGGGCTCGGTGGGCATAATGGCGCCATCGTGTTGCGACGCTGGACCGGAAGGTAGGAGGAGACATGAGCACCACCCCCGTACGAACCGACACGCAGCGCGCGGTCATCACCGGCTACGGCGCGATCACCCCGATCGGCAATAGCGCCGGCGAGTACTGGGACGGACTTATCGCCGGGCGCTCTGGCGCCGGTCCCATCACCCTCTTCGACGCCTCACCAAACGACGTGCGAATTGCCGCCGAGGTGAAGGGCTTTGATCCGCTCCTCACCATGGACATGAAGATGGCGCGCCGCATGAGCCGCTTCGTGCAGTTCGCGATCGCCGCCGCCACCGAAGCCATTGAACATGCCGGTCTCGCCGACATCGCCAGCTGGGAGCCGGAGCGCCGCGACCGCGTCGCTACGGTCATCAACACCGGCGGTGGTGGCATCGAGCAGGTCACCATGGGGAGCGACGCCTATCGCGAGAAGGGTGGCCGCTTCGTGAGCGCCTTCGCCATTCCTGCACTCAGCCCAAGCATGGGCGCCTGCATGGTCAGCATGAAGTACGGCCTCACTGGCGCCGCCATCACCCAGGCCGCCGCCTGCGCGACGGGCGTGCTCGCCTTTCAAGATGCGCTCCGCCTGATCCGCAGCGGCGAGGCCGACGTGGTCGTTGCCGGCGGCGTCGAAGCACCACTCCTGCCGATGGCCTTCGCCGCCCTCAGCAACATGGGCGCCCTCAGCAAGCGGAACGACGACCCAACGCACGCCAGCCGACCGTTCGACAAGAACCGTGACGGCTTCGTCTTCGGCGAAGGCGGTGCGGTCTTCGTGATCGAGTCGCTCGCCCATGCCAAGGCACGTGGCGCAACCATTCGCGCCGAGCTGCTCGGTGCCGGCGCAACGGCCGACGCCTTCCACATCAGCGCCCCGGAGCCAACCGGCCGCGGCGCTGCGGGCTCCATGACCAAGGCGATCCTCGATGGCGGTGCCGTGATCGACGACATCAGCTACATCGTGGCGCACGGCACGAGCACCCCGCTCAACGACCTCACCGAGACGAAGGCAATCAAGCGCGCCCTTGGTGATCACGCCTACAAGATTCCAATCAGCTCCCCAAAGAGCATGGTTGGGCACCTCTTGGGTGGCGCGGGCGCCGTTGCCGGACTCGCCGCCATCAAGGCGATCGAGACGGGCACCGTGCCACCAACGATCAACCTCGACACGCCAGATCCAGAGTGCGACCTCGACTACGTGCCGCACACCGCGCGCGGGAATCAGGCAGTCGACCGCGTGCTGATCAACGGCTTCGGCTTCGGCGGTCAGAACGCCTCGGCGCTCTTCGGGAAACTGCGTTAAGGCCAACGCATGGAGATGCGCGTGCGTGCGTCGCTGATTCACTGGCGGGGACCATCGCCATTTCATTTCGTCCCCATCCCAAAGAAGGAGAGCGCACAGATCAAATCGCTCTCTCGTCAGCTCACCTACGGCTGGGGAGTAATCCCGGTCAAGGGACGCATCGGCGCCACTACGTTTAGCACCTCGCTCTTTCCTAAAAGCGACTCGTACCTCATCCCGATCAAGGTTGCGATCCGCAGAGCCGAGGGATTAGAGATTGGCGATTCCGTAACTGTTGACCTCACCTTTGAATTGAGTCCGCAATAGCCATGCGGTTCGTCCTCTTTGTGATTGACGGCGGCAGCAACACTGCCACCCCTGGCGAAGGTGCCGCAATCGACGCCTTCAACGAGCGTCTCACCGCAGGCAACCACCTGGTTCTCGCCGCGGGTATCGCCGAACCGAACCGCGCCACGCTGATCGACAATCGCAACGGTCACGGCGCCATCACCCCTGGCTCACTCTTCGCCGCCCCCGAGCACTACAGCGGCTTTTGGATCATCAACGCCGATTCACCCGAGCAGGCGCAGGCCCTGGCGGTGGACGGCTCTCGCGCGTGTAATCGCCGGGTGGAGCTGCGACCGTTTCTGGGCTAATCGGTCAGTTCAGCTGATCGCGATTGAGCGGCAGCCTTCGCAGCCTCAACGCATTCAGCACCACTGTCACGCTCGATCCACCCATGGCGGCGGCGGCGAGGGCTGGGTCAAGGCCGATGCCGAAGGCCGGGAGTGCCAGGCCTGCGGCGAGTGGCACGAGAAGGATGTTGTAGCCAAAGGCCCAAGCAAGGTTCTGCTTGATGATGCGCGTCGTAGCGCGCGAGAGGTCAACGAGCAGCGGCACACCGCGCGGGTCGGCGCCGCTCAGCGTTGCAGCTGAGGCATCGATGGCAATCTCGGTACCGCCACCCATCGAGATGCCAACGTCGGCTGCGGCGAGTGCCGGCGCATCGTTCACGCCATCCCCCACCATCGCCACGGGTCCGCTGCTGCTGCGTCGGATCTCGGCGATCGCGTCGCCTTTACCGCCAGGCAGAATTCCGCCGCGGGCGCGCTCTGGTGGAACGTTGAGGTCGTGGGCGATGGCGTTCACCACCTCTTGGCGATCGCCACTGATGATCCACGACTCAATGCCACGCGCGCTCAGTGCACGAATTGCTGCGGCACTCTCGGGGCGAACCGTGTCGGCAAGGCTCAGCGCCCCGGCCGACTCGCCGCTCATCGAGATGAAGAGTGGCGTGTGACCCGCGGCCGCCTCTACTGCTGCCCAGCTGGTGAGCTCGGTGTTCGTGGTGCTGGTGAATGCCTCGGTACCGATGCGCACCATTGCGCTATCAATGCTAGCGCTCACACCGTGACCCGCATGCATGGTGAAGTCGGTGGCGTTGGTTGTGAGGGTGCCTGCGGCGCGCACGATCGCGCGGGCGAGCGGGTGCTCTGATGGGCTCTCGACGGCAGCGGCGATCTGCAAGAGGCGATCGGTGTCGCCAGCGAGTGGGCCGGTAGCAAGGGCGAGGCGGCCAACGAGGGCGTGCTGGCCGAGGGTGAGGGTGCCGGTCTTATCCCAGACCACCGCGCGCAGCTTCCCCGCCGCCTCGAGGATGGCGGCGTCGCGCACGAGGATTCCCGCCTCGGCGCCACGACCAGTACCGGCGATCACGGCGGTGGGGGTGGCGAGGCCCATGGCGCAGGGGCAGGCGACCACGAGCACAGCGATGGCCGTGGCCACGGCGCGCACCAGGCGCGGCTCTGCTCCCAGCAGATACCAGCCAACGAAGGTCGCCACGGCGATCAGTAGGATGGCCGGCACGAATACTTCTGAGATGCGGTCGGCGAGACGGGCAATGGCAGGCTTTGAGCCCTGCGCGCGCTCGACCATGGCAACGATGCGTGCCAGCGTGGTGTTCACTCCAACCTGCGTTGCACGCATCACGATCGACGCATCGGTCAGCAGCGTGCCCGCGGCCAGTCGGCTCCCTGGACCACGCTCCACCGGAAGTGACTCACCAGTGATCGCCGACTCATCTACGGCGGCGCGTCCACTCACGATGATGCCGTCGACGGGGATGCGCCCACCGGGCCGAATGCGCAGCAGGTCACCGGCAATAATCTTGTTGACCGCAATTGTTGTCGACGTTGGTGCGTCGGCGGTGGCGAGCAGTTCTGCTTCGCGCGGTTGTAGCGCCATGATTCCGCGCACCGCGCTGGTGGTCTGCTCCTTGGCGCGCGCCTCAAGCCAGCGACCGAGTGCGACGAATCCGAGGATGAGTGCCGCGGCATCCCACGTTGCATGCGCTGGAACACCGACGCGCATCAGCTCGGCATGGAAGAGGGTGATCGCCACCGACCAGCCCCACGCCGCGGTCGTACCGAGGCTGACCAGTGTCTCCATGGTGAGCGAGCCGTGACGGAGTGCTCGCACTGCGCGCGAGTGGAAGCGCCAGCCAACGGCGAACTGAATGATGGTGGAGGGCACGATCAGGATCCAGTTGATGCGCTCCATGCTGATCAACAGCCACGGCTGCAGCATCAGCACCGCTGCACCTATGCCGAATGCCGTGGCGATGATCCCGTCGCGCAGCAGTCCGCGCGTCTCTTTGGTGCGCGCGGCGATCAGCTCAGCATCGAGTGCGTCGCGCGCCCCTTGCGCATCGGCGTCGCCTTCGCGCCCGGCGAGGGCGAGTGCTGCGGCGGGCACTTCGTAGCCTGCAGCGGTAATGACGGCGGCAAGATCGGCAACGCCTGTTGCCTCTGGTGCGTATTGAATGGTCGCCATCGAGGTGGCGAGGTTCACGCTCGCACCACTCACCCCATCGGCCTTCTTCAGGAATCGCTCCACGCGGTTCACGCACGATGCGCAGGTCATGCCGGTGACAGGGAGGGCAATCTCCGCCACGGGAGTCGCTGGTGCCGCAGGAACGAGATCGGTTGACATACTCAGGGGGAGTATACGCCGCACTTGGGCGATACGCCCCTGCGGCTAGGCTGCGCGCATGCAGATCTACTCGTGGTCGAGCCCGTGGGGAGCGCTTCCGGTGGCCGTGGAGAACGGTCGCATCTGCGCCATCGCCCTCGACCCGCACGCGCCGTTTGCACCCTCGGTCACTGTCGCTGCGGCGCGTCGCGCTACCGGGCCGATCACGAGCGCACGCGAGGTGAACCGCATCCTGAACGCCGCACTTCGCGGAAAGCTGAGTGCACGCGAGCGACTCGCGGCCGTGGATCTTTCGTGGGCGACAGAGTTTGAGGAGCGCGTGTTCCGTGCGTTAGCTAGCGTGCGCTTCGGTGGAACGGTTACGTACGGAGAACTTGCGGCGGCGAGTGGGTCACCACGTGCCGCGCGTGCCGTGGGCGGTGCGCTCGGCAAGAACCGCGTGCCCGTGCTGATCCCCTGCCATCGCGTGCTGGCGTCAAACGGCATCGGCGGATTCGGTGGCAGCGCAGGGAGCAGTTGGCGTCCTGGGGCAACGGATCCGATTGCCTTCAAGCGCGCGCTCCTGCGCGGCGAAGGAGTCGACGCTTAGGCGTGCAGCGTCAGGCTGTGGAAGCCGAGCACCACGCGGGCGCGCGGTGAGTCAGCAAAGATCAGCGCGATCTCCCCTTCGCGCACCAGGCTCTCGATGATGCGAGCCTCGCGCTCTGGGAGACCGATCCATGCCGGCCCTTCAGGTGTCTCGATGCGCGTGGTGATCTCTTCGTCGCCAGGGAGTCCATAGGTTCGTCGCAAGTCATGCAGCGGCACATACGGTCGTGCCTTAGCGATGCGACGCACCTGCGCCGGAGTCGCCTGGCGAACCTGCTGCTGTGCGCTCGCGACTGGACCGTCGTTCATCCGGCCACCACGTAAAGGTCGCGCTTGGTGTGATTCAGGGAATCCACGGCGCTCTCGCCACAGAGGACGATGTCTTCGATGCGGGCGCCGTTGACACCCTCGACGTAGATGCCGGGCTCGATCGAGAAGGCGTGGCCTGGGACGAGCTTCGTGGTGTTTCCCGCGACGATGTACGGATCCTCGTGCTCTTCGAGGCCGATTCCGTGCCCGGTGCGGTGGAAGAAGCGGGCCCCCTCCCCTGCCGCGTCGATCACGGCGCGGGCGGCGGCATCGACCGATTCGCAGCTCACCCCTGGCCGAACGCGATCCATCGCCGCCTGGTGGGCGCGCTTCAGGATGTCGTAGCGGCGCAGGTAGTCGTCGGTTGGTGGCACCGCCCCGTTCGGGCCGGTCACCCAGATGGAGCGCGTGGTGTCGGAGCCATAGCCGCCGAAGACGCCACCGATGTCGAGCACGATCGCATCGCCGGCGTTGATCACACGCGACGAGGCCTCGTGGTGTGGCGAGGCCGAGTTCGGGCCGGAACCAACGATGGCGAACGATGAGACCTCGTGCCCGGCACCGGTGAGTCGCTCGCGCACTTCGCGCGCGACGTCGTTCTCGGTGCGACCGAGCAGCTTGCCGCTCGTGATTGCCATGACGACGGTGTCCACAGCGCGACCCGCGCCGCGCAGCAGCGCCGCCTCTTCGGCTGACTTCACCATGCGCAACTTGCCAATCACGTGCGACGCCAGTTGCGTCTGGGTAATGGCACCGTACGTGCGCAGTGCCGCCTCAATGCGAATCAAGAAGGTCGACCAGAGTCGATCGGAGACAGCCACGCCGCGCGCAGCCGAACCAGATCGGCCGCCCGCCTTCACTGCGGTTGCAACAAGGGCGAATGGATCGTCGGTCTCGCCGAAGGGCACACAGGCGACGTGGCCGCCGCGCATCGCTGGCGCATCGCCGGCCATGCCCGCTTCAAGTCGCGGAACAATCAGTGAGGGTGCGCCGTTCGCTGGAATCACCAGCATGGTGAGTCGCTCGAGCGCTGGTGCGGCGTAACCGGTGAGGTAGCGCATGTCGGCGCCGAAGCCGAGCAGCACTGCGTCAAGGCCAGCGTCGTTCACCGCGTCGCGCGCGGCGGAGAGTCGGGCAGCGTAGGCGGCAGGACCAATGAGCTTCGCCTCAAGGGCGTGGCCGGCACCAAGACCTGGAGTCGCTGCGTCGTAGGCGGCGGTGATCTCGGCGCTTCGGTTGCTCATGCACCCTCCCCTGTCGTTTCTGGGCTCGTTGCCGGCGGCACCGGCAGATCCAGTAGCCCTGCGAGGATCCCATGCCCGCGCTCAAAGAGCGCGCGGTACGGCATGGCGCGCACCGCCCCTGCGGCAATTAGGCTCGCCCGCCCCTCAGGATCGTCGTGCTGGACCAGGGCGAGGACCCGTGCCCCGGTCGCCGCCACGGTGCGGACCGCCGCCTCGGCGTCGTAGGCGCGGGCTGTGGCGTCGATTGCCACGAGATCAGCGGGGGTGGCGGGTTGCGTGGCGAGGGCTTCAAGGAGAGGCGCTGGCGTTGTGAATCGCTGGACATCAGCACCGAGGGTGCGCCCCTGCCCTTCGAGTCGGGTGGCCCAGATGAGATCGTCGGCCAGCACCAAGAGGCGCGGCGCGGTCACTCGACCGTCCAGGTCTCCCCTGAGGCGAGGAGCTTCTGCAGGTCAACGGGGCCCTTCGCGGCACGCGCCGCCTTCGCTCCATCGATCTGCTCCACGAGGAGCTGATCGTGCGTTGGGCGTGGCACGCGACGGAAGACGCCGACTGGCACAGGGAAGTCGGGCCACCACATGCGGCTCAAGATCTGCGTGCGCGTGGCATCAGGGTCGGTCTCGTCGTGCTCCCAGAGGTCGGCAACGCTCACACCGTTCTCGCCGATGGTCACGACCTCTGGCCGCAGACCATTGAGGCGAATCCCCTTGTTCTTTTCGGCGCCGTAGATCATCGGCTCGCCGTGCTTCAGCACCAGCATACGATCCTCTTTCACCGACTTGTCGGTGAAGTCGCGCCAGGCACCGTCGTTGAAGATGTTGCAGTTCTGCAGCACTTCAAGGAAGGCGGCACCTGAGTGCTCGCCGGCGCGCTGCATCATCTCTTGCAGATGCTCAGAGTGCGTGTCGACCGATCGCGCGATGAAGCTCGCCTCGGCAGCAGCAACGAGGTTGAGCGGAATGATCGGCGTCTCAATCGTGCCGAGCGGCGTCGACTTCGTCTTCTTGCCGATCGGCGAGGTTGGCGAGGCCTGACCCTTGGTGAGGCCATAGATGCGGTTGTTGAACATGATCATCTTCATGTCAACGTTGCGGCGCATCGCGTGAATCAGGTGGTTGCCGCCGATCGAGAGGGCGTCGCCGTCGCCGGTAATGACCCAGACCATCAGGTCAGGTCGCGCCGCTTTGAGGCCGGTGGCAATCGTTGCCGCACGGCCGTGGATCGTGTGGAAGCCGTAGGTGTTCATGTAGTACGGGAGGCGACCCGAGCAGCCGATCCCAGAGATGAAGACGATCTTCTCCTTGGCGACGCCGAAGCTCGGCATGGTCTTCTGGGTCTGGGCCAGGATCGAATAGTCGCCGCACCCTGGGCACCAGCGCACATCCTGGTCAGACTCAAAATCCTTCTTCGTCAGCACAGGGAGCTCAGACTGGGTCACTTCGCGGCCTCCACACTCTCGCCGAGGAGCGACTCGGCCTTCGCCTCGATCTCACCGATCTGGAACGGCTTGCCGCGCACCAGGTTGAAGCCCACGGCATCGACCAGGTACTTGGCACGAATGAGCATGCGCAGCTGCCCAGCATTGAGCTCAGGCATCAGCACGTGCTTGAAGTTCTTCAGCATCTCGCCGAGATCCGTTGGTAGTGGATTCAGGTAGCGCAGGTGGGCGTGGCTGACGCGCTTGCCGCGCGACTGTAAGCGCTCCACCGCCGAACGAATCGAGCCGTAGGTGGAGCCCCAGCCCAAGATGAGCAGGTCGCCCGTGCTCTCGCCGTAGATTTCGGTCGGCGGAATATCGCGCGCGACGCGCGCCACCTTCTCGGCGCGGAGCAGGTTCATGCGGTGGTGGTTGTCGGGGTCGTAGCTCACCGTCCCCAACTCGTCGAGCTTCTCGAGGCCACCAATGCGGTGCTCGAGGCCTGGGGTGCCCGGCACCGCCCATGGGCGGGCCAGCGTCTCGGGGTCGCGCTGATACGGGCGGAAGCCTGGCTTGTCGGAGGCGGGCGCGTTCTCGACCTTGATTGAAGGAAGATCTGCAACGTTCGGGATGCTCCACGGCTCAGCACCCGTCGCCAAGAAGGCGTCGCTCAAGAAGACGACTGGCGTCATGTGGTGCAGTGCAATGCGCCACGCCTCAATCGCCATCGTGAAGCATTCGGCTGGCGTTGCTGGCGCAATCACAGGGATCGGTGAATCGGAGTTGCGGCCGAACATGCTCATCAGTAGGTCGCCCTGCTCGGTCTTCGTTGGCATGCCCGTCGATGGACCGGCACGCTGCACATCCACAACAACGAGTGGTAGTTCCACCATGACGGCGAGGCCGAGCATCTCAGCCTTTAGTGCCATGCCTGGACCCGAGGTGGTGGTCATGCCCATTGCGCCGCCGTAGGCCGCGCCAACCGCAGCGCCGATCGCCGCAATCTCATCTTCGGACTGCACCGTCTTAATGCCGAGGTGCTTGTACGACGAGAGCTGATGCAGGATGTCGGAGGCTGGGGTGATTGGGTAGCTGGCCAAGAAGAGGTCGCGCTCGGCGAGCTTCGAGGCCATCACGAAGCCGAGGGCGGTCGCCTCATTGCCGGTGATGTTGCGATACGTGCCAGGTGGTAGGTGGGCTGCAGCAACGCGGTAGTGCGTGTGGAAGATTTCGGTCGTCTCCCCGAACGCGTAGCCCGCATGCAGTGCCCGGCGGTTCGCCTCGGCGATCGCATCCTTGCCGGCAAACTTCTCGGCGATCCACTTCTCGGTGCCGGCCATCGAACGCTCGTAGAGCCAGAACATCACGCCGAGGGCGAAGAAGTTCTTGGTCAGCTCGATCTGCTTGCTGGTGAGGCCCAGCCCTTCACACGCGCCGACAACCATCGTCGACATCGGAATCTCATAAAGGTTGTAGCCCTGCAGGCTCTGATCCTTCAGCGGGTCCTCGGCGTACCCCGCCTTGCGCAGGTTGATGTCGTTGAAGGCGTCGGTGTTCACGATGATCGCGCCGCCTGGCACCAGGTCGCCGACGTTCACCTTCAGCGCCGCAGGATTCATGGCGACGAGTACATCAGGGCGATCGCCTGGGGTGTGGATGTCGCCGCTCGAGAAGCTGATCTGGAACCCCGAAACGCCAGGCAACGAGCCGGCTGGCGCGCGAATCTCGGCGGGGTAATCGGGCAAGGTCGAGACGTCGTTACCGAAAAGTGCGGTGGTGGCGGTGAACTGCGAGCCGGTCAGCTGCATCCCGTCGCCAGAGTCACCGGCGAAGCGAATCGTGACGCGGTCAAGCTCGGTAACCGAACCGTGCTGCGCTCCCGAATTGGGGGTGGTCACGTCGCTCGTACTCCTCTGCCCGTGGGTCGGTTAGCGCCCAGACCGGGCGCGTCCACGCGAGCCTACCGCATCTGGGTAAGCGACCCGTAGGGCGGACAGGAGGCGCTCCTCGTCACGGCGGGAGAGGAAGTGCCAGAGCAGATAGAGGGTGACGCCGAGGGTCCAGAGCACCCCAGCGACCAGCACGCCCACATGCATTCCACCGGCTGCCACCTGGGTGAGGCCCTCGTCGAGCCCCGCCCCCCAGAGGAGCGCCGCCGCGATGGAGTAGCCGATCGTCATGACGCTGCCGTAGCCACTCAGCCGACCAAACGAGAGGAACGAGAGCTTCGGTGCGTCGGGTTCATAGAAGTAGGCCGCCTCCAGCCGATGGGCCGGGAGCACCTCGCGCCCGAGTCGCACGTTGATGGTGCGCTCAAGGAACTCAGCGTGTCGTCGCGCAAACACTGTGTAGTAGAAGGTGTAGCCCGCCTCGAAAAAGGCGAACGGAACGACAAAAAGGAGCAGCACACCAACAGGTGCGCCAGTGCTGAGACCAGAGAGTGCGAGGAGCGCCAAGCTTACGATCCCCCAGATGGTGATCTGCCGAAAGAAGAGCCCCGAGTACGCACCAAGCATGCCGCGCATGCGGTCGAGTTGTGCCTCGATAATGCGGAGCTCTTCCGCTCCCCCACGTCGTGCTGCCATCATCTCCCCCTCCATCAATTGCCTGCGGGTATAATCGCATGATGAAGCGATTGGCCGTGCTACTCCTGACCCTCGTTGCCGCCACGAGCCTCGGCGCGTGTAGCAGTGCGACCGAGCCTTCCGGCACCCCGGCCTACACCATCACGCGTAGCTGGTCGAATGGCATGGAGGAGACCGGCACGGTGTATGCCGACGGTCGCGTTGTCATGGCGCACGGCGAACACACAGAGCGCGTCACCATCCCCGCCGATCAGATGGCCGAACTTGCCGCTGCGGCCGCGCTTGAGATTCCTGCGGGCGCCAACAGCGACGACCCGATCATCGGCGTAACCATTGGGAGCGGGACACCAGTTCGCCCCGCGGGTCTTACGAAAGACGCCCTACCCGAACTCCTGAACCGACTCCTCGACTCGCACACGCTGCACCCGTAAGGGCTGCTAGCGCGCGGTCGCCTCGATCAGAACCAGGTGTCGCCCAAGCACTTCGGCACGACGATCGGTGAATCGAGCACCAAGCATCTCCCCCGCCGCCTGCTCAAGGGTCGCCGGATCAAAGTTCGGTGGGGCGAGATCGATCACCGCAATGCGCCCGCCCGGCGCTAACCACGCATGCGCCACGTCGATCATGCGCGCCCGCGGCTCTGCGGCGAGCTGGCTCAAGACAAACGGCACCACGACAAGCCCGGCGGGTGCCCCCTCTGGTCCCGCATCGATCGCACGGGGATGCAAATGGGCGGTGAGGCCATGGGCGATCAGTCGGCGGCGTGCGCGCTCTAGGCGATCCTCGCGCGCGTCATAAGCGCTCGTGTCGCCACGGGAGGCGAGCAGCACCGTCCAGAATCCGATCCCGGCACCAAGCTCCACAGCGCGACCCTCATAGGGAAGTGCATCGAGCCAGAGCACCGCACGATCAAGTTCACCCTGCCAGGTTGCACCGCCGAGTGGGCCCCGATCGTACGGCGCGCGATTCAAGTACCACGCCTCGAGTTCGTCGGGATGTTGTGGTGGGGGCAGCAGACCGAGTCGTGCTGGCACGCCACTCTCTCCAACTTCGGGTGCCTCAGTAGTCGCGGGCGTTGCTGGCGTTGGCGCGAGTGGAATGCCAACCGGTGGCTGCGCACCTTCAGCGCGTCGGCGAAGGCCCTCTTTTAGTTTTGTTTTGAGGTACGGCTGACCGGGTGCGCGCTCAAGACAGGCGGCGCAGAGTAGGGTCCATGCTGAGAGGTCTTCGAGCGTTGTCGCGGATACAGGGAGACCACACCACGAACAGGAGAATGGTGCGACGGCGCTCAAGGCGCCCGCCTCAGCGCGGCTTGGCGGTGTCGACGGCGCTGCGCGCGCCAGCCTTGTCCTTGTACCAATCGGCGTCGATCTGAATGTAGCCAGACCACTGCGCCGGTACCGACTCGGCTGGGAAGATTGAATTCACTGGGCACTCTGGCTCGCAGGCGCCGCAGTCGATGCACTCATCAGGATCGATGAAGAGCTTGCGGTCGGTCCCCTCTTCGAAGTGGATGCAGTCCACGGGGCAGACGGCGACACACGACTGGTCCAGTACATCAATGCACGGTTCTGCAATCACGTAGGCCATCTGTGCGCTCCTCTCTCTTATCCCCTTGTGGGGACCTGTGCGCGAGAAGGTACCACTTCCCGCCCGACTTGCCCTACATCCCCGAGGGCTGATACCCAGCGTCTAGGAAGGGGGCAGGGTCGTCCTGGAAGTCAAGGAGGCAGCCACGCCCGCAAAAGTAAAAGCGCTCCTGCCCTGGGGCGCTCACGTCGAGTGCCCCGCGGTGGCGGTCGGCCTGGCCGGCAACGGCGAGCCCCGCGACTTCAATCGAGGTGGTGAGGGCGTCAGGGGCGATCGTCACCTCCATGCCGCAGACCGGATCAATGGCAACGCTCACGCTTTCGCTCCTCTCACGCTCCGCCAGGAGCACCTCTCGTCGACGGATCTCGGCAATCGCCGCCGCCGTCTGCGCCTCATCGTATCGCGATTCGGGGCGATCCTCGGACTTTGCCAGCGCGGCCAGAACGACGAAGATCGCGGCCAAGAAGAGCACGTCACCAACGAGCCACATGATCGCGCCAGCGAGCTGCTGATCCTCGAGTGGCGACGGCCCCCAGGCGCGCTGCAGCGTCACATAGTGTGGATAGAGCGGCGTCGTTGACCACATGATCGCCACGCCGAGGAAGCTGTTCTGCGGCATCTGCGCAATCAAATAGACGAGTGCGCCGGCGCCGCGCAGGCGATGGCGGATCGGATCAACCGAGAAGATCGGCGCCCAGAAGAGGAGCGCAGTCCCCAAATAGAGTGAGTGCTCCAAATCGTGAATGAGTGGGTTCTCAAGTGCCGCCTCGAACAGGGTTGATAGGTGCGTCCCCCACATCACCGCAACCAAGAGCGTCCACCCAACGAGTGGATGACTGATCACCCCAACGGCGCGACTCTTCAGAACCCTGAGGATGCGTGGACGCCATCGTGGCGAGGCGACGCGCAGGAGGAGTGTCACCGGCCCCGCCTGCAACAGCAGGATCGGCACAGGGAAGAGCAGGATCAAGTGTTGAATCATGTGCATCGAGAAGAGGGTCGTGTCGTAGCGCTCAATACCTGACTGCAGCGCTAGGAGAAGGAGGACGAGTGCAGCTGCGAAGCTGACCGTGCGGCGGCGCGGATATGGGTTCCCTGGATGCTCTCGTGCCACCTGACGGATCGCACGCACCCAGAGCAGGCTGATCACCGCAAGAGCGATCGTGACGACGGGAGGCCAGGCCCAGTAAAGGAGCGACTCCAGGGAGAGCTCCGGCGGGGTCGGCCCATGGGTCGGAACCAGCAGCAGATGCGTCATACCCGCATCTTCGTCCAGTTCGTGGTTTTTTGGGCGGCGCTACAATCATCCGAGTACCAGCGATGAGCCCACTGGGCGAAAGGTAGGTCTAGCCATGAACAAGTACGCCTACGCATTTGGCCTCTTCTTCGTGCTCCTCAGCGCGGTCTACCTCTTCGTTTCGAACGACCTGCAGGGTGCCGTGCTCCTCTTCGCCCTTGGGATTGCCGTGGCCACCATGTCGCTGATCCTCATCCACGCGATGAACACCGACGCCTAACGGACCCCTGGCGACATGGAGTTTCTCCGCTCCCTCCTCGAATGGGTGATCTCACTCCTTGCGCCGTTCGTCGCCCCTGACTGGGGCGCTCTGATCAAACTCATCCCGCTCGGCGTCCTGCTCTTGGTTGTTGCCTTCTACGGCTGGGTCTTCTGGCGCTTCCGCCGCGCTGGGCCGCGTCGCATCGGCATGCCGATTC
>Ga0209087_1000604_pt1 | contig 22398 bp, 30 predicted proteins | sample S_130805_EF_Meta_FD_187321 | JGI IMG/M metagenome (GOLD analysis project Ga0209087, IMG submission 187321) | Freshwater microbial communities from Lake Simoncouche, Canada to study carbon cycling - S_130805_EF_MetaG (SPAdes) (version 2) | ecosystem: Environmental > Aquatic > Freshwater > Lake ... | reverse complement strand
GGGATTTTCCTTCCCAGATCGGAATATTAAGGTGCAGGAATTGCTCGGATTTGGCCACGAATTGCACGGCATAGCCGTGGCTCCAGTTCGTGGGGTTTGAATGCCGCCAGAGAGGTGCGCGTTGGCACAAGCAACCGGGATTCCACGCCTTGATCAGGCCGACGCCCGGCAGCACCATCGTGGCCGAATCCTCCTGGTGAGTGTGCGCGAACACGACATTGCCGGCCGTTTTTCCAGCAGCGGAAGCGGCAGCGTTTTTGCCTCCGCCTAGCTCATGCACGAAGAAGATTTTCCCCAGCTTGATCCAGCCGGGCGGCAGACCCTGAATGTGATGCTCACCGCGCCCGTAGTAACTGATCCCGCGCTCCTCAAGGCGCAGTAGGACCTTCGGGGAGATCAACTCCCGCAGGAACGTGGAGTCCCGTGTGTGGCGCATAGTCTGGTCAACAATCCAACGCTCCACTCGGTCTTCGTGATTGCCCTCAATGTAGTGGATCACCGCTCTCGGTGCGGCCTTTTGCACCTCGTCGAGAAACCAGTTTCCCGCAGCAATGTCCTCTTGCCAGCTGTATTCGGTTTGCGAAACGTAACCGAGGACATGATGAGCCGCGAGGAAGCCGCCACACTCAATGATGTCTCCGTTTAGCACGATCTCATCGGGATTCCAATCGCGCAGGTCGCCAAGGAACGCTTCGACGGCCTGGCGGTCCATCATCTGACCATGCACGTCGTTCGCAATGATGCGGACAAAATCATCCTTTGCGGGTTTCGGTTTCGTCCTCGATGCGTTGCCAGCGTATCGTGCCTTTTGCAAATCTCCATATTCAACCAGTAACTCATCGCGATCCTTTGTGACCGCCACAAGCTCCTGCTTGAGCTTCGACAGCGCAGCGCGAGCCTTGGTCACTTCAGAAATCGCGTCGTTGTCAGAGACGCGCATGGCGGATAGGTCAATTCCTTCAGACATATTGCTTGGCAGTTTCGGGGTTCATCACGACCGGCACCCACTCGTCAGGTTCAACCTCGACGTATTTTAGGCAACAAAGGTCTTTTGCATGGCGTCGGATTGTCTCCTCTCCCATGCCCCACTCTTGCGAAAGTTTTCTGACATCGAAACCGCGACCGAGCGGAAGCCGCTTGATGTATTTCGCAGCCGATTCTGCTGGACGCCGTGGAAGCACTCTCAGCTTGCTCAGGAGCAATCCCTGATCCTGTTGCGGTGCCGTTGGAACATGTCCCATTTCAGCGCGGACCTTGGCGACCTCTTCCGCTGGGACCGCCAGATTATTGGCGATCCGGTAATTCGGCAAAGACGGATTCCGATTGATCGAGTTTTGAATGCGTTGAGTATTGTCCATGTCATTCGTTGGTTTGCATTGATTCCAGTGCTGGAAACAAGAGATTGTCGAGGCAGCGGACCACCGCTTCCTCTTCAAATCGTTTGAGGTGTGACAGGCCAGCGACGGCAAAGCAAGCATGAATCATTTCATGGCGAAGCGTTTCGAGCGGATTAATCTTGGCAGACGGCCCGAGTCGAATGATCCACTCTTCAGGACTAAACGTGCCGTATTCTGCGAGGTCCAGATCCTCGATGACCTCGATGCGCTTGCCGCCGATTGTGACGTGATCAGGTATCATTGGGCGTAATTTCCGCGCACATAGCGCCTTCCAGAAGCTCGCTAAGGTCGATGGCGAAGTCGGCTGCCGAGTATTGTTGAGACTTGGCGAGTTTTCCGGTTTTGATGATGTCACTTAGCCATTCGCGAAGAGAGTGGAGCGTTTCCATTTCTTCCTGTGAGATCATGTAGACCTTCATTTTGGTGCTTTTTTCTTAAGCAGACTCCAGATCGTTAAAAGCCCGACTGTGATACCGACGACAAGCGAAAAGATCCGCATTCCCCATTCGATCTGTTCTTGCATGCTAGTCAGCACTGCAAGCGCATTTACGGTCATTCCACAAATTCCCATTACGAGCTTCGACCCGACTGTGAGATGATCTTCGTTCATGCCGGTTGCAGCTTGTAGGAGGTTCCGTTTACGGTTGCCGGAATGCTTGGCCAGATTTCATAGGTGACCTCGTGCGCGTCGGTTCCTCCGTGATTCGGATTCGGATCCAGTCCGATGGCTTGAGCTGCGGCTGGCGATAGCTCTCCAATCTTCCGGCGAGGTCCAATGTCGGCCACTACGCAATCAACTGAGCGGCCTCGATAGCTGGCGCGTGCTTTGCAGCCCATGACGATGCCTCTGGTGCGCTGGATGATGAGCGGAGGGACCACAATAAACGGGACAACGTCTGCATCGATGGAGCGGCCATTGAAGCGCAGCGTTGTGTCCGGTTGCCAGCATGGATCGTGATGTGGATTGCTTCCGCCATCGCAGTCAATCGCGGCCTTGGCTGTCCACCAGGCGCGCTCTTGCCCGGTCGATTGCTCAAGCCGGATGTCGCATCCTTCGATTTTTCCGATGCTGGTTGAGTTCATGGCGTGTTATCCGGTGGGGTGTAAACCAGCACGTCCCAGAGGACGTAGATGATCGTCAACACCCATTGGGCAAGGATCATTTGTCCGAGTGGATGGTTGCGTATGTGCGGACCGCTAGGCCAGCGAGCGGCACGGCGGAAGGATCAATCCCACCCTTGATCTCGGTCTTTCGAACAGTGCCGTCCAGCAGCGTCTCGGTGATCGTGGTCGATGGGGCGCAGGACGAGAGTGACCAGACAAGCGCAAAGGCTGCGGCGAGGTAAACGAGAGTTCTCATGGTTTTCCAGTGGCGTTGTAGTCCTTTGAAACGTAGCCCATGATGGCGATGGCGACCGGAACTACCCAGGTCTTCCAGTCTTCAAGTTTGGCTCCGTTCTGGAGGATGTTGGTCAATGCTACGAGCGCAGCAGTAATGACCCCGGCGATGGTTGTTTTGAGATTCTTCATAGTGCTTCAAGTTCGGCTTGTTTGGCAGCGATTTCCGCCGCGATTTCGAGTTTGCGTTTTTCCACGGAAGGTAATTCGGCAGCGGAGAGAACTTGCTCGATGGCGGAAACTGTGGCAGCGTCATCGAAATCGGCGTCCTTGATGGCATCCTTGATCGAGTCAATCAGCGAATTCTTCGCGGTGAGCTCGGCTTGGATGAGTTCGGCTTGAGTCTCCAGTTCAGTTACTTTCGCAAGTGTGCCGGAATTGACATCATCAATGATATTAGGCCAATCTTCCAGCTTGATCGGGCGCGGTTGAGAGTCGTGGGTTTCGAGAACGTGCGCCCCTTTGAATGTGCCGTCTTCATTACCGCGAATGAGGATTTCGTATGGTGTCATAATGGTGATTATTGAGCGACCCAGTTGGTGCCGTTGTAAAATGCTTTAGTGGTGATTGCGCCTCCCCCTACGAGAGTGGCTAGGAAAGTTGGAGCCAAGGCATCGGTAACGTATGCCGTATCTCCAACAGTTCCGGTTGGAAGCGTGGCGACGGTGTAGCCCTTAAGCTTAACCGCTGCTCCAGCGATAAATTTTCCGGTGCTTGTAGTAGTCCCCGCCACAAGCATATTGGTCGCGCCAGCATCGGTTGTGGTGCCAATGGAGACACCGCCGCTGGAGTTCATGTAAAACGCATTTGAAGGCGCATCGTTAGCCATTGAAAATGGCGTTGCAGTAATGCTGCTGTTTGTATCGTTTAAACGTTGAATGGAAAAACGATTTGACAAATTCCCGAAACGCATCACTCGCAATCCGGTAGTGTTACCTGTCGCATTGACATACATCCACCCTTCTTGCACTCCTTGCGCTGTAACGTAGGAGCCTCCTGCCGAACCGGTCGCACTAGGGTTTCCAGAAACTGTGAAAAACGCCCTTCCGGCAGTATCTGTCGTAAATGTTACTGATTCCGTAAGTGATCCAGTTGCTCCAAAAACCTGACCAGATGTGGCGCGTGTGAATGACGGTGTGGTGATCGTCGGACTTGTGAGTGTCTTGTTCGTCAGGGTCTCTGAGCCTGTCAGTGTTGCCAGTGTGCCGCTCGTCGGCAATGTGACACTAGTCGATGCAGTCGTCGTCAGAGTCAGCGCAAAGTTTCCGCTCGTCGTCAGATTATTCGCAAGCGAAAGATCGCCAGACAGAGAAACTGTCCGCGCTGTTCCAGTGCCGTCTTTGATCCCGAATCCACCTGTGGCACCATAAATTGCAGTGCGTCCTGCTACAACCGTCGGAGCAGTGCCTTGCAGCATGACAAAATGCCCAGCCGCACCTCCTGTCGGAATGCTGGCAAAGTGTCCGGTATTGGTAGCATCGCCGCTGACGTTTGCTGTGCCGTCGAAGGCAAGTCCAAAGATATTCCTTGATGTAGCCAGCGCGGTTGCCGTGGCGACGTTTGAGGTAGTCAGGGCGAGCGTGCCTGATGCGTTTGGAAACGCGATGGCACGGTTGGCTGTCGGACTGTGAGAGAGCGTGGTGGTCGAAGCTCCGTCGTAAAGTTTGAAAGTCGAGCCTGATTGGATGTGACCCGCAATTGTGTAGATGTTACCACCTGATCCTTCTGTCCAGATCACGCCTGTTTCTCCGCTTATTTTAATGTCGCCATCCGATGTAACCGTCGCAACATTAATATCTCCAAAAAAAGCTCCGCCAGTGGCGTCCCGCAGAACAAGCTTGTTTGCCGTCGCTGCGCTAGTTGCGTCGGTGATGTCAGCACTGACATGAGTGTGGACCAATGCCGCATAAACCGTTCCGAAATAACTTGCTAGAGTCGCCTTGATATTCGCCCATGTGACTTTTTTGAGCGCGTTGGATGCTGCCGAGTCGGTCAATGGCATTGTGTCAGCGTCAACCGGCGTCGTCTTCGCTGTCGCTGCGGTTAGAACTGCGCCGATGCTCGCGTTTGTGATAACGGCATCGGCCCCGGCTGGGCCTACTCCAGTATTGACAGTAAATGTCCGTTCTTCTCCATCTTGAGTGATTGAGAAGTTTCGAGTGTTTGCTCCCTCGTTGATGATAAATGATCGTGCCGACATTTAATCTGTTGTCTGTTCGATAATTTCCCAAGTGCCTGAAAACTCTGTGCGAATGGTCCCGTCAGTAGAGGTCGTTTCGAGGTCGTAAGAATAAACTCCAGCGGCAAGCGTGACGGTGGAAATCGCGCTGATTGTAAATGCCCAATTTGCTGCGCTAGTTATTACAATTCCGGTCGTTGACGAGTCAAGCGTGAGTGATGTTGATGTTGCGCCCGAGAGCTTGAATTTGATGCGGACCCTTGAAAGGTTCGACGTGTGCAATGACTCGGTGATGTTGGTCGCTGGGAACGTGTCGCCCTTGACGACTGGCGACCAATCCCACTTTAATGGTTTGAGGTTGAGTGCCATTAGCTTAGGATGCCATCAGCGCTATGTAGAGGCGGGTATCGTTGGCAGCAGCCGTAAAAACGATATTAGCTAGTAGCTCCGCGATGCCGGAATTGTTTGCGATCAATGCTTTTCCGCCAGCAATGATCGGAATCTTGACCGTTGATCCGACTGCCATGACGACGCTGCCGGATTCGCAGTAGACAAGAAGCCCCTGGTTGGCGGTCGGGTTAGCGTATGCGACACCCTCGAAATCAACCGTGTCTCCGCTCCATCCAGTGGCATCCAGACCGCCAGCAAGCGTCGCCGCTGCAAAGCTGCCGTTGGTCATCGTCTCGGTCGTTTCGATGTCATTTCCAGCTTCGCCAGCGGTCAGTGCCGTGACGGTCATGGTGTCACCGGCGCCAGCCGATGCGGAGGCAGTCAGGTTGGCGGTCGTTGCAGAGCCATAGACGGTGCCTGATCCGGCGCCAGCGGTGACGGCGACGATCAGGTTGTCAATTGAGTCGGAAGCGGTCGCACCGATCTTGACCTCATTGGCCGTGGTGGTGACTGCGGCCCGCCATGTATAGGTTTTCGCTCCAATCTTGACCGTTTCGGCAGCGACCGCATTACCCGAAAGCGTCAACGTTTGAGTCGCTGCAACCGCTGCGGAAGTCGTGTTGCTGGTGGCGAGTGTATCGCCGTTTACCGTCCCGGTGTGGGTGTTGAGCTTGAGGTAAAGTTGGGCGACAAAAGCAATTGTCGATGCGTTTAAGCTCATCGAGGTTGCACTTGATCCCAAGGCGGCTGTTTGAGTGATCCAGGTCCGTGATCCGGTTCCGACTGCATCCAGCCCGAAGGTCGCCTTTGCGGAGGTGATAGCCATGCCGCTGATTTCGCTTAAACGTGGCGAATGTCAATTTTTTGGATAGTTCCTAGCGTCGTCGCAGCAGCCGGAAATCGGAGCGAGCGATGATGGATGAGTGTTTTCGATTTTTGTGAAGAAATCCTTGGCTGACTCTGGGTTGTTTTCGTTTCCAGCAATACAGGCTCGGCAATTTCTAGGTAACGGCTTTCCACCGTGGTAACCAAGATTGCATCCATTTTGTAAGTATTTACAGTTCATACTTAATTAAGTTTCAAAATACGCTCCATTTCCTTGATCTGTCGAATAAACCGTGATCAGAGCGACTGGCGTTGACGCACATCCATTTTGAGTTCCCGGCGAAATTGTTTGTGTCACCGTTACTCCTTTGTATGTAATTATCAATTGACAGTATCCACTACCGTGTCTTGGAGAAAACCATCCAGCGTAACACTCTATGTTGTAACTTGTCGTCCACAATCCCGCAGTTCTAGCTGCATCAACTCTGACGTTTATTCTTTCAAAACCATTTTGGCTTTGGTCATCTTTTGGCCCGCTACTGCCGGGCAACCATCGAACATACAATCCGCTATCTCCGCAATTGTATCCAACTTGTTCTCCAAAAGCCGTTGTGTTGGTGTCTAGGTCATACATCCCTGTGCCGCCCCAGTCGTATTTGATCTCCAATTCAGTTGCATAATTGCAGCAAGTGCAACTAGGCAATCCACCTCTAGTCACTACTTTACCCGATAATGTTTTTATTATGGCCATTCTAATCGCATTCCGAAGTTTGCAGCCATACTGGAATCGTTCCATTATGACCAAGCACATGAGTTCCACTTCCTGGATTTGATAAAATAACCCAATCGGTCCCATCATTGTAAAGCATGTCGCCTTGGTATCCGTCTCTTATTTTGACTTCCACAACTGATGCGGTCGCAGTAACGTCAAGTCCATTGCCGGATTTGATCGCCTTGATTTTTACGCTGTTATCAGCAAGGGCGGAAAGGTCTTTGACTAATGCTTCTATCTTGTAAGTTGATGGAGACGCATTTTCAAGCATCCTCATTTTAACCGTCAGATCTCCTTCATTGCTAAGCTCTTTAATCAAAGGAACAATCCCCGTGCTAGTCGGAGAGGCATTTTGAAGAGTTCGCAATTGATGCAATGAGTTTTGCTTATCAAATCCAAAATAAAGTGGAATTTTTTCACCAATGTTTTTGATACGATCAATCTGATTGGGAAAATGCTTATCACCTGTCCATCGACGTATGACTTTTGGAGCGGGAGGATCGCTTCCTTCCGCCTCTTCAAACTCTGCAAGCAGCCAATAGTATACGCCGTCTATGGGGGTTTGATTGTAATCAACGGACTCAGGCACATGATGAGTGCTTTTTTTCTTTTCTGTTTCAAATACAATAGTCGGAGCATCAGTTGGAACACCACGATCATCGGTTTCCGATTTCATGTAAAGATACCCAGTTGGTTGAGTGATTTCAACTTTAGGAATTTCCGCAGGAGGTTGGACGTCAATTTCTATATCGTTAATCGTTGGCGTCATGTAATACAACGAACCATCAGTTTCTGGGTCGTTAAGAAGTTGCTGGTATGTTAAATAGCCAGGGGAAACAGTTACTTTCCAAGCCCCTTCGTTGTAAAATGGATTTGAAACCCAAAGGTTCGGTTTTGTGTCTGGTAAAAACTGATTAGAAGAAGTTTCAAATTGCCTCATGGTCAACCGCTGGATGCAGTCGATCAACTGGTTATACATCAACGCCGTAAATGGCTGGCCAGAATTGGCCCGTCGGGGAATAATAATTGGAATAGCTGATTTCATTATTATGGCTTTTTATAAAGATCAGCATCCCATGCCTCACCTTGAGGAGAAAGCTGCCAAGTCTTCGACCACGTTTTGACAGTATTGATTCCGCTTTTTGTCCGATTTTCAGATGCTCCGTTAAATAGCCAGTTCCGTGTGGTAAATGACGGTGGATCTCCATCTGGTTCTGAAATATATCCCAATGCGCTCAAGTCCTCACCAGAAATTCCTTCTTTCGTGTTGGCAGTCTTTGACCATTCAACGGCTGAGGCTTGGTAAGTCTTAATGCCTTTTTCAAAGATGAGCTTATACCACTTGATTGCAGTGTCAGTATAAAGAGTTTCAATATCTAATCCTGTATTGTTATCAATGATTGTAATTGCTCCAGACTTTTTTGGAAATGGGTCGATTCTAGCAGTTCCAGCAATCAATGCTGCCATTGCTTTTATTTCATTTCCAGATGTATCTTTAATCAGTGTCGGATGACTCATTAGATCCTTTTCCGTAAGATTGGCATTGAGCGAATATGAAACCTCTGTTTTCTCATCGCCAAACTCAAAAGACTCTGCCGCGATACCTCCATAATCTACCAATACCTTTGTCATTCCTCCCGGCTGATGCTCATGACGGGCATTTTGGACGGTAAGGAAACTCCACTCGTTGCTAAGATCTGGATAAATAGTAGTAACTGGAGTTCCGCGAACCAGTTTTGATTGAATTGCTGCGCCAGAGAAATCGAACTTCCGACAGGTGAATGTTTGAGAACCAGTCCACTTTCCTGTCTCATCACATCCTGCCGAGAAATCAGGACCAGGTCGAAGCTCGTTTGCTGTTAATCCGAAAACGATTGATTGGCTGCTCATCCTAAAATTGCGATTGGGTTTTTATAGTAGATGCGCTGAAGAATATCGGTCTGTGCTTTTGTCTCATCGAGAAGCGGCGCTCCATTGTTCATGCCAGTAGACTTATCTCCTCCAAATCCGAATACTCCTTTGATCATATCTTCTACGCCCAGCGACTTCATGATGCCTCTGCCAATAGACTTGCCAATCGACTGAAACGTCTCATCAAGAAACTTAGCCATTCCGATTTTGCGGATAGTATCAACAATATCATTGAAGTCTTGAATCATAGGTTGAACTATTTCGCCGAGTGTCTTGAAAGCTGGAGCGAGCTGTTGGGCAATACTTGCCAAGTTGTCAACCATGCTCGTCCCGTTGTTCATGGATTCGCCAAACGCCCCTTCCATAAACGACTCTGCCAGCAGCATCTTGACCGCTTCAAATCGACCCAGCATCCGGTCGCCCATGTTGTCCATCGCGGCGAGCGTGATTGAGCTGGTGTTCGCCAAATCCCCGAGAACGTCGCGGGCCTCTGATAGTGCTTTTGGAAGGTCTTGAAAGATGCGTAGAACCTTATATCCAGCTTTCCCTCCAAAGATCGTGGTGGAAATATCCTCCATTTGTCCCGGCGCGAGCTTGGACTTCATCTCATCCATCGCATTCATGATTTTATTCATTCGTGCGATAGGGTCCATACCCTGAAAGCTGCCAGAGTTAAGACCAATTCCTCTCAGTGCATCTTGCATTGCCTGATCACCGTGACCAGCCGCATAGAGGTTTTTTTGCATCGTTCCGAGCATCTTTCCAGCATCCACCGACTCCATGCCGGCCATTTTGAATGCTTGCCCGAGTGCCATCAAATCGTCGGTCGTCGCTCCGGTCTGAGTTGAAAGGTCAACAAGCTCTCCAGCCCAGTCCATCGTTTGCATTGCCGCCTCTGGAAGCATAGTTATTACCTTGCCGAGAAGGTCGGTCATTCCAGCTCCGATTTGACGCGCCCCGCCAATGGCGACCTGCTTGCCAAATCCTTTCATCATGCCACCAAGTCCAGACAATCCTTTTTTTACGGATGCGCCATCGAAGCCAAGTTTGAAAGTTGTTCCTACCATAAGTCAGGGAGTTCGTGAGTTGCGAGTTGTTCAAATTCCGCCAGTAGTTCCGGCGATGGGTCGAAGAAGTTCCGCCATTGAAAGCGTGTGCCGTTCCGCATCGCGTCGGCGTGAATGAGTTGCAGCACTTCCGACAAGCAAGTGTCGTAAAGCAAGGCATCCGGCGCGATCCCCATGCGGAGCGCGAAGAGTTTGATTTGCGCTAGGAAGCATGGGCTAGCGCATCCTCCTTTCCCGGCGACTCGCTTTCCACCATTGCGGCACGGATGGATTCAAGTCGCTCTTGGACGCCAGCGGACGCAACCGAAAACTCATCCTCGGTTTCGAGCATAAAGGAAACGATCTTCGCTTTACGCTCTTCCGGTGTGTCTTTTCTGAGTTGCTGGATCTCTTCCGGTGTTGCCGAACCGATCAGCAGAAGTTCGCCCATTGCTTCGACCGTTGATTGCTCAGTATTGCTTGAATCGAAAAGCGAGTTGCGCCAGCTTTCGAGGATCGAATATCGGATGGGTGAAAGCATGACGGCTTTGCCTCCGATTTCAAGCTGCGGCCCTGTCCATACTTTTGATAAGAGGTCTTCGCGTTTATTCATGTTATTTATCCTTGGAGTCTTGAAAGAAGTTCATTGCGCTGCCACACTGGAAGCTGTGAGTCGATCAGCGCGGATGCCTCATCTCGGCGCATGAAGACAGCGCGGCGGGCGGCGTGGTAAAGGTTGAGGCAAACTGATCGGTTGGCGACGAACGCGAGAATGTAACTTTCTACTAGCGTTGGGAACTTGGTGACGAATGCGTCAATGTCCTCGATCCTGCGGAGTCCCGGCAAGGCGACTCCCTGCGCGGTGAGGTAGTCAACGGCGTGATCCAACCATTCACCTGCCGATAAACGTCCATCTGGCCGAGCTTTTATGAATGAACAAATCTTTGCAAACGGATGATCGTTGTGAAGTCCTTCAGAATTTCCCCAATACGCCATCAGCTTTTCAGTGATGTGCTTTCCATCGTTGCTTGAAGCTGAAAGTGAGAACGATGCGTAGGGTTTTGCTCCGTCATGCTCGATCACTCGAACAGGGCATTCCCGAACAAGCGGAATTGCGCATGCCATAATTGCCGCTGCTAGGTTGATATCCCCGGTCTGGATGTTGCTTTCTCCTTTCATTGATTTTTACCTGATTAAGTCAAGGTCGTTGGTGATCCAGCGGCGACGAACATATTGTAAATGCCGGTGAGTGATCCTGTTTCAAATCCAGTCGCCGTGCCGCTCGTTTCGCCTCCCGTAATAATGATTGCAGCTCCGGTAGCTGGCGTGCCGGTAAAGAACTCTGTCAATCGGGTGCGGCTGTTTTTGGTCGTGTTCAAAAGCGTAATTGTTGCTCCGACGCTACCGATCAGTCCAGTTCCCTTTGTGGCAACAATGCCGTCAAGCGTCACATCCTTTTTCTGATTGTAGACGGCAAATCCAACATCGCACCCAATATGATCCGGCGCGGTGGCTTGTTCAGAAGTCGCGGTAAAAGTAGCGGTGCCAGCGTAAAGACCGGAAGCGGCTGATTCGTCGGCAAGTCCGTATTGGGCTGTAGAGTAGACGGTGGCGAGTGACATAGTGGTGGGAAATTTACGCAATTGGAGCTGCAATGACGGTCAGTCCGAATCGAGTGATTCGCCGTCCTTCGTTTGGTTCCGTTGTCGGATTACCGGCGCGAATGTCAAACACTGCGAAACCGTTGCGACCATGCAGGTAGCTGATGCAATCTCGGTTTCCTAGGATGTTGAAAAGATCCCGGCGCATCGTTCGCTCGGTATCGGTTGGCGTGCCGGATTGGTCCTCGTCTACCGGGACGGTGTGAAGCTCAACCGCAATCTCGTAAGCGGAAACCCCGTGAAGGATTACGCCGCCTTGTTCGGTCGTGGTCGCGCCCGTTTCGTAGATGGCGAGGAACGGCGGTGTAAGGTCTTCATGCTCGCCCATCGTCACGACGGTCACGGGTGACAAGCTGAAGAACTCAGGCAACTTGAGGTTGACCCATTCGCGGATTGATTCGTTGAGGTTCATGGCTTTTGCTTTTTGTCCTGCGCCCGCAAGGCGGATTGATACCATTTCACTGTTTTATTGAGTCCGAAGTTGATGGCCTTGGTCGTCGCCCCGGCTTTGACAACCCAGCTAGATGCGGTATGTTTAGCTGTGTTTGAGATTTGAGAGCTTGGCGTGAATGAGGATTGAGGCTTTGTCGCACGTCCGAAATGGGAGTGCTTTTGCGCGAATGACATGAAGTTTTTGCCAATTGTGATCTTTTCTGCTCCAGTTTGAAATCCAGAGAGAATCATCCCGGCCCCTAGCCACCCACCCTTGGCAATGTAGGCTTTTTTGAAGCGTGTCTTCATTGCCTTCTTGAATACTGCCTCGGTGCAAATCCTTCGTTCCGAAATTGGAAGGGTGACCGTCCGTTTGTTTTTTCGTGTTCTCTTTGAATCAATCCAAGAATTGACGGCTTCCGGTGAAGACAATCCCTTGTGGTCTTTGCCGATGCTTGGAACGATCAAAATGACCTTCAGAGCGTCCGCGACCATTGCTCCTTCTTGTTTGCCCTTGGCCCATGTGATGGCTCCTTGCTTGCCCTTGGCACCCATCTTTGACTTGCCAAAAACGGCAGTCTCGAAAGCCATTTCCCGGCAAGTCTGGACTCCCCATCGTGCGATTGCTTGAGCGTTAGTATCCCCGAACGCCTTTGCGTAGGTTTTCAGTGACCTCTCAAGCTTTGGCCGATCAAATGTCGCTTCGATCTTCAAGCCTTTGTAACCTGGGTGAGTGTGATCGTCGTAAGCGTAGCACCTTTGCTGACCGAATCGACGCGGAACGTCAGACTGCGGGCGGTCGCAGACTTCTTAAGAATGGTGGTCGCTGGGAGAGCGGAAGTCAGGCAAACGGCGGAAAGCGTCTTGCTGATCTCGTATCCGCCCTCTTGAAAATCGCTGCCGTCAGTGACCTCGTTTAGAACGCATGAAAGGGTAACTGTCCCGATCACTACGTCTTCCTGTCCGATCATCGGCGCGGCCTGAGCAAACATGGCCGTGGCGAACGCTGAAACTAAGCTCATGCGTTCGGTATCGCCTAGCCGGGGCGAATGTCAAAACTCGGGAGCTGCGGTCGTCATTGCGTCGTGTGTGTAGTAGTGGAGAACCTTGTCAACGTGGAAGCCCGTCTTGATGCGCTGGCGAGCTTGCTGGCACCAAATCAGATCTTCACCGTAGTTTGATTCCCCAAACTGGCACCCAGCGACCTTGAGACGGCTCCACGCGCAGACGTGCCACGGTGCTCGAAGAGTAACCCCTCCCGGTGTGAATTGTCCGTCCTGATTGTTCAGCCCGAAATCTACCTCGGATTCCAGCCCGTTGTAAATTGCTCGCTGCCGGAAGGTGATCACGTCCGCTCCGATTTCGATGGCTGCAAGGAGGCTTGAAATGTAGTCGTCCGAAATATCGTCATCGTCGTCAACGAACGCGATATATTGGCCGCGCGCAATGTCAGCCAGTGCTTGCCGTTTTGATCCTATTGTCCTGCGTCGATTGTCGCAGAAGCAAAGATGCTCGACCGGCAAATCACCGATCTGGCTTGAGAGCTTGCTTTGTAGTTGGGCAAGTTGGATTTCCCGGCCTGGAATCGTTGGTGTTAGGATGCTGAGTTTCATGGTCTTTCTTTTTGAAAATTAGGTCAAAGTTTTCGCGGCCCTGTTTGCTCATGGCCTTGCTTTGCATTCGATCTCCAGTAATTGGATTGCGATTCATTTTTTTTCGTTAGTTGCGATCCAGCATCGTCCTAGCGTTTTGTAGTTGATATTAAGATCGGATAATGCTCGACTCACCCCGTCGCTGTCAATGTCGTGTCCCGCGAAGATTCCGCCAGCTTTGATTTTAGGTAGCCATGATTTGATGTCGGCCTTGGCTGATTCGTAATTGTGAGCTGCGTCGATAAACACGGCAGAAAAATGACCGTCTGGAAAAAGCGATGCAGCGGTAGTTGAATCGCATTCGACCACGTTCACCATATCAGCGATCTTCGCGGCGCGAAGGTTCTCGTCAAACTCTTTGCGGATGGATTCCAACCCGGTTTCAGCATCGCCTTGAAAGCTGTCAACCGCCGTTATCTTGACTGACTTCCCAAGGTCTTGAATCCGCTGCGCCAAGTGGACCAGTGATTTACCTTTCCACGATCCGACCTCTGCAAAGTAATCACCATCGTTGAGCGATTGAGCGATCAACGCATAGGTATCGCGGAAGTCGAACCATCCTGGAATGTCTGATGCGGTCTTGATCCCGGCGCGGAGTCTGTTTGCCATTCCATCGCCAGTTTGGTAATGATATCCTGCATTGGATCGCGCATAGGTTTCATCCATTTCAGCCTTACCAAATGCCGGATGCAAATGCTCAAAAATGATTTTGTCTCGGGCATCAATTACAATGCCGTTTTCAAATGCTCGCTCGCTAAACCAGTTATCCGAGTGCATTGAAAAGAACTCAGGGTGAAACATGTAGCCCTGTTGCTTGTAGCGAGCGCGGGTTAGAATCGCCATGCAAAGCAGGTTATCGGTTCGATGGCCGTCGCTGACAGCAAGAACGGCGGGTTTCGATGCGTCTCCAATCGCATCAAGGATCAGCTTGTCCCAGTGCATCGGCGGGTCGAAATCGTCCGACATTTGGACAAGAATCTGTCCTTTGGACTTAGCGGCAGCGGCGTTCCATGCTGCGACCGGACCGTCATTACCGGCAACAAGAGCATGATTGTGAATGGCAAGGAATACGCCTGAAGGATCGGATGCATCCAGCCCAAAGATGTGCTCAATCGCATCAGGATTTGCCGCCCGATTTAGCCAAGTCTGCCGCGCTTTGACTGCCTGAGGAACACGACCACGGGTGGCATGGAGAAGTGAGATTTTTGCGCCGGATCGGATAAAATGGTTTGTCTCTATAGCGTCAGCCTCTGATTGATAGCCATTGACGCGCAGGGCCATGCCGTGAAGCGATTCCCCGAGGTAGCCGTAGTATTTACTCCTTAGGTTCCATTCAGCATCAGATGGGCGCGGAATCGACCGCATGGCCCGAGTGTAGGCAAGAGCATCTTCCGGTCTAGCAAGAGCGACCATGCAGTTTGCGAGTTCGCCGTATGCCTCGCGCCTGGATGGGTCGGTAGCAAGAGCTTGCAGCATCATTTGTGACCGCTGAGACGGATCCTGCGTAAGTTGTCCCGCCGCAATGAAAAGCTCATACTTTTCCGCCGTTCCAATGTCCTCGGGAGCGTCGCGGAGGATGTTGCAAACCTCGGTCATCGCGTCTTCCATCCGGCCAACGGCGCGGAGGGACTGGAAAAGGTGGAATCGGTGCGAACCGGTGCGGTCTTCGGATGGGATGCTTTCGAGGATGCGTAGGTTCCTCTCGTTGTTCTCAGAGCGCGGTCCGCTCGGCATGTGAAGGATGTGCGCGTTTGTGATCCGCGCAAGCTGCGGCTCGGCATGAAAAGCCAGATGTTCATGGATTGGCGAACGCCAGGTTGCTGTTCCTTTTCGGATAATCCGTTCCCGAAATACGGTCAGGCCGTCCTCTGGCACATTGTAGGGGATTTCCAGCCCGACGCAATCATTCGGCATCCGCTCGATAGCATCACGGATGGCCGCGATTGATTCCGGCGAAATAACGTCGTCGGTGTCTGCCCACATGATTAGGTCGTGAGACGCGAGAGAAAATGACTGATTTCGAGCGGCAGCGAAGTCGTCAACATGCGGCCATTCCTGCATGAAGTTCCGGTATTCGGATACTCGGCAACCTCGATCCTCTGCGATCTGCAATGTCTGATCCGGCTCCTGGTTGCCGATTGCTCTTACAACGATGATCTCGTCGGCTAGCGGTTCAAACGAATCCAGAAATCGACTTATATATTTTTCGACGTTTCCGGCAATGATGCAAAGGCTCAGTTTTTTCATTTTTTCTTTTACGCCCAAAAAGCCCCACCCCGTTTCCGAGGTGAGGCGATTGAGCAACCAACCGAAACAAAATCAGGTCGTTGGAGTCGTGAAGAGCTTCATGGCTCCAGTGACAGCGGTGGAGTAACCGTAGAGGCAGTGCAGGTTTGCAAAATACTTGCCCTGTGCGCGGCTCCAGTGGCGAGTGTAGAGAGCACTGATTCCGGTCTCGTCGTCAACCATCTGCTCGACTGCTTCGTAATCTCCCGCTGGGAGGTAGTTGCCGAGATCGCGCATGGCAAAGGCGATAGATTCTTGTCCGCAAGCAAATCCGGTAAGGGAAATGCTATTGGATGGAAGAACGTCGCTCATGTAGGTCTGAAGACCAAAGAGCATCCCAAGGTCGCCATTCTTGATCGCGGTATTGTCGCCACGGTTAAGAGCATTGACGATGTTGGTATCACCAAGAAGAGCACCTTCAATCACGGAGTTTCCGAGGAACGAATAGTTGCCACGGACACCGGCGATCTTCAATTGGCGTCGAGCCTCGATGAGCTGAGTGCGAGTGTAGTTTGCCGAAGCCGTGGTGATTACAGCGGCACCGAAGTTGGTTGTGGTAAGCAAAGACCAGATGTCGGTAAGAACAGCTTGCGCCATACTCTTTCCGAGTTGGTTTGCCCACTTGTCCCAACGTCCAGCGTTAGAGCTTTCAGCTAACTGCTGGAGAGTGAGGTCAATCGGGGTGATCTTGCGCTTGTCAAGAGTGACGGTGATTGCGGAAAGCGTTCCGCCGGTTTGCTCCATCACTGAAGTCGACTGCGTGAAGGTCGTGGTGGTAATATTTCCGAAGAGCGGAACAACGACTGCCGAACCCTCGCTTTTTACTTCCGAGCTAATGTCGGTTGAAAAGGCATTGATCGGAGTGAGAAGATCGATGAGAGCTTGAAAAGCAGTCTGACCGAAAAGGGTGTCATTAAATACTGTAGCCATGGTGGTAGTTGTTTAGATGTAGAGTTAAATGGAGAAAGATGCGCGGATTGCCTTTGCGTTAGCTTTCCAGTAGGATCGCTTTTCGTTTGGAGGTAAGGCATTCATAATTGCAATGTGATCGACCGGAACCGACTCATTGTCAATTGCAAGTGGGGTATTTTGGCCGATTCCGGCGAGAGCTTCGACGACTGCGGCAGGGACGCTTCCCTTGGCGGTTTCAAGTTCAGCTTTGACGGTGACGAGTTCAGCGGTGATTGCGGCGGCGGATTCCTTGGCGGCGATGAACTCAGCGGTGATCGTGGCGAGTTCCGCATCCTTTTCCGCAACAATGGCGGATAGGCCAGAAACCTCGGTAATCTTCGCTTGTGCGTCGGCAAGTTCGGCGCGGAGTTGATCGTTCTCAGCAATCTGAGCCTCAAGTTTTGCAACCTGGTCGTTGCCTGGAAAGAGAGCGGAAAGGAGTGACATGGCCGCTGGTTTCGGATTTGTGGCGCGAATGTCAAATATCGAATTTGCAAAGCCATTCTCGACTGCTTGAGCTGCGGTCATCCAAGTCTCAACCTTCATCATTTCGCGGATATTTTCGACTGGCATGCCTGTTCGATTTGAATAAATTACAGCAATATCTGTAGAAATTCCGTCAAGTAAATCTGCCGCAGCTCGGAGCTGATCGGCATTTCCTTTAACTGTATTCGATGCCTCATGGATCATCATGCGAGCATGTGGAACCATGCGGACCTCATCGCAAGCCATGCAGATAACGCTCGCCATCGAAGCCGCCATGCCTGTAACGGTCGCTGTGACAACAACGCCGCGCTCTTGAAGTGACTTGATCTCGTTGTAGATGTTGTAGCCGTCGAAGATGCTGCCTCCCGGTGAATTGATCTCCAGTTCCAGCGTATCTACGGCATTTTCAGCACAATTTGTTATTGTGCCAAAGTCGGCTCCGTTGGCAAATGCCGATGCACCAAATAGTTTACCGATTTCCTCTGTCAGCTTTTCGACCGACCATGGCGTGACGGCATCGGTCAGTTTTACTTTGCCTGACTTGTTTTCAATCTTGAGAAGTTCCATTTGATTATTGTTCCATTGGTGGTAATGGCTTCCCGAATCCGCCCGGTGCTGCCCCGCCTGATGGCGCAAGCGTGATCGGACGACGGGAGCCTTTGTCTTCTTTCCATGCACCCTTGACGGCTGGAGTCATAGCGGGAAGTCCCGCTTCTTTTCTAAATTCAAATTCATCTTCATCCGACGGGGTGATTGCTCCAGCACGGACAGCGACACCGTAAGCGTCAAACTTGGCTTTGAGATTATCGAACTTCATGCGCTCGCCACCACCCGATAAGTCTATTGGATCTCCATTTTCGTCAACCTGTTGAGCCGATTCAACTGGTGCCACTTCGTTCGGTGTAAGCATAAACATTTCACGTTCCTCGATTTCGATTGGAACGCCATATTTTGCAGACGCTTCTTCTGATACAATCGCCGCGATTGCCTTACGGTTAGCGACGGACCATGCGCGAGTCATTAGGAATTGATGCTCGGTCAGTCCTCGAGCCTCAAGAACTTCCGAAAGGTTACGCGAACCCGTGCGAAGCTCCTCAAGCTCCATCTTGGATTCACGTCCATCGTCAACCGAAAGGCGCGGCGGGCGAGAGAAGTCCCATGCCGTTGGATTTTGGAGAACCGGAACTCGGCCCTGATCAGCGAAGATCGAATAGGCCCATGAGACAGCACGTTTCGCAGCATACCAGAGTTGACCCTGCCGCTTCGTGACGAAGCGGCGACACTTCATAATCTCAGCTCGGGCATCGGTGCCTTGTCCAGTTCCCATCCAGACGGTATATGACCAGACTGGAATGATCGCATCTTTCATAAGCCGATTCTGGAAAGACTCCCAAACGTCTCCAGGATTTTCATGCTTCATCTGCTCGATCCGTTCCCCGTTCGCCATGTAAGACACCCCGCCTGGGAATGCCTTGGTGTAAAGCTCGTTGGCCTCGCCATTGCTGTTGACGGAAAGAGAGCTGAGCGGGTCATCAAGATCCGGCCCGCCAGCTTCGTTGAAGATCGTCAGGTGAAGCCGGGAAATAATCTGCTGGCGGATGCGCTCATCCTCGGTCGAGAACAGCGACATTTTCAAGGACTCCAGAGCGTGAGTAAATGCTGGAAGTCCGCGCCCCTGTTCGCAGTGAGTGGGATCGAAAAGATGAATAATGTCGGCGGCTGGTATGTCCTTGATCGACTCCTTGCCGTCTTTGCCCATATTAAACCGATATGCGGCGGGTCGTCCACCGGAGTAATAAATCACGCCATCGCTGATCCTGTAACCAGCCCATGGTCCATCTGTCACGGTGTTTCCAGATCCCGAGTAGCAGCGATGCGACGGGATTAACTGAATTCTCGGGAAATTGTCCGCTCCTTTAATGAGCATCCAGAAGCAGTCTCCATCCCGGTCAATCGCAACTGACGAAAGCTCAAGTAGCTTCCACCAATCAAAGATTCCGCCTCGGGTGTCACATTGCGGATACCAGAAATCAGCTAGGAATTTTGAGACGGGTTTTCCGGCATCATGGTCGTCACCAGTGTAGGACGGAAGCCAAGCCTCGCCGACTGAGTAATCCGCCTTTTGCAGAACACAGGCTTTCGGCACTCCCATGTTCGTGAAAAGCCGATTTGACAAGGAGGAAAGCGTCCTGCGATCATTCGCTGGAATCAGACGTTCTATGTCATCATTCCGAACCGAGAACTGAGGACCACGGCGGGATGAACGATCAGCGGCGTGCGCGAACGTGAAGGGTTGACCGAACTCGTTTACGATTGCCATGGGTCAGAATGTCGTGAGTTGCGTTGTCGAGATTGGCCCGCCTTGGTCAATGCAGCCGACAACCCAGCGCAGCAGCGTAAGGCGTTGACCGTTCGTCATCGCGGATTGAGCAGTGAACATCTGACCATTGACGGTTGCGCTTGTAATCCGCGCCGATGCGTTTGGGTCTGTTGCAATCAACAACGCAAGCGACGCAAATTCAGTGCGTATTGCCGCGCATGATGCAGCGTCGTCCTTTATCGCGGCATAAATAGTGTTTCCAGTGCTGGCAATGCTCACACGTCCCATTTCGCCTTACGGTGGCGAATGTCAAATATCAGACTCATGCTGCACCGGCGCGAAAACGCGGAACATCAGAGCGGCTGCGACTTGGTAAATCTCACAATCTCGCGCATGGTTTGCGCCGATGCGCGTCCACTTTTTGACCTCGCGCCCGCGCATGTCCTTGTCGATGATAAGCCGTTCTCCGTTCAGGTGCTTCTCGTAGGTCGGCGGCGCGTCGTCGTGCCGTTGCCAGTCGGCTCCTTCGCCTTCAATCAGTCGTTGGAGGATGTATTGCAGCGGCTCGGTTGCAAGGTGCCAGCATTGCGCCCGCTGGCCGTCCTTGGCTTTCGCGTGCCACCTTTTCGAGTATAGGCGCGTCTCATGTTGGCCCTTCTTGGTCCCGGCCTTGATCTCCCATTCCCAACCGGTCTTCCGGTTGCCGTCACCCTTAAATCCCTGCCAGCCGTATTTCGTGATGATCCCCGCCATGCGTTCCTGGTCGAATCCGACGTCAAGAAAAGTCAGCGCCGGATCCACTCCATATTTTTCGCGGATGCGATCGCACTCAGCATCGGTCGGGACGTAGCCGAAATACAGGAGTTTTGACGCGCCCCCTTCTGCCCATGCGCGAATTGCCATCCAAAAGTGGTCGCCGCCTGCGTCAATGGTCGCAAACCGCATCTTCTCTTCGTCGATCTTCCGCGCCTCTTCGTAGTCGCCAGCCGTGTAGCCGCTGGACCGCAGCACAATCGCCTTAGTTCCCTGCGACTCATTCCATCCGACCGCCCTGCGTTTCTGATGCCATTGCTTGAGCTGCGTATGGTCGCCAATCGCCATTTGTCTATCAGCGGTGATCTTTTGCAGGACATCATCGGCCCATGGAATCCACCAAATGGCACCGGCATCGAGGTGGAAGCCCTCATATCCTCGCAATCCGTTTTCGTTCGTGAGAATGTAGCCGTCATTTTCCTGATAGGAATCATGCAACATCCTTCGGTTCGCGGGCGTGTCGGCAAACTCGGCTTTGCATTCCTCATTCGGACAGACGCGCTGGGTCGTATCCGCTGTCGCTTGGTCGTCGGGTGTGCCGTTCTCGCGCTTGATTTCATCCCAGCGAAGTTGCTCGAAAGTGAACGGATGCACGGCAGAGCATGACGGACATTGCCACGCGAAGTCCCATTTCCGGCACTTGTCATGCTCAAGGTGCAGCTCGGAGGTTTGACCGCCGCTGTCCTCGCTGGCGATTTCCCCGGCTTGGGATGCTAAGACAAACTTTCGGTTCTCGCGGTTGTGCGACCGTCCAAGCCACTCGCGGACCATGCCGTGCTTCCACTTCCACGCCTCGTCACCGAGACCGTAGGTGATCGACTTCTCTTGGAAGTTACTCATGTTTGCCCCGCCAAAAAGCTGGAACATGTGCGGCCAGACGATGGCGTCCTTGCGGACGGCGTTACGAAGCTGGGATGGCCAGAGAGCTTTTAACGGTTCGCATCCTCGGAGCGATTTCAGCAGTCGCGTTTCCGCCCAAAGTTGAGCGTCCGAATCAGTCTGCGATGCGTAGAGGGTGGAGCCTGGAGATTCCGAAACGATCCAGCAGGTGATGGCCTCGAAAAACGTGGACTTCCCAGCCCCGGTCGGAAACAGCATGACCATGTGGCGGGTAACATAATCTGCAAAGCACCCCATCGGCTTGATTAGCCAGCGGGTTTGAGACGGATCGAACATGCCCGAACGCTCGGAGTTTTCAACCGGGACATGCATCGCGGCCCAGTCTGCCGGATGGAGGTCAGACGGCGGGGATAGCGCAAAGCGGAACTCGTCACTCATGCTCGGGATGTTCCGTCCAGAATTGGGAAAGCGCGTCGGAAAGCTGGCCTTGGATGTGGCGGATTCGGTCTTTCACGATGGGCCGACTGCGTTCAAGGGGAAGTCCAAGGCATAGCTGCGGGATTTCGTTCTCCATGACGCGGAGAGCGGCGGCAACAGCGGCTCCGATTCGGATGTCACGCTGGCCAACTTCGTCCCGGCTGATTAATTGATTGAGTTCCTTGCGGACGGCAGCAGTAACCTTGAGTCCATCGAGCTGGGTCTTGAGGATCTTCGCATCGGTGATCGTAATGCCCTTTGCCTTTAGCCCTTGCTCGATTTCGTCCAAAGTCATCGTGCCAGTGCTGGCTTTTGAAGATGGCGCGGAATACTGCGAACGCTCGTCAGCCCTCGGGCGGATTCCAGCCTTAAACTTTCGGAGTCCTTTCACGTCGTGCGCGTCAATACCGGCCTTTTTGGCCTCGTTGATTTGACCCAAACTCATCCCAAGTTCGGCAGCAATCACGCGAACGGTTTTTTGTTTTTTTGCCGGCATTTGTAAGTGCTTGATTGTTACGGTATTATAAAAAAGAAAACGATAGTCATATCCCGCGCGACGCAC
>Ga0209087_1000603_pt1 | contig 22400 bp, 8 predicted proteins | sample S_130805_EF_Meta_FD_187321 | JGI IMG/M metagenome (GOLD analysis project Ga0209087, IMG submission 187321) | Freshwater microbial communities from Lake Simoncouche, Canada to study carbon cycling - S_130805_EF_MetaG (SPAdes) (version 2) | ecosystem: Environmental > Aquatic > Freshwater > Lake ... | reverse complement strand
ACCATCAGCACCTATACCACCCAGGCCGGAGGCAGCACAGGCCAAGGCACGGACACCTTCAGCGGGATCGAAAGCCTGGTCGGCGCCACCGGAACCGACACGCTGCGCGGCACGACGGCCAACATCGATGAGGTGGCCACGGTGTCCGGCGCCAACAGCGGCGCGATCCGGGATTCTGACTCCACTGGTTCCTTCGCCTTCAGCTCCTTCGAGCAGCTCGATCTCCAGGGCGGTAACGACACGCTGACGATCAATGGCAACACCAGCGGCGTGTCCCTCACCGGCGCCGTTGACCTGGGCAGTGGCACCAACAGCCTCACAATGGCCAGCGGTGCTGGCTCGATTGCTTCGATCACCTCCAGCACGGGCGACGACACGGTCTCGATCCGGGCTGGATCGGTGAGTGGTGCCGTGACCACAGGGGATGGCAGCAACACCGTCACGATCAGCGGCACCAACTCCTCGATTGGCTCCTACACCGGTGGCAGCGGAACCGATTCACTCACCCTCAGTGGTGGTGATGTGCAGGGCAATATGTCCACCGGCACGGGCGACGACAGCCTGCTGATCAATAGCACCTCCTCCACCGTCGGCGGTAACCTCGATCTGGGTGGCGGCACGGGCGATACCCTGAGCTATGGCGGTCCGAACGCTGCGATAGGAGCCAACTTTGACGGCTCTACCACTTATGCGGCTTACATCAATGAGCCAGAAACCTCCGTCAGTCGAGAATTTGTTTTTAGCACCACTTCCGGTGGTGGTCTGTTCTCCGTCGACAATGACGGCAGTGGCAGCCAAGGGGGCCATGATCGCCATCTGGCCATTACCTCTGATGGCAATGTCTATTCTCGTGTCTATAGCAATGAGGTGCTCCAGTCGACAGGATTGAACTTGACTGATGGCAATACCCATCGCCTCGTCTTCACCCTGGGCTCTGGTGGCACCAATATTTATGTTGATGGCACCCGTGTTCTGCAAGGCAGCCTCACAGCCTCAACCTTCGACTGGGATGTTTATCAAAAGATAGGTTCCTCGGCTGATCTCGGGGGAACAACGTTTAACGGTACGATTGATTCCTACCGCACCTGGAATACCGAGCTCACGGCAGATCAGGCTAATGGACTCGCTGCACTGCCCACTCCTGTGCACGACTTTGAGTTCAATAACAACACAACGGATACGGGATCTTCGCCGGTCGCTCTTTCGTTGGCTGCAGGCACAAACTCTTATAATATTTTACCCGGCAGCGGCTATACCAATGCCGTGTCGGTGACCCTCAGCGGCATCACCAACAACACCGGCAGCACCTCTGCTGGCGGGGCCACCGCCATCACAGGCACGGCAACGGGCTTCGAAACACTGGAGGGTGGCAGTAACAATGCCGACACCATCACCGACGCCACCGGCGACAGCACGCTGGCGGTCACGGGTTCTAACAGCGGCACGCTGGATGGCATGGCCTTCAGTACCTTTGAGAATCTCAACCTCTCCACCGGCAACGACACGGCCACGGTGTCGGGCAATGGCAGCGGCCTTTCTCTGTACGGCAACCTTGATCTCGGCGAGGGCACCAACAGCCTCACGATGAACGGCTCTGCCGGAACGGTTGGTTCCGTGAACTCCGGCACGGGCAATGACATTTTCTCGATCAGCGCTGGATCGGTGATCGGCGCCGTGAACGCCAGTGACGGCAGCAACACGCTCACGATCAGCGGCACCAACTCCTCGATTGGTTCCTACCTCGGGGGCAGCGGCACCGATTCGATCACCCTCAGTGGTGGTGATGTGGTGGGCAATGTGTCCACCACCACCGGCGACGACACCGTGTTGATCATTAGCACCGCCTCCACGATCGGCGGCAATCTGGACCTAGGCGGTGGCAGCGGCGACGGCCTCAGCTATGCCGGCTACAGCGACGTCGTTTCCGTAACGCTCACTGGTATTGCAAGCAGTGCTGGCAGCACGGCAGTTGGCGGTGCAACGGCGATCAGTGGCACGAGCGCTGGTTTCGAAAACCTGATCGGCGGCAGCAACAGCGGCGACACGATCACCGATAGCACGGGCGACAGCACGATTGTGATCAGTGGCGCCAACAGCGGCACGATTGATGGCATGACCTTCAGTGCCTTCGAGAATCTCACTCTCTCCACTGGCATTGATCGCGTCACCGTGTCCACCGGTGGTGCCCTGAGCGGCACCCTTGATCTTGCTGATGGCACCAGCAACACCCTGACGATGGACAGTGATGCCGGCGCCATCGGCGCGCTCACCGCTGCCGGTGGCAATGACACGATCACGATCAACGGCGGCACAGTCACCGGTGCGGTGAGCCTTGGTGCTGGCACCAACGCCCTCACGATCAACAACTCCGCATCAACGATCGGCTCCTATACCGGCGGCAGTGGCATTGACACGCTGATCTCCAACGGTGGTGACATTCTTGGCGACGTTGATACCGGGGCGGCTGCTGATTCGGTAACGCTCAGCCTCGGGGCCACGATCACCGGCAAGGTGACCCTTGGTGCCGATAGTCGTTCAGCCGATGGCAGCGACACACTGACGCTGGATGCCTCAAGCATCACCGGCAATGTGAGCACCGGCAGCGGCGCTGATGTGGTGAGTGTGCTCACCGGCTCGACGATCACCGGCAACGTCACGCTTGGCACCAACAGCGACATCTTCGATGGCGGTGACACCCTCACAGTGACCGGTGTCCCTTCTGGGACCAAATCGGTGATCACTGGCAGCATTGCCACCGGCAAAGGCGCTGACACCCTCACCCTGACCGACGCAACGATCGGCGGTGCCGATCAGACGATTTCGCTGGGCAGCGACAGCAGCATCTTCGATGGCAACGACAAGCTGACGGCCACTGGTACTGCGATCACCGCGGCGATCACCACCGGATCCGGCGCCGATGAGCTGACCCTGAGTGCAGCTTCTTCCGTCAGCGGCAATGTCACGCTCGGTATTTACGGCGATACCAGCACTGCCAGCAACGCCGACATCCTGACGCTGAATGCCTCAAGCATCACCGGCAATGTGAACACAGGCAGCGGCGCTGATGCGGTGAGTGTGCTCACCGGCTCGACGATCACCGGCGTCGTCACGCTTGGTTCCGACACCGATACCCAAGATGGCGGCGACACCCTCACGGTGACCGGAGTCCCTTCCGGGGCTCAATCGGAGATCTCGGGCAGCATCAGCACCGGTGGTGGCGCTGATGTGCTCAGTTTCACCGATGCCAAGATCGGCAGCGCCTCACAAACAATCAGCCTTGGCACAGATAACAACAGCAATGACGGCAATGACACCCTGAGTGGTTACAACGCCGAGATCACCGCCACGATCAGCACCGGCTCCGGGTCCGACAGCATCAGCCTCAGCGCCGCTTCCTCAATCGTCGGCAATGTGACGCTTGGCTCAGCGACGGACACCACCAATGGCAGCAGCGACTCGCTAACGCTCAATGCCTCAACAATCACCGGCAATGTCAGCACCGGCAGCGGCGCAGACGAGGTGAAGGTGCTGACGAGCTCCACCATCACCGGCAACGTGACCCTTGGCAGCAATGTTTCCCAGGATGGCGCCGACACCCTGACGGTCACGGGCACCGACAGCGGCTCCAAGTCGGAGATCACCGGCAGCATCAGCACCGGCGCAGGCGCCGACACCCTGACCCTCACGAACGCGACGATCGGCGAGGCCGGTCAGACGATTTCACTCGGCAGCGATAGCAGTAGCCTCGATGGCAATGACACCCTGACGGGTTCCGGTGCGGCGATCACGGCGACGATTAGCGGTGGCTCCGGTTCTGACACGCTGGAACTGAGCGTCAGTTCAGCGGTGACTGGAGATGTGACGTTGGGTGTGACTGGCGATGCCTTCGACGGCGCCGACACGCTGACACTGAATGCTTCGACCATCACCGGCAACGTGGTGATGGGATCGTCAACCGACACGATTAACCTGAGCAACAACTCTACGATCAACGGTACTGTCACCCTCGGCGAGAATAATGATACTTATGATGGCGATGATTCTCTTGCCCTAAAGTCTGGCTCCAAGATTGTCGGCACGGTCGATTTTGGTGCTGGCAACGACACCTTGAATTTGTCCACCGGCATCGCCAGTGCCACCACCATCACAGGGGATGTGACCTTTTCTGATGGCACTGGTGACACGATCAGCTATAGCGGCAATAGCGGCCCGATCACGGTTGCCCTCAATGACATCAGTGCCGATTCCGTTGGTACAGCTACAGGGTCTTATGCCAGTTATGTCACCGGGGATGTCACTGGTTTTGAAGCTATTGTTGGTAGCGATAGTGTCGCCGCCAACGGGGCTTCCACAGCCAGCACGACTGGAGATAGTATCTTTGATAATACTGGTGCCAGTCTTGTTGTTCTCGAAGCTGCCAACTCGGGCACCGTAGACAATCTCGATTTCTCCTCGATCGAGAACCTTCAGCTCCGCTTTGGTGCAGACACCCTTAGTTTCGAGGGAACGAGTGGTGCCCCCGGCTCGATCGACGGCCGAGCAGATGGCGGTGGCCTTGAAAGCGCTACGTATAGCAATGGTGCCTACGCTGGCGGCAGTTACATTGATGAGGATGTCGATCTTCTCTCTTATACCTCGTACCTCGCAGGCTCCGTAAACGTTGATCTCAGTCAAAACCAAGCCACCGGTGTTTATGGAGGTTTGGCGGGCGGTCTTATCGATGGTGTTGCTGGTGCCATTGCCACGACCACTACCGACAGCAGCTTTGAGAATGTCGATGGTTCAAGCTTTGCTGACATCATCGTTGGCGACGATCAAACCAGCCAGGCCAACGTCCTGCGCGGCTTTGACGGTGCCGACAGGATCAAGGGTCTAGACGGTAATGACACCATCGATGGCGGTGATGGCCTTGGCAGCAATAGCAGCGATGGCGCCGACACGATCCAGGGTGGACTTGGTGTCGATACCATCATTGCCTCCTTCGGCAATGACAGCATCAGTGGTGGCACTTTCGGGACGTCCTCTGATGATTCAATCGACACGCTCACCTATTCGGCCACTGCGCTCAGCAGTGCTCGCATTGAGGGACTTGAGATCAGCCTCGTTGGCACCGATACGGGCACGGTTCGCGGTGATGCCAACGCCAGTCTTACTGTTAGGAAATTCACCAATTCCTATAACCCTTCGATCAATCAGCAGCTGATCACAGCACCCACCAATCAGGTGAGCAATGACTGGAGTCAGACCTATACCGACATCCAGAACCTGGTGCTCAGTGAGCAAAGCGATATCCTCAGTATCGATTCAAGCGACGTCAACAGCGGCAGCATTGACGCCAAGGGTGGCAGCCTCGATACCCTCGATTACTCCAGCTTCGGTAGCGCCAGCCCCGTTCTGGTGAATCTCAGCGAATCTTCCTACTCCTTTAACTTTGATAGCAACCCTGACATTGATACGACGATTGGTGAGATCACGATCACCAATGCCAACTCCGCTACCAATGTGATGGTTGGCGAAGCCTCCAGCCAGGGGGGCGCTAACGGTGTTTCTGGCTTCGAGGTGGTGATCGGTGGTGGCGCCGATGACGCCATTGTTGGCAATGCTTCCGACAACCTGTTGATTGGCAATGCCGGTGATGATCGCATCGCCGGTGGGGCTGGTAATGACACGATTTACGGTGGTACTGGCGATGATTACATCATTCCTGGTGATGGTGCCGACCACGTCATTGCTGGTGCTGGCATCAATACGGTGGCGATTACCAGCAGTGATCTCGAGTACGATACCTTTAATGTTGACCCCAATGGAATCAACATCTTCACCCTTCAGGGAGATGGCTCAGGTAATACTTCCTTGATTGATGCTCCGAGTGGCACTTGGAATCCTGGCTTGCAAGGAATCGATCTTCTTGATGGTGGTGATCCGGATGGCACTGGGAGCGTCACTGTTTATGACACGATCAACGGAACCTCCTCTGCTGATATCTATGAATTCGGCGGCGTCGCCTTCAAGAATATCGGCAGTGTTGATCTCGGTCTTGGTGATGACAGCGTCGGCACGGCCGCAACAACCAAGGGTATCAAGGTCAACTACAACGGTGGTGATGGCACAGATAGTGTCACCCTGAACCTAACCTTTGGCCAGTTTGCCAAGCTCAATGCCAGTGGCCTTTATGTGGCCGATGTTCAGAACTATCTCGATAGTGCCAGCGGTAAAACCTTCAGCAGTAGCCAGGCAGATTTCACTGCCCAAAACTTTGAAGCCGGTGGCGTCTCTGTTGTCACTCCTCTTGTCTTCAACTCTCTGCAGGGTGATCCGGCGGCCATCACTTTCAACTCCGCCTATGGCGTTCTCAGCAGCACGATCACCAGCGGTGCTGACATCAACCTGTCGGCTTCGGCCCTGACAACCTCAACGGCCACTGCGCTGTCTGTTCCCGATATCGTTTCAGCCTTTGTTCAGGCCAGTGGCGTTAAAGGCAGTGATGCCATCACAGTCATTAGTGGCGGCAGCACCACGGGCTCCACGACGGCTTCCCAGGACGCCAGTGCTTTCTCCCGCACCATCGATGACCGGGCCGATTCGGTGCTCTCCGCCTATGGCCTGGGTACCGATCGCAGCAGCTTCACGGCGGGCGACGACATCACCCTGAGCCTCTCCGGCAATGTCAAGGCCGACACCACGGCGGAATCGCTCGGTTTTGTCGTCAATGCCAGCGGCACCGTCGAAGCTGCCGGCAGCCGCGACTCCAGCCTCACGGCCGGCGATGCCCTCAACCTCAGCATCAGTGGCACCGCAACACAGACGGTGGGCGCCAGCAACGTCGAAGGCCTTGCCCTTGCAGCTCTGGCCAGCCGCACCTATGGCATCGATGACGCCAACCTGACCGACAGCACCGCTTCAATGCCCGCCGACAGCGTTCAGGCCGGCTCCGATCTCCGCTTGCAGGCGACCGCCAGCAGCAGCAATCGCGTCACAGCCCAGACCGTGGGCAACGAATCGCTTGGCACGATTACGTTCGTCGAAAGGGGTGCTGCCGCCACTGATCGCTTCACCACCACCCAGATCGGTGCCGACTTCCCGCTCATCAATGGTGATCGGGTTCGCTTCACGACCTCAAACGGCAGTGTGCAGGCCGATCACGACTACTACGTCGCCAACGTCATCCCGGTCACCGGTGAGTTCCAGCTCAGCTCTGAACCGAACGGTGATCCCATTGATGTCGTTGCGGCCGGCAGTCTCCAGGCATACCGCCCTGCCGTCGCCACGGCCGACGCGATCAGCACCGTCACCGCTGTCGATCTCAACCGCACGGGTGCCGGTGTGCAGGCCGGCGACAGCCTCAGCCTGCGCGCCAGCGCTGCGGATGCGTTGGTGGCCAGTGCCACAAGTGTTGCTGGCGATTCCACGGCCGGCGTCTTCCGCCTGGGGGGCATGGATGGCCTCAATCTGGCCTCAGAGGTGAGCAGTGTTGCGGCCCTGGTCGACACCACTTCCCTGGCCGGCAGTGGGGCCAGCTTTAGCCTCAACGCCACCGATACGGCCACCCTCAAAGCCTCCAGCACCGATGGTTCGGCCCTCACCGAAGCGAACATCCAGGTCTTCGGTTCCAAGAGCAGTGCCAGCACCGCCGGCGACGATCTCAGCCTCAGCACCAAGGCTGATCTCACCCTTTCCGGCAGCGCTAGCAGCACCTCCGGCAGCGCTGAGGCCCGCAGTGGAGCCGGTGCCGGCGCCGGTGTCACCACGGCCGGCGTCACCAATGTGCTGCCGACCAGCAGCAGCTATGCCGTGGTCACCGCCCTTGCCGATGGCAGCCAGATTGCAGGCGCTGATCTGGCGGTGCAGGCCAGGGGAGCCACCACGCTCAACGCCACGGCCAGCACGGTTTCGGGTCATGAAACGCTCGGCTCGCTCTGGACATCGGCGAGTGGCGATATCCTCGCAAGCTTCGATCTCAACCTCAACACCACCACCAGCACACCGAGTTTTGTTGGTCCCCAGTCCTTAGCTGCTGGTCAACTGGTGCAACTGGACGCAAGCTCAGCTACCGCAACCGGCCTCTCTGCCAACACCGATTACGCGGTGAAACTTCTTGGCTTCGGAGCGGTGAATGACGCCGCCGACACCCTCACGATGCCCACCGGCATCACCTACGCCGTCAACGATGCCGTTCGCTTCCGGCTCAACAGCACCACCGCCCCGAACACCAGCGAAAGCCGGTACGGCCTGGCACTGGGCACCACCTATTACGTCAAGAGTGTTTCCGGATCCAGCTTCACGCTTTCCGCCTCCCCAGGTGGTCCTGTCATTGACCTGAGCGCCGTCAACCTCGGCACGGCCGATCAGCTGGTGGATGCCGATCGCTTCCAGTTGCTCACACCCCCGCTGACACCCAGTGGCACCTACACCGTCGCCACCCTCACCCCCGCTGCCTCCGGTGTGAGCCTCTCGCTGCCCGCGGTGGCCAATGCCTTCGCCGGCAGCCGTGAGGCGGATCGCACCCTCAATCCAAGTGACAGCCTCAACCTCGCCCAGGTGAGCGGCATCAGTGGCAATGGCGGTCTGCGCAGCCTGATCTCCGGAGCCCAGAGCGCCATCACGGCAGTGGCCAACGGCTTGCTCAACGCCGTTGCCCGTAACACCGGCAATGACGCCACGGCTAGCGCCGGTCTGGTGGCTGAAGGCCTTAGCGATACGGCGATCACCGCCGGTTCCACGGGCACGGTCAAGGCTGAGGCCAGCATCACGGGTGTGGCCGATGCCGCCACCACCGGCACCGATGCCCTAATCGACCATTCCCTTGCCGATCTCACCATCACCGCCCGTGGCCTGACGGCCAGCGACGCCGCTAACGACATCTCGATCGGCGGCGTCGGCGATGTGCAGGCCACGGCCAGCCTTGCCGGCCGCAGCAGCTCCAGCACCGTGACCGGTAACAGCGATGCGCTGGCCAATGTCCAGGCCGATGCCCTGATTCTGGATGTGGCGAACACCATCAGCATCGGCGAGCAGGGCAGCGTCAATGCCACCGCCAGCATCGGTAGCGCCCTCTCTCCCTTGCTGGCGAGTGCCCTGTCCGCCGGGGTGGGCGACGCCACAAGCCAAATGGGTCTGGAGATCAGCGGCATTCTCGGCAGTGCGCCGTCCCGGGGCAGCTTCGCGTTGATCGCGTTCGGCGGCGGCACCCTGGGCACGGTCGGGGCCACGGGTCAGGGTCTGGTGGATCTGCGCGCCACCGCCACCGACGGCGCCAGCAGCACGATCCTGGGGAGCACGGGCGGCGGCGGCATCGCCACCATCACCGGTATCCGAGATACGGCCCTGAACATCGGTGCCGATCTGGCCCGGATCAGCGCCACAGCCACAGGGTTGGCCAACCTCAGCTCCATCTCGGTGGGGGGCGATGCCACGGCCAACGCTGCAACCACCAGCACGGGGATCCTCAGCGACGTGGCTGGGGTTCAACTGGGCATCAACGTGGCAGATCAGGGGCAGATCGCTGTTCTGGCCAACCAGAAGTCGGTGGCCTCGGCCATGTCCGTTTCTGGTCAAGCCAGCAGCAGCCTCAGCAACAGCAGCGTGGCTCTGCAATCGGTACTGATCAATCTGGGCGGCACGGGCCTGCTCCGAGCTGAAGCGGTCACCGACCTGCTGAATCGGTCCGAGACTGTTTCTGGTTCTGCCAGTGCCTGATGTTTGATTGCCCAGCCCTCGAGTCCGAACTGCTGGCCGGAGTCCAAGCCGTCGCTAGCAGGCCCCTAGCTGAATTGCTGCTCCAGCACGGCATCCTGCGCACCATGGCCCAGGAGATCCTGCTCCGCCAGCTGCGGGAAGGGGTGAGCTTCAGCGTCGAAGAGGAGCCGGTCATCATCCAGCGCCTTTGGGAGGGGGTGGATGTGGAGGCGCCGTCCAGCCTGTCGGGGGACTGGATCGCCAATCTCCCCGATCCCCTGAAACTCGGCATGGGCCAGCGGTGGGATCAGGTGCGGCTTCAGAAATTGATGGAAACCCGCTATCAGGACCGCCTGGAGCCCTATTTCCTGGAGCGGCGCAAGGAGCTTGAACAGGTGGTGTACGGCCTGATCCGCCTGCACAACCAGGGGGCAGCCGAGGAGCTCTACCTCCGCCTGATCAACGACGGGGCTGATTTTTCCGAACTCGCCCGGCACCATTCGCTTGGCGAGGAACGGTTCAGCCATGGCCTAGTGGGCCCGATGCTGATCAGCCAGCCGCACCCCACGATCCGGGCGGTGCTCGAATCGCTCAAAGTGGGCGAGGTGCATGCCCCATTCCGGGTGGATTCCTGGGTGCTGCTGGTGCTGATGGAACATCGCCAGCCCGCCCGCCTCAACGATGCCACCCGCATTCAGCTGTTGCAGGAACTGCTGCAACAAGAGCTGGATGAAACCCTCGATGCCCTCCTGGCCGCCTTCTACCCCACCCTGGTAGCGGCGCCTGAATCTGCCAACCTGGCCGCCTGACCATGGCCAATCCGGATCAGATCTTCGATCTGCTTCGCTCCTTTCCCTTCCTGGCCGACCAGCCAGAAGCCCTGCTCAAGGCCCTGGCCGGCGAGGGGCAGCTGCTGCGTTTTGCCCTTGGGCAACCGATCAGCCGACTTGAGCAGGCGCCTGCCCAGACCTTCTTCCTGCTGCAGGGCACGGCACGCTCGGTGGTGATGGCTCCGCGCTTTGCCAAGGGTGTGGCCACCCTGCAACGCCTGGAACCTGGCGCGGTGATGGGCTGGTCGCAGCTCAGTTGCGGTGAGAACCGGGAAATCCTGCTCGCGTCCTCGGATCTGGTGGCCTTGGCCATCCCCCATGCGGCCCTGCGGGAGGCCATGGCCGGCCATCCTCCCCTTGCCGAGCGGGTGCAGGGCAGCGTTGCTCCGGCGGAGCTTTTTGCCGTGCTCGATGCCCATCTGCGCGATTACCCCCGGGTGCTGAGCGATGAGGTGCTGGAGGCCGCGGTGGAACTCGCCGATGGCACCCGGGCGGTGCCGATGACACCCGCCCAGATCATGGCCACCACCTTCCCCGAGGAGCGGATCTGGTTGGCTTCCACGGGATCGCTGCCCCTGGGCACGGTGCTGCCGCTCTCCCAGCCTCCTCCCCCTGGCGAACAGCCGGTGCGGGTGCTGGGGGTCGACCGCGCCGCCCTGGCCCGGCTGCTGGATCCACCTGAGGATCCGAACAGCCCAGGAGGTGAGCAACTTCTGGTCGGACGTTGGCAGGAGCAGTTGCGCCAACTGGGCGGCGTTGAGGCGATTCCCCTCAGTCCCGACCTGCCGGAGCTGGACGACGATCAGGCAGATGACACACCGGAAGGGAAGCGCAGCGCCAGTAGCTATCCCTGGTTTCAGGGTGTCGGGCCCCTCGATTCACCGATCGGAGCCTTTCGGATGGTGAGTGAGAACCTCGGCCTGCCCTTCCGCCGAGAACTTCTGAGGCGTGTCTTTTCCGACCATGTGAAACGGCACGGCGAGGCCTCCCTGGCCCTGGCTGGCGCGGTGGCGGAGTCGCTAGGACTGCAGACCCAGCTGCTGGAGGTGAGGGCCGAAGCGATCAACCGCTTGGATGCTCCCTTGATGGTGCGCTGGGGCAACGGCCTGGCCGTGATCTACCGCACAGGCATCAAATCCCTGGTGATCGGCATTCCAGCCGTTGCTAATCAGGAGATGAGCATGGCCGATTTCCAGGAGCAATGGGGGGAGGAGGGTGAGGTGCTCACACTGCGGGTGAATGAACTCACGCCCCAGAAGAAATTTGGCTTCAGCTGGTTCGTTCCTTCGATCGTGCACCATCGTGTGGTGCTGCTGGAGGTGCTGTTGGCCAGCTTCTTCGTGCAGCTGTTCGGCCTGGTCAATCCGCTGTTGATCCAGCAGGTGATCGACAAGGTGATCATTAATTCCAACCGCGATTCCCTGGGGGTGTTGGGGTTGCTGCTGGTGGTGTTTGCCATCTTCGAAGGCTTGCTCTTGTGTCTGCGCACGTTTCTGTTCATGGATACCACCAACCGCATCGATCTCTCCCTTGGCACAAAGATCATCGATCACTTGCTTCGCTTGCCCCTGAGCTATTTCGATCGCCGCCCGGTCGGCGAAGTGAGCAGCCGCATTAGTGAATTGGAGAAGATCAGGGGCTTTCTCACCGGCACAGCGCTCACCACCATTCTCGATGCGGTGTTTTCGCTGGTTTATATTATTGTCATGGTGATGTATAGCTGGGAGTTAACACTCCTCACCCTTTCTGTGATTCCGCTTTTGGTTGGTCTCACCCTGGTTGTTTCACCAATTGTGCGCAAACAGCTTCAGACTAGAGCGGTGGCGAGTGGCAAAACCCAGAGCCACCTGATCGAGGTGCTCAGCAGCATGATGACCGTGAAGGCGCAGAACATCGAACTGCGCAGCCGCTGGAAATGGCAGGATCTCTACACCGATTTCATTGCCGAGGGTTTTGACAACACCATTGTCAGCACCATCGCCAACACGCTGGGATCCTTCCTTAATCAGCTCTCCAGCCTGCTGTTGATCTGGGCCGGTGCCTCCCTGGTGCTAGATGGCAAGCTCAGCCTCGGAGAACTGATTGCCTTCCGGATGATCGCCGGCTATGTCACAGGTCCGATCCTGCGCATGACCTCCATCTGGCAATCCGTGCAGGAAACAGCGCTTTCCCTGGAGCGGCTCAGTGATGTGATCGACCATCCCCAAGAAGCCCCTGCGGATAATGCCAATCGCATCGTGATGCCACCAATCCAAGGCCAAATCTCGTTTCAAAACATCAAATTCCGCTATAAGCCTTCTTCGCCTTTGCTGCTGAAGGGTGTGAATCTTGAGATTCCGAAAGGGGTTTTTGTCGCTGTTGTTGGCACCAGCGGCTCGGGGAAAAGCACCCTCACAAAGCTTCTGGCGCGCCTCTATCAGCCCGAGGGGGGCACGGTGCTGGTCGATTCGATTGACATCAGTAAGGTTGAGCTGTATTCGCTCAGGCGCCAGATCGGCATCGTGCCGCAGGAAACGGTTCTATTTGACGGCTCGGTGGAGGAAAACATCACCCTCACCAATCCCGATGCCAGCAGCGATGAGATTGTCGAAGCCGCCACCATTGCCTGCGCCCATGACTTCATCATGGACCTTCCCGCCGGCTATTCCACCGAAGTAGGCGAACGGGGCGGTGGCCTTTCCGGAGGCCAGCGGCAGCGCATCGCCATTGCCCGCACCATCCTGCAGAAGCCCAGGATGTTGATCATGGATGAGGCCACTTCTGCATTGGATTATCAGACTGAGCGGGTGGTGAGTGAAAATCTGATGCAGAGCCTCAAGGGTTGCACCGTATTGTTCATCACCCACCGTCTCTCATCGATTGTCAATGCTGATCTGATCGTTTGTATGGGCAATGGAACCGTGCTGGAGGCCGGTACCCACCAGGAGTTGATGGAAGCTCGCGGCGCCTATTATGTGCTGTACCGACAGCAGGGACGCTCCACCAGCTCTTCATCCTCCGCATCCAAGGGAGTGCCAGCTCTTGCGGGATAACTCCTCCTCATCAGCCGCACCTGAACCAAGGAGTCGACCATGACCACCGGTCCCTCCGGGTCTGCCCGTCGGCGTCGCCCCCCGCCCTCGCAGGATCCCAATGCCGTGGATCTTGGCGGAGAAAGGATCGCTACTGATCCGCTCAACCAGAGCGTTCCGCCGCCCCCATCTCACCGCCCGGCATCCGAGGAACAGCGACCAAGGGGCTACCGGCGGCGCCGCACCACGCTGCCCCGCAGCACTCGCGGCTGGAGTCGTGCCACGGTGTGGAGCCTCATCGGTCTCACGGCCTTCAGCATCGTTTACGGCTTCACGGCCCAGCTCGACAGTTCAATCAGCGCCAACGGCGAACTCAGGCCCACCGGTGGTGTGGCTGAAATCAGTCCGCCGTTCAACAGCTTGGTGGAGCGGGTGCTGGTGAAGGAGGGCCAGAGCGTCAAGGCCGGTCAGTTGCTGGTGGTGTTGCGCGAAAAGGTGAACCTTCAGCAACTTGCGAATGTGCAGAAGCAGCGGCAATTGTGGCGCAAGCGCACGGCCCTGCTTGCCGATCAACTGGGGCTTGGAGCCCTGCCGGCGGGGCAGGATGAAAGCAACCGCCAGCTAACGCTGGAGAAACTTGAGGTTGTGTTGCGTCAGAAATCGGCCAAGGAAGAACAAAACCGCATTCGCATCAATACTTCCCAGGCTCAATCGGATCTGATTGGCTTGAAGTCGCGTCTTGTGATTGATCAGAACATCACCAGGCGCATGGAGCAACTGCTCGCCCAGGGTGCGATCTCACGCCTCGAGGTGGACCGGCAGCATGAGCGGTTGGCCGAACTTCAAAGTTCCGTACAGCGTGCTGAACTGGAAGTCGCCTCTTCTGGCCGCAGGGAACTGGAGTCGAACTATAAATTGAACCAGATTGGTGTTGCCAATGCCAAGGAGCTTTTCACGAACTACGATAATGCGCGCCAGCAATTGATTGAAGCCAATAGTCGCGTTGCTGATCTGGAGGATCGATTGGTGATGGGTCGGATGACGGCCTCCCGGTCTGGCAAGATCTTCGACCTCAATGCCCGCGTGTCGGAGGTGGCTCTGGCCAGTCGGCCAGTACTGAAGATTATCCCCCAGAATGGCCTTGAAGCTGAAATTCATCTAACGAACAAAGACATCGGTTGGATCAAGGTCGGCATGCCGGTTGAGGTGCGCATCAATTCCTTCCCGTTCACCGAATACGGATCCATCAAGGGAACCTTGACCCGGGTGAGTGACGATCGTTTCCCAGCCGATCAGGAAACGCCGCAACAATACTTCAAGGCTAAGGTTTCTCTCGCGCGCAACAGCCTGCAGCATGCGGGCAAGGATTACCCCTTAAGGGCTGGCATGTCCATAACGGGTCTGGTGCAGATTGGATCCAGGCCCGCCATCAGCCTCGTGACCGATCGCTTCAACAGTTTCATCGACAGCACCCGCTCGATTCGTTAGAAGCTGACGCCATGCGGTTTTAGATCAAGGTGGATTCGATCCGGTTGATCTGCAGATGCGCCACGGTTCCGTAGGTTCCCTTGCCATTGTTGCCCAGCATCACCAGGTCTGGAAGACGGTTGGAGAGGGGATCAAAGCTGATTGCCAGCTGCTTGGTGTTGTCGCCCATGCCAGAGAGAAGTTGCTCAATCGGGGCGATTGGCAGGAGCTTCACATTGCCGACTCCTGACAGTCCACTTGGCGTCAATTCGGAGAAGAGCGGCTTCTGGGTACCATCGGCTGCCAGCGTTGTATTCACCACGCCGATCCGATCGGTGAGGCCGATCCCTTTACTGTTGTCGTAGCTGAGATCAAAATCGCTCAGGTTCGGCAGGCCTGATTGGCCATCCCAGCTGGAGGGTTTCGCTTGATCGAGGCCGCTGAATACGAAGATATCCTTGCCCGCTCCTCCATTCACCTGGATTCCCTGTTCATTGGCCGAGAGCCAGGGGCTCCAACGCAGATACATCACATCATCGCCGAGGCCGCCATCGATCCCCATGAAGGCACCGGAGCTGATCAGCTGATCGTTGCCATTGCCTCCGATCACCTTCTCAAATCCCTGCAGGCTGCCAGCCGCACCACCCCGGATTGCGGTGGAGGAGCCCTGGTCAAGGTCCACGGTGACCGGCAAGGTCCAGTTGTGAAACTCCAGTCGGTCCAGGCCAGCTCCGCCCAGCAGCTTGCCTGTGATACTGCTACCCAGTTCCATGATCACAACATCATTGTTGCCGCCCGTATCCAGAGTGCCGACATTGCTATAGTGGAACGCATTGAAATAGCCCTGATCGGGTCCCGTTACTGTCACAACGTCGCGGTTGGCTCCCGAACCGGAGGTGGCGATTAGGCTGTTATCGCCCGTGCCGCCATCAAACGATCCATAGGCTTGGCCATCCGTCAGGAAGAGCGTGTCATTGCCTGATCCAGCCTTGAGCGCACTGCCTACAAGGTTGGACACCATGATTTCATTGCTGCCGCTGCCATTGACAATGGTGCTTCGATCATCGGGCGCCATTTCCAGCAGCAGCCTATTGCTGCCACCACCAAGATCGATCGTTGAATTTAGGATGCTTCCATTTACAATCAACGTATCATCGCCACCACCCATTCGGATGCTCGAATCGCGCATGCCGATCCGAATCAACTCAACCTGGCTGGAGCTACCGAGTCCGAGAAGGGCTAGCTGGTTGCTGAGGTCTTGGTCGATGCGTGTGTTGATCGCCATATAGTTATTGCCTCCACCAAGATCCACAGAGGTTGTATCCATGCCGATCGCTGTGGCATTGAGGGAAACATTCCTCAGGCCCGATTCGTTTGACATCGCACTCAGCTGATTGAAATCCAGGCTGATGCCGAGGTCCTGGCGCTTCATAAACAATGGACTGTCAGGAGGCAAGTCTCCCCCATACCAACCACTATTGATCAAGAGGCTGTCACTGCCTGCCCCCATCTTGATCAAACTCGATTTCAGCCCCTCGGTTAACAGGCTGAAGCTCAACTGCGCCCTATCCGGCAGACCCACAGCTGTGAAGCTCAGCCGCTGCAGCGCCTCAACATCCAGCACGTTGGCCCCATCGCCTAATTCGATCGTGCTGCTCATAGCGCCGCCGCTGAGGCTGTTGACCGATGCCGAGCCGGCGGTCGGGGTCACCACAAATAGGGATAGGAGATCCTGCACGCCGATCACCAACAGGTCTGTGGCTGCTCCACCGAGTACCGTGCTGTTCACAAACGCCACGTTCTGCGAAATCAGCTGCAGATCGGCATCCGAGAGCCGTGAATTGGCAGAGGCAGGAAGGTATAACTCACTGCGCATCTCAAACCCCGGTAAGGTTTGATCACGCATGTCAATCATGCTGTCCATTACGGAGTGCTGGTTGATCAGGCTTTGGCTGATCGCCTTGCCATCCACACTGGAGGCGTTGCTCTGGGAGGTGACACGCACCAGCACCAAAAACATTGTCGGTAGCTCAACAGGTTCTAGCGGGTCGGCCGGCACTTCTTCTGTTGTGCGGCTTGGGATCGCTGGCTTGTTGGACGTGTCTTTGTTCGTGGTGGGCGTGGTTGAGGCGATGCCACTGCCCGACGCCGACGGGTTGATGATCGGCAGTCCCTCAAAACCTTGTGATCCTCCGTTGCCCGAGGCCGACGGTTGGGCGTTCGGCAGCGCCTCGAAACCTCGTGATCCTCCATAGCCGGGAGAGGGATCGTGGGCCAGTCCAATCGGCCGCCTAGTTGGCGCCAATGCATCTCCAGATCCGGGCGTCTGGGGGGGCTGGATGTTGCCATCGGTTCCGGGGTTGGCTGTCGATCGGCCGGTCTGCCCCACTTCCACTTCCCCTAGTGGGGCGATCGGAATCCGACCCACTGAGGTTCGAAATGGCCCCAATCCCCCGTCATCCCCCAGGATCACGGAGCCCGTTGGACGTCGCTGCCCCGCCAGCGCTTGCTGGCCCGCATCGAGCAGATACAGGAAGACGATTCCGAACGCAGCACCCGTCAGCACACCCTCAAGCGAAACCCGGCTCCCGTCCTTTTTCAGGGAAACGGCATCCGTAAGTTCCGAAAGGGTGCTGATGTCGATCCGCCAGGCAGCCTTCCATGCTCCCACCCGTCAGCCCATTGGAGGCGGATCTGCTGCTTTTGCGCTGATGTGCATCCACGCCGCCAGGTGAACTGAGGTCTTAATCAGACGAAGAGCCGGTTCCCTAGTGGTCCATCCAGCGGCTTTGGCACCGGCTAGGGCTGAGGTGCGATTAGGTGCGCTGCCAGCTGATGAAGGCCCCTGGGCGCAGCGTCAGACGCGGGCAATGGGCACCACCGGCGGTTTTGAGATCGAGCAGCGGCCTGTGCTCAGCGGCAAGATCTTCACGCGGATGTTCCACCCGGTGGCTGTCGGGAGCCAGCAGCAAGCTGATCGCCACGCATCCAGGCCAGCCCACCATCGTCTGAAGGGCCTCGGCAAGAACGGGTGCGCTGAGCTCCTCCGTTCCGACTGTGGCGCTCAGCAACAAGGCGATGCGGGGTTGATCGAGCAGGGCTAGCAGCCGGGGATGGCTCTCCTGCTCCAGCAGCAACTCCCGCTGGTGGGCCCAGGCCCGCAGGACCTCGATGCGCTCGGCCACGGCCCTTGCGTTGGCTTCGCCGCTCCAGGCGAGCACCGCCGTCAGACCATGGGGGCCCCCATCCCCCTCTGTTCCTGGCTTCGGCCCCATCAGATGGCCCAGCTTGTCCTGTTTGGTCTGGAGGTAGGCGGCATTGTGGGCTCCAGCATCCATGACCAGCGGCACCCGGTCTTCGACCGTGAGGCCATAGCCCCCGAGTCCGGCGATCTTGCGCGGATTGTTGGTGATCAACCGCAACCGGTGCACCCCCAGGTCGCTGAGGATCTGGGCGCCCACGCCGTAATTGCGAAGGTCGGCGGCAAAGCCGAGCCGTTCGTTGGCTTCCACGGTGTCGAGGCCACCATCCTGGAGCGAATAGGCCTTGAGCTTGTTGATCAGACCGATTCCCCTTCCTTCCTGGCGCAAATAGACCACCACCCCTTCACCGTCGGCCTCGATCATGCGCAGGGCCGCCTCGAGCTGGGGCCGGCAGTCGCAGCGGAGTGATCCGAAGGCATCACCGGTGAGACATTCCGAATGCACCCGCACCAGCACGGGCCCGCTGGCCAGCTCGGGATGGCCTTTGACGATCGCCACGTGTTCGCTGCCATCGAGCTCATTGCGGTAGCCGATCGCCCGGAAGTTGCCAAAGGCGCTGGGCATCGTGGCTTCCGCCTGGCGCCGCACAAACCGTTCGGTGTCGAGGCGGTAGCGGATCAGGTCGGCGATGGAGATCAGCCGCAGGCCGTGCTGGCGGGCGTACTCCACCAGCTCGGGGAGGCGCGCCATGGAGCCATCGGGGTTCTGGATCTCGCAAATCACCCCTGCCGGATATAGCCCCGCCAGGCGCGCCAAGTCCACGGCGGCTTCCGTGTGTCCGGCCCGTTTGAGCACGCCGCCATCGCGCGCCCTCAAGGGAAAAATGTGACCCGGCCGCCGCAGATCGGAGGGGCGGCTTTCAGGGTGGATGGCCACCTGGATCGTGCGGGCCCGGTCCTCTGCCGAAATCCCCGTGCTCACGCCGTTCTCAGGACCGGCATCCACGCTCACGGTGAAGGCGGTCTGGTTGCTGTCCGTGTTGCGATCCACCATCAGCGGCAGATCCAGAACATCGAGCCGCTCCCCCTCCATCGCCAGGCAGATCAAACCACGGGCCGCGGTGGCCATGAAGTTGATCTGTTGTGGTGTGGCGAACTGGGCGGCGCAGATGAGATCGCCTTCGTTTTCTCGGTTTTCATCGTCCACCACCACGATCGAGTCGCCGTTGCGAATCGCCGCCAGGCCGTCGGCGATCGAATCAAACCGCAGTGCGGCGGGTTTTGGGGCGCCTTCCAGCGGAAGAGACACCGCAGATTCAGGGCTCTGGGCCTGGGGACTGGAGGCGGCTTGGGCCAGGGCCATGGGGTTCAATCTGATCTGCAGTTATAGAGCCCGGTACGATCCACCGTTCCCAGCCCTCTGGCATGACAGGCACACGCGTCGCGGTGATCGGAGCCAGCGGCTACGGGGGTCTACAGACCCTGCGCCTGCTCCAGGATCACCTGTCTTTCACGGTGACCTTCCTGGGAGGGGAGCGCAGCAGCGGCCGCCGCTGGAGCGACCTGGTGCCGTTCCTGCCCTTGCCGGGCGATCCAGTGGTGCGCACCCCCGATCCCGAAGCGATCGCGGCGGAGGCCGATCTGGCGGTGCTCAGCCTCCCCAATGGCCTGGCGGCGGGCTTGGTTCCCCAGCTCCTCGAGCGAGGCGTGAAGGTGGTGGATCTTTCGGCCGACTACCGCTATCGCGCCCTGGCCCAGTGGCAGGAGGTCTATGCGGCCGAGGCCCGGGAGGTGCCCCGCGATGACCAGGCCCTCTGCCAGGAGGCGGTGTATGGGCTGGTGGAGTGGGAGGAGGCCCGCATCCGCGCCGCCCGCCTGGTGGCCGCCCCGGGCTGCTTTCCCACCGCCAGTTTGTTGGCTCTGTTGCCCTTCCTGCAGCAAGGCTTGATCGAGCCTTCCGGGATCGTGATCGACGCCAAGACCGGCACCTCCGGCGGGGGCCGAGCCGCCAAGGAAAACCTGCTGTTGGCCGAGGCCTCCGAAGCGGTGGCCCCTTACGGCGTGGTGGGGCACCGGCACACCAGCGAGATCGAACAGATCGCCGGCCAGGCCGCCGGCCAGACGATCCAGCTCCAGTTCACCCCCCACCTGATGCCGATGGTGCGGGGGCTGCTCGCCACCGTTTATGCCCGTCTCCGGGATCCGGGCCTGACCGCCGACGACTGCACGACACTCTTGGCGGCGGCTTACCGCAACAGCGCCAGCGTGGCCGTGCTGCCGGTGGGCACCTATCCCTCCACCAAATGGGTGCGCCAGACCAACCGTTGTCTGCTGTCGGTGCAGGTCGACCGCCGCACCGGCCAGCTGATCGTGATGAGCGCCATCGACAACCTGATCAAGGGCCAGGCAGGCCAGGGCGTGCAATGCCTCAATCTGCTGGCGGGCTTGGAGGCCCACACCGGTCTGCCCCAACTGCCCTTCTATCCCTGAGCGGCCTAAGCCGCCCCCCGGAATCGAGCCGAAGGGCGGCCAGGGCCACCGCGTAGGGGAGGATCCGGTGTTCCTGCGCCTGGATTCGGGCCGACAGGCTGCCATGGTCATCCCCCTGTAGGACGGGCACGGCAGCCTGGACAAGGATCGGACCAGCATCGACCACCTCCTCCACCAGATGGGCGGTGCAGCCGCTGAGAGTCACCCCGGCGGCTAGGGCCTGACCCACCGCATCCAGGCCCCGGAAGCTGGGCAGCAGGGAGGGATGGATGTTCACCAGGCGGCCCGGATAGGCCGCGATCAGCACGGGGGTCACGATCCGCATCCAGCCCGCCATCACCACCAGGTCCACGCCGCTGGACGCAAAGGTGGTCGCTACCTGCTGATCGAGCTCCTGCCGCTGGGGATGGTCGCGATGGTCATGGAGGCGGCAGGGGATGCCAAGGCGTTCCGCCCGCTGGCGGGCTCCACAGGCGGGGTTGTTCACCACCAGCTGCACCACCTCGGCCTGAAGGACCCCGCCCCGGCAGGCCAGGACCAGGGCCTCGAAGTTGCTGCCTTGGCCGGAGGCCATCACCCCGAGCCGCAAGACTCGATCTTGCCGGGGCCAGCATTCCGATGCTTCGCCCGCAGAGTGTGGCATCGGCCACTGGATCGCTTGCTTTGGCTCGCTAGCGTCGTTTGAAGCGGTCATGCTGCCGATGTCCCATCTCTCCATCCTGCCAACGGTGCTTCGTGATGCCGATCTGCTGGTGAACTGCCTGCGTTCGATGGGCCTCAACCCCCAGCGGGATGCTCACCTGCAGAGTTTCGGTGGTGAGTGGCGAGCCGTGCTGGTGAAGCTCGATCTCGATGGCGCCATCTCCCTCGGCTGGTGCCGAGACGGGGACGGCTCCCTAGCCCTGGTTGGCGATCTGCAGCGGCTGAGCCGTGCCCGCTCCCTGGAGCCCCTCCTCGCCAGGATCACGCGGGAGTACGCGGCCCGTGACGCTCTGCGGCAGGCCCAACGCCACCTGAGCGACGCCCTGGTCCGCGTCGGAGACTGATCCCATCGAGCGGCTCCGGCTTCATCTCGATCTCCGGGAGCCCCATCAGCATCTGGTGAGGGCCACCCTTCGTTTTTCGCCGAGCACCCCCGTCATTCGCCTGCGAATGCCGGCTTGGACTCCGGGCTCCTACCTAATCCGCGACTACGTGCGGACCCTGGAAGACCTCCAGGTGTGGCAGGACAGCGAACAGCTGGTTACAGAACGGCTTGAGCCGGCCTGTTGGCAGGTGCGCCCTGCCCCAGGAGTGCCCCTCGAGGTGCGCTGGCGCATCCTGGCCACTGATCTTTCGGTGCGCACCTGCCATCTCAACGCCGACCATGGTTTTCTTGCCCTGGCCGGGGTGGTGCTCCAGGTGGATGGGGAGCGGTGGCGCCCGATCCGCCTCAGCCTTGATTTGCCTGCGGGCTGGCATCCGTTCCTGTCCCTGCCCGCGGATGGCGAGGGGGGCTGGCTGGCCCGCGATTTCGATCACCTGGTCGACACACCCCTGGAGGCTGGTCCCCATCCGAGCCATGCCTTCACGGTTGCCGGGGTGCCGCACCGCTGGGTCGGCTGGGGTGGGGATCTTGTGGATTCGGATCCCGCCTGGTTGGCCAGTGTGGAAAGGATCTGTCTGGCTTGCTGCCGCTTGATGGGGGTGGAGAGGCCCGCGGCGGCTTCCTATCTTTTCTTGCTC
>Ga0209087_1000601_pt1 | contig 22407 bp, 19 predicted proteins | sample S_130805_EF_Meta_FD_187321 | JGI IMG/M metagenome (GOLD analysis project Ga0209087, IMG submission 187321) | Freshwater microbial communities from Lake Simoncouche, Canada to study carbon cycling - S_130805_EF_MetaG (SPAdes) (version 2) | ecosystem: Environmental > Aquatic > Freshwater > Lake ... | reverse complement strand
GAAAAACATTTGTTTCATCGATCCTCGAAAAATTGGGTTTTCCTGTTTTTAATTCAGACCAGGTTGCCCAAACCTTGATGAACGAGGACAAAGACATCCGCGAACATTTGCGCAGTTACTTTGGGGAAAATTGCTACCTCGACGGAAAGTTAAACCGTGGTTGGTTGGCCGAAATTCTATTCAACGACCCAATGGCCAGGAAATTCGTCAATGGGGTTGTACATCCCCGCGTTCAAAGTCAATTCAAGGAATTTTGCGCTCAAAATGCTTCACCCTTCGTTTTTAATGAATCCGCCATACTTTTTGAAACGGGTGCCTACAAAAATTTTGACCTCATGGCATTGGTCACTGCGCCCACGACAAACAAAATACAACGCATCATGGAAAGAAACGGCTTGAGCCAAGAAGCAATTGAGAAGCGTATGGACAGCCAGTGGGACGACCAAGAAAAAATTCCCTTGGCAGATTTTGTCATCCAGAACGATGGACAACCTTTGTTAATTCAAATCGAGCAAATGCTGGATCTTTTTAGTAATCAAAGTTGTATTGAAGTCCAAAAGTGATTGGATATACAGCAGCCGTAGCGTTTTTCTTAAACAATGGACTTAGGTTGTAATTTGCAAACAATCCATAATGGTCAAAACCCATCCTTACCGTAGCATATGCACCAAAAGTGGACATTTCGAAGCGCGAATTGACGGTGTGGTTAAAACGATCTCCATTGGGAAGTTTACCAGAAGTTGCCCATGATCCCGCTAAATTCCAGTATCCTACGACACCAAGATCAAGGTAAAAGCTGTTTTTGGTTTCTTGCTTCGAGCAAATTTCAAATAACAAAGGTGCCGACAGTGAGAAAAATGAAAGTCCATTTCGTCTGTATGTTTGCGTAGTATCCAACATACCATAAATCGAATCTTGGGGATGAACCAAATTGTAGTTTTTAAGATTCAGCGTGGTGATTCCAAAGCCTAAACCGGTGGTTAACCCAAGGTATTGTTTTAGGATCGGAATTTTGTATTCCATGAAATTCCAAGAAAAGGTTGAAACATTCATTTCTCTTGCATTCCAATAAGGGTAAAGCGACTTGTCAGACATTGTAACCAGCCCAAAACCCAAGTCCATGCTGTTCCAATGCGCATTTGTTTTTGGCTCATCTTCAGCTTCGGTTGGCTCAAAATTACTCGCTGAGAATTCGGTAGTTGTGTCTGGTTTCTCCTTAATTTCCGTAGGCGACTCATCGTTTAATGCGAAATTAATGGGTAAAGCCATATAGGTGGCAGAATCCTGGCAAGAAGAATTCCAATTCCAATGCGTTAAATTCACCACCCTCAAAGCCTCTTGGTCCAATGCAGGATGCACAGATTTGACAACGACTGCTTTTGAAACATTGCCTTTTCTATCCACTTTGAAACGCACAACCACCCTCCCAGAAACGCCCTGGTCCTGGCAATCTTTGGGATAGTTTACTTCCTTCTGCATAAACTTTATCAAACCAACATAGCCTGTTGGAAATTCTACGCACTCTTCAGATGAAACCATAACGGGTTCTAATTCTGCAGCTTGGGCGAAGCTTATCCCAACCAACAAATTCATGAGAATGCCCAAAAATAATTTATTCATAATGTGTAATTTCTTATAAATGTAAGGATTAAATCGAAAGGGTCATTCGCAACATAAAATTTCTCCCGGCTTGCGGATAATAAAACCTTTCCGTTGTTTTCACACCCCCACTGATGTAGGAAAACGCATAGCCATTGGATGCATACAAGGCATTAAAAAGATTTTGAGCAATGGCGGAGCATTCTATGATGGCTTTGTCTTTGGTTTTCAGGGTAAACCGGATGCCTAGATTTGAATATGTGAAGGCGGCCAATTCACTGGTTTGGATGTTGTCTAAATATTGCCTTCCCACGAATTTTGTCGTCCAATCGAATTTCAGTCCTGTATTTTTGAGGGTATACGTCGCCCCAAAAGATCCAATAAAATCTGGAGACAAGGCCAATTTGGTTCGACTGTAGGTTTGGGTTTCTTGTGTGAAATAGGGCAATGAATCCAAATACACATCTGTATAATCCACATAGTTTTTCGCAATGTTTTGGCTAAAAGTCGCATTTCCCCTCAATTCGAGTTGCGCAATGGGACGGTAAGTGACATCGATTTCGATGCCCTTCCGATGGCTGTCTTTCAGGTTGATTCGGGTATAAGCCCCTACGTCGTTCACTTGACCCGTAAGCGCCAACTGGTTATCGTAATCCATATAATATAAATTTATATTTGCGATAATTTTTCGTTTTTGATAGGTGTAGCCAAACTCAAAGTCCCTCAAAGATTCTGCTTTTGGTCGGCTCTGGGGGGTTGATTCTCGGAAGTCCCTTCGGACGGGTTCGCGGTTGCTGATGCCAAAGGACGCAGCCAATTTATGCGCCGACGACACATTGTAAAAACCCGATACTTTAGGATTGAAAAAATGAAAATCAACGGTTTGCTGTACATCTTTCAGAACGCCAGAAACGAAATCAATCCCTAAAAAAGAATAATTCACATAGCGATATTGAAGGTCGCCAATGCATTTGAAACGATTCCAATTGTATTCGGCTTTTAGGTAATTGCTCCACTCGTTCTTTCGACCTGATTCATTGTAATAGCGATCACCCAAATCGCTGTCGGAGGCGAACCTTGCCCAAATCACTTCGCCAAAATGTTTCCCTACATAGGAATTCGCTGACCCTCCAAAAACCATATTAAACTTTCGTCCGCCTCGGTAATGTAGGGTGTAAATGGCGCCTACAAAACCATTGTCAAGCCAACGCCGTCTTACCAAATCTGAATTTAGCACAGTGTCATTTTGAAACACAACCGGCGCAATTTGATAGGTTCCCAAAAGGTCTGCTTCGCGGTATTCTTCAAAATACCCAATCCCTCGGGTAAAATGCCCTGCGATGTTCATCAGCCAACGGTTGTTAAACTGATGATTGAAATGCAATTGGTAATTGTCTTGTTGGTAGTTATCGACTTGGTTGGCATAGGTATAAAAATTATAGATCCTGCCCGAATTCAACAAGTTTTCACGTGCAGCTGCGCTGAGTCCATTTCGGTCGGCAAAATCATTTTTATCCGGTTCAGTACCAAAAAGTACACAGTGAGGGGTTCCGTACCATGATTGGTAGGTTGTTTCCTTTCCACTGAAGGCCAGTGCCTTGACAAGGGATTTTTTACCTACGTAGGTTGCTCCTAAATACCACGACTGAAGGTTAGCGCTCGCCCGGTCGATGTAGCCCGCAGATCCAATTTTGGAGAGCCTTGCTTCCATAAAGTACTTTCCTTTGATCAATCCTGTTGTGGCTTTAATGGACGTTTTAAGGGTTTGGAAGGAGCCCACACTCACATCTACTTTTGCCGTCGCCGCCGGGGTGAAATCGTTGGTCTTTATGTTCAAAGAGGCTCCGAAAGCGGCAGCACCGTTGGTGGATGTGCTTACCCCCCTTTGAAAATCAATCGATTGTATTGATGACACCAAGTCTGGCATGTTTACCCAATAGACATCATGCGATTCAGGGTCATTTACGGGGATGCCATTGATGGTTACGTTGATCCTTGAAGCATCCATGCCCCTGACTCTTATTCCGGTGTACCCTATGCCATTTCCCGCGTCGGAAGTAGCCACGACCGAAGGCTGTTGGTCCAAGAGAAATGGGATGTCTTGCCCATAGTTGTTTACTTCTAACGTCTGCTTGTCGATTTTTTTGGAATGCGTTGTTTCCGATGCAGCGGAAATGGAGACACAAGCGACCTCTTCCAATTGGCGACTTGAGATCCCTAAGGTCACTTGCATGTTGTTTTGGGAATATGCTTCGTCCACAGCGACATCCTGTTTGCTAAATCCGGGGATTTCGAAAGTCAAAACGGAATTCAAAAGCACATTTGGAAAAATAAAGCCACCCCTTGCATCCGAATACATCACCCTACGGTCTTCACTGACAATGCGAACGCCCCCGAGGGGTTTATTGTTCGCGTCCTTCACATTTCCGTTGACGTTGATTTGAGAAAAAATTTGCGAAGCGCACGCCAAAAAAATGCATAGAAAAATCCTTTTCATGTTTAAAAAAATAAACAAATTCAAGGGGCAAAACCTGTGGTTTATATTTCAGCAATGTCATCTTCCCTGCGCAGGCATTATCCTACAGGTTCAATGGGTATAATCTCAGCCTTTCGGCACCCCTTAGAGACGCGACAAATATAAAAAACTAAAGGGCACAAACCAATTTTGCGATTTGAACCGCATTGGTCGCCGCTCCTTTGCGCAAATTATCGGCAACAATCCATAGATTCAAAGTGTTTGGTTGGCTTTCATCGCGGCGAATTCTGCCGACAAACACATCGTCTAGCCCTTCTGCATATTTAGGCATTGGATAGGTATACGTTTCAAGGTTGTCTTGAAGGGTGATTCCACTGGTTTCCTTTAACAATGCACGAACCTCATCCAAAGTGAATTCGTTTTCAAATTCTATGTTGACTGCCTCCGAATGCCCACCGACCACAGGGACGCGCACCGCAGTTGCCGTTACGAAAATGGATGGGTCTAAGATTTTTTTGGTTTCATTCGTAAGTTTCATTTCCTCCTTGGTGTAGCCGTTGTCCTCGAAAACATCGCACTGAGGAATGCAATTTTTGTCAATGGGATATTTGTATGCCATATCACCCACAATGCCAGCCCGTTCATTTTCCATTTGCTCCATGGCCTTTACTCCCGTTCCGGTAATGGATTGATAGGTGGAAACTACCACGCGTTTAATGCCAAAACGACGGTGCAAGGGGGCTAACACCATGACCAATTGAATGGTACTGCAATTCGGATTTGCTATGATTTTGTCGTCTTTGGTGAGCAATGAACCATTGATTTCAGGAACAATTAATTTCTTCGTCGGATCCATGCGCCATGCGGATGAATTGTCAATGACAACGGTTCCTACCGCTGCGAACCTTGGTGCCCAAGCCAAAGAAGTTTCTCCACCTGCTGAAAAAATGGCAATGTCTGGAACCAAATCCAAAGCTGTTTCCAATCCTATGACCTCAAATTCCTCGTCCTTAAAAGTGATTTTTTTACCCACAGATTTTTCCGATGCTACCGCATAAAGGGTTGTCACGGGGAATTGATGTGCCTCCAGCACCTTTAACATAACATTGCCAACCATTCCAGTGGCTCCTACAACCGCAAGTTTCATTATTTTTATGTTACCAAGTGGGGTATATACCCCTCTAAATTCTTCGTAAAGTTATACATTTGAGCCTAAAACTTCGCCGATGAGACAGATTACCTATTTCTCAATGCTTTTTTTCTTTTTTGCCACAAACGTAGCATTTGGTCAGGTTACAGACGATTTTACGGATGGTGATTTCACCCAAAGTCCAACTTGGAATGGCGTCACGGGGAATTTCATCGTCAATGCAGCAAAGGAATTGCAATTGAACAGTTTGGCAGCCGACACCTCCATCCTCTCAACCCCGCACTTGCTTGCGAATTTTACTGGCAACAAAGAGTGGAGAATCCATGTTAGGCAAACTTTTGCGCCTTCTTCAAGCAATTATGGACGGGTTTACTTAACTGCTGACAACAGTGACTTGACTTTGGTTCAAAACGGTTATTACCTTCAATTTGGAGAAACGGGGTCTACCGACGCCATTCGTTTGTTTAAATTGGCCAGTGGGGTATCCACGCAAATTTGTGCCGGAGTGAATGGGCAAATCGCTGCAAGTTTCAATGCAAATGTCAAAGTAATCCGTACCAATGCTGGACTTTGGTCTTTGTTCGCAGACCTCTCCGGGGGAAGCAATTTCATTTTACAAGGAACCGGAAACGATGTAAGTACCTTGATAGGAACCCATTTCGGAGTGTCATGCACCTACACCGTGAGCAACGCGACAAAATTTTATTACGACGAAGTGTACATTGGCAATGAGATTTTGGACCTCGTCCCACCGGCGTTAAGTGCGGTCAGCGTAATCTCTGCGAACCAATTGGACATTCTCTATAATGAATCCGTCACCATGGCTTCCGCTCAAAATTTGGCTTCCTACGGCATTACCCCAACGGTAAACATCTCTTCACTAACCTTGGATCCCATCAATACCGCCTTGGTGCATGCTGTGCTTGCCACCAACCTCATCAACGGAACCAGCTATGTTTTGAATACAACCAATGTTTCAGATTTGAACAACAACATTTCCGGACCGCTTACAGGAAATTTTCAATACCTTGTTTCTGACAGCGCGGTGGTAGGTGACCTCATCATAAACGAGTTTTTTCCAGACCCAAGTCCTGTGATTGGATTGCCCGCTGTAGAATTCGTTGAAGTTCACAATGTGAGTAACAAAATATTCAATCTCTCGGGTTTTAAAATTACAGACGGTTCTTCTTCAGGTGTGATTTCTTCCGGATGGATTTTACCTGGCGAATACAAAGTTTTAACGGCGACGGCAAGCATTCCCTTGTTTTTAAATACCTCAGCCATTGGGGTTACAAGCTTCCCCTCTTTGAACAATGCGGGCGACAGTGTGAAATTAATGGACAATGCCAATCATTTGCTTGATTTGGTGGTGTACACGGATGATTGGTACAACGATGCAGTGAAGATGGACGGTGGTTATACCTTGGAATTAATCAACCCGAATGACCCTTGTTCCGATGTAAACAATTGGACCGCATCGAATGACCTTTTGGGCGGAACGCCTGGGTTTGTAAATTCTGTGAACGACCTCAGTCCAGACACCCTAGCGCCTGGTATTAACATGCTCCAAGCCTTGGCTCCTAACTTCTTGCAAATCTGGTTCAGCGAAGGAATGGATTCTTCAAGTTTGGTCAATGCCAGCTACCAATTTTCCCCCAACCTTACCCCTTCTTTGATTTACACACAAAGTCAATACAGCAATACCGTGATTCTTCAGTTTGTAGAGAATTTAATTCCTTCTCAAATTTATTCGGTGACGATTACAAACGCCGCGGATTGTTGGATCAATTCCCAGTCCATCACCGCCAATTTTGCCTTGACAGAAATACCGCTGGCTGGAGAGATCGTCATCAATGAAATCCTTCAAAATCCTTACAACAATGGGTCAGATTGGATTGAGCTTTACAACACTTCCAACAAGATGTTTGATTTAAAGGACTTGATTTTCGCAAATTTTGACAACGATACGATTGCCAATTTCAAAGTGATTCCACAACATTATTTATTGAAACCGGGTGGATATGCTGTCCTAGGCGACGATTCTTTGTTTGCCAAGCAAGCCTATCCAACCCATGCAGATGGGACATTTGTCTTTACCTACTTGCCTGCCTACAACAACGATTCAGGGAGTGTGTATTTGTTTAACAACAGCCAGCTTTTATTGGATTTGGTAAAATACAACAATGAATGGCAATTTCCTTTGTTGGACGATGTCGATGGTGTTTCTTTGGAAAGATTGGATCCCCTGGGCCCATCAAGTGACGGGAAAAATTGGCACAGTGCAGCCGAAGCGGTAAAGTTTGGTACCCCAGGCCTCAAAAACTCGCAGTATTCTCCCGTGACAGTGAACGGCGCTTTTGAATTGCAAAATGAGGTGTTTTCACCCGACATGGATGGAAATGTGGATGTAATGCAAGCCAGTTACCAAATGGCACAAGCGAATTGTCTGGGTACGGTAACCATTTTTGACGAACGCGGAAGGATCATTCGGTCCTTGTTTAAAAACCAATTGTTGGGTACAGAAGGAACCCTTACGTGGGATGGCGTGAAAGACGATCAAACCAAAGCTTCCATAGGTGTTTATGTGGTATTGTTTGAAGCCTTCACCTTGGATGGTGGGTTGCTCTTTGCCAAACGAAAAGCGGTTACGTTGGCCGGAAAAATATAGATGTTCTCACCTGGCTCAAAAAATTGGATTAAGAAGTTCTTCGCCCTTGCGGATTTGAATCGCATTGACATCAATGATACCCAGCATTTGGTAGGAGAAACGGACAACGACCCAGCCGTTCAAATACAGGAATTGTCGGAAAACACAGGACTCATCTACGGCTCCCCGAACAAACTTATTTTTTGCAATCACTTGGTATCCAAAGCCACAAAAGACGAACGACTGCAATTGCTTTTGTTTGAATCGCTCATCTTTATTCACCGATTGCACCATCCTGGAAAATTCGATGCCAAGGCCTTTATGGATTCCCTCGTTGATTTTTACCAGATGGCCCCGAAAGAATATGGCAACAAATGGTATCATTTCTTACACAAACGCGATACCAGCCACCAGCTGGAAAAACTTTTTTCCAAAAGGGTAAAAATCAAAAGCTCGTATGGCGAACGAAATTTTTGGTTTAACCACCTCTCGAACAATTTGGTTTACATCGACCTCATTCTTTTTCATTCTTATTGCATCGATTCTTCCACGAAACACAAGGACAACTTTGCATCCTATGCGCATTTGATTTTAGGCGTAATGTACGGGATACTTAATTCCACAGAAACCGATCCCCTTTGGGACCAGCGGATTTTACGAAATTTGGTCCATTCCTCTGCCATGGACGACGAACAAATCAGGGTTTGCAAATCGTTGACGGTCGAAAACCCTTCCTTTGAATCATCGATTCATACAGTGAAAGCAAACCCAATGTTGGCACATTTCACCTTTCATGTGTTTGTGTTGCTATACAACAAAATGCCGGTTGCCTCCTTCACCGACCAGCATCCTTTGCATGATTTTGGTCACCTATTGGGACTTCAAAAACCTGAGATAGAAGACGTCTTTTGGGATTGCAGGAAATCCATGAGTGAGTTTTCTCCGGAGTATTATGATTTGTTATCCGATTCAGAAACACGCATTTTGTTTACGCATCTTACCAGAAAATACCACAGGGTATTGGGTCGAAACAAGGACAAGTTTGTGAGGGAACTTAAGGAAAGTAAGGAGTTAATTTCCCTGGTGCACCAGAGCACCACGCGCGAACTTACGCCTGAAGAAAAAGAAAAGGTGAAAGCGCAATTTAAAGACCTTATGAAAACGGTTCCTAGCATTGGCATCTATCTACTACCCGGAGGTTCTCTTTGGCTTCCTTTGATCCTAAAACTGATTCCAGACTTATTGCCTTCAGCCTTTAAGGACAATGATTTAAAGAGCGAAGATTAAGCAAGGCGTTTTGCAAAGGGTCTTTGCAGGCGAGGACCTTGTATGTATTTGATAAATGAAACTTTCTTAAACCAAATCCCCGAACATGTTTCGGCAATTAATTACTAAATTTATTTTAGCATATGAGAACAAATTTAACCATCATTCTTCTCTTGCCTTTTTTGGCATTTACACAATCCATTCTTACAATCACGGATTCATTGAGCCGAACTCCACTCGAACACGTGGCTATCTACAATTCAAATCAAGAATTGATCAATTTTTTCTAACCATCATTGTACCCGTTTGGAATTCTGTTTGCCAATTTAAAAAATACAAACCTTGTGGTATAACATCGTAATTCAATACTTCTTCCCCAAATTCAAGTTTCTGTGAATCTATCTCTTTTCCATCTAGTGTAAATAACTGAGTAGATATTGGCACATCGTCTGTGCGCTGCATCAATAGATTATGTTCAAAAGGATTAGGATAGCAAGATACATTAAAGGAAGGATTAATTTCCGCTGCCCCGAGCCATGGAGGATTCACCCCTTGTTGAAACATAAAATACCTGGAAACAGCATCACAGATGAACATGAGCCAAATGTTGTTATAGGGGTCAACTTCGAGTTCTACATTTAAGGTGCTGTTCGCACATCCAGCGTAAGTTGCAAGTAAATCAACGAGGTTGGTGGTTTGTTCCCAAGTATGAGTGCTTCGGTTATATTTAGAAATGTATTTGGGTGTATGAAGTGAATTAACACAATCTGTATTTCCAAAAAGGACCCACAGGTTGCCGTCCAAATCAAAACAAAGCTTTCTTGGATGGCCATCTGGCATTTGTAAAGAATTAGAAGTAGAAATACTATCAATTTCAAATGTGCCGTGCGCCACGCCAATGTGATCTATTTTGGTATAAAACAGGGTGTCTGTTCCAGGTAATAGCTTGGCATCTAAAATCTTGTGATTGCTAGGCATGGTGTTGTCAATCGCGGGACTCGCACCGGCTGGCAGATCGACATAAGAAACATCCCCCCAATAAAAGGAATAACTTGCATTTTCACCAACTAATAAATTACTATATGATTCTTGATAGGTGTTGATCAGCTGATCTTGAAAGTAAACAAGGGTATATGTATTATTTGGATCCCAGGTGCCCATATACAACGTATCATTGCGAACAACCATATTTCCAAAGCTGTGCATTTGATGCTCACCAGGTAAATCAATCGTTTGAAAGGTGTTGCCATCGAATTTGTAAAAGAATGGCGCCCCATCGTTATACGAGTACATAGCCGAGCTGGAAAAAACAGGTCTTCTATACGTCCACGAGAAATCAACAAAATTGAATAATGGTACCACGGCAGGGGTATAATGGGTAAATACCCCATCATCAAAATGTATAGGGTAACTTGTTTTTAGCCAGAAGCTTGAGTCAAATGGATTGATGGATAAGAACACAGAATTTTGTCCCATATTCACCTCTTGCCAAGATTGGGCATTTATATTTTTAAACGATGATATGAAGAGTAAAAATACGATTAAAGCTTTATCCATTTCTTAACAATTTTGAAATTCTCTGTTCTATATTCAACTAAATAAATCCCTTGTGACATACCGGAACAATCAAATGAAAATGTTTTTAGTTCATTCACATTTTCGTAAAATTGAACTTGACCATTTAAATTAAAAATAGTGATAATTCCAGATAAAGTTGCATCTAAGCCGTGATTCACCACTTTGCATATTGTTCATGTTTAGGGATTACGTCAACTTAAACGCATGTCATGGGGGAGAGGGGTAGTTTTAGGGTGCGGTCCCTGAGCCTGTCGAAGGGCGCACCAGAATTACGTCAACTACCAGTTTTCAGAAAAAACATTTCCCCCTTTGAAGGGGGATCAAGGGGGATGACTTCGACAAGTAGAAAACCCGTTTAAGTAATATAAAAACATGATAATTTATATTAGTCACCTCCCTTAATCCCTCCTCGAGGAGGGAAACCATTTCCTCCCTTCCTCCAGCTAGCGGAGGCGTATTGAAGGGTTCGGAAAAAAAGTAGTAAAATATAAAAACATCGTGATGTATTTTAGTCACCCTCCTCAGACGGAGTCTGATACTCGTTAGAGTCACCCTCCTTTATCCTCCCTCGAGGGAGGAAGACAAATTCCACGTTCGGTAATTAATCCAGTCACTAAGCGCGCTGGGGTTACGTCAAAGACGTGAGCAACAGCTTTACAATTGAATGTTGTAATATCATTTGCCGTATGTGTAGTCATAATCCAAACACCTCAACCTTTCAATCGGTTACGTCTACGCTGTTCTCGTGCCATGGCCTCGTTAACTTCTTCCTCGATAATTTATACATCGATATAGAGCGAAGGGTTTGTTAAAAGCTGTTTTATTTTTCTTTCTTGTTGAAAGTATAACCTATTCCAATGCTGAAAAAGCTTGTGAAATTATAACTTTGATTGATCTTATTACCACCAATTAGTAGTAAACTATTGTCAGTGTTTTTCCAAAATAAAATACCTAAACCACCTCTAGTAGAGAGATATATATTTTTTGTAATATTATTTTTTAACGTTATGCCAATCACATTGTCAGAAGTGAAAACCGGACCATAGATTCGTTCATACTTAGTATAAAGGAAATCAAATTCTGATTGAGGGTTAGACACTAAAGTGTCATAGGCCGAATATACTTTTATTAATTGATTCATTAAAGAGATTTGATTTGAATAAAAAAGACCGATTTTGAAAAAATCATTTTTGTATAAATAATATTCAAATCCTAATTGGAGTCCAAATCGTTGCCCGAAATTTTCCGCAAAAGCTGAATTTTTGATAAATGTACCTATTGGGATTTGGTCTATTCTGTTGATATGGTATGTCAAACCCGTTGAAAAAGATAAATTTGGGTAGTGTCTTTTCCAATTAACACCTAAATTACTACCAATGTATACCTCATTGAAATTGAATTCGATTGAAGATTGAGATAGGAAAGAAAATGCTAAAAATAAGGCAAGACAACTTGAATAAAATTTCATACAATATTAAATTAAAAGTTACTGCGGGCTAAGCCTGCAGTAACAAAATTGATTAATTTACTTTAGTCAGATTATACTCTGACTTCCAACTTGTAAACACAATCTCCGTTTGCCAATCGAACCAATCAAAGGTGGTGGCATGAATGTTTTCTAACGAAATAAAACTCCTCAACCTTTCAATCGGTTACGTCTACGCTGTTCTCGTGCCATGGCCTCGTTCTCTTCTTCCTCAATGATTTGTTCATCGGTTCTGGCTTTGTACAAGCCCAGCAACATACTTTTTCGGGCTAATTCGGTCGAGTTCTTCGCCCCAATCCGTTTGAGTAAAGCCGAGCGAATGGCATCGATCGACTTTTTGGACAAATGCATGCGCTCGGCGATTTGCTCACTGGTTTTTCCATCGCAGATTTGTTTCAAAACCAATTGTTCCCGAGAAGTGAATTCGTATCTCAACAAATTAGATTCACCACGGATGCGTTCATCGTTCTTTGAAAACATAGCCTGTTCGACCAATTCTGTGGTATGGCTTCCCTTGAATTTTACATCGAATAAAGCATCCATCAACGCATCGAATGAACAATTCTTTTTCAAAAAGCTCTTGGCTCCTTCATGGATGAGTTCTGATACAATCCACGGGTCTTCGTGCATGCTTAGCATGATGGTCTTCACGTGAGGAAAATCCTTCTGCAGGAGCTTCAAGGTTTCGCGACCGTCCATGACGGGTAAATCCAAATCCAGCAATACGACATCTACTTCGTGATTGGGCAGTTGATCCAAGAATTCTCTTCCGTTCTCAGCATGAAAAGCGACAATTACTTGAGGTTCCTTTTTAAGCATAAAAACGAGTGCCTGCCGCACGACGGTGTGGTCTTCCACTACGGCAACGCGAACCGAATGGTTAGGTAAGCGGAATGCTGATTTCTTCATTTATGTTAGTTGTTTCGTTCATTTTCAAGGGCATGGAGATTTCGATGCTTCCGCCCTTTGTTTGGCGTTTGTATTTCAGTTTTCCGCTGATGATGCGTAAACGGTGTGCAATGGATTCCAATCCCATCCCATTGCCGTGATGCAATAAATATTCGTAATCTGCCTGATTAATTGCCACCCCATCGTGGTGAATATACAAATTCAAGCAGTTTTCCTTGGTGTCTAGTTTAAGGTTGATGAATTGCGGGCGCGCATGTTTCATCAGGTTGTTCATGAGTTCCGTTGTAATGCAGTAAAAATGAATTTCTTGGCGCTGTTCCAACAATAAATCGGCTGAAACCGTAGCGCTAAATGAACAGGGATTCCCGAGGGATTTTGCCGTTTGATCTATCAAGCGTTGAAGCGCTTTTAAAAGCCCGAATTTCAGCAAAAAGTGTGGTAACATGCCGTGAGAAATCGCGCGTATTTTATCCACGGATTGATCAAGGACATCCAAGGTGAATTCAATGTCTTCGCGCAAGACGTCGTCTCCTGTCATGCTATCCAGCGATGCACTTAAATTTCTTTGCGCCATGGCCAAAATTGCCCCTACCTCATCGTGTAAATTTCTCGCAATGTTCGTGCGTTCGGTTTCTTGGGCCTGCACAACCGCGTTCATCATTTCCAACTCCTTGTTTTTGAGTTCCATATAGAATTTTGTCTTAAGGAGAGACGCTTTACGTCTAAATAAAACAAACATCTGAATAACACTCAATCCAAGTGCTACAGCAAACAAAATTCCACTGAAAACTAAAATTATTTCTGAGCTGATTTCCAAATCCCAAAACTTAATAGCGCGTAATGCACAGATTCCAAAAACGAATATGATAAATATGAAACATAAAACAAAGAGGATAATTCTGTTCTAATTTTATGCTCAATTAAACTGAAAAAAAAAGTACTTGAATTATAAACAAAAAAAGACATCACAATAAAAAATTTCCCCTCCAACTGATTAGGGATAACATCATCCTCTAAATTTATTAAATCAAATATAACCATTACGGACATCGCCGAAACGATTATATTCATCGCTATGTTTGATATATAGTTATTCTCCCAAAATCCTCCAAAAATAAAGAAGTCAATCAAGTAAATAGTGATTAAAAGAAATAGTCCAAGGTTACAATAGACTTTATTCTTTGAACTAAACGATCGAAGAATTAGGATCATTAATGCACCCAAAGAGATTGTTGAAATATGAAAAATAGGGAACGTATTTTTATAAAATATTTCGAATAAATTTGAGGTTAAAATCAAAATACAATTGATTGAAACATAAAGAAACAGGGGCGTAAAGAAAAAATTACACCCCTTTTGCCATTTCAGATAAATGAATAGCGGTAAAAATGAAATTGCCTGAACCAAATAGTAACTATATAATGCAAGGTTACTCATCAACTGTTCAATGGATTTTTTCGAGGACATAGTGGGGGACAAGGCGATAGACGCTCTACAATAATACCCTCTTCCATGTCATTTTCATCGGCCTTAGCACCCACCAAAATTAAGTTCTTTTTCCCGTCATCACCCACGCCGTAGTAAATTCTTACGCCCATGCAATCGTCTTGATTCAAGATTTCCATAAGCTTATTACGTCCGACAAACTGAGAAATGATCTCACCTGTGGGAATGGTTCTTCTGTAGTTTGCTGTCCAACCGGAAGCTTCTGCGAGGGTAACTACGGACCCCTCATCTCCATTAAATGCCATCATTCAAAATTTAAAAGTTTGTCAAATGTAAGAATCTGGATCATGCATAAATTTAGTTGCATGGAGTTGCGCAAACGCTAACGCATACGAAATCTAGTTACTGCGTTTTAAATACCACCTTAAAAAATAGTATTTATACTATTTATTTTCAGTAGAAATGCTATTTTTCATTACCTGTTAAAAGGTTGCTAACATATTCAAAGCCAGTATACACAAGGGTTCTAAAAATTATTTATTTAAACTTTCAAATAATCCTTTAATTCTTACAAAAATTCAATGTTTATTGCAGATTACTTTAAATTTAAAAAACTTAAATTCACACAAACCTTAAAACACCTTTCGACAGGTTGACAACCATTATAAATTATTACCATGAGAAAATTTTACTTAATAATTCAGTTACTAATTGCTGTTGTTTTTATTCAAACAGCTCAGGCACAAGATTCTTGGCTAAAGGTAGAAGCAGGCACAGAATTTTCTGTAGCCTTGAAATCAGACAGCACCCTTTGGAGTTGGGGAAGGAACAGTAATGGTCAATTAGGCTTGGGGAACACCGTAAACAGAATGGTTCCATTTCAAATTGGGGTAGATTCCGATTGGAAACAGGTATCAGCAGGGGCTGCTCATACGATGGCGGTTAAAAATGATGGAACTTTATGGGCTTGGGGAAGTAACGGTGTTGGACAATTAGGAATCGGAAATTTGACTCAAAAAACTTTGCCAAATCAAGTTGGCAATGAATCAAACTGGAAAGAAGTTCATGCCGGGCAAGGGCATTCTATTGGCATCAAAGAAGACAGTACTATTTGGGCTTGGGGCTTCAATACATATGGTCAATTGGGGATAGGAAACACTATCAACCAAAGTTCTCCCGTTCAAATTGGAAACCTTCATGATTGGCTTACAGCATCTTGTGGAGGGGGTCATACCTTAGCCTTAAAAGCAGACAGTACCCTTTGGGCGTTTGGATATAATAGTACCGGCCCACTTGGTGATAGCACAACGATTCAAAGCAATGTACCCATTCAAATTGGGCCAAGTCATCAATGGACTTCCATTTCGGCAGGTTTTGAATTTTCTTTAGCAAGAAAAGCAGATGGAACCATTTGGTCTTGGGGTTTCAATGCTAATGGTCAGCTTGGCATTGGCAACACAACGACAAGTTTATATCCCGTACAAATTGGTGTCAACAATAATTGGGCGTTAATCGAAGCAGGTTCAAGCTTTGGATTTGCAATTAACACAAATGGTGAATTATTTGGATGGGGGTTCAATACGAATGGGCAACTTGGAATTGGAACCACGAATGATGAATATTATCCGATTCAAGAAGTTGGATTAGGAACCAATTGGAACTATATTTCAGGTGCCGCAGGTGCTGTAAATGCAGGATCCGTTTATGGGACGCATAGTCTTGGTTTACAAGGGTCAAATTTTTCTATATGCGCTACGGGCTCAAATTACGTGGGTCAATTAGGCGACAATACTACTACTCAAAGTAACTTTTTTAACTGTTCAACAGGAGATTTGAATGTTGGACTTGTAGAAATGGATAAATCAGACTTTTTCACAGCAATGCCAAATCCGTCAAATGGATTGTTCACCATTAATACCGAAACCTTAAATTCATCAAGTCACCTTTGTAAAGTATTGGATGCAACTGGAAAAGAAGTTTATCGAAATTACTTTAACACTGAAATTTTCCAAATTGATTTACAAGACTTAAATTCTGGTATTTACATATTGAAGGTACAAACCTTTCTAAATGAATCTGAGGTATATTATACAGAACGAATTGTAATTTCAAAATAAATGAGAAAATGTTTAATTGTATTTCATTTGCTCTTTGTTTGTGTTCATTCTCAAGCGCAATCAGACTATTTTAATAGAACAAATGATGTTAATGGACTAATCAATTCTTATTGCGATTTATTCAAAGTAAATCAGGATACTTCCTTAGTCTCGGGGTTTTTAATTTCAGCTGGTAAACGATTTAATACCTACACTTTTATTAGCAATCAAAATGGTGATACCCTTCGGAGTTTTAATTATGCCAGGGATACCATTGATATTTACGGAGGAATGATTAAATACAGCTTTATTATTAATAATATAATATTTACATGTGGCTGTTACTACAAAAACGGGAACGCTTACGCAAATTTCATGAAATTTTCATTAGATGGCGATTTAATTCTTGATTCCCTTTATTATGTTCCTGTTTCGTCACAATATGCATGGACGCAATTTAATAGTATGCTGCCTCTTGATGATGGTAATTTTATGATTCTAGGCCTAAAGGAAGTTAGTTATGGTAATTTGGATTCATGGCTAGTAAAAATGGATCCGAATGGTAATATACTTTGGGAGCAAACATATGGTGGTCCGGAAATTAATGGGTCTAGCATTATCGTAAAAACGAATGATAATAATTATATTATTTCATCATCTAAAAAAACTGCTGTTGGAGCGGATAGCTACATAATAAAAGTGGATGGGTATGGAAATATTATTTGGGATAAAATAATCAATAATACAGTTTTTGCTGAAAGTGCAAATATTAGTCATTTAAATAACGGAGATCTATTAATAACGGGATATAATCAATTTGATAATAACAAATATAAAGCTTGGTTATCAAGACTTGATTCAGGGGGGAATCTTATCTGGGAATATTTTTTTGAAAAACCAATTGTTTTTTCAGGTCTTAATACATTTATTAATTCAATAGAATTAACAAATGGCAATCTTATTGTTTTCGGTTGCGTAAGACAATTTATTGACAATTTTAATCCAAAAGGAATGCTCTATTGTTTTTCACCCAAAGGTGATAGTTTGTGGTCTAGATACTATAAAGTTAGAAATAATGATAACTACATCAACGACCTAAAACTTCTCGACAACGGTGATTTTCTAATGTCTGGCTACGTTTTTCCAGATTCACAGGATAACACCCAAGACGGCTGGCTCATGCGCACCAATTGCTTGGGATATTTTGAGCACCCTAAAGATTCTCTGGTTTTGAACGCAAGCGGATCTGTTTTAACAGCAACAAGCAATGCTTCCTATTTTGAATATACTACCATTTCTTGGGGAGATGGTGATATTGATACCTTGTACGAAAATGAAATTCAATACATGGAACATCAATATACCATTCCTGGAATGTATGATGTAACATCTACTACGGTGGCTTGCAATGATACCATTTCCCATCATTACGCACACACAGTTACTCCAACCTCATTCTCAGAACTGGATTTGTCCGTTTTCCCCAATCCAAACGATGGCCTCTTTGAAATTTGGTTAAATTCTGATGACTTATTTGACATTGATGTCCTTGATCTCAATGGTAGAATCGTAAAACAAGATAAAAATGTACTTCTGAAAAATGGGTGCCCATTGAATTTGATGGAATTAGAAAGTGCTGTATATTTTATTAGGGCAAGGGCTGGGAATCAAGTTTATCAATCCAGGGTCGTCATTGCTAAAACGCTATGAAAAATCCACAAGGTTATAGAATTGTCAACCTTGACCTCATCCGGTTTGTTGCTGCCCTGATGATTATTTTCCTTCATGCCTATGAAGCATGGGTTGGATGGTTCGGACAGGTGGGTTTATTGAGTAATGGCACATTTAAAACACTTTCCTACTCGGGAGCCTTTATAGACCAATTCATTCGGAACTTAGGCCATGGTGTCGATGTGTTTTTCTTGATCAGTGGATTTTTAATCACGTATTTATTATTAGAAGAAAAGAAAGCAATCGGCAAGATTTCCATTTGGAAATTTATGGTTCGGCGTTCCTTGCGAATTTGGCCCTTGTATTTTTTAATCATCGCGATCGGTCCTGTTTTGGTTTCGTGGCTGCAAGAACCCTCACCAAATTACACTTGGAATCTACTTTTCATTGGAAACTTCGATGTAATTTTTACCGAAAAATGGCTGTACCCCTTTGCCCATTTATGGTCTATTTGTATAGAGGAGCATTTTTATTTGGTTTGGCCTTTCATCATTGCTTGGGTTCCCACCAAACGTTTAATGTCCGTTTTCATGGGAATTATAATTTTTAGCATAGGCTTTAGAATGTATGCTTGGTCTAATTTCGACCACGGATGGTACTATGTTTTTACCCATACCTTGAGCCGAATGGATGTTTTGGTTATAGGTGCCATCGGGGGCTATTACCATTCTATTTCTCCCATTCAGATCCATTTATCCCGCATGCAGCGCTACCTGATTTTCGGTTTGTTAATCAGCGTATTGTGCTTGGAACCCATAACCCAATGGGATACTTTGATAATGGTTGGCTTTAAAAAATATATCTACGTGGCGCTAACAGCCATACTTCTGCTTGATTTTTTATTTAATCCGTCGTTTAAACACGTGTTAAAGCCAACAAGCTTCGTCCATTACCTTGGTAAGGTCTCTTATGGCATTTATATGTTTGGAAATGTCCTTCTGCTGGTTATAATTAAAAAAATCTTGCTAAAATTTGGTATAACTAATCTTTGGATTTTCATGGGGATTGTACTGTTTTTATCCATCCTTGTTCCCATCCTGAGTTATGAATTTTTCGAAAAACCCTTCTTGAAATTGAGCGCAAGGTTTCGGGTGATAAAATAAAATCGGATGAATTGCACTAATCTTAGCATTTGCAGACAAAACCCGTCGTGCAGATTTTTCGAATATCGTTGCGATTTACTCTTAAGTCTTGACCATTAACTCTTTTCCCAATGTTACCAATTTTTGGTACATTTATCTAAAGAAATTTAACTATGGGTAAAAACACATCGATCACATTGGGAGATCATTTTGAAAATTTCATCAATGGTGAGATTAAATCAGGGAGGTATGGCTCTGTCAGCGAGGTAATACGCACTGCATTGCGCCTTCTCGAAAGCGAGGAACGTAAACTTAATGATTTGCGTAATGCACTCATTGATGGAGAACAAAGTGGTTTCGTTGAAGACTTTGATTCAAAAGAATTTTTAAAAACGCTTCATAAAAAACATGAATGAAAAAGCTTGTGCTGCACATCAGCGCTAAAGCGCTTTCGGATTTGGAAGAAATATGGACCTACACACTCAACAAGTGGTCTAGAGAACAAGCCGACAGATACTATTCTCTGTTAATAGACGAAATCGAATTCATCCAATCCAACGGTTATGCAAGCAAATCTGCTGAATACATTCGGCCCGGATATCGCGTTAGCTTTGTAAAATCCCATGTTATTTTTTATAAAATAATTGATCTCGAAAAATTAGAGATAATCAGGATATTACACCAAAGCGTGAACATTGACAAATGGTTAGAATAACCCGCAAACAGCAAGCATGAACCATGGGTAAAAAACCTACTCCAAATCTCCAAACAAGGAGGACAATGGCCTTTGGTGCATGTTTGATTTTAAAAGGTATATTAGAATTAATAAACCAGCACTAATTATCGCATATCGCGATATGCGATAATATTTATTAAATGCTTCTTTTATTGGGGGTTAATTTGTAATATTGCATATCGCGATACGCAATACAATAAAATGAAAACTCAAAATCAACATCTAAAAGCTCAGGACGTTGTCATTCTCCTTAAAATAGTAAGTGATAATAATCCAGCATGGAATCAAAAAAAACTTGCAGGAGAATTGGGATTAAGTCAATCAGAAGTTAGTGAGGCAGTTTCACGCTGTAAATATTCCGGTCTTTTAGCTACAGATGGAAAATCAGTAATGAAGCACGCTCTTTTAGAATTCTTGAAATTTGGTTTGCGCTATGTGTTCCCTCAAAAACCAGGTGCATTTGTTCGCGGAGTTCCTACATCACACTCAGCTTCACCTTTAAAAGAAGAAATTCAGAGCAATGAGGTTTACGTTTGGCCTTACGGAAAAGGTACTGTAAGGGGGTTTAGTATTCTGCCGTTATATTCTTCCGTTCCAGAGGCAGCATTGAGAGACACTAAATTACATGAATTGTTAGCATTAACAGATGCTTTGAGAGTTGGAAGAGCGAGAGAACGAGAAATAGCAATATTTGAACTCAATAAACGATTCGAACTTGGAAAATAAAGTTATAAATATTCATGTTGTTGCTGAAATTGCAGAAGCTCTCGGAGAAATTAAAAATGACATCGTATTTGTTGGGGGTGCGGTGGTGAGTTTATACACCGATGATCCTGCAGCAGATGAAATTCGCCCAACGAAAGACGTTGATATAACACTAGAAATAGTTAATCTGCACCATTGGCAACAAATAAATGAAAAACTTGCATCGCTTGGATTTCATCCTGACCCATATGGACATTCAATTTGCAGCTATAAATACAATGATATTCCAGTAGATGTAATGGCTGCAGAAGATGGCCTGCTCGGTCCTGCAAACAGATGGTATAAGTTAGGCTTTGAAAACCTATGGACTGTAAAAGCCAAAGAACAAGAAATCAAAATACTTTCCGCTCCATGCTATTTAGCAACAAAGTTTGAAGCCTTTAATAATAGAGGAAGTGATTATCGAACAAGTCATGACATTGAAGACATCATCTATATCTTAGATAATCGAATAAACATAGTAGAAGACATTGCAAAAGACGATGAGCGAGTTTCCTTATTCATTGTAGAACAAATCAAAATAATCATTCAAAAAGGCTTGTTAAAAGAGGTGTTAATGGCGCATATTCATCCTATAATGATTGATGAAAGGCTACCAATTGTAGAGAATAAAATCTCAAAAATTGTACATTGATGTATAAGGTCAATCGCATTAGTTTTTGATGTTTTCTTGCAAATCAGCCCCGTAGTGAAAAATAAAATATTAACTATTCCGCCTTGGTGTGCCCACCGAGCTTTTTGCTTGCTAGACGCACCCTGAGTAGTTCTCCTCCGCCGCGGCGGCGTATCGAAGGGTGCGGAAAAAAAGTAGTAAAATATAAAAACATCGTGATGTATTTTAGTCACCTCCTCAGACGGAGTCTGATACTCGTCAGAGTCACCTCCCTTAATCCCTCCTCGAGGAGGGAAACCATTTCCTCCCTTCCACCAGCTGACGGAGGCGTATCGAAGGGTGCGGAAAAAAAGTAGTAAAATATAAAAACATCGTGATGTATTTTAGTCACCTCCTCAGACGGAGTCTGATACTTGGCAGAGTCACCTCCCTTAATCCCTCCTCGAGGAGGGAAACCATTTCCTCCCTTCCACCAGCTGACGGAGGCGTATCGAAGGGTGCGGAAAAAAAGAAGTAAAATATAAAAACATCGTGATGTATTTTAGTCACCTCCTCAGACGGAGTCTGATACGCGCTAGAGTCACCCTCCTTTATCCTCCCTCGAGGGAGGAAGAAAACAATAGAACTAGGGTGTAAATGTAAAGCGAAATTAATCTAAGTATTTGAACCTATTTCTCCAAATCCCCAAGCATGTTTCGGCAATTAATTATTAAATTTATTTTAGCATATGAGAACAAATTTAACCATCATTCTTCTCTTGCCTTTTTTGGCATTTACACAATCCATTCTTACAATCACGGATTCATTGAGCCGAACTCCACTCGAAC
>Ga0209087_1000598_pt1 | contig 22431 bp, 15 predicted proteins | sample S_130805_EF_Meta_FD_187321 | JGI IMG/M metagenome (GOLD analysis project Ga0209087, IMG submission 187321) | Freshwater microbial communities from Lake Simoncouche, Canada to study carbon cycling - S_130805_EF_MetaG (SPAdes) (version 2) | ecosystem: Environmental > Aquatic > Freshwater > Lake ... | reverse complement strand
GCACAATATATGTCATTATTGTAAAAATCGTTTAAAATATTGTTACTTAAAAAATTAAATTTAATTGTATTACTTTCAAAATAGGTCCCAATTATATTACCCCTAAAAGCAGTACCCCCAATATTTCCGTTTTCTCCAATAGTATTATTATAAAAATTGAATCCAATATTATTTTCGTAGAACTCTGAATATACCGTATTACCATTATATCCATTATCAATTAAATTACGATAAAATTGTGAATAACTTTGATTACCATTATACCCATTACCAATATCGTTATTATAGAAATCATTATAAATTTTATTATTATTAAACTGATTTCCTATTTCATTATTTTGAAAATCACCAGAAGTATAAACGTTATCCCTAAAATCATTTCCAATATTGTTTCTATAAAAAGACCCACCTATTAAAGTGTTACTATTAAAATCACTACCAATTCTATTATTATTGAAATTAGATGTGATGTAATTGTTATTAAACCCTTCTCCAATTATATTCCCATCAAAGTCGTCATTCGTTGAGTTGTTATAAAAGCTATCACCTATTTGATTATTATCGCAATCATCATTAAATGTATTATTATATGAATCGTTACCAATGGTATTATTAAAATACTCTCCTGAAATAAAAACATTGTTAGCTAAAATAAACGGATTCCCATCCCAATCATATAAATTTGAGTAGTTACCAATATAGTTATTAACCGCACCACCATCTAAATTAACACCACCAAATGTTGTGTATTCGTAAACTTGGTCTTGTCTTACATTGGGTTGGTAATAACTCATTATACCATCATCATTTCCATAATAATAAATTGAGTCAGTGGTTACACTTATTGTTACACCTGATATAATTGCTAAAGAATTGCTTACAACAGATAAAACTTCAAAAAATGAAGGATTTAAATTTTGTACTGAAACAATGTCTCCTGTTGAGAAATTTGAGGTAAATGTTGTACCCGTGTTACCATATAACACGGCAGTTGTCCCTGTTAAACCACTTATCCCAACAAGACCACTTAATGGTTGATTTTCGTAATATGAATATCCACGATATCTTTTAAATAAAATACTTCTGTTGTCATAATCAGTTCTATTATTAAAGTTATCAATTCTTTCAGTGATTCTACCTTTTGCAGGACTGCCGGTTACTTCAGTTGTATTCCAAGTTATGTCGTATGTTATTTTGTCTTGAGGGTATAATGTAGAATATACGGTAGGTGAAAACCCTGTTGTAGATATCGCCAATAATAAAATTGGTTCTGTTGTTCCTGTTTTATAGTTACCCGTTGTAATTGGGTTTTTTACATTATTGTAGTTTGGTTGATCATAACAAGCTTGGTAATCACTCATTAAGTAAAATCTACCAGGTGTTAGTATACCATTATTTGCCTCAGCAACAAACTGTGAATATGTTCCTTCGTTATAAGTGATCGAAGAAAATGCAATATGATAAGTGTCCCCAATATATTGTACTGGGATTAAAGTATCGTTAGTTGGGAATTGTAAATATTGTAATTCCCCAATTGTTTTACCTGTTAGTGCCATAGTTTTTTATTTTATAAATACTTTTAATTTTTTAATTTGGTTTTTTATTATAAAACATATTTAGTTTTGTCGGCATTAAAGTTTTGTAATTAACTTACTTTAATATAACCGTAATATACTATTTGAGATGATCCACTGTTATTGGTTATACCAAATGTAAAAGTATTTGTGTTTGAAACTATTGGAGCTGAGGTACTAATAGTTCCTGCAGTTCCAACTATCTGACTTGGTATTGATGTTAAAACCAAAGCGTCTCCTGCAACATAATACCAACCATATTGTACTCCTATTACAGGTACGTTTGGGTTTGATAATGTCACTGTTGCGTTCCAATTAACAATACCGTTTGGAATATTTCCATTCACCCACATAACATATGATTGACCTGCGGTAACTGTAAAACTAACAGTATTTGTGCCTGCTGATAATGTCCAACTTCCTGTGACGGGTGATATTGCATTTTGTGAATACCCACTAAATAATGTTTCTTTAGTTATTTTGGATGATTCTGTGTTACCACTATTGTTCATAACAAGAAAAACACCATTTGTGTTTCCTGTGTATGTTGGTAAATTTGATATTAGTACATTTGCCATTTTTATAAATTTTAGTTTTAATGTTGATATTCTATCCCACTACCATCTTGGGCGGTTAATATGTCACCATTCTGAACTAATATAAAGAATGGTTCTGTTGGTGTCGGTGTTGGTGTCGGTGTATTGGTAGATGTAGGAGTGGGGGTTGGAGTAGGTGTTTCGGTAGATGTAGGAGTGGGAGTTGGTGTAGGTGTTTCGGTAGATGTTGGTGTAGGTGTTTCGGTAGATGTTGGTATAGGTGTCGGTGTATTGGTAGATGTAGGAGTGGGGGTTGGTGTATTTGTTGATGTCGGTGTATTAGTTGATGTTGGTGTAGGTGTTGGGGTTGGTGTATTTGTTGATGTCGGAGTTGGTGTATTTGTTGATGTTGGTGTTGGGGTTGGAGTAGGATTCACAAACATTAAGTATTGATCATTACCAACTTGAATAAACTCACCTTGTTCTGTGATTATTGGGTCAATAAGACTTACAACAGGTGATGTTGGTGTGGGTGTTGGTGTATTGGTAGATGTTGGTGTAGGTGTATTGGTAGATGTTGGTGTAGGTGTTGGTGTATTTGTTGATGTCGGAGTTGGTGTATTTGTTGATGTCGGAGTTGGAGTCGGTGTAATTGGGTATTCTTCGAAAATTTCCCACTGAGCATATGACGGATTTACCATAATACTACCAAAAGCATCTTCTCTTGTAAGGTTATCGTAATTTTCATCTAAATACACTGTTGTCAATCCTGAAAATTCGTCCATTGAAATTGTAACACCTGTAAATATTGAAATTGGTGATCCTGTATAAGTCCCTAAAATGTGATTAAAACTAAATGATACTTCTTGATCAACATATTGATTTGCGACTAAATTATAATTTACAATAACAGAACCTGGAGTAATAACTGCAATTAACTCTAATTCTAAAGGAAGTGGTGTTAATGTTGGCGTCGGAGTAGGTACAGGTTCTTGAGTTGGCGTCGGAGTAGGTGTTGGCGTCGGAGTAGGTGAAACTAAAACAGGCCCTGGTGAAACACAACAAGGAAACTCAACAACATAACAACTATCATAAGGTAAATCATCGGCAATAAAACTTTCCTGTACGTTAATAAATAATTCATCTCTAATTGGTAAAATTAAAGTACCTTGATCGTTTCTAAATAAAAATTGTCCTACATACCTTCCAGGTGTGTTTGTATCTCTTGGGGTAAATTGGTAATAAACGTAATATTCAGGTTCTGCATTTGGTTCTATTAATATTTTTTCTACAAATCCGGCAGGTCTCGTGGATATTTTTGGAATGCCCGTTTCAGTATTAACCATAGAGAAAAATATTGCACTTTCCTCTATAAAATCCATCATTTTATTATAATCACTCCTTCCATCCTTTACTACTTGCATTTTTAACAAAGGAAGAGTTGCATTTTTCTTTATAAAGAATTCCATTAATAGTTTTCTTTATAAATATTACAACTAACATTCTTTTCGCTGTTCGGCAGGATAAAAGTCAAATCTATTGTGTTCTGTTGGAGTAAGAAGTAATAAACCAGAATTAATATTTCCTTTAATTGTCTCTTGATAACAATGTGACATTAACGTTTGTTCATATGGATGAGAGAATTTTGTTTGTAAATAACATTTGTAGTTACCCTCCTTTGACATAATTATTGGCCAATTTGAAAGGTAAATCTCTCCATTTGCATATGGTAACCCATTTAATGATTTTATATTTTTGAATTCTAAATTTGGACTATTTGGGTCTTGCCCATTTTTAGGTAAATGTGGATTGTTAGGCCAACGTTTTTCTCTAACACTTTGTGGTACATTATACCAAGACCATTGTTTTTCATGACTACCAAAAAATTCTGTAAAATTAAATTTTAAAAAATCAAAATTTTCTTTTTTCATAATTTCTAAGATCTTTGAGTAAAGATTTGGAATATATCTATTAAATCCATTTTTACAGATCCCGTCTTTTTTATTATAAAACAACATATCATCTTCAAAAAACATATAGTGATCTAAATCCGTTTGATCGAAATGATCTGCAATAAAAACTCTACCACCTGTAATTCCTATGTTGTCTTTTTTTATGTGTTGGAAATTAAACTTTTCACATAACTTTTCATATTGTTCTGTTGTTGATAGATCTGTTGAGTTATTTAGTAAAAATTTTTCTGTTTTATCTAAAAAGTCAGGATCATAATCGTGCATTGTATTCAACAAAGTCTCAAATTGAGAAGGGCTGTTGAAGGTAATGACATAAAGCCCTACTTTACCATTTGATAATTTTTTTATTTTTCTTTTTTTACCCGTGGTTTTAATTTCCACATTGTTGTTTTTTAAATCCTCAAAAAACTTATAAATTAATCCGTCTGAATTAATTTCAACATAATCGATTAAATGTGGATGATTATATAGTAAAATTGTAAATAAACTTTCTTCAGTTCCCATTAATCCTTTAGAAAGAGTTTCATCCATTAAATGATAATAAATTGTATTTAGATGATCTATTGTAGATTTTGGACCACCAAAAAACCCTCCTCTAGCAACTTTATCGACAGTATCGTTAGCATATGAATTCATTTTTTCAAACTCAAATCCATGAATTTCATTATTGGCGGCATATGGAAAACAAATAAATGTGAATTTATCAAATAAGTCAATTTTTTCTAAAAGATTATCATTAGTAAAATAATCCATATTAACAGTATTTGATAACCCCGCATCAATCCAATATAGTTTTTCAGAATTAAATTTGTCTAAAATTCTTGCATCATTCATTAAAAACATTTTAGACATTACAAGAGGATTATACATTTCTAATTTAGCCTGTGTTGAATCTTTTAACCAACCAGCCAAATTGTACCAATTAGAGTTTGTTCTTATTTTTTGAATTTTATCATAAAAGTCGTTGTTTTTAAACCACGATAATTCTCTTACAACAAACTGAGTATTTTTTTCACGTCTTCTTTTGAATACAAAACTTTCTAATTCTTTGTCACCAAAAATTATCATATTACAATCAACCTGTAATAATTGTTCGAATTTTTTTAAATAATAATCAAAAGATCTTGACCAACCCTCACTTAAGTTACCTCTACCTATATCCCATAAACCTGTTACTAATGTAGTTTTTACCATTTTAAATATTCTAAAACCTTATGTGTCTAACACCAGTGTTTGCAATAAAACTAAAAAATTGTTTTAACTCAAACATTTTTTTCCAATCCATATTCATATTGGCGTCTATTGAAGACATGCCAATTTCTAATCCTTCCGCAAATGCCCAAATATTATTTTTCACACCAAAATCATTACGTTCTTTCCACTTATCGACAAACGTTTTTAATTTATGGTTATTTTTAAAGATCATAAATTGTTCATTAACCACATGACCTTTATCGTATTTATCTGTTTTTAATAAACCATAAAATTCTAATTTATGTTTCCAAAAACATTGATCAATTTTATTTTTGTATTCACCAATTAAATGAGGTCTTTCATAAATAAAATCTAAGTTATTATCTTTGATTGTACTTAAAAAATTTAATAATTTTTTTTCATTATAACCCGTATGTATGGACCAATCAGCATCGAAAAAAATTATAAATTCATAATTCAACTTACTACATTCCATTATTGGTATGTATTTTAAATTGTAATTAAAATATTTTTGAATAAATTTTGTTTCATTATTATTAAACTTTCTAAATTCCACATTTTCGATATTCACAAAATCACAATCTGTAACAATCAATATTTTATGTGATTTAGAAACTTTATTTAATTTTTTGGCAAATTCACATGCACTATCAAAATAACTCTTACCAATCGCAATTGTCGTATAAATATAGTTCATTTTATAGTCCGCCTATAATTCTTTCACACCATCCTTTTGATTTTGAGTATGGCCAAACAACCCAATATTTTGGTTTTTCATTTGTATTAAATTGTCTCCATATTTTTGCCACACCATCAGGATCACTTTTTAGTCTATTTATTTCATTAATGTCGGCATCTTGTCTAAAAAGAGTTTCATCTTTTGAATTGTGAAAAGCCACAACCCAAAAATCATAATCAGTTTCAGGAACTCGTTTTAGATCCAAATCAATACAGTGTTTGAATATTGACATAAAACTATCTTCCCATTCTTTTTCATCATTGAAATCGTATGGATTCGGTGGATAATTTTTATCTAAAGTATATTGTTGTATTGCTCGTTTAGAAAATAACACTCCAGAATATTTTTCATAGTCTTTGATAGTTCTTTCACTACCAAACCATTCAGAATAATCACCATCATATTTTTCACCATCAACACCAAGAAGTTGTCTATTTTTAACATGACACGCAGTATTTTTTAAATACCAATCTTTGTCATCATCCCATTGTTTAGTTCTACCCTTTCTTGTGTATTCGTGCCAAATAAGAACTTTATGAGGGTGAAATAAATCATAACCGTGTGTATATGCTCTAACAGTGATAGAAATCTCCTCACCATGAAAATAAAATTCAGGATCGTGTTGTACCTCCGTTGAAAACTCACCTAATGTAAAACAATAATGTGCTGAGTAAAATCTTGCAGGAATTGGTTCTGTCATTTCTTTCCATCCTGGAATAATTTCAGGTAAAAAGAAAACAACACCTTCAGGTGTAAATCTATCAAATGCCATACGCCAAGGGTCTAACACTCTTCCTTCAGGATCGTTTTCGGGATCATAAGATGAAACGTAACCTGTCAATAATGGTTTTTTATGACCTTTATCTTGGAGTTGTTTAATCATATTAATCATTTCCTCATCCCAATTTTTTTCAAATCTCATGTGAGAATCTATTTGAAGTGTATATTCTTCTCCATCATATTGTTGTTGTGTCAAATGTCTTGCCCAACACACACCTTTTGATTCTTTATAATCTATGTTAATAATTTTAAATCTTGGGTCATTTTCATACTCTGATAAATCATCAAAGACATCTTCAGGGTGAAATTGTCTGGCAATTGATAAAACCAAATTTTCAGGGGTTTTTGCCATTTCCAACATGTTTTTAATTGTCGGTATAAGTTGGGGATCTCGATAAGACGCTATTTGAACAAATATTTTCATAATGAAAAAATAAATAAATCAAGTGAAGTGTAAATTGTTTTGATCAATTTATATATTATGAAACTTCACAAATAAAGACATCAATTTATTTTTAATAATATGAATATTAAATTACTTTATTTGGCACCTCATTTATCAACAGGAGGAATGCCACAATTTTTATTAAAAAGAATTGAGTCCCTTCAAGAATATAAAAATGAAATCGAAATTTTTGTTGTTGAATATTCAAAGTTCAGCGATGATTATACGGTTCAAAGAAATAAAATAATCGATCTTGTTGGGGAAGATCATTTTTATTCGTTAGGTAATACTTTAAATGTTGAAGAGAAATATGAATTAATTAACATTATTAAAAATAATAATATTGATATTGTTCATTTTGAAGAAATTTCCGAAGGGTTTGAATCTTTTAATCGAATACCAAATGATTTATTAAATCAACTATATGATAACAACAGAACTTGGAAAATTGTTGAGACCTGTCATAACATTTGGTTTAATGGAAAAAAATTAAATCCAGAATATTATTGTCTTGTTTCACCTTATCAAGAACATCACATGTTTAATGACACTCCGTCATTAAAAAAATTATTGATGTATCCATTGGAAGAAAACATAAAAAATAATGATCCCATTAAAAAAGATTCCAAAATTCACGTATTAAACGTTGGGTTATGGACGGAAGGAAAAAATCAAAAAGAAGGAATTGAAGTTGCAAGAAATTTAGAAAAAACAAACCCAAATATTCATTTTCATTTTGTTGGAAATCAAGCAGAAAATTTTGAAAGTTATTGGAAACCAATTATGGAAGATCTACCAAATAACGTGACCATTTGGAAAGAAAGGGATGATGTTAATCATTTTATGAGTTGTTGTGATGTTTTTATGTTTAACTCAACGTGGGAATGTAATCCTTTGGTCATTAGAGAAGCAATTAATCATAAAATGAAAATCATTACAAGAAACCTTCCACAATATATGGGAATGTTTGATGACTATATTACACCAATTAAAAGTGATGATATATCTGTTATATCAAATCAATTGTTAGATCTTATTGAAAGTAATGAAACTTATGAAATAACAGATCAAAACAATTTTAAAGAAGAATTATACTCCTTATATAAAGAAGTATTACAAATATCAATACAATACAACCAACCAATCAAAAATAGTTACATCATTAATCAACATTTTGTTGTGAACCCGTTTTTTGAAATTCTTGGAAATAGTGATAATAAATTTGAAGTTAGTTTTTTTGATGAAAGTAATAATTTAATTTATCGAAACTTATCAAACATAAACACATGGTCTAAACTAAATCGAGAATATTATACAAAATGGAAAACTGAAGTTAGAGAAAATAACAATCTTATTTATGAAAATGTTTTAGATCTAGAAAACAAAAGAGTTTATATTTCTTTTGGGTCAAAATCTCTTGGTGATACATTAGCATGGATCCCATATTGTGAAGAGTTTAGATTAAAACATAATTGTAAGTTGATAGTTTCAACATTTATGAATTATTTGTTTAAAACACAATACCCTGAAATAGAGTTTGTTGAACCTGGCGAAGTTGTTTTAAACATTCATGCACAATATAGATTGGGTTGGTTTTATAATGAAGACGGGGAATTAAACTCCAATATTCATAAAACAGAAATTAAAACACAACCACTTCAAAAAACGGCAACCGACATTCTTGGTTTAGATTATAAAGAAATAAGACCAAATCTTAATTTACCAAATGTAGAAAAAAAGAAAAAAGTTGGGATCGGTTTTCATTCTACAGCACAAGCAAAATATTGGAACAATAAAAGTGGTTGGCAAGAAGTTGTTGATTACTTAAATAATCTTGGGTATGAATGTATGATTTACTCAAAAGAAGGTAATGGTTATATGAATAACTTTTACCCAAAAGGAGTTTCAGTTTTTAAAGGTGGAAACTTACAAGAAGTAATTAATGATCTATCCACTTGTGAATTTTTCATAGGTCTTGGGTCAGGGTTGTCTTGGTTGGCTTGGGCTTGTAAACTATCCGTTGTTCTTATATCAGGGTTTAGTGAAAAATGGGCCGAAACAAAATTAGACACATATAGGATAATAAATGAAAACGTTTGTCACGGATGTTTTAATTGGGATAGATTAGACGCAGGAGATTGGAATTGGTGTCCTTTACATAAAGGAACTGATCGTCAATTTGAGTGTTCAAAACAAATAACATCAGAGATGGTAATAAAAGAAATAAATAAAATTTTTATAAAGTGAACTGATTAAACTTGTGTTACTGTTACAATTAAAGAAGGTGTTACAGGTCGAGTCGGTCCTGTTTTTGCGGCTTCCCATAATATTTCCATACCCGTATCAGGTGATGACCACATTATTTCAAGGTATTGATTTGCAGTAAAACTCTCTACAATATTCCAAGCCGCAACCAATTTTGAAGTCCCTCCTTGATTTTTATCAATACTAAGTTCCGTATTTGATCTAGGGATATCCGTACCATTTTTTCTAAACCATATTGAAATTGCGCTATCAGTATTATTTAATTGTTGTAATTGTGTAGAGAACTGAATATTGTAAACACCCGCATTTTGAACTACAAATCTTGTATTGGCAGATAATATAACGCCATTATTTATTTCAGTAGTATCCGCACTGAATGCTCTAGCAACATTTGCAACAGGATTTGTTTGTGTTACATTACTTGTAAAGGCACCATAATAACTTGTTGGTGATATTCCTGATGTTCCTGAAGTTCCATTGGTTCCGCTCGTTCCATTAGTACCATTAGTACCCGATGTTCCATTAGTACCATTTGTTCCACTAGTTCCATTTGTGCCGCTAGTACCGTTTGTCCCTGACGTTCCATTAGTACCGCTAGTTCCATTTGTACCATTCGTACCTGAAGTCCCGTTCGTACCACTTGAACCATTTGTCCCATTTGTTCCTGATGTTCCGTTAGTCCCGCTCGTACCATTTGTTCCATTAGTTCCTGACGTACCATTAGTTCCGTTTGTACCTGAAGTACCATTCGTTCCGCTAGTTCCGTTAGTACCATTCGTTCCGCTAGTACCATTTGTACCGTTAGTTCCTGATGTTCCGCTTGTACCTGCACCACCAATTATACCAATTGTTCCACCTGTAATTCCAATCGTGACATTATCAGGTTTTACACCTCCAATTTGTGATGTGGTTGCTGTTCCAAGATACGCTGTTTGTTGAATAGTATTATCACCAAATGTAATTGTAGACCCACTTTGTGTTAAGGTTATTCCAGATGGATTTATTTTAAAAGATAATGAACCTTGATATTCATTTGGTTTTGTCGCATAAAATCTGAATTCAGTTGGGGTACTTGTTGCACTAAAAGTCCCTAAAGAATACATATCCATAAACGTGTGAGGTAAATCTCCTACATTACCAAAACCTGATGCAGTTGTCCAACCTACTCCCGCAAATCTTGCAATTGTTCCTTGTTTAGTTGGTGTTGGAAATTGAGCAGTGCCTCCAGCATGTCGACCACCAAATTGACTAAATCGTGTGTCTCCGTAACTATCGTTAACAATTCTACTTACTTGGTTATCGTGACCAGTCACATGAATCATTCCGCCAGGATTTACAGGTGGTGCTGAATACCCATCATCATTTCCAATAATTTCAAAAACCGAAGCATTATTTGGATTTTGATACGAAGATGTGATAAAAACTTGTCCATTAGGGTCAACTCTAAAAACACCAAGGTCTACTGTCTGACCACTTATCCCTTCAACAATCAAACCACCTGATTGAACCCTTAAAAAATTATACAAATTACTCAAAGTTACGGTATTACCTGAAGGTGCGTCAGGTAATATTTTCAAACTGGCATTCCCCAAAATAACATCACTCCAAGGATGTGCATTTGTACCCAAAGAATTACCACTAAAAAAAGGTAAGATATTTCCATTAACAAACATATCTCCATTTCCCGGAATTATAAGTAGATTTTCATTTGTTATACCTGAAATTGTGTTACCCGATAAAACTATCGCATTTGTATAAATAGATTTTAAGGAATTTGATAAATCCCCTATTTGATAACTATTGTCCGTATCAGGTATCCAATCTTGATACATTGTCCCAAAAGGTGATGATTTTATTAAATTTTGTAAAGTTATTTGATAATCGGTACTTCCTGTTATACCACTTATCTCTATTGCTAGTAAACTATTATTTGTTGCTGCAGTTATACTTGTTAACCCTGAAATTGGTAATGAACTTGTACCGCTAGTTCCTGAGCTTCCGTTAGTACCATCGGTTCCCGATGATCCATCAGTACCTGAAGTTCCCGCTTGAGCCATCAAAGCCCAACTACTATTAAGTGGAGGTGGAGGAGTTCCTGTATTACCGTTTGTTAGTGAAATATAAGAACTACCGACATATTCAACAACATCATTAATGTTGTAAGTATTAAAAGGGCCCCAACTACCTTTCCAATTAAATGAAATACCACTAGTACCTGATGTACCAATCGAGGAAATTACAGACGCAACTTGGCCAATTGTTGCTTTATATGAGGAACCATCAGGACTTTGACTAGTGTCTCCTGTTATTACAATATGTATTAGGTCGGTTAATGTAACACCTGTTGCTAAAGATCTACTAGTTAAAGTTGCCATTCTTTTTATTTTATAAATATAACTTTATTCAAATTGGTAAATTTCACCATCCATAAAATCAAAAATTACCAAATCTTGAAATTGTTTAATCGGTTGGTCAGCACAACTATAATAATAAAATTTTTCACATCCATTGTTATCAACAATTTTTAATAAAAGTTCTGTTACACTATCTAATGGTGGTGGTACTATAAAAGAAAATAAAGGAGGAATTATTGTAGAACCTGAAACCAAAAAACAATATGTATTTGTAATATCACAAACATATATGTCGTATGGATTTGATCCTGACAATGATATTAAATTAAAGACATTCATACCAAACAAGGATTAAATGATGGTGTAGGAGTAGGTGTTGGCGTATTTGTTGGTGTTACCGTTGGTGTAACAGATGATGTAGGAGTAGGTGTTGGTAATTTGCAAGGGTCAGGACTTGGTGTGGGTGTCATTGTTGGTGTCGGTGTAGGTGTTACCGTTTTTGTCGGAGTCGGTGTAGGTGTAGGTGTTGGAGTTGGTCTTGGAACTTGTAAGACATTGTTACAAGTTGGATCAAAAGTTAAAAATGTATATGTACCATAAACCTCTCTTGGTGGTATCAACAAATAGGGCTCAAAAAGAAATGGTAAATTAACAACACCAAAATTTATGGTAATGTCATCATTGTCAGGTTTGAATAAAACATTCGTTGATTGACCAATGTAATTTTCACTACTTAATATAATATTATTATCTATCATCTTACTATATAAATACTTTGATAGATAATTTAATTATTACTTTCTAAGTACTTCGGCAATTATGTTAATATCAAAAATTGGTTTGTCAAATATCGGACACTCATGAGTTACACCATTAAAATTATAATCAAACAAGTATGAATCTGGTAGTTTAATATTCTTACCTAAATCTGCAATAATGTTGTTGTGTAAATTATAACCAAAAATAGTTGGCGATGTTCCGATCCATAAAACCGTAGAAGGTAATCCTAAAGCGGCCGCTGCGTGTTGGAGACATGAATCAATCAACAATCTTTTTTGTGAAACTAACAATAAAGAAAATAATTCCATATTAGATAATTCATCCGTAATGGGCTCCACATTTTCCAAAATGTTGGATTGATTTCTACAGATTTGAATTATATGAAAATAAGGCATAAATGAATTTACCATTGATTGTGCGATGTCTCGAGGCATGTCTCTTGTCCATGAATGAGGAAAAGGTTGTTCTGTTAAAGGGCCTCCATTTGTTTGTATAACCATTACAGGTCTATCTCTCATCCATTTTTGTTGGGCAATTTCTAATTGTCGTTTATTAAAGTTTAAAATTGGTTGTTCGTTGTTGTATTTTAAACCAAATAGATTACACCAATTAATAATTAGAGGTAATCGTTTATGAATATGATCCGTTGTAAAATATGGTTCATGTTTAAAAATTAAACTATCTTTCCCATCAATATAGTCATCATAGAAGTATGGTGTCATACCAATTCGATAAACACGATCAACAAAATTTAGGTTTATAAAAATTTCAGGATAACCACAAACAACGATTAGTTCGCGATCAGGATGATTATTTTTGATACATTGAGCAACTGCAGTGGCGGCCACATGCTTACCTAAACCACCTTCTAAATGAAATATACTATATTTTTTTTCCATAATTATAATTTATACTTTATATGTTTTTTGTAAATAAAAGTGCTCGATTAACCTTATCAATAACCATTTCAGGAGTTATTGCTTTATGACACTCACGTTCTCTATTTGTTCCCTCGAACAAAGGACAATTACTTGAAAAATTGTTGTATGTATTAAAACAGCCATGACAAACATATGGAGTCCAAACTCTATAACAATCAAATTCATTTTGAACTTTAGTAAAGTTTGATATCATAACCACAGGAACATCATAAGCCCACGCCAACCAAGATAATCCAGAAGATAAACCAATAAAGATTTTTGATTCTAAAATATGATTCAACGATACGTTGATATCATCATTACCATGAACACCAATAACATTTTCTAACTCCAAAGTATTTTCGTATGAAACATTATAAACTTCAAAATTTGTTAAAACAATTTGATTAACAACTTGTTGCCATTTTTCTTTTTCCCAAGTTGCGATTTTTTTTAATGATTCAGGACCAATTGATATTTTATTATGTTTTACAATTCTTTCTTTTTTTATTACAGGAGCTTTACCAATTCGAGTGTCGGGTGGTAAAAATAAGGTATCTTTAGCGGCATACAACATTCCGTTAATTGTATGAAGTGTATTATCCTTATCGTAACCAACATTTATTAATTTATCGATTTCTAAAAATACATCATCAGTTGCGCCAACAAATTTGTATTTTGGATTTGTTGATTCTAAAATGTGAGGAAAAAACGTTGTGATATAACAAAACTTAGGTTTATGATATTCAACAAACGAATCTAAAAAAGATGAAAAACAAATTGTATCACCTAAACAAAATGAATCTAAGTGAATTAATAATATTTTATTCTCGAAATTAGAAATATTGGGATAATTTTCTTTGTATTTAACAAGCTCTTCAGGATCATAACTTCTTTTTACCATACATATATTTTATATTTTTTAAAAAATTTGTAAATAAAAAACCCCACTTTAAAGGTGGGGTCAGATATAAACCTAAAAAAAATACTATTGAGACCATCTAGCTCTACATTTCCAAAACACATCTGTAGATGGTAATCCCGTTACTTGTAAAATAACTTTAGCAGGGAATGTTTGATTAGTTAATGTTGCGGTAACTGTTGGAGGAAAAGTTGAGTAATTCAAATTAGTAGTTGGACCTGACATTGACAATTCAGAAAGAACGGAAGATCCATTAACCAAATAAGCTGAAGTAAATTCTTGAGATAAACCTGATGAAGTCAATGTGAGATCAAATGCGTTACACCAAACTTTAACATTAGTTACACCACCAACCAATTCATTTGAAAGATTTTCAATTTTAATTATTTCAGTTGGAGTTGCGTCAGAAGTTAATAAAGTTGAGGTGTTATATTTGTATCCATTAATAACAACTCCAGTGTCTGTAGTACCAGTTGTTCCTAAAGAACTATCAAACGTAGTTAATTTAACTTCTTTATTTGATAATTGAACTGTACTTTGATTAACTAAATTATCTCTTACGTGTACTTGAATAAGATTATTTTGTTGTTCATAAATACTATCTACTGTGTCTCCAGTTTTTGTTGTTTGTAAAATGATAATCGAATCAGCACCCGAATCATTTACTTGAATAAGTCCTTGACCGCTTTCAGATAAAATGCTTGTAGCGTTTGTCATGATGATGTCACCACCCGTATTTGGTCCAACAGCAACAACATCACTTAATGATTGTGTTAATCCTGTTACATCGGTTCCAACAACAACGAAACCATTTGAATCGATACCCAAATTATTTATTGTAGTTCCTGTACCTATAGTTGATATGTTTAGTTGTGGAACATATACCGTATTATCACATGACCCAACTATTGATGTACCACCTAAGATTACTGAATTACTAGCGTTTAATGTGGATGAGTTAGATAAAACAAAAGAGGTGATACCTGAAATAACATTTGAATTACCAACAGCAAAAGAACATCCTCCATCTACCGTATTTCCAAAACCACCACCAATCGCGGAGTTATATTGAATTGCTGTGTTATTTTGACCTCCGGCAATAGTCGCCCCATCTAAGTAAATTTTGTTTCCATAACCACCACCAATAGTTCCATAAGTCGAATAACTCTCATTACAAGTTCCTCCACCTATGATAGTACTATCTGAAAATACAATATTATTGTCACCACCAACAACTGACGAATAACTTCCTAATATTGTATTATTATATCCACCTAAAATTGATCCGTATGGTGCGTTTGAAGTGTTGTTTAACCCTCCAAGTACTGTTGAAAATTCGTAAATAGATGAGTTAAATTGACCTCCACCTACTATCGAACATTCGCAACCCGCAAAGTTATTTTCACCTCCCATGATAACACCATAAGAATCATCAGTCGTATTGGCTCTACCACCACCTATAAAAGAATATTCAGCACCTGCAAAGTTTAATGATCCTCCAGCAATTGTACTACAACAATTTGATGCGGTATTACTAAACCCACCTGCAATTGTTGATCCATTACCTGAAGAAGTATTACAATTTCCACCACTTATTGTTGAGCATGGCGCACTTGCGGTATTTTGCAATCCACATCTTACCGTTGATGATGAACCACCAATCGGATCTGTGATTATAATTTCTGCCATAATTATTTTTTTTAAAAACCCCTCTTTTTAGGGAGGGGGTTGTTTATTTATTTTTATTATACGATGTATAATTGACCGTTTGTTGAACATTTATAAACAGATCCTGTTGGTAAAGGAAGTGATGTTTCGTCAGGAATACTCTTAATTGATAAGTTATTAACGAATGTTGTGTTAGATCTATCCGTTGTAATACTATTTCCAATTACGTGAGAACAAACACAAGTAACGTTATTCAACCTACCATTAGCACTTGAGAAATCACTTGTAATTATATTTTGCTGACCGCCCAAGATAGAAGAATATACACTACTGATTGTATTTGCACAACCACCACCAATAAATCCGTAACAATTTCTTGCTACGTTATTAGTACCACCCACAACAGATGACCAGTTAGAACAAACAAGATTTGAAAGACCACCCAAAATTGATTGTCCTTGGAATCCTGAGGAAGTTTTATTAAGTCTACCACCCGCAATTACATCACTCGCAGTACCATTAGTCGTGTTGGCAGAACCTCCTCCAATAAATGAAAGTGGAGAAGATATGGTATTTTGACAACCACCACCAATAAATGATTGATTTGATGATGACGAGATTAAGTTAGTGTTACCACCACCAATAGCGTTTAGTGTTCCTCCCACATGAATGTTGTTATTAGTTCCCCCAACAATTGACGAGAAGTTCGCACAAAGTTGATTGGACGAACCTCCTAAGATTGATGATGTAGTGGCCCCTCCAAAAGTTGTGTTAAAAGATCCCACAACAAAAGAACATGGTCCGTTCGCTTGAAGGTTAGACCCACTTCTTAATGTCGACCCAACTCCACCACCTGCGATCATAACACTACCGAAAGTACCAATTGGAATAGTTGCAGATCCATTTCCGTTTCTGTCTAATGTTAAAATACCTGTGTTACTATTGTATGTACCTCCTGTTACGAAATAATCATTGATTGGGAAACCAGGTATTGATATACTTCCACCATTACCATTTTGACCGATAGTTAAAACACCATTAGAATATGAACCACCTGTCACATATGAATCCACTGTAACAAAAGGACCAACACCAAATGATGTTAAGTCATTCATTGTCAAAGTTAAAATTCCGGATTGGTTATTATAAGTTGCCGCAGATAAGAAAACATCTTGAAGACCTGGTATTGTTATTTGTCCCGAGTTAGTGTCTAACACTAAGTTACCAGTTGTGTAATCTAATGTACCTCCAGTAAGACAACAAGCATCTAAACCACTTGCGGTTACAGTAGAACCATCTGTATTTGTTAATGTAAGGACACCCGTTCCTGAATTGTAAGAAGCTCCTGTTAAGAAAACATCAGTATAACCTGTTGTAAATCCACTTACATCGAAAGTACCTCCCGAATTATTTGTAAATGTGACAACTCCTGTGTTTGCGTTATAAGTACCTCCAGTAACGTTGAAGTCGTTTGATAAAATCGCCAAACTTTGCGAATATGAAGTCGCATTATTTAAGTCAATTGTTAAGTCGTATGTACCCGTATTAAAAGTCATACCTGTGACAAAAGTATCGGTAGGTGTCTGTGCGGTTACGACAAATCCTGTTGGAGATATACCTAAATAGTTTGATGAAGATATATTAGGTAAAGTCACAATATTTAATTGAGGTACATAGGCTGTGTTATTAGCCGTTCCAAAAATATTTTGACCACCTAAAACTGATGAATTAATACCCGAAACTCTGTTGTTATTTCCAAGTACAAAAGACTGAGGCCCTGATGCGGTGTTAAAATATCCGTTACCTACAGCGGCGTATTGATTAGTGGCAGTATTAAAATATCCACCATTTACAATCGATGCATATCCATTTGCGGTATTTCCATATCCGCCATTAACAACCGCAGCATAATTTGTTGTTCTATTATATAGACCACCACTGATTGTATCTCCCACATTTGTTGCACTATTCACAAATCCACCGCCAACTGAAGAAACCAAGTTTGCATAATTAAATGATCCACCACCAATTGATGAACAATTACCTTGGGCGGTGTTAAAATAACCACCTAAAACTGAAGATCCGATACCATTTGCATCGTTACTATTTCCAATTCTATATGAAGAACCTACACCGAAGGCTTTTTGAATTACAGCTTCAGCAATACCCGTAATATTAACACTACCATTTTGTCTTTGTAATGTGATTGTTCCTGTTGATGGATTATAACTACCTGATACAACATAGTTGTCAAAAAAACCTTGTGTTAGACCACTTACATTGAAAGTTCCTCCACTATTATTGACAAATGTTATAACACCATTATTTGGGTTATAGGTACCACCTGTGATTGTGATATCACTTGCTAAAATACCTAAATTTACTGTATAAGCACTTTGATTGTTTAATAATACAGTCAAATCATAACTACTATTATCAAAAGTTAATCCTGTTGTAAAATAGTCTGTTGATCCTGTTGTAAAACCTGTTACAACAAACGAACCTCCTTGATTATCAAAGAATGTTGCATCTCCTGTATTATTATCGTATGTACCACCTGTTACATATGTGTCAATAGATGTAAAACCTGTTACCAAAACTGTTGATCCGTCTGTATTGGTTAATGTTAAATTACCGCCAGAAAAAGTACCACCTGTTAAAAATATATCAGTATAACCTGAGGCAAATCCTGTAACATTAAAAGTACCACCCGAATTATTTGTAAATGTAACAATTCCTGTATTTGGATTGTAAGTTCCGCCTGTAACTACCATGTCACCTGAAAGAATTGACAAACTTTGTGTAAAAGAAGTACCATTATTAAGACCAATTGTCAAATCATATGTTCCTTGATTGAAGGTCATCCCTGTCGTAAAATAATCGTGTAATCCAGTAATCACCGAAGTACTTCCATCATTATTATTTAATACCGCAACATTATTATTATAATCAAATGTTCCTCCAGTTGCGTAAATATCTTGTGTTTGGAATCCTAATACTTGAATTTGTGTTCCATTATTCAAAAACAAGGTAAGAGTTCCTGTTGTTGAGTTATATGTTGCGTTATTAACAAAGGTATCACCCGTTACTAAACCTGTTGCAATTAATGATGTAGAGTTATTTAACCCAAGAGTTAAAGTTCCTGTTGGTTGGTTAAATGATAATGAAGTTGGGTATAAATCTCTTCCAACAATAACATTTCCGTTAGAATCGTAACCCAAGTTATTTACAATAGTTCCTGAAGGTATTTGATTGATGTTTAATTTAGGTACATATACCGTATCAGAAGTTGATCCTGTAAGACTTACGCCACCCAACACAACTGATCTGTTTGCAGTAACAACATTATTATTTCCACCAATAATAGCAGAATAACAACCCATAGTCGTATTACATAAACCATTACCAATAAAGTTATTTATTCCCATTGCTGAGTTGTTGTCACCTCCGGCAACTGATGAACCTGAGAACGAAACATTTTTGTCACCGCCAACAACAATTGATTTTAAATTGTTTGTGGTATTACAATAACCACCCACTATAACGTTATATGTTCCTAACGCACTATTTTCAGAACCACCGCCAATTACGGAAGATTTATTATTAGTTACGTTTTTACAACCACCACCAATAAAATTAAATTGACCTGCGGCTGTATTTAAATAACCACCAGAAATTGTTGAATAATTTGCTGTGGTATTAATTGTACTACAACGACCACCACTTATTGTTGAATAAGGAGCCGCAGCAACATTGTTTTGACCGCATCTAACGGTCGAAGTAGTTCCACCAGATAGGTCATCAATAATTACAAATGCCATTTTTTTTTGTTTTTTTTAGATTTATTTTATATTATAAATAGTTTGTTTCCAAAGAAAAATTAATGTGAATGCGATAAAATTTATTAAGATACCCTTTTAATTGTTCTTTGATTGAAAACATATCTATTTATTATTGATGGAAAATCAAAAATTAAATAACTTAAAACTAAGACTTCTAATTAAAGAGTTAAATCTATTAGAATCAGAAGAAGAATATGTGAATGAGTTTAATACTCATTATAGACCATTATTCATGAAAGAAATCCATAATATTGGTGAAGAACTCCCGATCCAAACAGGAGACACAAAAAACGAAAACAAAAAAATTGATAAAAAATTTGAGGTAACTGACGAAGAATTATTAAAAATAAAAAGTGTTTTTAGAAGTATTGCAAAATTTTGTCATCCCGATAAGACCACAGATGTTTATTTGGTTACTATGTATACTGAGGCTCAAAGGGCTTATGATAAAAATGATCTGTTGACTTTATATAAAATATCCCAAAAATTATCTATAGAGGTAGATTTAAATGAAACAAATATTTTTCTTTTAGAAAAAATTGTAAATGAAAAAAAACAAGAACTTAAATCACTTGAAACTTCTTTTTTATGGTTATGGGTTAATGCAAAAACAGATGAAGAAAAAAATCAAATTATATTACAGTTTGTAAATCAACATATAAAAAAATAAAAAATGAAAAATTTAAAAATTGGAATCACGTTAGCACTTAAAAGTTACTCTGAGTCAATATGGACAAATGGTATGAAACAGAATGTTTTAATGTTGTCACACCTTTTAAAAAACTCAAAAAACAATTATGAAGTTTGTATTTTAAATAGTGTCAAAGTTGAGGGTGATAATTTAACAAAGGCAAAATATTTAGAAGATCTTGACGTATATTTCTTTGACGACAAATATATGGAGATGGATCTTATTATTATGATGGGTGCACAAATTCACGAATCAAAAATATTGAAATTCAAAAGAGATAAAAATAAAAGATATGTCGCATATAAATGTGGTAATAACTACATATTGAATACCGAAAAAGTTTTATTTGGTGAAAATGAAAAAAATTATATTGAATACGAAACAACTTTTGATGAGGTTTGGTATATTCCACAACAACATGAAACAAACTTTGGTTTTTTCAAAACGGTGTATAGAACTGAGGCGGTAATGGTTCCTTTTATTTGGCATCACAAATTTTTATTGGAAAGTGTAAAAGAAATTGAAGACCAACACAAAGTAGGAAAATATAAAAAAGGATATAAATACGTTCCTAATAAAGAAAAAAAGACTATTGGTATTATGGAACCAAATATTAATATAGTCAAATATGCTCTTATACCATCTTTGGTAGTTGAGGAATGTTATAGAGGTGAAATTGGTAAAGAAAAAATAAATAGTTTGATGATTACAAACGCCGAAAAATTAAAAACTAATCATGAGTTTATGGCGATTGTAAAAACTTTTGATTTGTATAAAGACAAAAAAGTCTCAGGTGAAGCAAGATATCAGACCGCCTTTATTTTAACTCAACATTTGGATGTTCTTATTTGTCATCAAGTTTTAAATCCGTTGAATTATTTATATATGGATGCAGCATTTCTTGGTTATCCTGTTTTACATAACGCATCTTTATGTAAAGATCTTGGTTATTATTATGAAGGATCTGACACTGTTGGTGGGGCAAAACAATTGGATTACATATTATCAGAACACGATAATAATTTGGTTGAATATCATGAAAGAAATGATAAGGTTCTTCAAAGATACCATGCAGACAATGAAGTCTTGGTTGAAACCTATGACAAACTTATTTACAACTTATTTAATGGTGGGAATAAAGATTTAATTTATAATCCTAAAACAAATTTATTTGATAATCTATAATACAAAAAAAGAGTCCCGAAGGACTCTTTTTTTTTTGTTCATACAATTATTAGAAATTATATAACACTTCCTAAAACTTGTAGTCTTGAACCGGTTTTAGGTGCGTAATTAAATTCAATCGCAACTGTCTTTCCTGATAGTGGTGAACCAGATGGACCAGAAAAAGGGATTTCTGTATAATCCTCACCAGTACCTGCAAACTGTAATAAACCATTTAAATAAACGGCTGCAGTTCCAGGTTCAATAGCGCCGATATCAAATTTAGTAAGAGTTCCATTAGGTTGTTGTGCAACACTTGTTTTACCGTAATCAGCAGCTGCAACGATATCAGAAATTGCTGTTGCCAATGAAGCATCAGCAGAAGATCTTGTAGAAACTTCAGTTGATAAGTTAGAATCTAATGATGCATCCGCAGAAGATCTTGTAGAAACTTCAGTTGATAAGTTAGATGCCAATGAAGCATCAGCAGAAGATCTTGTAGAAACTTCAGTTGATAAATTGTTAGTTAATACTAACTCAGCAGAAGTAGCTCTTGATTCTTC
>Ga0209087_1000597_pt1 | contig 22441 bp, 22 predicted proteins | sample S_130805_EF_Meta_FD_187321 | JGI IMG/M metagenome (GOLD analysis project Ga0209087, IMG submission 187321) | Freshwater microbial communities from Lake Simoncouche, Canada to study carbon cycling - S_130805_EF_MetaG (SPAdes) (version 2) | ecosystem: Environmental > Aquatic > Freshwater > Lake ... | reverse complement strand
AGTGGGCACTGGATGTACATAGATGTATTTGAAACTTTGGAAGAGTGCCAAGACGAGCGCAAGATGCAGGAAATTATTAACCCCGGCGACTATTATTGTTTTCCGGCACAAGTGAAGAAGTCATGAAACACGTAATTAAAAAGAACACACCCGAAGTACAAGTAGGGCAGCGATACCGTATGCCGTCCGGCGCCATTGCAGTGGTAAAACATTTGCGGGGCGAAGCAGAAGTCGGGCTAGAGTATGAGTCCCGTAGGTACAAAGGGCGTGCCGAAGAAGTGGCTATGAGTATGTCTAACGTGAGGTCTATTTGCACTTATGTCGGAACTTCCGAAGTTTAAGTATGTTGTGCACGATGAAGACGGGCCAGTCAGAAAGTTTGCCAGCAGAGCAGAAGCCAAACGATGGGTAGCGGGTAGAAATGAATTAACGCTGTTAAAAATCCCGCAAGATAAAACACCATCTATATTTGAAACTTCTGAAGAAGCATTATTTTGATATGGCAAAGACGCCCGAAAAGAAAGTAAAAGACCAAGTTACTAAAATGCTTAGTAACAGCAACGCATACTGGTTCTACCCTGTGATGGGTGGGTATGGGTCTTCCGGTATCCCGGATATTGTCGCGTGCTATCGCGGCGTATTTATTGGTATTGAGTGTAAGGCTGGAGACAATAAGCCAACAGCGTTGCAGATGAAGAATCTAAATCAGATTTCCGATGCTGGCGGGTACTCCGCAGTTATTAACGAATCAAACATTGAAGACTTAAATGCACTCCTCGCCAGAATTGACGCAGAAAGAAAAGCATTTAATTAAGGCCCGCCACAAGTACAAAACGCGGCGCTTGGACATACTGGAATTTTTAGTTAAACGACCGCTTGGGTCTAGCACCTTGCAGATTGCGCAGGGTATTGGGGTCAGTTTGATTTCGGCTAAACGCTATATAGCCAAGCTGAAAAACGATGGGGATATTGTGCTGCTGCGGTCAGAACCCATCAAGGGCGTATCAAGGAAGCCAATAAATTATTACGTAATATCGAATGAAGGAATGGTTGTATTAACCGAAGGGGAATTAGATGGATTACTTAAAAAATCTTACTAGCCAGTTGGATTTGTTGAACGACGAGTTTGATTTGGACGTAATCGACCTAAAAATCCTTATGGTTCTTGCAAACTGTTGGAAAGACGATAGAAAAATCCGCGTAACCGACATCACTTTGGGCGGTAAAATAGCCTCACCCGCGACACTTCAGAATAGGGTTACTAAGACTCTGGTTGACGCCGGACTCATAGAACTACAAACAAACCCTGACGACGCGCGAGAAAAGCTGATTGTCCAAGGCCCGCACTACGAGCGGTTTGAGGATTTTCTAAATGACATTTACATGAAAGGCATCACATGAACGCAACCAATCACGACGGTCTCTTTGATTACGCACCCATTCTTCTCAAGATGGACAAGCTATCCAAAGAACTTCACGAAGCCTGCCTACACAAGCAATACGAAGGCGCTTTGGATATGACCAATGAGATGGTTGTGCAGACTCGCATGCTCCGTGCTTGGTTACTTGACAAAGAGGCCGCATAGAAAATGGACGAAAACAGCGTATCAAACGAGGTACGCGCTCTGCTGGAGAGGATGGATAATTTTCCGCATGAGTTCTATGGCCCCCGCGCACACTGGCGGGAAGAATTTATGGACACGTTCTGCAGTGACATGCAAACACCTTTGGCTTTCCTCCTCACAGCAGAGGAATTCGTTCTGTTAAAACAAGCATATAGACGCTTACTGCGTAAATACTTCTCTGAGGAAGTGGTTGAGAGAATTATCAATCCGACTCAAAGGGAGCTTGGGTATTAGTTGCCACAACCGCAAAGTATGTAGTACACTCCAAGCAACAAAGTAATATATAGGAGGGTGTATGCGCGGAAAAGACCTTACAGGTAAAACTTTTGGGCGTTGGACAGTTATAAAGAAAGCGCCCCGCACATATCAAACTATGTGGGAGTGTAGATGTTCTTGCGGAACGGTAAGAAATGTTTCCTACGCAAACTTAGCGAACAGCAAATCGAAGTCTTGCGGGTGTTTGAGAGATGAGCTTAGGCCGACGTACGCACGCAAAAGGGATTTCTCTGGATTAAACAACCCAAGAGCTAGGAACAGCGCGAAAGAAAACGGTGGGGTATGGTTGCCGTCATCTAGCGTTTGGTATAAACGGGCCGCAAGTATATTTCATGGCGCGAAAAACAACGGAATACCCCTAGGATTTAATAGTGCTGCTGAACTAGCTTTGTACATTAAAGATATAGCCCCAGCAAAATGCCCCGTGTTTAATGTAGAGTTTGTTGAGCGGGGAAACGGATACAGCAGGTTTTCCCCCAGCGTGGATAAAATAAATCCGAAACTGGGGTATGTTCGCGGCAATATGCAAGTTATAAGTTTACTTGCTAATTGTATGAAGAGAGATTCAACGGAAGAAGAGCTTAGATTATTCGCTGAATGGGTTGTAAAAGGACTCAAATGCAAATCGTAACCATAGACTTCGAGACATATTATGATAAAACATATAGCCTCAAAAATAAAACTACTGAAGAGTACCTCCGAGACCCAAGGTTTGAAGTCATTGGCGTCGCCGTCAAAGTCGGAAACCATCCAACTGACTGGATTAGCGGCACTCACCCCGAAATCCGAAACACGCTGCACGGGATTGATTGGTCGAACAAAGCTGTGCTGGCGCACAATACAATGTTTGATGGCGCGATTCTGTCATGGTTGTTCGGCGTTCGCCCAAAAGTTTTACTGGACACTCTTTGCATGGCACGGAGTATTCATGGAGTCGAAGCTGGCGGCTCGCTTAAAGCACTGGCCGAGCGATACGGAATTGGCGAAAAAGGAACAGAAGTAATCAATGCGCTAGGTAAACGCAGGGTAGATTTTACGGCTGAAGAACTTGCGCGATACGGAGAGTACTGCAAGAACGATGTCGAGCTTACCTATAAGTTGTTTGAGATTCTGTCGGAAGGCTACCCGAGGCAAGAGCTGAAGGTCATCGACGCCACGCTCAAAATGTTTACTGAACCGGTGCTGGAGCTGGACATCCCGTTGCTTGAGCAACATCTGCTGGACGTGAAAACTAAAAAAGAAAAGCTGTTGGAAGCAGCGACGGCAGACAAAGATGTCCTGATGTCAAACGATAAGTTTGCAGAGTTATTGCAGCAGTTGGGGGTTCAGCCCCCGACCAAGATTAGTGCGCGTACTGGCAAGGAAGCATGGGCGTTCGCCAAGACTGATGAAGAGTTCAAAGCATTGTTGGAGCACCCCGACGCTAGAGTGCAGACCCTTGTTGCTGCGCGCCTTGGGACCAAGACAACGCTGGAAGAGTCACGAACTGAACGCTTCATCAACATTGGCCGCCGAGGATTGATGCCAGTACCCTTGCGATACTACGCGGCGCACACCGGACGGTGGGGTGGTGACGACAAAATTAATCTGCAGAACCTGCCGTCGCGTGGTGCTAACGGTAATAAATTAAAACAATCAATCCGCGCACCAGCCGGGTATTTGCTTATCGATTCGGACTCATCGCAGATTGAAGCGCGTATCTTGGCGTGGCTTGCTGGTCAGGATGATTTGGTTACTGCGTTCGCCAATGGTGAGGATGTGTACAAGATTATGGCGTCTAGCATCTACGCTAAGCCCGCAGAAGAAATTACGAAAGAAGAACGGTTTGTTGGTAAGACCACGATTCTCGGCGCAGGGTACGGCATGGGTGCGGCGAAGTTCCAAGCGCAGTTGAAGACATTCGGCGTTGATACAGACCTAGAAGAAGCCAAAAGAATTATTACTGTGTATCGAGAAACGTACCCGCGCATACCTGAGCTTTGGAAGCAAGCACAAAAATGTTTGGATTGCATTGTTACTAAAACGGTTAGTAATTTGGGCCGCGCGGGCGTTCTGGAGTTTGACCCGTCTAGAAGCGGGTTCTTGTTACCCAACGGGTTGTGGCAACGGTATGATGGTTTGACTAAGCAGATGGACGAAACCGGTAAAGAACAATACGTCTATCCTACCCGCCGGGGCACGGTAAAAATTTATGGCGGCAAGATTGTAGAAAACATTTGCCAAGCACTTGCCCGCTGCGTCATCGCCGAACAGCTAGTTAAAATAAATAGCAAGTACAAAGTAGTGCTCACTGTGCACGATGCTGTAGCGTGTGTTGCAAAGAAAGAAATAGCACAGCAAGCCAGAGATTATGTAGAGCAGTGCATGCGCGCCACGCCCAAATGGGCGGATGGTCTTCCGTTGAATTGTGAATCTGGTATGGGCGAAAGTTACGGGGATTGCTAACGTGGCAAAGTACACATGGTCGTACAGTAATTTGAATCTGTTCTTGCAGTGTCCGCATAAGTACTACCGACTGCGCATCAAGAAGGATATTAAAGAACCTGACAGTGAACACCTGCTGTACGGCAACGCCGCGCATAAAGCTTTTGAAGAATACATGCAGAGTGACACTCCGCTACCAGAGAAGTTTTCGCAATACAAGGTACAGCTTGACCCGCTGAAGGCTATTGAGGGCACTCGGTATTGCGAACACAAGCTGGGCCTGCAGGAAAATCTAAAGCCGTGCGGATTCTTCGACCCGTTGGTGTGGTGGCGCGGTATCGCCGACCTGCTGATTGTGAACGGAGAAAAGGCATATCTTGTGGACTACAAGACAGGTAAGAGCAGCAAGTACGCCGATAGCAAACAGTTAGAGATTTTATCTTTGGCAGTGTTCAAACACTTCCCCGAAGTCAAGAAAGTAAAGGCTGGCTTGCTGTTCGTTGTGCCGGAAGAATTTATTAAGTCCAACTACGATAGCGACCAGCAGCATGTGTACTGGATGAAGTGGTTGGAAGACACGAAGCGGTTGGAAGTAGCCATCGAGAAGGATGTCTGGAACCAAAAGCCTAACTTTACTTGTCGTGGGCACTGCCCCGTCGTTGACTGCACGCACAATGGGAGAAACTTATGAGTTTGGATAATAAAAGATTCCGTATCAAGTGCGATAACCAAGAAACGGACGGCTCTATGTACCTAGAATGCAAATATGAATCTTGGCTGCACCCTGACTACACCGAAAAACACGACTATGTAGAATTTGAGTTTTATACTGGAGATGGCGGCTACGATATGGAGGTGGTAGCTACATCAGGTAAAAAAGAGCTTCGTCTAGAACACATACACAAGATATCCTTAAAAATTAATGGTGGGTGGGAACGAGAAGTTCTGGTAGACTTCTTAAATAAAGTTGTAGAAACCGAAAAAATTATTGGTATAATTAAGTAAATGCCCTACACTAAATCCCCCCGCCCGTACAAGCACGAGTATGACATGCAGAAAAAGCGTGGGGAGCATGACGACCGTATGGAACGTCAGCGGGCGCGTAGGAAATTGGATAAGAAAGGCGTTGACCGCAAGGGCAAAGACATCGACCACGTTAAGATGTTGAGCAAGGGCGGCAGCAACGCAGATGGTGTTCGTTTGGTATCCCCGTCCAAGAATCGTGCACGTAATGGGCACAAGAAGGGCGAGAAGAAGTAAGCTGTAAAGCGGGTAAGTAGTCTGCTGGAGCCAGTCGATACGTCGATTTGGTTCTATATGCTATTGGGAAAACGATGCAGATAATTGAAGACAAAGGGCTTTTGCTCCGGCTTAAAAACCCCGAGCGAGTCACAGCAGTAATCCCCAAAAGTAAACTTCTAGATGATGGTTCATTGCTAGTGAAGTGGGGTCTAGAAGAAGCACAAGTATTAAAAAATCTTAGAATCAAGAACGTACCGTCTCCTATCGAGGCGCACTACGACTGGCCCGGCCTACATAGACCGTTTGCCCACCAAAAGAAAACCGCATCATTCTTGACCCTGCACCGCAAGGCGTTTTGTTTTAACGAACAAGGCACGGGCAAGACATCGAGCGTCATCTGGGCTGCGGACTACTTGATGAACATAGGGCAGGTCAAACGGGTACTGGTTATTTGTCCGCTGTCTATCATGCAGTCAGCTTGGCAGAACGACCTGTTTAAGTTTGCGATGCACCGAACCACCGCGATAGCACATAGCCATTCCAGAGAGAAACGCATCGAGGCTATCAAGAGCGGCGCCGAGTTCGTGATTATTAATTTTGACGGCACAGAGATTGTGTTCGACGCACTGGACGAAGCGAACTTTGACTTGATTGTTATCGACGAGTGCAACGCGCTGAAGAACCCCAACACAAACAGATGGAAAATAATAAATAAGTTAGTAAAACCAAGGACTTGGCTGTGGATGCTGACAGGTACTCCCGCGGCTCAGTCGCCGATGGACGCATACGGGCTGGCTAAAATGGTCAACCCAAGCGGCGTGCCTAAGTTCTCTGGTGGGTTCAAAGACATGGTGATGCAGCGCGTCACTCAGTTCAAATGGGTCCCACGCCCAAGGTCCGAAGATGTAGTCCACCAAGCCCTGCAACCGGCTATCCGATTTACTAAGGAAGAGTGCTTGGACCTGCCGGAGATGACCTACACCACTAGAGAAGTACCGCTTACCCCGCAGCAAAGAAAGTATTACAAGCTAATCAAGCAACAGATGATGGCTACCGCGGCAGGGGAAGAGATTACGGCGGTCAACGCTGCAGCTACTCTAAACAAACTTCTACAACTGTCTTGTGGCGCCGTGTACTCGGATACCGGCGAGATTGTTGCGTTCGATGCTAAGAATAGAGTAGACGCACTAAAAGAAGTTATTGAAGAAGCATCCAATAAGGTCTTAGTATTTGTTGCGTATACACATGCTATACATATCATTCATGAAGAACTAACGAAGGCGGGGATTTCTGCGGAAGTTATCAACGGGAAAGTTCCCGTCACAAGGCGCACCGACATATTCAATAAGTTCCAAACCGAGCATGACCCGCAAGTTCTAATCATCCAACCGCAAGCCGCAGCGCATGGTGTGACTCTTACAGCCGCCAACGTCGTGGTGTGGTGGGGGCCGATTACGTCGTGCGAAATCTACATGCAAGCTAACGCCAGAGTGCATCGTTCCGGTCAAAGAAACCCATGTACGGTGGTGCACCTGCAGGGGTCGGAAGTAGAGAAAAAGGTGTACACGATGCTGCAAGGGAACATTGACGTTCATTCACGTGTGGTCGATTTGTACAAAAATCTTGACTCTGATGCTTGACATTGTAAAGTGAAGGTACTAGAATTTAGTCGTAACGTTTAGGAGGGTTTATGGAAGCCACTGCTGACCGACTGGTCAAGGTGTACGTAAAAATCCGCGATAAGCGGAGCGAGCTTGCCCAAGAGTACGACAAGAAAGACGCCGAACTCAAAGAGCAGCTTGAGATGATTGAAAGAGAATTGCTGGAGATGTGTAAGTTAGTAGGTGCAGATAGTCTGCGTACCGAGCACGGTACAGTTAGCCGCAAGGTTCATAAGAAGTTTTGGACTAGCGACTGGCACTCGTTTCACAATTTTGTCAAGGAACACAATGCACTGGATTTGTTTGAGCGGCGCATCAGCCAATTGAACATGCAGCAGTTTCTTGAAGAAAACCCCGACCTCTTGCCTGCAGGTCTTAACGTAGACAGCAAATACACTGTCTCTATTCGCCGTAAATAAGGAGCATATCAAATGTCTGAACTGACTATTTTTAGCCAGAACCTTCCTGCGCACCTGCGCGCCTTGGAATTGGACGCCACTACTAAAGCCTTGATGGGTGGCAGCGGTGGTAGCAAACGTATTTCTATTGAAGGCGGCGTGTGGCGCATGCTCGTTAACGGCAAAGAAGTAGCCCAAAACGAAGAACGGTCTATGAACGTAGTAGTCGTGGCAGCGGCGCCTAAAGTATCCCGTATTTTTTACGCGGGCGTTTACAAGAAAGGTGTTATCAGCCAGCCGGATTGTTGGTCTGCAGACGGCGAAGCCCCCGACCCCAAGTCAAAGGCGCCGCAAGCTAGCAAGTGTTCGGCTTGCCCCCAAAACATCAAAGGCTCTGGGCAGGGAGATACCCGCGCTTGCCGCTTCCAGCAGCGTTTGGCGGTCGTTCTTGAAAACGATATTTCAGGTGATGTTTACCAGCTTGCTCTGCCGTCTACCTCGATTTTTGGCGCTGGCGAAAACGGCAAATGGCCGCTGCAAACCTACGCAAAGATGGTCGCTAGCAAGGGTGTGCCAATCACGTCAGTTGTTACTGAAATGCGGTTCGATACCAATAGCTCTACGCCGAAGTTGACCTTTAAGCCCGTGCGGTTTTTGGAAAACGATGAGTTCATGGAAGCGGTCGAGCAGGGCAAAACACCTGACGCAATAAACGCAATCACCACGACTTTCGCCCAAGTCGATAATTCTGAGTCTGAAGCTACGCCGCCTAAACTTGAAGCGCCGAAGGTTGTGGCAAAGCCGGTCGATGAAACGCCTGAAGAGGAAGAAGTAGAACCTAGAAAGGTTAGCACCAAGAAACCGCAAGAGGAGCCGGCCCAAAAGAACAAGATTAACAACATCCTGTCGGAGTGGGACGATGAGTGAAGCTATCTCTAGGGGCTATAGCAAGGTGCTATCAGACGCAATTAACTCGGGGGACCCCAATAGTTTAGGGGTGCAGTTGGGTAAGTTGTGTGTTGCCAAGAGCATTCCCGTTATGGATGTGGCTTCCTTTTTCGGCGTATCCCGACAGGCCGTGTATCTATGGTTTCGTGGCCGGTCACGCCCTAAAAAAGAACTACAAGAAAAAATCCAAAAACTAGTAGAAAAGCTCTCGAAGCAGTAATATATCCAGTTCGGGAAGGGTTAGGTTTTTATCAACAAGGGGTTGTCGATAGAGCGGCCTAATCCTTCCCACCTATTCGATGGCGATGCGAATGCGTACAAGAAAAGAGTTTTTGGAGTTTGTGTTGCCTAGTACCGGCAACTACTGTTTGTGGGTGATGAAGGGCGATGCGATAAAGCAGGAGCTATTTAGTAGCATCGATGAACTGTTGGGTAAGGTAGACGGTTGGGTTGAACGCGAGTACAACGTATTCTTTGCGGTATCCAGTTTTCAAACACTAGCAAACAGAAAAGCTAGTAACGTAGAAGCAATTAAGTGTCTGTATCTCGACCTCGATGTGGGGGACGATGACAAAGTAAAGAAGTACGAGACAACCGAAGACGCTATGGTTGCCTTGAAGAAGTTTGTCAAAGACACAGGGTTCCCCGAACCTAACGTCGTAAAATCTGGGCGCGGCCTACACGTATACTGGGTGTTTGACCAAGAGCTTTCGCCCGCGGAATGGAAGCCGTACGCCAACGCGTTTAAGAAGCTATGCTATGCGCGCGGGCTTAAAATAGACCCTACCGTACCGGCCGATGCAGCTAGAGTACTACGCGTACCAGAAACGTTTCACGTTAAGGATGTTAATAATCCTATTCTGGTTAAGATTCTTATAGAGGCTGGCACCGTCAGTCTAGCACAAATAAAAAGTATTTTAGGTGAAGTAGCAAACGTAGATTTATTTGCGCAAATACCCGACCACATAAAGCATTTCGGGCTTGACGAGACTACCCGACTGCTACTGCAGAACAAAGAATATTACTTTTCAGACATTCTAGAAAAAAGTCTAGCGGGCAACGGATGCGCCCAGATTCGTAAGCTGCATGAGACTAGAGCCACCGCGAACTATGATTTGTGGATTGGCGGGCTGTCCATTGCTAATAAATGCGAAGACAGGGACTATGGTATTGAGGCCATATCTGAGGGCTACAAAGATTACGATTTTGAATCCGCTAGTTACAAAGCCTCTACATTTGGCGGCGCACAAACTTGCGAAACGTTTAGAAGAAACGACCCCGCAGGATGCGAAGGATGCCCACACAAGATTAGCGGGCCTATTCAGTTGGGCCTACGGATAAAAGAAGCGGTAGGCGAAACAGAAGTAGTGGAAGTAGACGCGGAAACAAACGAAGAAAAAACTTATGTCATTCCGGAATACCCGTTTCCATACTTCAAAGGTCAGAACGGCGGGGTGTATAGAAAGGTATCCTCAGAAGAAGATGCTGGTGCTATCCCGCAAAAAGTGTATTCGTATCCTTTCTATGTGGTAAAGCGAATCGAAGACGTGTTTCATGGGGAAAGCGTTCAGCTACGTTTGCACAAACCAAAAGACGGCGTGCGCGACTTCATTCTTCCGCTGAGCACCATTGTATCCATAGATAGATTTAGAGACGCGGTGGCCAAGGAAGGTGTAGCGGTATTTGGAAAACAACTTAACGAAATTATGGCTTACATAACTAAATGGGTCGAGCACCTTCAAAACACCACCAAAGCGGATAAGGGTGTGGCGCAGCTTGGGTGGCAAGAAGATGACGAGACGTTTGTTGTAGGAGACAGGCGTCTGTACGAAGACCGAATTGAGTACTGCCCACCTAGCGGCACACTACTTACCGTATCCCCAGCATTTCATGAGAAGGGCGACTTCCAAGTTTGGAAAAACATCATCAACTACTTTGCCACCCCCGGTATGGAATACCGTGCGCTAACTTTGTTCTCTGCATTTGGTTGCCCGCTGCAGAAGTTTGACCCAGATATTGATGGTTTTATTTTTAACTTGTACAGCCAAGTAGGCGGTGCCGGTAAGACAACTACCATATACACGGCGCTTAGTGTATCGGGGCACCCCAAAGAACAGATGATTCGCAAAAAAGATACGGAAAATTTTATCTACAACCGGCTTGGCACGATCCAGAATCTTGTCGCTGGTATGGATGAAATCACTGCTAAATCGCCAGAAGAAAAGTACAACCTGTGTTACGACGTTACGGATGGTAAGGGTAAAAACAGATTGCGTGGTAGCGATAACATGGAGCGCGTCAATAAAATTAAATGGAGCACGTCTCTCCTTACCTCGTCGAATAACCCACTGGACCAATCAGTTAGCGCAGTTAGCGGAAACGCCGACGCAGTTCTTTCTCGTATGTTGTGCGTTGAGGCGCCGCATAGTTTTTCTATGTCGCTTACGGAATCTAGCAGCCTCTTCACCCCTCTTATGCACAACTACGGCCACGCTATAACTCCGTACATGCAGTATGTTCTTGGCCATAAACAAGAGTGCATAACACTGGCGAACGAGATTCGTACTAGGTTGGAGCAAAAGGCCGGCGTGATTAGTAAAGAACGGTACTGGGGCGGTGTCATGTCCAAGTGGCTGGCTGGGGGCATCATTGCAAATCGCCTAGGTCTGCACGACATCCCCACAAAACCCGTATTTAATTTTGTTGTTGACACCATCATCGGCCAACGCGAGCGCAATAAAAATCTTGTTACCCACATGCGGGACGTACTAACCACGTTCTTGTACAAGAACATCGACAAGATGGTAATTGCTAACGGAAACAGCGACCGGAGAACCGGACTGGAGCAGGCAGCACTTCAAGTACCGCGAGGCAGGGCGTTGGCTATCAGATTTGAGCCAGATACAAAACGGCTCTATGTATCTATTCCGGCTTTTAGGGAACAGCTTACGTTTGATAAACTTAGCGTCGAAGAGGCTCTAGCCCCGCACAAAAGTACAAAGTCACTTATTGAGACTAAGGTCCATCGTCTAGGGTCAGGCACCCAGTACAGCCAACTGCCACCCACTAGGTGTTATGTATTTGACGTTACCAAAATACCTGACTTTGATATTGAGGCGATAAGAAGTGCTACAGATAGCCAACCTTCCAGTAACGATAATGTGGAAGAATTTTAATGTCGGCTCGTCAATATTTATACCGTGCATAGATAGAGACGCCGTAGAATCTTACGTATTAGAGCAATGCCGACGTATGAGTATGGTTGTTGTCAGCAAGCAAGTAATACATAAGAAGATGTACGGCGTAATCTTTTGGCGCACTAAATAGTTACAGCCCCGCCTTAACGCGAGTGCGCCGGATATTCTCTAGCAACCTATTCTCACGTTCGTCCAGTTCGTTTATTTTTTGTAGTTTGACTTCGTCGCTTAGCTTCTTGTCGTTCTGAATGAACTTCTTGTAGGCTCTCAAGCTTTCTTGAATTTGCTCAATTTGGTATACGTAGCCTTTGTATTTGTAGAGTTCTAGGCGTTCGGGAGTCAGGTACTCGGCTAGTTCTTCTGCCTTACCTTGCTTGCGCAAATCATTAACGGTGTTGTTTACTTGCGTAACACGGTCACGGAAGTCATAGAAGTCTTCTTTCAAACCTCCGCCAATCTGGTCATACGCAAACGTACGAATTTGCGGCAGCTCATACCAATTCTTTGGCGGGCGTTCGGAACCTGCAATAGCTTCGTCGCTTATCGCAAGCACGGTGCCGCCAGCAATACCGGTATAGGCTCGCATTAAATAATCAATCTTCATAGGCGAGAACCCGCCGTCCACTACCAGATTACCTAGCTTGCCGATAATTTTGGCCAGTTCAGAAGTATTTGCGGTGAACTGCGTGTATGAAGTTTTGTTTTCTTGACCGCGGCCTACGATGGGGCTTTGGGTGAAAAATGAGTAGTTAGTAGTAACTTCAAGCAATGGCTTAACAAACTGAGGCTGCAAGTTAGGACCAGTAAACGCATCAATAAAAGCGTCCCGCGTGCCCTTCATCATTTTGGTTGCGTCGTCCGGCGAGGCGGTGCCCTGTGACATGATGTAGTGATACGTACGTTCCGGTAATACTTTGAACATGAAGCCTACTTCTTGCGCAACCGGAATCTTTATGCCGGTACCGGGGAAAACAAAGTTACGGTCTTTTTCATACCCGCGCAGCTTTTCGTATTCGTCATCACCGCTGACAAGCGCGGCGTAGATTGTGGACAGCGCGGCTAGTTTGAGACCAGTTTTCCAGAATAGATTTACTGCTTCCGCACGTTCTTTGCCGGCCAGCCCCCGCCCTGCCAGCGTTCGATACAAAACGTCCATACCCTGCAGGTACGCGTTGAAGAACGGAACAATCTGGCGAAGAATACCCACCGTCTTACTTGCACCCTGCCGCTTGAAGTTAATAATTTCCATAGCGCGAGTTACAGCAAGTTGTTGGTTGCCGGTTTCTTGAATAGTTTTTTCGTATATAGCACGACGTTGCGCGGCGTCAGAAGCAAGCGAGAATTTTTCCAGTGCGTCCCAGCCCTTCTTAAACGCGCTTTGCTGAACAAGTCCTAACTTCTTTTCAATCTGTTCTCTAGCTTGGCCGGGCACTAAGTCATATGCACCAATGATGCCGTATGAGGCCAATTTGTCAGTTAGTTCGTCGCCTTTTAGTTCTTTTGCAAAGTTACTTAGGATAGCAGCCGGCGCGCCGAATGGGCGCTGCAGCCCAGAATATAGAATCGCACGGTACGAGTCTTGCACTAGCTGACTTAACGCAAAGGTGGGCATCGAGGTAGTTGTTTTGCGCAAGAAATTTGCAAACGCACCCAATACAGGTACTGAAATGGACTCAGTTCCCCTAAACGCCATAGCATCAATAGCCGACTCTACCTCGTAAGTTTCAAGTTCGCCGTTACGGTAGATGTTAACTAAGTTAGCTTTGTTTAGGCCGCTCTGTCCTTGGTACACACGGCGAGCGTCTCCAAGTTTAACTAGCAAGTCGGTGTATTTAATTGCAGCGTAGTTACGGGTAGCGTTGTTAGCCATCCAGAAACTCAAACCAACTATGTTATCAAAAACATTATTGATTTCGTCGGCGCCACCTTTTAGCTGTTTCATACTACGCAAGTTGGTAAGCCCACGGAAGTACGCCTGCGGGCTAGTATAGATTTCGTCTTCGTATTCTTTGATACGGTTCCACGGCACGTAATCTACGGCGTCCTTCCAACCCTGCGCTTGTTCCTTACTTAACCGACCACCTTCCACCATTGCGTCAATCATGTTGTTCTTGAATTCGGTGAACGTATTGAACGCCTCATTAAGTTCTGGATAAGCTTCAAATGCTTTTAACCCTGCATTAATCTGGGTTTGGGTGAAGTGCACCGGAATAATGTCTTTGGCTTTTAGGATGTTAGCGCGACGCATCAAGAAGGCACCGTGGGCAATCTGAAATGCTTTGTCTTTGTCGCCAATCTTTTGCCCGAGGCCATTAATAATCTCAAATACTTTTGTTAACGACGCGTCTTTATTTACTGCTTCCCAAAGACCGGTAGCTTTATCAATACTCATGCCGCCTTTAAGCATCGCTTGACCGGCAATGTTGTCGGAGTGTTCTGCTTGTAGCCCCAAGAAATCTGGGCGAATATTCCCCAGAGAATCTGCAACAGCATTATTAAATACATCTTGGGCCTTACGCTCTACACCCGCACCCTTATAAACCACCTTGGCACGGAACCAGTCGATGCCCCTTTGCCGGTATTGCGGGTCGGTAAGGAAAGAACCCAATTTGCTTAATAGGCTGGGGTCGGCCTTGCCCGCAGTGGGTGAGAGGTCCATTGCCGAGATAAAACTGTCGGCTTCTTCAATCGGATCTTTTATAGCCTGACCATCGAGAGTGCCTACATCTTCGCGGCCAATATTGGGTATGTTTTCAGATAGAGAGTTAAGCCATTGCGATACAGTTTTATTGGGCAGGAACTTTTCGCGTTCGCCAACAAAGAACGATTTTAACTTATCAGCAAGGCGCTTAAAGAACTTGGATACAACACTAAGTGGCTTCTCTTGAGTCGTAGCCCATCGTGCAGTTTGGTCAGCGAACCATTCACTAAAAGAACCCCAGTATGCGTCAAAGTTACGTACCTCAGAAGTAGTCATACCTTCCGGCACGGAAGCCCGCTTAGCCGACCTAAACGAACGCAGGGATGCTACGTAGTCTTTCATCATGCCACTACGATTAGCTTTAGCCCAATCTTCAAACTCTTTTCTAATTTGTTCTTTTACGGCCTCGGGCGCATTAGCGTAAGCAAGTCGCTCGGTGATATGCCCTAATTCATGGGCTAATTTTTCCAGCACGTCGAGCTTAGCCCCACCAGAAGGAATTGTTACCGCGTAGTCTTTGCCGCCCAAAGGCTGCATGTACCCCTTAACTTCTTCCCCCGACAAGGCTGATTTACCAATCCTACGGAACCGACCATATTGGGATTGCGAAATAGTCTTAGCCGAATCTTTAGTAACAAAAATAATTCGTGCGTCAGAAAGACCAAGCTGCTGCACCCAGCCCTTAGCAATCTCTTGGAATTCAGGTGCAATATCCTCACCAAAAATAAGATTACCTTTTGCAAACGGTCCGTCTGGGTTCTTCTTAAGGGCGGCTTCAGTTTTTTTGATAATCTCCGCTCTAGCTGATAGAAGGTCACTTAATTCTTCGGCCGTAAATAAATCTTTACCTGTAAACGCAGAGATATCAACCCGGGTGCGTGAAGCACCGGTATTGTCTTGTTTAGCCGCGCTGTATACGGGATCACCAGATAAAGCGCTGTATCCTTCAATCAAAGCGATATTATCTTTTAAGTAAACAACCCGCCCGCCCGTGCTCTCAACGGAGTATTGCAACCACTCCGGAACATCTTTAACTTCAATACCCGGCTGTTTGGGCTGCGGGCTTTGTCCGCGTTCTTTGCGCGCCGGCTTAGCTTTTTCTGCTTCTGTGGCTTTCTGCTTTTGAAGTTCTTCCCCACGGTCGAGGCGTTCTGCTTCTTCAAAAGATAGATTCTCTTCTTCCTCGGCCTGTTTGACTTTTTGACGCTCGGTAAATGCACGGGTAAAGCCTTTGGCCTTGCGGTCCTGCTCTTCAAACTGCGCGGTGTATTTATCCAGTAGCTTCTTGCCGTTAGCGGTCAACGTCTTTTTGAGGAACGTCGCTTCTTTCTTGCCCGTGCCTTCGGGGATGCCGTCTTCTAGCTCTAACTTAAAGTAAATATCCGCAGCCATACGCCGGATGGCGTCTTTAATACTACTGTTGGTAGTATCGAGATATGCAGTCCAGCCTTCGTTAATTCTTTGCTGGGTTCCTGATAGCATCCCATTAGCCTGCCTGCGGCCAGCTTGTTTAACAATGAAGTTTGCAGCGTTGTCGCTAAGCGTTTCCGGGTCTTGGGTACTAACTTCTTCTGCAACTTGACGCGCCATAACGTCGAACGGGCTAAGCACCCTAGCAATTCCAGAAGGCTCACTTACCGGGCGAATTTCTTTAGGCCGTGCCGCAGACACGTAGAAGTCAAAGGATTGGCCAAACTTACGTTTGATTAGTTTTTCAATTTTGGCTTGGTTTTTGAGTTCGCGGAATGCGTTCCACAACTCTTCAGAAGACGCGTTTTCGTCTAGCCCAACTGTCTTACGCGCAAGCAAAGTAACGTCCCGCATAGTGCGCGGCCAACGACCAGCACCCTTACTAAATGCACCTACAAATACTTCTTTGTTGGGGTCAAACGCAGATTCAGGCGTAAGTTTTTCGGTAGTTTCAGGAACTTCTACTTCTTGTTCTTCCGTCGCGACTTTGGCGGCTTTCTTTTTCCTGACTTTGGGTTCAACTACAACGGGTTCTTCTTCAGTCTCAGTAAAATCAAGCCCTTGCTGTGTGGTTTCAGGCGTACCAAACAACTTAGATTCCAAAGCAGTAAGTGCATCTCGCGTGCCTTTACCAACATTAGGATTGCCTTGGGCCTTCTCAACTACGGCACGAACCGCCGCAGCATCTTGTTCTTTGGCAACGTCTTTTCCAAGCAACTGCCGGTAGTACCCAGATTGCTTAGGTAGCCCAAGACCAGCTAGTGCTTCTTCATTCAAAAGAGTTTCTGGGGCGGGGCGTGGCGCAAGCGGAAGTTGTTGGCTCTCACTGGGTGGTCCAAACTCTGCGCCCTTTGCAAGCTCTCGGCTTTGTGAATACGCTGCTTCGTACTGCTTAAGCTGCTTGTTGATTGCGTCCTTTTCTTCTTTAGTTACGGCGTCACGACGCTGTGAGCGTAAGTCTTTAATCTTTTCGGCAAGGAGCAAGGACTGCCGGTACTGGTTGTATTCGGGCGAAGTCGGTGCAATACCCTCAACAGGCTCTTCTGCCCGAACGGGTGCTGGTTCAACGGGGGGCCTAAAACTAGTTGGGCCTTCGATATCCCCCATAGTTTCTCGAAACTCACCCTGCACGGGTACTGGAGCACCAAATACTTCATATGGTTCTTGACGGCTAATACCCGCCGTTTCACCAACATCGATGCCTACTTCCGCAAGCTGCTGTCTAACCTTTTCCGGGTCGGTTTTACCACGGGCTTTCTCATCCTTAAATAGTTCTTGCTTAAGCGTTTTTAATTCGGCAAGGCGCTGCTGGACTTCTGGGGTGTCATACGACTTGCTCATCTCCTTCAACATCGCGTAATCAAAATGCGCGTCAAAAGACGTAGTGGGCATCGGCCTATCTAGAATTGCGGCAACGCCTTGCGGTACTTCGGTTTCAGTAGGTGCAGCGGGCTGCGCAGCAGGGGCAGTAGATGGTTTTACGGCCGGCCCGGCCCGTTTACCAAAAACCATGTTCATAAGAACGTCTGCCATAACACCGGCGGCGCCACCATAAGCGGCTTCTTCTCCGGCACCGGTTAAAAGTTCTTGTTCGGGGTTATATACTTTTTGTGCAATTAGATTTTGGGAAATCTGCTGCGCGCCTTCCTGCGCTGCTTCAATACCACCTGTTTTTGCAAGCTCGATAAGGCGTTTCGCAATACCTTCTTTTACCCCCGGCACTTCATCAAGGAAGCGTAGCAATCTATGGGCAGGCGCAAGTTCAGATAGGCCGACAACTGCACCAAGACGGGTGGCCGTGGCTTTTTCTTCGGGCGTTGCGCCCTCTAGTTCAGCACGCTGACGAGCCTCACCAGCGCCCGCAGCAGAGCCAAGAACCCCCGCCGTACCAAGGCCCGCTAGGGCAGTGCCAGCTAACTTAGTGGCAGCCGCACCGGGTACCGCAAAAGAACCGACAGAGCCAAGCGCTTCGCCTAACTTGCGGGCGATACTATCTTCATAACCGGGTGCGACCCGCGGCGTAAGGCTTTGAACAATAGAACGAGTTTTTTCTACCGCCGGTTTTTCCCAACTTTCTGGCAGGATAGATTCCAAACCCTCAAGCGCAGTGCCGATAGTACCTACAAAACCAGCAGGGACGCCGCGAACAAATTCTTTTACTTGACCACCAAGAGTGGGCGGCGGGGGCGGCGGAGCGGGGGGAGCCGGCATTTTACCGGCGAGGTGGCCCACAATATCCATATCGCTGTAGCCCGCGATACGAGCACCATTAACGTCGAACTTTTTTTGACCGCCCAAGTAGTCTGCAATTTGGTCGTAGGTATATCCAGCATTTATTGCTGCTTTGACATCAAAAGGCATGACCTACTCCTACTTCTGAAAAGAACTCAGCGGCGGCATATTGCCAGTTGGTGCAGAAGATTGTACTCCACTAACGGAACCCTTGGCTTGCCTTACTGCTTGCCCTGCCTGCGCCATAGCGGTGGCCCATGCGCTATTAATTACATCGGAATCAATTACATATTCCGGGTTAACCTTGGCTTTAACAAGCTCAGGACCAAGCAACGCCTCAAAGTTCTTAGTAGCCGTGGTAACAAGGGTAGTAGCCATTGCGTTGTCAAGCCCTAGTTCTCTTTGCATTCTGGCAACTTCCCTCCGCCCGTCAATTTCCATACTAGCAATGGCTCTAGCGTTGGCGTTATTCATACCCGTAATTTTAAGCTGGTTCGCCAACGTAGCAACTACTTCTTCTCTATGCGAATCAATTTCAGCTTGTTTAGTTTTAGCTACTTGGATACGTTCGTTGCGTTTTTCAATAGCGTCTTGCGCCCTGCCCGCATCGCCCCTAGCAAGCAAATACTTGGCGTCTTCGTTTCTATCTTGTGCATCCTGCAGAGCATCCTCACGCTTCTTGAGGTCCTTTATTTCGCCACTATAAGTTTGAAGGGCGCCTACCCCAGCTTCGCCAGCGGCTTGACCAAAGTACGGCGACTTGCTGCCAGCCAAACGGAAGCCAAATTCGGTAAGCGCCATAAGGCCGGCGGTCTTTTTATCCTCGCCAAGTTTGCCAACACGTTCTTTGTATTTGGTTTCTTTTTTGCTGTAATACTCCGGGTCGATACCGGCCGCCTTTAATGATTCTTTGTTTTGTTCAAACCAATCTTGTACACTTAACTCTTTGGGAATATCTATTGTAGTTTCGGGGATGGTTGGGGCAATAGGTAGTTCAAACGTAGTCGGGCTAGCTTGCCGGTCAGACACACCGGGCACCTTTGGAGCGGAACCATCACCGGCGCGGCCACGGGGACTCAAAATACCCGTATTAAGGACTTCAGAATTTTTGTTTAGAACGGTTGCCGCCTGTTCGGGGGACATTTGCATGGCCGGCTGTTTGCCTTCGGACGGGAACAGCATTTTTCGTTCTTTGGTACCATCAGGCATACCACTACCGCCAAACAATGAAGCCGCTCCTACCCCACCCGCTGTGGTCAAAAAAGGTCGTTCCGCCGCTAATTTGAACGGGTATAGAGCCGATTTACCAACATCCTTAGCTATACCAGAAGTAATTTCCCCTGCGCCGCCGGGGCCGTAAGCCCAATTTTTACCGCCGATAGTGCTGAATCTTGGGTACCTACCAGCCAAATATTTGCCAACCCCGCTAACACCGGATAAACCTAGCTTACCTGCACCAAGCGCGTAAAGTTCTGGATTAACAGTCTCAATCCCTAATTCATCTTTTTGTAGCGCCCGCAGCTGCATTTCGTCAAGATATGCCTGTTGCTCTTCAGGCGAAAGGGAGTAAAACCTTTCTTTAGTCATAGTGCTTCTAACCAAACTACCATCCGTATTACCAGCGTAGCGCGGCACGTGGCCACCTTCATCAAACGCAACAATGCCACCACCAGCCATATTGTGTTCTTGGAACATGTGGTCGGGTACATCGAGGTCGGCTAGGCCACCGGCGGCTGCTTGCACTACGGGTTGTTCTTGTGGTACTTCTTGAGGTGCTTCTTGTGGTACTGCTTGAGGTGCTTCTTGTGGTGCTACAGACCCCAGCCCCTGTTCCAAATCTTCTGCTACGGTTGTTTGCGGGGCTTGAGTTTGGCTTTGTTGATACTCTTCCCGCATGGTTTTACGGCGTTGCAGCTCGCCCAAAACTAGATATTGCGGCACCTGACCGTTGGGGCTTTGTGCGTATTGGATAAGGGCGTTATCCGGCAATCCTTTAAGGTCGTCCTGCAGTTTGAGGATGTTAGCCATGCGTATGCCTTACTTAGTCAGATTGTACAAAGACAGGCCAGCAAGGCCATTACTATAGTTATTTCTAACTTGACCGCCTTCGGCAAAAGCCCCAGTTAGTTTGCCTATCCCATACGCACCGGCGCCCAAACCAGCTACTTGTGATGCGAGAGACGGCGATGGTGTTCTTGTAGATTGCACGGTCCCATACAGCGGCGCATTACCCCGAATAAGGTCAGAATAGAACGCAAGCTGCTGCTTGCCGTAGTCACGCTGGTTAAGAAAGTCTTGGTACTGTTGGTCTCTAATACTTTGATTTTGGGCTTGGATTTGTTTAGCCGCGGTGCTTTGTGCATTGAGGCGATTGAGGTTAGCCTCTTGCGACTGCCCAGCCAATTGCCCCAGACCCAACGCCGACTGCAGCGACGTACCAAGACCCGACGTACCAACCTGAGCACCCAAACCCGCAGCCTGTGCAGCGGCTGCACGGTCCCGTTCATATTGTTGTTGGGCGTTTAAGAACCCAGCTTCGCTACCCTTAGCTTGAATATCCGATAGTTGGGTGCCAAGGTTCCGTTGCAGTTCCGCCTGCATCAGCGCATTACGCGCACCACCATAAGTACCCCGACCGACAGACGCCAAATTGGCATCCCTAGCGGCTTGAGCACCAGACTGCTGTGCTTCGCGCAGTGCGATATTGGTTACGTTTTGTTGGTATGGGTCAGCGTAATACGCAGCATCACGGGAGCTAAATGTTCCGGGGTTATATCCGAGAGCGCGCGACAGGCCAGTTTGTGCGGTACCATAACCAAGGGCGCCCGTACCCTGAGCGCCAGCCATAGCTGTATCAAACTGTTTCGGTTGCTGCAAGCCAAATACTTGTTGCTGAACAGCTTTTTGTTCCGGAGTAAACCCAGCGATACGTTGGCCTTGGTAGGGGACATACGGGGTTTCACGAAGCTCTCGGCCAAGGTCGATACTTTCTTTTACGTACGGTATGAGTTCTTTAGGAACTGATTGTTGGACCGTAGTTGTACTACCACCACCGCCTTTGCCACCCCCACTGCCTTCAGGTTTAATGCGCTTGTCTCCCACATGCTTAAAAGCATTAATGGGTAGGTCAGGGATATCACAAAGAAGTCGGCGGTCCATATTTATTCCTTAAGCGGGCATGTACTTGTTAGGATTAATTTGACGACCTTGTTTTGTCGTTCCCGTACGTGCCTTGCGAACTTTATCCATCATAGAGTAGAGCCGTTGGGCGCCAGCTTTAGTTGAGCCATTACCCAAATGCGATACCACATCGGCCGGTATTACGAACTCACCATCTGCCAAACGTGCGGGCTGCCTATCAGCAATAGTGGCAGGAATTGAATCGCTCATACCGTCGCCGGGGCCATCCAAATACCCACCCTTGGCGTAAGTATCCATAGGTTCATTATATGCCGGAAGCTTAGTACGTGCGTCAAAAGCACCCCCGCCGCCAACCATTTCCAAATCAGTAATACCACCTTCGGCGTATCCACGAACCCGGCGGCGCAAATCTTCTACAGATTCAGACGGCCCACTCCAATAGCTTTCTTCTTCTTGTATAGGTTCAGGAGTTAGAAGGGGGGTCAACACGGGCGAAGCTAAGGCAGCAGCGCCAAGACCTGCTTTAAGGCCACTGCCACCATACGCATCTACCAAAGCTTGCCGGCCGGAAGAAGATGTAAGACTTTCTAGCCCTTTACCAAAAGACCCAAGTTTGTCCCCCATGCTAAGAGATTCAAACGGAACTTTAACGTTATTTTTTAGTGCTTCAAGGCCGGACAAAGTTGATTGCTCTGCTGCTTCGGCTGCTAACTGCGTCCCCGCGTTAATGCCACTGGCTAACGGGTTTGGTGCGGATGGCGCGCCTAGTTGCCCCGCTTTTCCAAAAAACTCATTACCTGCGAGCGAAGTAGCCCCGGAAAATAGCGCGCTGACCGGGTCCCCAGTTTTTTCATAAGAACTTCCTGCGGAATAAGCGGCAGCCGCGTAAGGATTCCCAGTAGCGGTGAGCACCGCCGGAACCGCGAAATCAGCAATACCCCTCAAAGTCTGCCCCATCTTAAATCCTTTAATTCTTATGTAGTAACTACAACCGTTCCAACACTAGCAGTTGCAGCAAAGCTAGGTGCGTATACTAAATCGGCTAAAACTATTTTTAGAATATCTCCGTCCCGATACACACTACCCACAGGCAAATTATACCCGCTAGTAGGTACGTTTGTTAACA
>Ga0209087_1000596_pt1 | contig 22449 bp, 27 predicted proteins | sample S_130805_EF_Meta_FD_187321 | JGI IMG/M metagenome (GOLD analysis project Ga0209087, IMG submission 187321) | Freshwater microbial communities from Lake Simoncouche, Canada to study carbon cycling - S_130805_EF_MetaG (SPAdes) (version 2) | ecosystem: Environmental > Aquatic > Freshwater > Lake ... | reverse complement strand
TGAACGTCAGCGCCCCGCCGGTAGCGTTCGCCGTGGCGGCAGCCGATAGCGTGATGCTGGTGGCGCTATTGATCGCGGCCACCGTCGCGCCGGCAGGAATGCCCGTTCCGGTAACCGCAAGCCCCACGCGAAGCGCGGCCGTCGAGGATAGCGCGGCCACCGTGGCCGAAGCGCTGGCGAGGTTTCCGGTGAGCGAAACGGATTGCGCCGCGTTGGCGATCGTCACCGTGCGCGAGGTTGTGGTGGTAGGCCATCCGGCGCCGGGATTCGACGCTAGCCAAACAGCCTGCGCGCCAATGGCTGCGCTGCCCGTGATGTAGCCCGCCCACAGATTCGAACCGCTAGCGTTGATTGATACGCCTTCGGATTCCGAACTGTTGACGATAAGCAAAGCCTTAACCGTCGCCAGCGATAGCGTTCCCGTTCCGCCAAACGCAATCAGCGGCAGCGCCCGAAGATCGATAGACGTTGACGCGCCCGGCGCCACCGTCACAACGTCGCGCCAGTAGCCATTAGCGGCCCCGGCTGCCGTGCCATCCGCCAGCCCGAGCGCGATCGACGCGGTTGCCGTGTCGGTTACTTCGGTGGCGGCTAGCGTGTCGATCAGTTTCGGCACGAAGCGGATAGAGCCGGTGAGAGAAAAAGCCGTTGCCATCACGCCCCCGCCGCTACGGAAGTGCCAACCAAATAAATCGAATAAGCCACGGCGGTAGCGTTCGGATTCGCAATCCGCAGCGTTGCGTTTGCTGACGTTACCGGCCAGCCGTCAAGTTGATTGACGGCGGCGACCTCCGAGCCGGGGCCGACCTTGAATGCGTAAATCGTGCCGGCTTCGTTGCTGCCAACTAGGATTTCGTTTCCGGCCGTGGCGTTGTTATTCGCCACGCGCAAAACCCGCAACTGCCGAATCGTGCAAGGAACAGAAACGCCGACCACCGATTGAGTGAGCGCCAGCAAATCCAGCGCGTCAAAAGAGTTTGCGGGAATCGTTCGCGTGTCGCACCAGACGATATCGGCGGCAGCCGCCCCCGAGCCGTCCGCGATTGCGTAGGAGCCGGCCACGGTTTGCTTGTCGGTGACGGCGCCGACCTCTTGCGAATCCACGCGCGTCCATTGCAGGCGCGTCGAAAACGTTCCGCTAAAAATATCGGTCAGGCTTTCCGCCACTAGATTAGCCCTTCCTCTATTGCGCGTTTCGCTGCCGCATAGTTACAGCCAAGTTTCCATGCGGCGTATTCAATATCCGCCCGCGTTGGCGCCGGCCGGCTTGTGACCTTGCCCCAAAAGGTTTGGGATTGAGTGCCGACCGTGGCGGTATGGTCAACGGAGCCGGCGGGCGGCAAAGCCTCGCGGCCTTCCGGCCCTCCCTTGCGCCACGAACTCACCCTAGATATCACCGCTACGGCCTCCGGTTTCAGCCTATAGCGGCAGGCGCTAATCAGCCCCGTCTATGGCTGCGGATCGGCTTCCGCCCAACACGCCGCGTAGCCGGCGGCATCTAGTTGGTTATCGCGCTGCGGCTGGCCTTGATGCCGCGCGAACTTGTCGAGTTGCATGAAAATCGCCCAATCCCCCGGCGTGAAAGGCTCGCGGATTTTATGCGCGAAAATCGCATTGATCGCGCCGACGGTTCGCGCGAAATGCTCCAGCGGCGGCGCATACTTTGCGCGGCGCTCCGCGGTGGTTTGGATTGCATCCGATAGCAAACGCTCCGCGGCCGATGGTTCGCGCTCTGGCGTTAGCAACCCGTCGCCAACAAGCCGGGGCGCGGCTTCCTCAACTGCCGGCGGCGGCCCTCCGCGGCCTTTCATTTCGCGCTCGCCTTGCAGAATCCAATCGGTCGAAATCGTTTCCGTTTCCATCGTCTTTCCTCCGGGGGTGTTTTCGTCAATGTATGCCAACAACCGCATAACGTCGCCGGCTAGTGCGCCGGAAGTTCCGGTATCTAGGCAACCGCTGAAACGGAGCGCCCGCTGCTTGGCCTGCGCAAAGTATTCCGGCGAGAGTTTCACGACGTTCGGATTGATCCATCTTTCGCGATGCGGAAGTTTTCAACGGAATAGGTTCCGCCTTTCGCAACGTCTACTATCGCGAAACCCCAGTTCCATTGATTCGCCACCGAAGCGTAATCGGGCGATAGGTCGCATAGGCAGCCCGTAGACCACGCGCACGCCTCATCGTGCCATAGGTTGCTCTGTGCATGGCTACTAGTGCGGTGGCCGTGGCCGACCATTACGGAGTGATTGGTTCGAACGTAGGCGCCGCGGGCTTGATTGACGGGCGAAGATTGCCCCCGCGGCAGTTCGTGGCCGTGAAGGATTGGCAACTTGCCAGCCATCACGATGCGGCGGTTTTCCACTAGTTCGATGTTGTGTTGGTCAAGGTGCAACCACGCGCGAAGCCCCATAGCGGTTTCGGCGCTAATCTCTGGCGCGTGCTGCCATAGCCAAGATTCCCAACGCTCCTCATGGTTTCCGGTTTTCGCCACTATCGGAATCGTGGGGAACGATTGCCGCAGCCACCCCAGCACCGCGCGAACTTGGTGCAACTCGCCGGCTAGGTCGCGTTCGGCAGGATTCTTTTCCCAACGGCTGATCGAATAGAAATCCGCGAAATCCCCATTGAGTAATAGCCCGGCAATGCCGCGGCTTTGCAGATACGAAACGGCCGCGGATAGCGCCCGGTTTGAGTGATAGGGAACGTGGATATCCGAAATGATTCCGATTCGCCCCACTACCGGCATCCGGTACGGAATGCGCGGCTTCGCTTTTGTTTTGGGCATGGGCAAGCCCTCGCCGGGCGCGCGGGCCGGGCGCGGATGCGCGGCCTTTTTGCGTGTCGCGCTGCCATTCTGCCCAATGATTTTCCGAATGCGCGAGCGGGCAGAATCAATCGTGAGCGCCCCGCCGGATTTCTCCACCAGCATCCGCGCGAGCGATCGCGCCGGTTGCTGCGGATGCCGGCGAACTAGATCGATGGCGGTTTTGGTCAGCGGGCAGGCGGTGGGCATTAGTCCTCCGGTTGATCGTCAACGTGGAAAAACTCTGCGAACGTAATCAGCGCGGCCAGCGTGTCGCCGTTTTCACTGACGCATTCCTCCGACAAGTCTGGAAACCTTGCGTGTAGGTATTCGTGTATAAGCGTGTTTAAGAAATCTTCGCCGTGGAGTTTTGAGGAAACGCGGATCGTTCGCGTTTCATAGTCGCAATCCCCGTGAATCGATGGCGGAACGCGGCAGCGTTTCACCCTCCACCGATGCCCGTTGATTTCGATCCACGCGGAACGTTTCACGCTGGCGACTCCTCGCCGCGTGATTATCGCGGGCCGGCAGCCTCGCCCGATTGGTCTATGGTCGCGGGCGGCGGATTTTCCGGGGGCCGGGGGCCGAAGGGGAAAGCCCGATTGAGCGCTTCCTGCCTAGCGGCGCAACCGCAATCGCTCACGCCAAAGGCTGACGCGACGGCTTGCGCGCGTTCCTTGGTTATCCCGATTGCGTCTAGGCCAGCGGCGACCATATCCCCTAGGCCGGCGGCAGGCATCGCCGGAGGCGTTCCGCAGTTTCGGCGAACGTGCGGAGCCGACACGGCCGCACCGCAGACGCGGCAGCGGAGCGACGCGGGGTCGATGTCGCAGTCGCTCATGGGATGAAAGTCATGTCTGAGATAGAAAAAACGGAACTGCCAGTAGCGGTAATTCCGGTAGGTCGAACAATTGAAAAAGGATTCGCAGCATTGCCAAGGCTACAGCCTCTGGGCTCGTTCCCAGCCAGCTCGGCTTCGAAATCTTTAGTCGCAACAACCGCCGGAAATAGATCTTGCCCGCTAGGGTCAAACTTCCCGTTTACGCAGTAAAGATAATTCTGGATTGATGCATATCCGAAGTATGTTGATTTTTGAGTTTCGCATGTGATGGTTGTGAAATTGCATTCGTAGCCACCGCTTCCACTTAGGGCGTGCCATCCTTGCTGTCGAATAAGAGCCGTTACGGTAACCATTCCTGTGTTGTTGTATGCCGTCCATGAAGCCTCAACTTCAACTCTTACAAACTGAGTATTGCATGGTTCCGTGAATACATGCCGCCATGTTGCATTTACTGCGCTTCCTCCAGGCACTTTAGAAAGTGACACCGTTCCGCTCATTAGGCCGCCTCTAATGATCCCCGAGCAGGATGTACTGCTTCCAGCCGATGTTCCGCAGTATTGCTGAACTAACTCACCCGTTCCAGAAACCTCGTAGTCTCCAAAATCAAGCGTCAATTCAATGCTAGTACATGCAATGAGTGATTTCGTTACCGATTCACAAACATTGCAGCAGCCGCAATCCGGAAGAATAACCATTACGAGCACTCCGCCGCGACAACGTACCAATATCCATTTTTATGAAGCGCGACACTAACAAACTTGCCGCTTGCGATGTTTGCGTATTTGTTGACTACGTTGAATAGTATTTCGCCGCTGTTTTGTGTTTCGTTTGGCGCTGATCCGGTTTCCCATACGTTCACATTGCCAAGCGTGTTTTTGTTGAATGCCGATGAAGTTTTGCAAAGCCTGTGCAAAACCGGCTCTGGCGCAATATCCAAAACTCCAACGGCCCAGCGCCAACTGCTTTGCCCAACGGTTGACCTTGCAAGAATGCGGAGTAGCCCGTTTTCGGCAGACTTCGCGGAAAGCGTCGAGGAATCTTTGACCGTGGCGAACTTGTGCGAGATTGAGGAAGATTCCAGCCGGAACGCCACCGTTCCGGCGACGGCTGCGCGGCCTACCTTCCCGGCGGCGATCGGCTCTAGGGTTACTACAAAGTTAGAGGCATGATTGGCTGCGGTTGGCGTTGTGCCAGTAATCACCGGGGTTCGGCAGATCGACGGCATTTCGTTGTTTGCATCTAGCCCGGTATCCTCTATGCCGCTAACCCCAAGGATGCCAGACGCTTTGACCTCGCTGCCGCTGTCGTTTTTGACTAGTACGATATTCGACGCGCCAGCGTAGAGCGTTCTAGCATCGCCAGCGAAACCGGATTGAACTCCTAGCACAACATCGGCGGCATCCTGCGCGCGGTTCCACGCGGCGGCCGAAATGGCCTTCGCGAGCGGCTGCCCTTTTTCGATCCTGCCGGTTGCCATTAGGAAACGCCAATGCCTAGGCCGGAAAAATCACCCTCGCGATAGACGCGGTTAACGTAGACGGCTTTGGGCTTTTTTATGACCGTCGCGGAATCAACCGCGCTTTCGTATCGCACCCACATATATTCATGGCCTTTTTTCTCAATCCCTGAGATATCGCCAACGGTGATAGCCGGGGCCGTCTGCCCGCTGCCGGCGTTTGGGGACGCGATGAATCGGTAACTGAGCGACCACGGCCCGTCGCCGCGGTCGCTATCCCATTCCTGCTGACCAGTGCATCCGATAAACAACACTTCGCCCCTTGCGAACGTGCGAAAGGCGGCGCTGTTTGTCGTGCCAGTTACAGCGGCCACCGATTTAATGTATGCGGCCGAAACGTATTTATGCGGAACGTCATACGTTTCAGTCCATTGAAGTGCGGGAACGATGATATCGACCCCGCCCACGCGGTCATCGTCTACGGCGATCGCGCCTTTTTGATCCGGGGCGCTTGTGCCGTATTTCGTTTCCGCGAGCGCTTGCGTGATATGTTGCGTTCCGCCCGTCGTGTCGAAACTCCGCGACCGCTTAAACGGGTCTGGCCTTTCCTCGTTATCCGCGCCGGCCTTTTGGTAGTTTAGCGTTACTTGCCACGCCTTATCCCCAAGGTACGAAACGCTATAACTATCGATCGCTAGTTTTTCATCGCCGGCGCCGGGGTATTGCCAATAGAAGCCCCAGTTTTGAACGTAGGCATTTATTTCGGTATGTAATGCCAAATCGTCATCGGTTCCAAACACTTTAAACGATTTGGTATAGGTCGCCGTTCCGCGGCTGCCTAGGCGCACGATCGTAGCCGCGCGGCTCGCCTTATCCTCAACCCACGTTAGCGCCATTGATTACTGCCCGACTAGCGCCGGTTGCATCCCCCGAGTGTTGGTAGCGGTTTCCTCCGCGGCCTTCGCGATTCGCTCTTGCAGCGTTGATCCGAAGCCCATGCGGTCAGCCGCGAACGCGGAAAACGTTCCGACCGCTTCGGCTTTGCTCTGTTGAACGTCTTTCCCGGCGGCATCGGCGCCGGCCTTCGCGGCATCCCGCGACGCTTGGGCCTCATCGCTGGCCTGCCCTTCGATTCGTTCCTGCGCCTTGCCTAGCGAGTCGCGCATTTTGTCTAGTTGCTCTTGATTCAAATGCCCGCTAGCGGCCAGCGCGTGGAACTGTGCGGCCAGTTCGTGGAGCGCGTCCATATCGGAAACCTGCGCGATTTCCTGCTCTAGCGCCCCGGCTTCCTCGCGGGCTTTCTTTTTCGCGCCTGCCGTTTCGCGCTTGCCCGCTACCGCCTGTTCCGCCGCGACGGTCGCCGCACGGCGGCCGGCTGCGCGGCTGGCGTTTTCCGCCTCGCGGCCCGCCTTGATACCTTCGGCGTTATCGACCATCGCGGCCTGCCGGCCGGCGGAGTCCGCGCGAATCTTATCGGCTTCCTCATTCGCGCGGCGAACTCGCTCATTCACCCCCGGCATATTTTGCCGGCGCTGCTCCGCGCGTGCCTGCTTCTCGTTGTCGATTTTGGCGACGCGCTCTTTCGTATCCTTCGCGCCGCTAATGAAACCTTGAACCCGTACCCATGCCTTTTGGATTTCAGCAACCAGCGTATCCCAAACCGCCATTACCCCCACGGCGATATTGTCGAATATGCCTAGGATCGTCGCGCCGATCGTGTTGGTCGCAAGCGCCGTCCAGAGTTGATCCCAGAGGATGGCGATATTGGTTCCCAGATCGGTAAACAGATTTTGCAGAGTGCTTATCCACGGGTCGATATAACCCATGATTGCCTCTTGCCCGCGAAGCCAGCCCGCGACAAGCCCGCCCCACAAAATATCCATCGCGCCGGCTAGGTCGCCGGCTGAAAGGGCATCGTAGATTCCGCTGAAGGTTGTAGTCGCCGTGCGGTACAAATCGCCAAACACTACGGCGCCATCCGCGACGGCTTGATTAAACCCGCCGCCGATCGCGCTTGCGGCATTCGCCACCATGCCGCCAACGCTAGAGAATGCGGCGGCTATCTGATCCTTAAATGCGTAGGCCAGCGCCCCGGCCCCAACGATGGCGGCAGCAATCGCCGCAAACGGGGCAAGGAAAGAAGCCGCCATAGCCACGCCAGACACGGCGGCGGAAGCCACCATTTTCGCCATGCCGGCCAGCCACGCGGCCGACAATGCCGCGGCCTGCGCGATGCCGGCGGCAGCCGCACGGGCAAGGCTTGTGAGCGTCACCGCGGACGCGCGCGAGGCGCCGGCCCCGATGCTGGCGAGCGCCGTGGAACCTTGCACCCCGAGCCGAAGCATTCCGGCCGAGCCGGCTGCCGCAGCCTGCGCAAAACTTGCCCCGGCTATCAGCGCGTTGGTTGTGCCGGCCACCCCGAGCCTAACAAGTGCCTGCACCCCGATTGCAGCGGCGCGAACGTTGCCCTCCGCGGCGCGGGCCACCGTGGCGGAAATAACCGACACGGTGGCGGCGACCTGCGCCGCCCCCATAGCCCCGGCCCTCGCGGCCGATACGGCCATAATCGCGGTCGATTGCGCGGAGTATTGCGCGAGCGCTGCGATTCCTGCCGCGGAGAATCTGACCACGCCGGCCAGCGCCTGCCCCGTCATGGCGGCGGAAATCTTTGCGGCCGATATCGTGGCGTTAACCGCGAGCGACCCAAACCCCGCCGAAGCCCTTGCCATTGCGATGCCGGATTGAGTCGCAAACCCAACCACCGCGGCAATGCCACCGCCGGCAAACGCCAGCATTTTGGCAAGCGCTCCAGCGAACGCCAGCCCAATGCCGGCGGCCAACCTTGCGACCATCACAAAAGGGCTAGCCAACGCGGCAGCAAACTTGACGATCGACGCAAGCCCGAACGAAACCACGCGAAGCGTTAAGCCAAGCCCCGTAAGCGCCCCGCCTAGAACCACGGCAACCGCCGCCGCCTTGCCGATGCTCCCGACAAACGCCGCGTTTTTTTGAACTAGGTCAGTGAATGCGTTTAGCGCCCCGAGCGCGGGCGGCACAATCGACATAAGCGCCCCGCCAACGCTTTCGCCCAGCGCGATCCCGAGCCGCTGCATAGCAGCGGAAAGCGCGGCCCCGGCCCCGGCGAGGCCAGCCATGATCGTTTTGTATTTCTCACCAACCGTCAGCGCGCCGCCCATGCCATCCTGCATGGCGTTAAATCCATCGACGCCAGTTCTAGTAAGGATGGCGGCGGCGCGGATTGCATCCTGACCGAACACGCGGCGAAAGATATCGTCTTTCGCTGATTGATCCATTCCTTCCATCGCGCGCGTCAACACGCCGATGATTTCCACCATTGGCCGTATCGAACCGTCCTTATTTCGGAAACTCTGCACCGTCAGCCCGAGGCTATCAAGCGCGCCGATCGCTTCATCGGCCGGCGCCATAAGCCGCATCAACATGGTTTTGATGCTGGTTCCGGCATCGCTACCCTTTACGCCATTGTTCGCGAGGATCGCGAGCGCGGTGGATAGGTCACCGATCGACTGATTCGCGAGCGCGGCCACGGCCGCACTCATCGAAAACGATTCGGCCATTTGCTGAATCGAAGTGCTGCTAGCGTCAGCCGCGGCGCTGATCGTGTTTGCGGCGACCGAGGAGGATACGCCGAAAACGTTCATCGCATCCGACATAACAACCGCCGCCGCGGCTACGTCCATTTGCCCAACTTTGGCAAACTGAATCGCAGCCTCCCCGGCGCCGCCCAACACGGCATCCAGAGACATACCGGCCTTCAACAGTTCCAGCATTGCCGAAGCGGCTTCGGCGGGGCCGACCGATAGAGCGGCCGACATTTGCATGGACGCGGCGCGGACGGCATCTAACTGGCCGGCGGTTGCCCCCGTCGAGGCTTGCACCGCGAGGAGCGCATTTTGGAACGTCGTGGCGGCAGCCACGCCGGCCACGAATGGGGCGGCGAGAGATAGGCCAGCCCCGGCCAGCCCCGCGCCTACGTTCGACAGTTCGCGGCCTAGGCCCGCGATGCGCTTATTTACACGATTGAGCGCCGCGAAAAACTTCGCCGGGTCTGCGCCAATCTCAACATAGACTTGCCCCTGCCTTACGCGACCGGCGCCCATTGGTAAACCTCTAGACGAACTTTTGCCAATCGGGGCCGAACAGCCTTTTCAAATCTTCGGGGCTGGCTTGTTTTGGTGCGGGCTTTTTGGCGAACGGGTGAAACTTGCTTGGCTCCGCGGCTGGTTTGTTGCTAGGCCGATTCGCGTTGTAGGTCATCGAAAGAAGATTGGCGGTATGCCACCAATCAGCATCTAGACGAGCATCGCGGGCTGCGGCGAGTTGTCGGAAAGTCCATTCGCCGGGGTGTACGCCGATGATTCCTGCGGCTTCCCAAATGGCATCCCAGACGGTGCGCCCGTCAGGCTTTCGGCCGTGGCTCCCGCCATCTGCGCCTCCGCGCGATCCAGCATTTCGGCGCTTACCGTTTCCATTTTCGCGCTGAGAAGCCGAACCATCCTTCGGAGGCGCTGCGGGAAAAAATCCGCTAACTCCGATTCAAGCCCGGCCCTCGCTGCATCCAATGAGTCGCCGCGAAGCCCTTCCAAAAACTGTTCCTTTGTCAGCCCCTTTTCGTCAACCTGCGCACAAAGGATTGCGTAAAGCACTTCCCCCACGGTAACGAACTGACTGCGGAGAATCTGAAACGTCTGCCCGATCGCCGTAACGTCTGCGATGTCAAACGGCACAGACTTGCGAACCGTTGCCGGCTTGCCCTCATCGTCGCCGTCTGCGGTCGCAACCTCGACGCGCACCATATCGCGAACGCGCATGGCGGCGGCCACAGTCAGCGCCAGCCGCCACGGGCGGCCCTCATCGTCGCGGAACTCAATCACGCAAAAACCTCCGGGGGATATCTACCGCAGCCCTTGCCGCGTCAACTTCGCTTCAACCGTGAAGGTTGCCACGCCGTCGAGTGGATCGGTTTCGGAAATGCCAGTTACCACCGCATTAAATGACCAACCGCCAGACCCGCCGCTAACGCTGATTAGCGTGCCGTTTTGTAGGTTCGCCCAAACGCTGCTAGCGGAAGTGTTGTCGTTGAACTCCACCACTACGGTAGTGTCATAGCCTACGGAGTAAACCGGAAAATCCCTTGCCCCATAGGGGTCTATGTCGATCGTTTTTGCGGTGCTGGTAAAGGATACGTTTCGTGCGCCGGCGACAGTGCCACCAACGCTAACGGAACAATCCTTCCCCAGCGTGATTGCCACCGATCAAAACTCCATCGCGGTTACGGTGTAGGTAATCGCGTTGTCGATCGAAACGTTTTCCGTAACGCTCATAACGCTGAAACTGCCAGCCGTGCCGGCAGCCTCCAGCGAAGTGATAAGCCCGCTAACGTCGTGCGTTTCGATTTCCCAAGTCTTTTTCACGAAACCGGCCTTGAACGCCTTGCGGCCCGGAGCGCCGGCACTTCCGCCGATGTTTCCGCGATTGGAAATATCGATCGTGTCGCATTCCTGCGTAAACGAAGCGCTGATAATGCCAGAGCCGCCAAACGGTGGCGCGTCGCTCTGATCCTTGCCAAGTGTGATAGCCATTTGGTTGCCTTGTGGTTTTAGTTAAGCGCTGCGGGAGCCGGATACGGTAAACGTCGAAATGCCGTCAAGCGGATCGCTCCGCGAAATGTTGGTAACAACGTAGGTCGCGTTTCCTGTTTGCGTTCCAGTGACGGTAAAAGTTCCGCCAATGGTCGCGCCGGGGGAATCAACGCATTCCACCTCGATCGTCTGCTCGATAAGCGCCTTGCGATACTTGCGCGAAGTGTCGCCAAACTTGGTAACGTCTACTTCGCTAGCCGAGTTGGAAACGGTTGCGGATCGCGCGTTAGAAAGCCCGGTAAGGGTTGCATCCTTGCCCAACGAAACGGTAAAAGTTGGCATTATGTAGGTTTCTCCAGTGCCTACGTTTACCGTATCAGCCGGCGCGAAACCTATACCCGTCTATGGCTAGCCGGGGCCGCGGATCGTGTCGCGAAATACTTCGGGAATCTTGCGGAGTGCGGTTGCCACCGAAGCCGAACCCATAAATGGGCGGGCAGGGTAGCGGGCCGATTTGGTCATCGAAGTGCGTTCCCAGTTGCGGGAGCCGCGGAACCCCTTATGCGTCCACAAGAGCGCCCCTAGAGCCTGCCGGCCGTTAGCCCCGCGGGCTATGCCGCGACCCTTCGCCCGCCGCTGAAACGCGATCCGTGCGGCCCCCACGTTTATTCGGTACGCGGTCAGCCGCAACACCCCGCCGAACTCATGCAACTGGTTTAACCACGCGGCTTTTTCGGGGCCGATGATTACGGAGCCGCGGGAAAAATCGTAGTAGTATCGGATATCGCGGTAGAGGAATCGTTTCGGCTGCCACGATTTGACAGGCTGCCCCGGCGCCCGCGGCTTGCCGCTGCCGTAAGGGGTGATATCCCGGTAAAGCCCGCCCACGAACTCAACCGGCCGCCCCTCGCGCGAAGTTTTGACCCATTTTTTGGTTTTCTTCGGCGCCCGCTGGCCGATGCCGCGTTTCGCGGCCGAATGGATTTGGAAGCCGGCCTTATCCAAGGCGCGGAAACGGGCCTCGCCCAAAGTCTTGCGAACCTTGGGAACGTCAAAGAAACCTTTCCGCACGTTGAACTGAAAGCGAAACCGCTCCACAGTCCCGGCGGATACCGGCCGTTTACCCATTCAGCACCCCCGGCCGGCTAGGCATCGACCACGTTGACGCGATAGGTCGCCGCGATGACGGCGCGCCATACGTTGCGCTCTGCTAGGGCATCGTCTGGATTGATTTCGACGGTGAGCGATACGGGCGAAGTAACCCCGCCCGCCCACGGTTGCGCCCATGCGTGCGCGCGAATCTTCGCGGCCACCGCTTCGGCCAGCGTCAACATATCATCCGCGGCGGTTTCGGTTGCCGCCTGCCGGCCTACGAATACGTTCGCGGTGAAATCGTATTGGTGAGAGTTGCGGCCGATGCGCTGAATATCCATGCTGCCGGGAGTTACGAAAATGACTGGCGCCACCATATCGTCAGGATAAACCGCAACTAGGTTGCGGCGGGATACGGTTACCGTGCCGATATCCCACGCAACGGCCGCGAGGGAGCCGGCGAGCGCTTCGCAGATTGTGGTTAGTTTGGCTGGCATTTATTCATCATCCTCGACGGCTGCCGGCGGCATCAACGCAGCCGTAAACTCTACGTCGCTCATTTCCTCAATCGCCGTAGCGGCGAGTAGTTGCGGCAGCATCGCGTCTGCCGGTGACCACGAACACCAGTCATCCTCCACCGCGACAAGAATCGTCCCGCCAGTATCACGCGGAGCATCGGCAGCCGGCGGCATACACGATTCCGTTTTTGTGTCTGCGTTGGGCAAATGCCACGCGGCATCAAGTTGCAATCGCACCGATTCGTATACTTCGTCGCCTGCTATGACGCGGAAAAATCTCATGCCACCGTGACCCCCCACTTCGCGCCCAAGTATTTTTCCGCGGATGCCAAGTCTGTCGAAGATAGTCCTGCCGCGTACACAAGCGCCTCCGCCAGATAACTTGCGCCGCCACTGCCATCCGCTCCCCCTAGCGAAAGTTTCGCGGTGGTGGTCGCGTAGTTGCCGCTGGCGGTTGTTTTGGTTGCGTCAACGGTTCCGTTTCGGCGTACGGCCATCGTCGCCCCGTTTCGATACGCGGTGAAAATCAGCGGAGAAGTGTAGTTTGATTCCGTTAGCGTCATTGACATTCGGCCGCCGCTTGCGTTCACCGTGTCAAAATACCCCGTCGCACCGCCGGCAAAAAAGTTGTTGAAAAACACGCGGCCTGCCGATTGCGAATCCGAACCAAACGCAAGCGCTCCGCCGTTGGATTTCGTGGGTTGATACCACGCCGCGACAATCGTGAACTGGGGATTCGTTGTCGGCGTGTTGAAATAGTTTGCGATTGTTGAAGAAGAAACCAGTTTCTGCGTCGCGCTGGCGTTGAAGGCGACGCACGGCCTCCCGTTGAATCCGGTCGCCTGATACAACGGTTGCAGGCTTCCGGTTGATTGCGTTGCGTGAAACCCGTTTCCAGAAAGATCGTTGATCTGCGAAACGGCAGACCCATTGAACGTGATCGACGCATAGTTTGACACGTCAAGCCACACCTTCAGCCCCGAAATACTTTTCGGGTTGAACGTTGGCCCCATGAAACCAAGACGGCCAGAGATCATGCGAGATTTTGAACGGCAACGCCGTACCAGTTGGTTCCGTCACTGACGAACGTGAGAACGTCTATCTTTCCTGCACCCGTCGTGATAGTCGGGGCCGTGCCGCCGGGCCATTTCACGCTTGTGAACGTGGCCGTATTGCTGCCGCCTTGCGAAAGGATCACCGTAAGCGTCGCGCCGGCTGTGGCCGTCGGCATAGTGAACGTACAGTTTCCGTTTAGCGTCACAGTCTGAACGCTCGCTGATGAGAGCGAGAGAGTCTTCGACGTGCCGCTATTTCCGACGGCTGATGCCTTTTCGACGGTCACTGGAAGGCGGGCGAGGTCGAGCGTGCCAGTAGCGATGTAGGTTGCGTTGATGTTTCCGGCCAACTCGACAGCCGTGATCGTCCCCTCCGAATCAAAATCACCGGACACGGTTAGGTTTGTATCGATTACGGAGTTGCCGTATGCAACAAACCCATACCATATGCCGCTTGGCAACCTCGCCGCGCTAATCGTTCCGCTGGTGATGTCGGTGGCCGCGTGAACGTGCGATGCCGCCGCCTTGCCGTCTAGAGCCGTCTGTAGTCCGCTCACTTGCGAAACAGCCAGCGTTACGGCATCGCTGCCGCCGCTCGCGTGGCTAGCCGCGTGGGCGCTAGGCGCGAACGTGGAAGGCTTGCCGGAAACGTCTGCATACGCCCCGGTTGTCGCGACGGCGGCCAGCCCGGTGATTTCGCTTGCCGCGTGGCCGTGGGCGCTAGGCGCGAACGTGGAAGGCTTGCTGGTCAGCGTTGCCCAATCGCTTGCGCTGATTTCCGCGTAGGCCGAACCGCCCCAGCGGTAGGTTTTCCCCGTGTCTAGGGCAACGTAGATTTTCCCAGCGGCCCCGGTGGCCGGGAACGCGGCGAGGTTTGCCCCCTCGACAATCTCCGCGGGGCTTGCGGAAACCTCGACATACGCCGAACCGCTCCAACGGTAGAGCGTGTTTGTCGCCGTCACAACGTAGAGCGTTCCCGTCGCGCCGGTGGCCGGCAGCGCCGCGAACGTTGCGGCCTCGACAAGCCCGCCAGACGATGAAAGCGAATAAAACGGCATCGGCTCCCCCGGCTAGATTGCGGTTACAGTTGCGTCTATGCCCACCCGCGTAGCGTGTACGCGAATCGTGGAGCGGAAAGCATCGCCGTATCGGTACAGCGGAACCCCTCGCGGGCTGGAAACTTCGAACACGTTGGCAACCCCGCCGATCATTTCTAGGATTTTGTCGCCGCGAAGCGGCTCCGCGTGAGGAAAATCACCAGCGGAAAAAATGAAATCGCGGCTTTGCCATTGCTCTAACACTCCATTCGAATCGGTCGATTCGAACATTGATTGCCCCGCGGTCGCGAGCACCGTGGCCGATGCCGCCCCGCGGCGGTAGATCACGCGACTAGACGCGCTCGCGCGCAACTGGCCGGCAAGCCACGCGGCCCCGGTTCGAAGTGCATCCATAGCGGCCACCCTCCACGAATGAAATGCCCCGCCGCCGCGCGCTGCGGTTTGCGCGCGGGCGGCGGGGGCTAGCGGCCGGGGATCGTTCAACCGCGATTCAGATCAACCCAAACCGTCGCATCACCCGAAGCGGCAGCGGTGGCGACCTTGCCGGCGCGCTTGCCGCCGGAACTGGTTGCCGTAATGTTGCTATTCGTCGTGTTCCAATAAACGACGGCGCCGAGCGTGAGCGCTTCGGCGGCCTTCGGCATCGTGAACACGCCTTCGACGCTGACGGCGCCGAGCGCGTTCGCGGCGATCGGCCGCGAAGCCACGGCGATGCCGTCAGTCAGCACCACAACGTCACCAGCGGCAACGGCGGAACTTGGGGTATACGGCCACGTTCCATCTTCCTGCTTATAAGAAGCCATTTTGAACCTTTCGGGAAACTAGGGGTTTGTGGATCGTCATGCCGGCCGGCGGCATCGTCTGCCGCCGACCGGCTACGGTTTACGCTGCCAGTGTCAAGCGGTCGCCATGCGGTAGGCCGCGAGGCTTTCGCCCTTGGCACAACCGAAATCCATGTAACCGCGAAGGATCACGCCGAGCGTATCCGGCGAGGCTTCGACCTGTTCAATCGTGGGGGTCTGCTGACCGTTGAGGAACACAACATCCATAGCGGCCAGATCGGCAGCATCCGAACACAGCCACCACGTTGAAGCACTCGACAGATACGCGGACGAAACCACGCGATACCGGCCGGCGAGAACATTCGCGTTCCCCTGCGCCGTCGTGTTGCCGCTGATAAGAAGCGACGAACCCATAAGTTCGGCCGCAGTCAGTTCCAACTCTGGCGGAACCAGCAACACGCTAGGCGAAATGCCGAGCGGGTTGCCATCGGGGTCAGTCAGTTTCCGATAGGCCGTGGCGGCGGTTTTGAGCGAAGCCAGAGTAAGCGCGTTACCAGCGGCGGCGGTAGCCTTTGAATAGTAGGTAGCGTTATTGCTCTGGAACTCCGTCCAAATCTGTTCCGCGAGACTAAGGGCAGCCCCGCGGCCAATCCGCTGCGGCAGCGCGGTCAGCGCGTTCAAATCGTCGTTAACCATATCCTGCCGCGTCAGGCTTGAAGTGATACCGTAGGTATCAGCGTTGACGCTTCGCTTCGAATCGCTAGCGTCGGCGGATTGCATCTGCCCGCCGTTGCCAACCTTCGAAAACTTAAACGAACCATTCAGCCGGTAGAGGCTCACGCTCTTGAAGTCGTTGACGCTACGGATAGCGGCAATCTGATCCCAAGTGCGTTCCACCGCGTTAAAGCCCGAAAGAAGGAACTTATTCGCGACGTTCGAAAGGATATCGCTAATCGCGTGAGTGGCGAACGCGGCGCGAATCACCATTGGCAGATTCGTGGCGGAAATCCGCGACGAACCGTTGTAGCCGTTGGCGCGGGCCGCCTCCACGAAAACCTCACCGAGCGAAACGCTGCGCTGCTGCTTTGCGGCAGCCTCAACCGTGCGCTCGTCAAAAAACTTTTCCGGCTTCGACAAACCGCCCTGCATACACAGCGCGGCTTCAATCACCCTGCCGCCGGTCGCCGGCTCTGCAACGTGAATGGCGGGCGCGCGAGAATCTCGCGTTGCAATCAACTTTTCCATGTTGTCGATTTTCTTGTTGAGGGTTTCGATGGTCGCAAGAAGTTCCGGCGACTGCGATTCCGCGACAACCGCGGGAGCGCTGGCGGGGGCTTCCACGGCGACGGTCGCCGGGGCTTCCACGGCGGCCGTGATGGCTTCCGCGGGCTGTTCGTTGGCGTCGTGCGCCATAGTGGTTTCCTCCGCGGCATCCGCCGCGATTTGAACGGTGGTTGCGTCATCCGCTCCAAGGGTCACAAATGAAACCTCGCGCAACGTCGAGGCTCTGACGATTCGAATAGGGCCGTTGAATGGCTGGCCGTTGACCATCACGGTTTGATCCGCGGGAATGCGCTCATGCCGGCCAACGTCAGCGCCCACGCTGGCCTGCCACTGGAAACCCCTATCGGCCAGTTCCACAACGCGCGAAGCGCCGTCATTGCTGGCAAGAATTTCGGCGTCGACGATTAACTCGCCGGCCTCGACGCGAACGCTGGTGGTCTGCCCAAGGATCGAACCTAGGCCGTAATCGTGGCCCATGACAATCGGGATTTTCTGCCGAAGTTTCATGCCGGCCAGATCGATAACGATCGGCTCGCGCGACCATCCTTGCCGGATGGCGGCGCCCGTGTAGGCGCGAATCGAAAACTTCCGCGGCCCCGGCGCCGCGGCCTCGCCCGCGTCAGCGGCGGCGGCCACGAAATCTACCGGCTGTTCGAAAATGATTTTGGTTTTCATAGTGTTTTGCCTAGCGTGGGAACTGTGTCGGTTTCGGCCTCATCGTAGAAATCGAAATCGACATAAATCACGGCGCGGCATCCTCCGGGGATTGCTGCGGTTGCTGAGGTTGCTGGATGACTTCCGGCAACCCCAGTTCGCGCGCTAACGTGACTTCCGCGGCTCGCTGCCGCAGTTCCGTTTCCCAGTTTTTGCCGGCCTTCGCGTATTCCGCGGAAAGCGTTGTCGTGTTGGTTCGGAGCCGCGTTTCGATTGCGTTGGCTTCCTTCGCGGGGTCAACGTGTTCGCGACCATCCCAAACCCAACTCCACCGCCATTCAGCAACGGGCGGAAGCCCTGCCGGGATATAGCCGGTGAGCAATGCGGCTTCGTCTGCCCATTCGTAAAACAGCCGATCCAACATTACGCGCTCAATCTCGTCGCGCGCCACGCGCTGCGTTGCGTGATAGATGCCGGCATCCATGCGGCCGGAAGCGTAGTTGTAGGAACTGGAATCAAGCGCCGAAATGTTGTACGGCAGATTCAGCGCCCTCCCGATTTCCGAAACGATTTCGCGCTTGAACTGCGAATATGTAGACGTTGGCTGTTCCGCCTTCAACTGCGAAACGCTCCAACCTTCGGGCAGAGTGGTAAGCGTGCGCTTCTCAATCTCGACGGCTTGGAATGCGTCAACCTCGTCAACCTCCGCGGCCGGGGAGTTGCTATGTATAAACGCGGCCATATCGGCCGCGATTTCCGCGGCGGCAATCGTGGCTTCGGTATAGCGCCGCATATTGGCGAACAGCCGCAGCGCCGGGGCAACTTCGGAAATGCCGCGGTGTTGCTGCGGGCGCTGCGCGGTGAACCAATGGACGATTCGCGCCGCGTCGATCCGCGTGAAATCAAACGCGGAGGAATACCAGTTGGAACCCGGATGGTTTTTTAGAACCAGATACGCGGCCACGTTGCCAACCGCGTCGAACTCCATCCCGTCAACTACCGAACCTTCCGCGGTAACAGCGGTCTGGTAAACCCCGGCAGGAGTGGCGACCATATCCGCCTCAATCAGCCGGATATCTAGTTGCACCCCGTCGAGGCGCGGGTTTGTGTAGAACAGCGCGAACGCCTCGCCGTCGATTAGTTTGGCCTGCCGCATCGTGCGGAGTTTCGCGGGCAAATCGATCCGCCACATATCATCAAAAAAGCGGCGCTCGATTTCGCGATCGGCTTCCGGGTTGCCCGTGTCGAGTTGCAACCGCGGCCCAGTTCCCACTAGGTCAACGGCGATCGTTTCCGAAATGCCGGCGAGATAGGAGTTTGAGTTTCGTTCGTAGCGGGCGCGGTTTCGGATTTTCGCGCGAACCGTCGAGGTTAGCGCGCCATCCATCGAAAGGTAATCAGCGTTCGCCCAATGCCGGCGATCGTCAGTTGATTCGGCGGCATCGAATCGCGCGCGAACACGCTGCGGCGCTTCGGCCTTGCCTCGCGGCGCTGATCCGAAAAGGTTTCCGAAAAAACCCATTGGCTAGACAGACCCCGGAGGGACGATCGTGGAGAACCGCAGCCCGCGGTGGTTTGTCGAGGCGCCAGCCTTCGCGCTCAGATACTTGTCGGCTTCGATTTGCTTGGAGATATCTTGCGATTCAACCTCGCCGGCATCCGTGCGAACCCTCTTGGGGCCGGTTGCCGTTTGTTGGATCGCTTGCCGCAGTTCTTCGCTCATACCTCTACGCTAGCCGCGATGGCTTCGCGCGTAGGGGTCTATGGCTCTACCGGCAGCCATTCGCCGCCGCTACGCTCATACCGCCAAACGTCGCTAAACCCGAGCCGCGTAGCGATGCGGGCGGTATGCGGTGAGAACACCGCAAGCCGCGAGGCTGGCGCTATCACGCCAGCCGAGCGCAGGAACGCGGCAAGCGCCGTGGCTATGCCGCGGTTACGAAATCGCGTGTCGGTAAACTGCTCTAGCGTTTGCTGCTCGCGCCAGAAATGCGAACACGCCCACGCGGCTAGGCAGCCATCGGAATGCCAGAGCGCCACCGGGGTAGCGCTGGAAGCCTCGCCCGCGAGGATGCCGGCAACCTCAATCTGCCATTCGCTGCCCTGCCTTGATAGCCGGCGAACGATGGCGATTGCGTCAGATTCCGCCAGACCATCGGCGGCCACTAGTGAAATGGTTTCCATGCCGCGGAGTGTAGGCGGCGGCAGGCGGATGCCGGCGGGGCTATGGCGTGTTTCGTTTCTTTGCTGCGGCGAGCGCCTTCCGCCGGCATCGCGGGCATTCGAAGGTTACGCCTTGCGCCCAATACTTGGCAAAGAATGCCGCGGTTTCGTCGCTGGCCGGCTTTCGCAGACCACGCGGGCCTTGCATTAGCACTTCGGTTCGCTCATGCCCGCAAGGCCAGCGATATGTAAGCCGGTTGCCATCGATGGAAACAACCTTGGCACGGTTGCCGTATAGGCCGCACAACGTTTTCGGCCTTTTGATTGTTGCCATTGCTTCGGCTCCTATGTCGAAAGAAAAATCGCCACCCTGTTCGCGGCTTTCGGCTGGCCGGGTGGCCCCGCCTGTTTTGCTAGCGCCCAACCATTGCCCGCCGCGCCTCGCGATCCGCGAGGGCCGCCCGAATCACAACCCAGCAAACCGCCGGCAGTTCGCCAAACTGATCGACAGAGAAGCCCGCCGCGAAAGCCTGCGCCAGATCGACGCGGCGGAACGGCTGGCGAATGTAGCAATCGGCTAGAGCCGTGTTGTATTGGCGAATCGTGGCGGCGGTGGCGGCTGCGTTGGTCATCGTTTGGGTTCCTTTGCTGGCGGCTGCGAGTCTCATTTGCTCGCGATGGGTGTAGTATAGCCATTCGGCAATAGCCCGTCAAGGGCTTGAAAAGATTTTTTTGGGAATGCGGTTTTCCGCGGGATTGCCGCGGTTTCCGCGGGGCTAGGCCGGGCGCCGGGAAACGACAATCCGGCCGCCGGCCCCCTTCGGCAGTTCCACGCGGCGCCGGCGGCGGCCTACCGTTTCGGTGGCCGTGGGGCTAATGCCGGTTATGGATGCCGCCACCGCGCAGCCTACTAGGCAATCCCACCAATGATTATCGCGGCCGAGCGTTTTCCATTCGTCAACCGTGCGGCCTCGCGCGGCAGTGTGTACGGGATACTCCGCGGCCAAGTGTTCGAAAAGCAAATCGTGATTGCCTTCGCAAAACGCGATTGCCTCCGGGTCGCCTACCGTCAGCCGCAGCCTCGCGGCAACAAACGATTTCCAATAGTTCGTATCGTAGAGCGCGGAGCGCTGGCCCGCGCTCACTTGACCGATGCGCCAGTTCAAGCCCACGCGGTCGCCCCGCGCCCGGCCTTGATCGATGATTGGTTTCGCGCTCGCGCCGATGCCGCGGCCGTGGCTAGGCAGGATGGTAGACGCGAACGCGGAGCGCCGCGCGAACGTGCGAACCGTCGATGTTGATTGCCCCCAGTTGGCATCCACCAGCATTTGATCGACGCGCATTGCCACGCCATCCTCCCGCGACCACTCGCGGCCTAGAAGATTGATAGCGACGGCATCCAGCCCCGCCGATAGCGAACCCTCCAACCCCGCCGCGCCCGTCGCCGCGGTCAGCGTGCGCTTCGCGTGGGCCGCTTCGAAGAATGAAACCGACTGATCGGGGAACGTGCCGTAGTCGATCACGGCGCCGCCGAAGGAACGCGACCACGACGCCACCAACCAAAACAATAGCCGCTCTTGAACGTCAACGAACGCGGTTAGCGTTTCATGCCCGAGCGGTATCACGCCGCGTGGAACGTTGCTCGCGCGCGTGGCTAGTTCGCGTTTATTGAGGCGGGCGGAATCGGTCTGCGAAACGATTGGTTCGTTTTGGAACTCTGACGCAAAAGCCGAATCCCCGCGATCAATGCGAAGGTTCCAAGCGTGTTGGAGTGCGGTCAGTTCGTCCGCATTCTTTCGCGCCGGCCAAGCAACCTCAGCGCCCGCGTCCATTTCCGCCTGCCGCTCGCGGTAGAACTCATCGGCCGCGCCAGTGCCTTCGCCCGTGCGCTGGCCGTCGCGCCGCAGTTCGGCATACTGCGCCCACAACTCATCGCGCTCCGGCCAGCGGTAGACGAGTTTGAGGCGCTTGCCCTGCCATGCCGGGTGTTTCTGGCGGTCGAGGAGCCTATCGGCTAGGTCATCCGTTTTCACTACGGTAACGGTGCATAGGCCGGCAATCTTTGTGCCGGGGCCGGCGAGGCCAAGGATTGCCCCCTTCAATACGGCCTCGCGCGTGGCAACTTGCGACGGGCTGGCGGCGCTTTCGTCTGTCTGCGGATCGTCAATCAGCACAAGCGACGGGCGGGCTTTGCGGCCGTCGCAAGCCCGCTTCGCGCTCATGCCGCGGATACGGCCGGTGATGCCGGCGACCTTGATGATGCCGCCGGATGCCTTCGATCCTTCAATCGCTGGAAACTGCACTTCGTTGCTAGTCCAAACGATTGAGGTTGATTTGCCCTGATACAGTTGCCCGCTAGCGCGCTGATGGATTTTCTCGAGTTTGGCAATCGGGTAAATCGCTTCGGGGAAATCCTCGAGTAGCGCTTCGTTTGTCTCGCATTCGATTTTCACCGAGTCGAGCATCGTCCGCGCGTGTTCCTCATCCGCGCCCACGATGCAAACGAAATCGCGATGGCCGTAGAGAAGCGCCCATAGCGCGGCCGTTTCGGCCAGCGACGTTTTCCCAGAGCCGCGCGGCATCGCGTAAGCGAATAGGTCGCCACGCAATACGGATGATTCAATGGCGGCGATGACTTCCAAATGATCCGCAGACCACTCTAGGGAAAACGTCTGCGGGAAATACTCATCGCAAAACGCGCGGAAGGATGCCGCGGCGCGGGCCTTCCTCGCGGGGTCAGCCACCGCGGGCAGTTCGCCAATCTCGCGGCCGGCGGCCGATAGCGATTGAATGCGGGCGGCGGCTGCCGCCTTATGGCGTTCGTAGGCTGCGGCCCGCGATGCCGCGGCGGCATCCGCCGCCGCGGCCGGGGCTGCCTTGGCTGCCGGCTTCGCCGGCATCTTACGCGGCGGCTTCGCGGAAGTCTGCGCCGGCGGCTTGGGAGGTTTGGGTTTTTTTGCCATGCTCAATCAGCGGGCAACGCCGCGCGCGTTCATTTGGTCAGCCGGCCGAGCGCGGGCCGCGCGTCGAGGGGCGCGCGTTCGCTCGTCGCGAACTGAAAACGCGGCGGCGGTTGCGGCTTTTGTAAATCGGGCTGGCAAACAAAGTTTTTTTGTTTTTGCGTA